>JGI12269J14319_10003372_pt1 | contig 15017 bp, 15 predicted proteins | sample PeaSoiSIISIP2007_FD_14319 | JGI IMG/M metagenome (IMG submission 14319) | reverse complement strand
GGTACGGCAACTAATACGTCGCTTCCCACCGGCGTGACGTGCGAATACGACAACTGGTACAACACGACGGCCGGCAGTTTTGCAGGAACCGGGGACGTGACCGGTAACCCGTACCTGAACTTTGCCTACTATGTTGCCACGACCGGAACGACGGGCAACGACGGATTGTCGACGACGTATCCGGTAACGCTCGCGCAGGCACAGACCCTGATGCAGGCGTCGTCGTGGATCAAGACGGCGTACCTTCTTGGTGGGACTTATGCTATGTCTGCACCGCTCTCGCTTACATCTTTGGACTCCGGCGAGAGCTGGCTTGCCTATCCGGGGCAAACGCCAGTCTTGGATGGCGGTAACACGGTTCAGATGGCGATTTCTGTTGGAGGTAATAACATCACCATTAGATGGTTAACTATCCAAAATTTTGCTCAGAGTGGAATCCTTGCGCAAAACGTTTCTGGCGTTTTGATCGACAGCAACACAGTCCTAAACATCCATAGCACTGGATTCAATCAGGGGGGCATTATTTCGCTCAACACTTTTACGAATGGGACAATTAGCCACAACCTTGTGCAGAACACCGGATGGACGGCATCGTTGTTGGAACGTCTACCTTGGACAATATAAGTAACCTCGTCATCGACAGTAATGCCGTCTACAACACTTGTACCACCGTCACTGACGGCGGTGCTATCTATGCCGATGATCGGGGCCACGTGAGTACGGATATCAGCATCACAAATAATATTGTCGGCAACTTTGGGCCGCCCCTAGTGGCAACCAAGGGAATTTACCTTGACGATCAATTGTCCAATGCAACTGTAACGAACAACATTGTGTACGGCACAGGACAGTACGCCTTTCAAATTCACGGCGGAGATCACAATGTCTTTAAGAACAATATTTTTGATATCAGCAGCCTGCAAAGGCTCGCTGCTTATCAAGACGATGGGGCTACGGCTCCGAACTACGGTATGGCTGGCAATGTGTTCACCGACAATATCGTCTACTCATCAACTGCTCAGACTACTGAACTTTGGGCCGTAACGATACTGTCAAGCGATGCGCTCCCCAATGATGCGAACAATCTTTACTGGAATACAAGTGGCACGCAGTTTGTGCCTGGCACCGGCAACGGGGTCGCTGACACCGATCCCACGGTAGGCAATCCGGGCTTCGTGAACGCGGCACAGAACAATTACAATTTTGTCTCTGGTCCTCCGGCGATCAACGGTGGATCATTTACTCCGATCAGCATCGCTTCGGTCGGGCCATTGCCAAACAGCTGGACGGTAAGTTTCCCGAGCGGTGACTTCCCAGGAGCACCGACCAACGTGGTTGTCACAGTCCTGAGCTAGGTCAATGAAAAAACTCGTCTGCGCATTCCTGCTTGGCATCCTCAGTTCTGTGCTGCACGCACAGACCGGCTCCGCTTCGGTGGCGTTCATCGCACCAGTGTACGGTGGCACATCACAGATCACGAGTTATCTCGTCACAGCTTACATAAACGGGGTGTCGACCGGCATCACCGCCAGCGGCGCCTCCAGTCCTATCCTGCTCACCGGGCTCACGGACGGCACTACCTACACCGCCCAGGTGCAGGCGTGCAACGTGAACGGCTGCGGACCTGCGTCGGCTCCCTCGGCGCCGTTCACGCCAGGTTCGTCTGGGCTTGCTTCGCGCCGCTCTACCGTGACCAACATGCCGTACCCGCGTCGGGCGGCGCTTGTTATAGCCGATTTCAGTCTGAACGCGGCAGACCAGGCGGCGCTCGGCAAGTTCGACCTGGTGAATCTTGGGCTATACCCGCTTTGGGGCAACCCCGCTTCGGCGGTAGCTGGCATCCGGAGCTACCATAGCGGGAACATGCTTATCAGCCAGTACACTATTCTCGACGAGCAGTACACGTCGGACGCGGTCTTCCAAGGCCTCATCAACATGCTCAACTCCCAAAACTGGTGGCTCAGGACAGCAGCTGGCGCGACCATCCCTGCAAACGACGGCAATTACATCAACATAACAAGTTACATGCCGCAATACAACGGCCAGAACGAGCCTCAGTGGGCTGCCGACTGGTACAACACCAACAGCTATTTCACCACTGGTGCATTCGACATCTGGTATTTCGATAACGTGGTGGCTGTTCCTACTGCAGGCACTGCGAGCTACTACAACAATGGAGCAAATCAAGCCGTGACGCTTGCCGGGGTGGAGTCCGCGTGGCAGGCAGGAGAGGCCCAAGAGTGGGCAGAGGCGATGGCCGACCAGCCACAACTGCTTACTGAGGGCAATACATCCCAGAACATGTCGGCACCTGGACTTACCGGCAAGCTGATGGGCGCACTCATTGAGTGCGCAGTCGGACAGTCTTGGTCGCCGTACCAGTATGGCGGCTGGTCGACGCTGATGACCTGGTACCTGAGCGAGGCTGCCAATCTTGCTAGCCCGCAGTTACAGGAGGTGGGTGCCTGCGCGAGCGGAACAGACTACGCAACTTTCCGTTTCATTTTGGGTGCCACTCTTATGGGAAACGGGTTTCTCGCCTATAACAACGGTGATAGTTATGGAACCGGCTCGTCCCTCTGGTATGACGAGTACAACGTCCTGCTTGGATCGGCCTTGGAGCCTGCCGCCACCTCTACCAGCTCCACATATTCGGCAGGTGTCAGCACAGGGCTGTACCAGAATGGGGTGTGGCGGCGTGATTTCACAAACGGTATCGCCTTGGTCAACTCGACCAGCAGCACACAGACGGTGACATTAGGCGGCACTTTTTACGAGATTGCCGGTACACAGGACTCAACGCACAACGCCGGGACGGCTGTCACCTCGGTAACGATCAACGCAACAGACGGGTATGTCCTGTGCAATAGCGCCTGCTCGAACTATCCCCATTGACCATTGATAACGATGGATCCTCTTTATCAGGTGCACGTCACCACCAGCAAGGGCAATCAGTTGCCGGTCGGTCCAAAGTTCTCGACTAAACCGGCCGCGGAGCAGATCGCGTACTACTTAAACAAGGCTGTTACAGAGGGGAAAATCCACGGATGGCACGATGCCATGGTGGTAACGTTGATACCGGAGGTCATGTGAAAAGACTTGCCCTGTCGATTTTGTTCGCTCCGCTACTGGCATTTGCCCAGACGTATCCGTCTGGTCCGACAGTCCAAAGCCTGATATTAAACGGTACGTCCGGAACTGCGATAAAGACCACCGGGAGCAACACGATAACGACGGGCATCGACTTTTCCAGCGATACCATGACCACGTTTTTGAAGTCCAACCAGTACACGGTGGACGGTAATGGCAATGTGTCAGGAGCCAGCTACACGATAGGCACGGATCCGGGATCCACGGTCGGCAATGAATTTCTTGGATACGGAATTGCCGGATCCTTGAGTGGCGGGACGTTCAACACGGCATTTGGCTACAAGGCAGAAAATGCATTGACGAGCGGAATCAGTAATACTGCATTCGGGTATGAAGCTTTGGCATTTACTACGACAGGGATCGAGAATACCGCCGTAGGTTACAAGGCACTAGAGGCAAATACTGGATCCCAGAATACTGCGTTTGGCTACTTCGCGTTGGTAAGCAATACCAGTGGGACCTTTAACACTGCTACAGGGCTCGATGCCGCGCAGTTTGTCTCTACAGGAACGTACAGTACGGCCTTCGGAGCATTCGCATGCCAGGGCACTACCGGAACACATACCACTGGCAGTTTCAATACCTGCTTGGGGGCCAATGCTGGCAAGGTCGTGCAGGGTGCGGCAGTCAACAATACCTTCGTTGGCTATAACGCCGGCAGTGGAACCACGACCGGCACGGACAATTCCGCCGTTGGCTTCGACGCTCTCGAGGATAATGTCACCGGCATACAGAACATGGCATTCGGCTCCTATGCCCTGACCAACAGTACCGGAACCGGCTACAACGTCGGGATCGGCTATTCTGCCGGCGCGTACATCTCCACGGGCACAAACAATACCGCAGTAGGATCGAATGCTTGCGTCGGAGCGACGGGAGCACACACGACAGGCAGTTACAATACCTGTATCGGTTCCGGCGCTGGCACTGTTGTTCAGGGGAGCGGAAACAGCAACGTACTAATTGGCACGAACGCCGGATATACCGTTACAACTGGTTCATCCAATACCGTCATCGGCGAAGGCGTCGCAAGCACGACACTTACGACCGGCAGTAATAACCTCCTGATCGGCACGTCGAACGCGCTGGATGCCGCTGCTGCAGGCACTACAAACACAATCGGGGTCGGTGCAGGATCGACCTGTGTATGGTGCGTGACCGGTGCCGGGACAGTGACGACCGCTGCCGAGACCTTTCACGGATCGATCGCTTTCCCGCAGGTCACGACCGGCACGAATGCCGATTTTGTCTGCATGGCTGCCGGCGAGGTCCTGACGCTCCAGACTTCGGCATGTACGATTTCCAGCAAGCGATTCAAGCAGAACATTGCTGCATTCGATGGAAACGCGATCGGCAAGCTAGGAGCTATTCCGGTCAAGACGTTCGAGATGAAACCTGGAGCCCAGCCGAATCCGGACCCGAACTATGGGAGCAAGCAGATCGGCATTACCGCGGAGGACGTGGCCCGGATCGAGCCGCGCTGCGCGATCTACGAGAACGACATGAAGACGCCCAAGAGCTACCGGCAGGAATGCGTGATCGGTCTTCTGGTTGCCGCGGTGCAGGAGCAACAGAAAGAAATCAATTCGCTGAAACGGAGGCTCAAATGAGTCTGGTCTTCCAGGAATACCCGCTGGTGATGCGCCACCCCAACCATCAGCCGGCAACACAGATCACCGATCCAATGTCAGACCTGGAGAAGAAAGCTGCGGTGTACAAGCCCAATACGTGGGGCAAGGCGGCAATGCTGCCGGATGTGACGGTGCACAACAAGGACCAGGAGGAACAGTTTGCATCCAAAGGCTACCGGCGCAGCGGAGTATCGGATCCGGAAGCATATGCTCGTTCGCGTGCAGGAGAACCGGTACGAGACTCTCTGGAGTACCAGGAGTACCCGAAGTGGAAGTATCACGCCAGCAAGGAACCGAAGCTAGTGAGTTCTAAGTCCGAGGAAATCGATCTTGGTCCGTGGTGGTTTGATCGTCCCGACATAGTGCAGGAGGAAATTGTAGTGGCACCGGTAGCGCCCGTGCCTGCAATAAAACAGGCTCCAAAAGGAAAGCGCCCGATGTCCGAGGCTACGAAAGAAAAGATACGCGCAACGCACAAAGCTCGACGTGAGGCCAGGGCGTGACGATAGCGCAAGACCTCTGCCAGAGCGCGCTGGAAATGGCCAACGTCTACGGCGTGGGGCAGATATGCACCAATATAGGACATCTGAACCGTGTCTTTTCGGTACTGAACCGGATGCTGGATGCGTGGAGCGTCGAGGCACATTCGGTCTTTGCCTGGCAGAGCATCACTTTCCCTCTGGTAGTGAACCAGGGCCAGTACACGATAGGGCCGACCGGGGCGAACATCACCAACACGCGCCCGATCGACGTGAGGACCGGGGACGGTGCTGCATATCTGCAGGACACGAACCTGAACAACTATCCGGTGAAGGTGGTCCCGCAGGACATCTGGCAACTCATCGGCAATCGCAGCATCAACAGCCAGGTGCCGGACACGCTCTGGTATGACCCGCAGTTTCCCAACGGGGTAATCAACATCTTCCCGCTGCCTTCCATCGGCTACACCATGGTCTTTAATGCTGTGCTGCAGCTCAACCAGTTTCCGTCCCTGACCAGCACGTTCTCATTCCCGCCAGGCTACCAGGAAGCCATGGAGACCAACCTGGCCGTGGCGATCAAGCCATACTTTCCTGCCGGTGGCCCCTTGAGGCCGGAGCTGCTCATGATGGCCAAGGAAGGGCTGGGACGGGTCAAGCGGGCGAACCTGCGCGAGGTGATCAGCAATTACGACCAGGAAGTGGTGAGCCGCGGGGCACCGACGTACAACATCTACCGGGACAGCACGAACTGATGGAAACTCCATTCCTGTCCCAGGCTTACGTCGGCCGCTCGCGCAACCTGGTTTTCAACCAGGCTGTGAACATTTACCCAGAGATCGTGGACGACAAGTCCGGCAAACGCGTAGGAGGTTTTTATGGATGTCCCGGTAGCCGCCTTCTGGCCGTGGTGGGGACAGGCCCGCACCGTGGAGCACGTGTAGCGCAGGCCAATGGTGGCCTGTACTGCGTTTCCGGCTCCGGTCTGTACCAGGTGATCTCCGGCTGGGCCGCGACGCTCCTGGGCACGCTGTCGACCTCCAGCGGGCCTGTTGCGATGATGGACGGGACCGAGCAGATCGTGGTCGTGGATGGCAGTGGGAGCGCATACATCTGGAACTTCTCGACCTCGGCCTTTAGCACTGTCGCGCTCGGCTTTAACGCGGACACGCTGTTCTCGCAGGACGGGTTTTTCCTGGCCAACCAGACCGGCACCAGCACGTGGTGGCAATCGAATTTGAACGATGGCAGCACCTGGAATGCGCTGAACTTTAGTTCCGCGAGCGCTCAGCCAGATCCGATAGTCGGAGGCATCGACATCAACCGGGAAGCCTGGCTCATGAAGGCCAACGGGATCGAGATCTGGTACAACGCTGGCAATCTGGGCTTTGTCTTTTCCCGTATTCCAGGTGTGTACCTCGAGCAAGGTTGCGCCGCACCATACTCCATAGCCAAGACAATCACCGGCCCGGTCTGGGTCGGCTCCGGCGAGCGCGGTGCCGGGATCGTGTGGATGGCAGAGGGCTACACGGCCAGGCGCATCAGTACGCATGCCATAGAAACAGCCCTTGCCGGTTATCCGACCTTTGCCGATGCGCAGGGCTTTATTTATGAAGACAGCGGGCACGTGTTCTACGTGCTCACGNTGCCGACTGCGAACGCCACGTGGTGCTGCGACCTGGCCTCCCCGGGCCATCCGTGGCACCAGAGGGCGTATTTTGCCAATGGCCAGTTCTCCCAGCACCGCATGGCAAGCTACGCCTATGCCTACGGACAGGAAGTCTTTGGCGATTATCAGAACGGCAACCTATACGCTTTTGACCTGGATACGTATACCGATGCCGGACAGGTACGCAAGTGGCTGCGCACGTGGCGGGCCCTGCCGGCGAACAGGAGCACGGACAAGGAACTGTGCTTTAATCGTCTGCGTATCGACCTGGAGACCGGGATCAGTGTTCCTGCGGGCACGAACCCGCAGCTCGTGCTGCGCTGGTCGGACGATGGTGCACATACCTGGAGCAGCGAGTACTGGACCAGTGCGGGCCAGACCGGACAGAGCGCTCTGGAGGCCCAGTTCATTAGTCTGGGAAGCACCACTCGTCTTACAGGTCTGGACAGGACATTCGAGCTCTCCGGTACGGACCCGATCAAGGTGGCTCTTATCGGGGCGGATCTGGANGTAGCCTGATGGGCATTCCTCATGGACATCTGCCGGGAAGGACGCCGACCCAGACTCTGGGACCGCGACAGGCACATGCCTTTGTCAGTACCAACCGGCTGGTAACCCGTGAGTGGTACCAGTGGATCCTTAACCCGCAAACGCTCTCGCTCCAGACCCAGACGCTGACCAATACGGGTGCGTCGGTCGACGGGAGCTATTACCTTACGACGCAGTTATCCAACTTCAATCTCACGATCCCGAACGATTGCGAGACGTTCATCATCAACTCGATTATTGGGACCCTGGCACTGGGAACGATCACGATGCCTTCAAGCCCGGCAGACGGACAGAAGGTCCGTATCTGCTGCAATGCAACGATCACTACCCTGACGCTAAATGCCAACACCACGATCAATGCCAGCCAGAGCGTGCAGAATGCGCCCACGACATTTGTCGCTAGCACTACCGGCCCGATGGGACTAGAGTTCATCTATGCCGCTGGCAACAGCACGTGGTACCGGAGACTGTAATGATCGAGACAGATTCGAGATGCCTGGCCTGGGATGCCTACTTTGCCGGCGTGATGTCGATCAGCCTGCACCCTGGAGCCGCCAGAGACGGACCCATGCGCACCGTTACCGATTGTGCCTGTATTGCTGATGCCATGCTGGCCGAGCGTGACAGGCGCTTTGCTCAAAAGGTGACTTGATGCCCTGGATTGGTGCAGCACTGCTGGGAGGGGCCGGGATCATCTCGGGGCTCATCGGCGGCAACGCCTCGACCGAGGCCGCGAACACACAGTCCAGTTCTGCCAATGCTGCAACGCAAGCAGAACTGGGGATGTTCAACCAGACGCAGGCCAACCTGCAGCCATGGATGGCTGCCGGTACCCAGTCCCTGGCACAGCTCCAGGCGGCACTCGGCATGCCCGGAGCAACCACGCCGGGAGGTGTCGCACGGCATGGTCCGGCAGGACAAGGCGTGCCGGCCGGGACCAACCTGACCAGCATCCTGCAGAACACGCCGGGATACCAGTGGACAGTCGGCCAGGGCCAGCAGTCTATCCTGGACCAGGCCAGTGCGCTCGGCGGCACGAACAGCGGGGCTACGCTCAAAGCCCTGTCGGACTACACGAGCAACCAGGCCAATACCACGTACGAGCAGTACATCCAGAACCTGATGAGCCAGTCCGGGGCAGGCCAGAACGCCGCGGCCAATTTGGGCGGTTTTGCTGCGAGCACTGGTGGTCAGATCGGCTCCAACCTGATCGGGTCCGGCAACGCACAGGCTGCTGGACAGATCGGTACTGCCAGTGCGCTGACGGGAGGCGCCAATAGTGCCTTCAATAATTACCTGCTGATGAGCATGCTGCAGAACAATCCCTACCTGGGCGGTGGCGGATCGAACTACATGGGCCAGATGCAGCAGCAGGCGCCGCTGTCATGACGGTCAATAGCTCCATCCCGCTGTCGTTCCAGGCTCCGCAGCAGATGTCTGTCGCGGACCTTATGAACATGCGCAACATGCAGCTGCAAATGGCAATGCAGCAGGCCCAGCTGCAGGCTTTGCCGCAGCAGCAGCAGATGAAGGCTGCGATGCAGCAAGCAAGCCTTGCCGAGATGCAGGCCAAGACCAAGAACTATGCGGCGCAGGCGCAGGACCGGGACATAACCATGGAAAAGGGGCGCGAGGACTTTGCCAAGGACTCGATTGCGCAGGAACTGGCCGCTTACAAGGGAGCAGGTGATCCCCAGACCGGCATGCAACGTGCCCTGCAGATACGCTCGGAGCGCATCGATCTAGCATCGAAGAGTGGGCGTTTCAGTCCTGCTGAGGTGCAGCAGATGAGGAACGCACCGGCGCAGTTCGATCCGGCAATGGCCAGTGCGCGCCTGGAAAACTGGGACACGATGATTGCCCAGAGGAAGGAGACGGCAAAGCTTGCGGCCGAGCCGCCAAAGACACGCGAGCGCATCCAGGGTACGCAGGAAGTACAGGAGCAGTGGGACCCGGCAACGCGCAGCTGGAGCCAGATAGGCACTGGGCCACGCTTCAAGCCAAAAGAGGCCGCCGGAGAGGAAGGGAAACCGCTGACAGATATTGCCAAACTTGAGGCAGATCACAAAGCAGGAAGAATTACCGACAAGGAATACGAGGACGAAAAGCGTAAGAAAACCGGCAGTACCGAAGGGCTGACCATCGGGGACAAAATGAACCCGGTAATGCGTGCTGCTGTCGAACTTGACACGCGAGAGGGCCGCTATGCGCTTGACATGATGAAAAAATCGCAAGCAGACCAAGCAAGCCCGTTTTATGCCGACGAGGGCGGAAAGTCTTCGTTTCGAAGATGGGTGGAAAAGGAAATCACTCCGATCAAACAGCAAAAGTTCGATGTTTATGCCAATCGCCTGGACATTGCGATTGCAAGCGCTCAGAGCATGGGCCGTGGACTGATTTCCGATACCAAAGTCAGGGAAGCCAAGCAAGCGATCCCGGTAATTGGAGAACCCAAAGAAATCCGAGAACTGAAGTTGCAGCAACTGGACCGTTTTTTTGACTTCGTGGATAACGTGCTCAAAACACCAGTAAAAGCCGGCGCACGCACGCCAGCCGATGAACAGCAAGACGTAAACGACTTCTCGGGGCTGTGGAAGTGAAGACCTGGGACGAAGTGCAGAACAGTTCGGATTTTCAAGATCTGACGACGGATCAGAAAGAGACGGCGCGCAAGCAGTATTTTGAGGAAGTGGTTGCGCCGAAAGTGCCGGCAGACAAGATCGAGGCGGTGCGCAAGCACTTTGACGAAGACACAGCACCAAAGGCCAAACGGCAACCGCCAATTCGTACCGACTATGGAAGCCCTGCAGGCACAGGTTTGCAAGCATTTGGCGCAGGAGCCGGCAAGGCTTTTGTGGACATAGGCCGAGGGGTGAGGTCCATGCTGCCCAGTTCCATGGGCGGGATGACCGGGCAGCAGGTAGAAGCCAGCCGATCGCAAGACGCTCCACTGATGGCTACCGGGGCTGGAAAGCTAGGAAATATCGCAGGCAATGTTGCAGCCGCAGTGCCAGCTGCTTTTGTTCCTGGGGCCAATACAGTACTAGGTGCAGGAGTAATAGGCGCTGTGTATGGTTTGCTGCAACCAGCAAAGGACTGGCAGGAAAGGGCTACGGCTGCGGTCGAATCCGCACTGCTATCAGGAGGCATAACAGGTCTCGTTCGTGCCGTGCCGGCTATTTACAGGGCTTTCGTGGATCCTTTTACCGAGGCAGGACAGCAGAGGGTGGCAATGGCTGCACTGCAGCGATTTGCCAAGGATCCGACCAAAATTGCAAATCAAGGCGCGGCAGAACTTATCCCGGGCTCCAAAGCCACGCTTGCAGAGACAACGATGGACCCGGGGATTGCACAGTTGCAACGGGCCGCAGCGAGCAAGAGTCCGGAGGTCGCAAGCGAACTGGCGAACATCGATCCGGTAACAGGACAGTCCCGCAGGTTTTTAGCGCGCAAGGACGCGTTGCTCAAGATCGCCGGGGATAGTGCAGACAGAGAGTACTTCGAGACCGCTCGAGCAGCAACAGCACAGCGTCTATACGGAGAAGCTTTCAAAACTCCGATTGATCCAAAAAAAGCGGCCAAGTTGGCGCCCGATATAACGGAATTGCTGCAAAGACCTTCGGTACAGACAGCAAGGCAACAGGCTATCAAACTGGCCAAGGAGGGCGGAAAGGATTTGACGGATGCTGATGTAGGCGGTGGCTCGATGGAAGGATTGCATTACGTAAAGACCGCGCTTGATGATCAGATCAGTGCTGCCAAACGTGCCGGGGACAATAATCTGGCTCGGCTACTGATTGGCACGCAGGACAAACTTGTCGGAACGATGCAGCATCTTTCACCAAAATATGCCAAAGCCATGGCGGAGTATGAGGCAGCAAGTAAGCCTATCAATCGCATGGCAATTGGTCGATACTTGTATGACAAGCTTTTTCCTGCGATGTCCGACCTTGGAGCGGGCAATGCAACGCCTGGAATGTATGCAAAAGCCTTGAAAGAAGGCGACGAGATGGCCAAAAAGGCTACCGGATTTAAGGGAGCAAAACTCACCGACATACTGGCTCCAAAAGACATAGATACCATTGTCAACGTGGGAAAAGATGTTGCCAGGGAAGCCCAGGCCGCGACGATGGCAAAAGTTCCGGGGAGTCCTACTGCCCAGTATTTGACAGGCCAGAACCTGATGCGCCAGATCATGGGCCCACTTGGGTTGCCAGAATCCTGGGCAGAATCAACCATGGCAGACGTAATGGCCAATCGTTGGGTTTCCCTTGCCGGCAAGCCGATCGAGACGAAGATCCAGAACCAGCTAGGATCTTTGTTATCAGATCCTGCCAAAGCCAGGGCTTTAGCCGTGGCACAGGGGAAGCCACAGTATTTGCCAATGTCCGCTTTAGGACATGCGTTACCGCCTGCAGCAATTGGTGCTGGGGTTAGCGCTGTCGGTCAGTAGGATGCAAAGATGCACAAGACCAGCAAAGCGGCAATGGCGATAAAAGATAGATACCCGGCATCGCGGAGCAAGGGACGCGGCACAGAATTAGTGCAAAGCCTTGCTACCATGATGATGCCTAACAAGAAAAACGGAGCGATTGCCTTACCGATAAGCCATGTTGCCATGGAGGCATCATAAACGTGTTGCTCATCGATGGCGAGGGGCAGGGCCTGGACCTCGCATACCGTGCCGGCGAGGCAGGCCACACCGTGCGCTGGTATCGGATGAGTGACAAGCCGGTCAAGGACGGTGAAGGCTTTCCCGGCATCAAGCTAGTAGATGGCTGGAAAGAGCACATGAGCTGGGCCAAGAGCGGGGTCATCATAACCACGGGCAATCACAAGCTGATGAAAGAGCTTGACCGCTACCGCGAGTACGGCTTCCCGCTGTTCACGCCTAGCAGTGCGAGTGCCCAGCTCGAGATCAACCGCAAGACGGGCATGGACCTGATGCAAAAGCACGACCTGAACATTTGCCCGTACAAGATGTTCGACAGCCTGCAGGGAGCAATCGACCACGTCGTGAAGACCGATGAAACGTATGTCTTCAAGACCATGGGCGACGAGGAAGACAAGAGCCTGTCCTACGTGGGCTGCTCCCCGGAAGACCTGGTGAGCTGGCTGGAAAAGCGCCTGTCCGAGGGCTTGAAGCTCAAGGGCCGCTGCATGCTGCAGGAGAAGATGGAACCGGTAGCCGAGGTCGGGATAGCCGCGTGGATCGGGCCTGCCGGGTTCCTACCGTACTGGGAGGTGAGCTTTGAACACAAGCGACTCATGCCAGGACACTTCGGGCCCAACACGGGCGAGATGGGGACCGTTTGTCAATATATTGACGCCGACCCTCTTGTTGATGTCCTCCGATCATTTGAATCCGATCTTGTCAAGCTTGGACATGTGGGTGATATTGCCATTAACGGTGGCATTGATTCAAAGGGAGCCTACTGGCCCTTCGAGTGGACAGCACGGCTAGGATGGCCCGACATGTTCATCCGGATGGCGATGCACCGGGGCGATCCGGTGCAATGGATGCGGGATCTGTGCGACGGGAAGGACACGCTCAAGGTATCCAACGATACGGCGATAGGCGTGCTCGTCGCACAACCGCCTTTCCCGACCAAGGTAGAGGATCAGGAACAGGTGGAAGGCAACCGCATCGATGGCCTCAAAGACATCTGGGACCAGGTGCACCCGATCGGCATGATGATCGCGGACGGGCCGAAGATCGTTGATGGGTCGCTGGAGCAGCAGGACACGTTCTACACCACGAGCGAGTATGTGATGTGCGTGACTGGGACTGGAAAGACCGTGCAGGCCGCAAACAAGAGCGTGTACAGGGCGATCAAGGACATCAAGCTTGCCAACATGATTGTGCGCGATGACATCGGGGAGACCGTGATGGAAGGTCTGCCGAAGCTGCACGAGCTGGGCTACTGTCTGGAGATAGCATGAGCATCGGCCTCTCTCCTATAGGTAGATTCTGGTTGGGCCTCGGGTATGCTGGTTTTAAGCTGTTTACGTACGCCGCCGGCACCACAACCAAGCAAAACACGTTCACCGATTCGACTGGTGCAACGCCGAACACGAATCCGATCATTCTCGATTACAACGGATCGGCTGCTGTTTTCCTGACGCAGGAGCTTCTATATAAGTTCGTTGTCGCGTCTCCCACCGATTCCGATCCTCCGACGAGTCCTGTCTGGACGCAGGACAACATTAGCAGCTACAACAGCAGCTACACCCCACCCGGCACCGGCGCGGTGCCCACGACGGTGGGGGTCGCTCTGTCCAATCTGGTCCTGGGCTCCCTCACCGCATTGCGCGCGGTTGCAAAGGGAACAATGCCTTTCGTGTTCGTCATAACGCCGGCTGGAGGCGGAGGGATCTACCAGTACGAATCGGCAGACACGACCAGCGCCGACAACGGCGGCACCATCATCGTTGCGACGGATACTGGGCGCTATTACCTTTTGACTTCGTGGAAGTGACCATGAAAAGACTCCTTGCAATCCTGCTGCTGCTTCCCGCCCTCGCCTTCGGACAGGCCAAGAGCGTCTCCATCCTTTCCTTCGGCGCCGACAATACCGGGGCGACCGATGTATCCACGGCGCTTAACAACGCGGTCACCTGGGTCGCGGGCGGACAGGTCGTCGTGCCTCCGGGCAAGTATCTGCTAAACGGCACGGCAACGATTGCCCTGGCGAACGTGGAGATTGAATGCCAAGGCTCTCCAGCCGGAGCGAATTACGGTCCTGGCGGAACCTACGGAACGAATGGTGCCGTATTTCTTCTTACCAGCACATCGGTCCAGCCCTTCACCGTGGGCAACGCGGTGCGGATCACGGACTGCAATTTCTTCTGGCCGAATCAGACGCAGTGCGCCATAGCGCCCACAGCATACCCGCCGTTGTTCACCGAGCCGCTTGGTTCGAATATGTCGAATTTCGACCTGGTGCGCGATCGGATCATCGACGCGTACGACGTGATCGACCAGGCGAGCCTCGCGAACAGCGACGCGATCGGCAACATCAGCATGACCGATACGTACGGTTACGCGATCCGTTATTGGTTCAGCGTCGGGAACGTGCCCGAGACGGTGACCGTCAAGGGGATGAGCGCTGATTGGAACTTGTACCAGAACGTGGCCAATGCGGGCAACCAGTGCCTCACGAAGTGGACCGCAGCGAACGGCGCATTCCTCCATGTGTACGGAAACGGCAACGGCACCACCACGACGTCGAGCGTCAACATCGCGGGGTTCACGTTCGATGGTGCGATGTTCGCCACGAACAAGTTCTTGTGGGTCGATAGTACTGGCTCGCTGACTGAGGTACATGCGACTGGTATTTCGGACACTGTTCCGCATGTGATTCAGGTCGATACAGGCGGATGTTTCGCTGAAATCTATCTGAATATGGTGTATGTCAACATTTCGCAGTTCGCTAATGGCGGAACAGACAACGGTACAGCCTTTGCGCTTAACTCGCCGGCTTCTAGCGGATGTACCGAGACAAACATCGACATAGGCGGGTCGTTTAATACTGCACA
>JGI12269J14319_10003362_pt1 | contig 15037 bp, 16 predicted proteins | sample PeaSoiSIISIP2007_FD_14319 | JGI IMG/M metagenome (IMG submission 14319) | reverse complement strand
GGGCGAGCGCGACGGCCACGATTTCGTCGATCAGGCATTCGCCGAAGGCGCGGCGGGCGCCCTCGTCTCGCGCCCGGTCGCGGGGCCTGCCGTCCGCGTCGGCGACACCCAGAGCGCGCTCGAGCGCCTCGGTCTGACCGCCCGCGAGCGGGCGCGCGGCGCGCTCAGGGGCGCGGTCACCGGCTCGGTCGGCAAGACCAGCCTGACCCAGGCCATCGCCGCCGGTCTCGCTCGCGCCGGTCCCTCCCACGCCTCGGTCAAGTCTTACAACAACCACATCGGCGTGCCGCTGACGCTGGCCAGGATGCCGCGCGCGACCGAGCGGGCGGTGTTCGAGATCGGCATGAACCACGCCGGCGAGATCACCCCGCTCGTCCGCATGGTCGCGCCCCAAGCCGTCGCCATCACCAACGTCGGGCCGGCGCACATCGAGAACTTCGCCGACGGCGAGGCGGGCGTCGCCCGCGCCAAGGCCGAGATCTTCGCGGGCCTGATGCCGGGCGGCGTCGCGGTGCTGAACGCCGACAATCGGTGGTTCGATCTGCTCAAGGGCCGCGCCAAGGACGCCGGCGCGCTCGTGCGCACGTTCGGCTCCGGCGAGGGGGTGGACGCCCGCCTGACCGGCTTCGCCATCGACCAGGGCATGGTGGTCAATGGCATCCTGGACGGCCGCGCGGTCGAGATACCGCTCCGCCAGACCGGGGCGCATTGGGGCCTGATGAGCCTGGCCGCACTTCTATTGCTGGAAGCGCTGGAGGTCAGGCTGAGCGATGCGCTGGCGGCCCTCGCCGCCTTCGAGCCGCTCGAGGGACGCGGCGCGACCCGCGCGATCCACGCCGCCCGCGGCTGCTTCACGCTGGTGGACGAAAGCTACAACGCCAACCCGCTCTCGGTGAGCGCGGCGCTGGCCACGCTGGGCGCTCGCCCGGCCAGGGGGCGGCGGATCGTGGCGCTGACCGACATGCTTGAGTTGGGCGCCCAGTCGCCCGCGTTGCACGTGGCGCTGGCCGAGCCGATCGAGGACGCCCGGGTCGATCTGGTCTTCTGCGCCGGGCCGATGATGAAGTCGCTGTTCGAGGCGCTTCCACCGACTCGCCGCGGGGGGTACGCGGAAACCGCCCAGGCGCTCGCGCCCGGGCTCGTACGGGCCATAGAACCCGGCGATGTGGTGATGGTGAAGGGATCGCGCGACTCGCGCGCCAAGGACCTCGTCGAAGCCCTGGCCGCGCTCGAGACCCGCGCGGAGGACGAACGGTGATGGTGCGGCAGGGGCTGGGCGCGGGGCATCGCCATGGCATAGCCGGCGGACGCATGCCGCGGCGGGAGCCGGGCGCGTGATCCCGGCGCGCACCTTCGAGGGCCAGCGCGTCGCCGTCTTCGGCCTGGCGCGGAGCGGCCTTGCCGCCGCGCGGTCGCTGAAGGCCGGCGGCGCCGAGGTGGCGGCCTGGGACGAGGCCAAGCCCGCGCGTGACGCCGCGGCGGCGGAAGGCTTCGAGCTGGTCGATCTGGCGAGCGCCGATTGGTCCGGCTTCGCCGCGCTGGTGCTTTCGCCCGGTGTGCCGCTCACCCACCCCGAACCGCACTGGACGGTGAAGAAGGCGAAAGCGGCCGACGTCGAAGTCATCGGCGACATCGAGATCTTCGCCCGCGCGGTCAACGCCGCCCCGTCGCACCGGCGTCCGAAGGTGGTCGCCATCACCGGCACCAACGGCAAGTCGACGACGACGGCGCTGCTTGGCCACATGCTGACCGCCGCCGGGCGTGACGCGCGCATCGGCGGCAACATCGGGCTTGGCGTGCTCGGCTTGGACGACATGCACGGCGGCGCCGTCTACGTCTTCGAGCTCTCCTCGTACCAGCTCGACCTGACCTCCAGTCTCAAGCCCGACGTCGCCATCCTCATCAACATCACCCCCGATCACCTGGATCGCCACGGCGACATGGAGGGCTACGTCGACGCCAAGCGGCGCGTACTCTTGAACCAGACCGCTGGCGATACGGCCGTCATCGGCGTCGACGACGCCTGGTGCCAGCGCATCTGCACCGAGATCACCGCCGCCAACCGGCGGACGATCTGGCCGATTTCGGCCCGGCGCGCGATGGGCCGCGGCGTCTATGCGCTGCAGGGGGTGCTGTACGATGCGACCGGAGAGCGGGTGATCGAGGTCGCCGACCTGCTGCGCGCCCGCTCCCTGCCCGGCCGGCACAACTGGCAGAACGCGGCGGCTGCTTACGCCGCGGCCCGCGCGCTCGGCCTCTCGGTCGAGGACGCCGCCACCGGCCTGGTCACCTTCCCGGGCCTCGTCCACCGCATGGAGACCGTCGGCGAGATCAACGGCGTTCGCTTCGTCAACGACTCGAAAGCGACCAACGCCGACGCAGCTCGCCAGGCGATGAGCTCCTATCCATCCTTCTACTGGATCGCCGGCGGGCGGCCGAAAGCCGGCGGCATCGAGCCCCTGGAAGACCTCTTCCCGCGTATCGCCAAGGCCTACCTCGTCGGCGAGGCGGCGGGCGAGTTCGCCAGGTCTTTGAAAGGCAAGGCGCCCTATCGCCTCAGCCACACGATCGACGCAGCGGTGGCCGAAGCCTTCGCCGACGCCCGCGCCGCGGGCGAGCCGGCCATTGTGCTGCTCTCGCCAGCCTGCGCGTCGTTCGACCAGTTCGCCGACTTCGAGGTCCGGGGGGACGCCTTCCGCAGCGCGGTGCACGGGCTGCTGCAACGTCCGCAGAAGGGCGCGACCGGATGACCACCACCCTGCAAACTCATGCCTTTCCGCGCACGGACCGCACCCGCCTCGGCGTCTGGTGGTGGACGACCGACCACATTCTCTTGGGCGCGACCGCGATCCTTATCGTGATCGGCGTGCTGCTCTCGTTCGGCAACAGCCCGGCCGCTGCGGCCAGGATGAACATCGGCGATCCATTCCACTTCGCCGTGCGCCAGTGCATCTTCGCGGCGCTCGGGGCTGCGATCCTCATCCTGGTCTCGATGCTGAACCCGCGCGGCGTGCGGCGGGCGGCGTTCTTCATCTATGTGGCGTCGATCGGGATGATGGTGGCGCTCTTGTTCCTGGGCCACCACGCCAAGGGCGCAACCCGCTGGGTCGAGATCGGCGGCTTCTCGCTGCAGCCGTCGGAGTTCATGAAGCCGGCGCTGATCGTGCTGGCGTCGTGGATGTTCGCCGAGGGACAGAAGGGCGAGGGCGTGCCCGGCGTGTCGATCGCGTTCAGCTTCTACATCATCGCCGCGGCGCTCTTGCTCCTGCAGCCGGACGTCGGGCAGACGATCCTGATCACCATCGCCTTCGGCGCGGCCTTCTTCATGGCCGGCGTGCCGATGAAGTGGATCCTCGGATTGGGCGGGGTGGCGCTCGCGGGCTCGATCTCGCTCTACTTCGTTTTCGACCACGTCGCGAGCCGGGTGAACAAGTTCCTCTCGCCCGAGACCACGGACACCCACCAGATCGACCGCGCACGCGAGGCGATCGCCGCCGGGGCCTGGTTCGGTCGCGGGCCGGGCGAAGGGATCCTCAAGCGTCAAGTGCCGGACGTACACACCGACTTCGCCTACGCCGGCGCGGCCGAGGAGTACGGACTGGTTTTCTCCCTCTTCCTGATCACCCTCTTCGGGCTCTTGATCGTGCGCGGCCTCTACAAAGCCATGAAGCTGTCGGACCCGTTCGAGCAGGTGGCGGCGGGCGCGTTGTTCGTGCTGGTCGGCCAGCAGGCGTTCATCAACATCGCGGTCAACCTGAACCTGATTCCGACCAAGGGCATGACCCTCCCCTTCATCTCGTACGGCGGCTCCTCGATGCTGGCGATGGGGCTCACCATGGGCATGGCGCTGGCGCTGACCCGCAAGCGGCCGGGCGCCTACGAAACCCAAGAGGCGCCTGCCGGCGCGTTTGCGTGACGGGGCCGCAGCTCGCGGTCGTCGCGGCGGGCGGAACCGGCGGGCACCTCTTCCCGGCGCACGCGCTGGCCGAAGTGCTGATCGGACGCGGCTGGCGTGTGGTGCTGGCCACCGACGAGCGCGGTGCAGCTTACGCCGGCGATTTTCCAGCTGAGGAGCGGATCGCGCTCGCGGCGGCGACCTATCGCCCGGGCTCTCCGGCCGGTATGGCGCGCGCGGCGGCCGCTATCGGGCGCGGGACGATGACCGCACGGCGGGCGTTCCGGCGTCTCTCGCCGGCGATTGTCGTCGGTTTCGGCGGCTATCCGTCGCTCCCCGCCCTTCTGGCCGCGATCAGCGACAGGCGCACGACGGTGATCCACGAGCAGAACGCGGTGATGGGCCGCGCCAATCGGCTCCTGGCCGGGAGGGCCACGGCTGTGGCCTGCGCCTTTCCGACGCTCAAGAAGGCGCCGCCGAGGGTCGCCGCTCGCGCGATCGTGGTCGGGAACCCGGTGCGGCCGGAGATCAAGAAGCTGGCGGAGATGCCCTACGCGCCGCCGGACAACCGCATCAACCTGCTGATCACCGGCGGCAGCCAGGGCGCGCGGCTGCTCTCCGAGGTCACGCCGCGGGCCGTCGCGCTGTTGCCGGTCGCGCTCCGCCGGCGGTTGGACGTCCGCCAGCAGACCCGATTGGAGTCGATCCCGGCGGCGCGGGAGCTCTATCGTGATGCGGGCGTCGAGTACGAGCTTGCGCCCTTCTTCAACGACATGGCGAGCCGGCTTGCCGCCGCGCACCTCGTGATCGGCCGGGCCGGCGCATCGACGGTGTGCGAGTTCGCGGTGGCGGGAAAGCCCGCCATCCTCGTGCCGCTCAGGATCGCGCTCGACGACGACCAGGGGCAGAACGCCGCCCTGCTGGCCGAGGCCGGAGGCGCGATCGTGATGCGCGAAGATGCGCTGACCGCCGAGGCGCTGGCCGAAACGCTGGCGGGACTGCTCGGCGACCCCGCGCGGCTCGCCGCCATGTCGGCCGCGGCGCGCACCGTCGCGCGACCCGACGCCGCCGAACGTCTCGCCGATCTGGTCGAAGCTGAGGCTAGGCCGCCCGCTTGAAGTAGCGCCGGCGCCAGGCGACGCCGCGGCGCCAACTCTTCGGCAGCACCGCGCGCTCGAAGCGCAGGACCTGTTGCCAGAGCACGGGCAGCACCTCCGGCTCGCGGCGGATCAGGCGGCGCACCGGGAAGACGAACCGCGGATGCCGCCGCTGCAGATGGATAAAGTGCCGCCGCGCGCGATAGGAATTGCGCAGGACCACGATCACGCCGACGGCCAGAAGCGGAACGCCCAGGTGACCGGGCAAAAGCGCCAGGACGAGGCCGCCAGCGATCAAGAGCCAGCCGAACGCGATGAACAGGAGCTTGACCCAGCCGCGCGCGGCGCTGTGGGCGGAGGCCAACAGGTCGTCGAACGGCGCGCCGGGGATTGGCTCAGGTCGAATGGTCACGGCTTCGGTCATTGGGCTTTGAGGACGACGTTCACCCGATGCGACTCGAGGCGGCGGCCAGAGCTCCCGATATGAATATCAAGCGCGGCATAACAAGGGTGCGGTTGATGCGACCCTAACGGCATGTGCGCCGATTCGCCGCGCGCGTGGCAAAGGCGCCGCACTGCAGCCGCCTCAGAGGCCGTCGGTGAACAGGTCCACCTTGCCGAGCGGCGCCCCTCGGCTGCGCAGAATGTCGTAAGCGGTCGAGAGGTGGAAGTAGAGGTTGGTGGTGGCGAACACGGTCAGCCATCGCTCGGCCGGCAGCGTGGGCTGCATCCCGTTGCCGATCGTGACCGTCAGCGGGACCTCGCCACGGCCGGCGAACTGCTCGGGCGTGAGCGCATCGAGGAAACGTTCAGCGTCGGCGAGCGAGGCCTGGAACCCCGCGACGTCCGCCTCGATGGCGACGTCGTCGGGAACCGATATGCCAGCAACCCGCGCGGTCCACTGTTTCGAGAAGTTGCAGACCACCGCGACCTGGAAGCGCAGCGGCTGCATGTCGTCGATGAGACGCCAATCGAGCATCTCGTGGCTGGAGACGCTGATCGTGGCGGCATGCGCCGCGCCCTTGGCGAGGACGTGGGCGGTGCTCCGCACGATCCTCCGGTAGAGCGCGACGAAGGTGAAGAGGTTGGTGGTCATCGTGGCGTCTTCACCGCAGGACCGGCGACCAATCCTCGGTCATGCAGCCGCGCGATCTCACCCGGGGAGAGCCCGAGCCGTTCGCTCAGCACCTCGTCGGTGTGCTGGCCCAGCCGGGGCGCAGGCGCCGGCGGCCGGCGGTCTTCGCCCGGCGCGCGCGCCGCGGCGCCGGGTGTCGGATAGCGATGGCCGCTGGAATGGTCGACGGCGAACAGGTTATCGGCCAGCCTGGGGTCGCGTGCGGCGGCGCTCATCGGCTGGTAAGCGCCGTGGGTGGCGCCGGCGCCGTCCAGCAAAGGCGTGAGCTCGGCCATTGTGCGCATTGCGATCGCCGCCTCGAACAGCGGGTTGATCCTTGCCCGCCAGGTGAAGCGGGGACCCTCGTCGGCGGTGAAGTCGACCCCGACCTCCTGTTCGAGCGCTTTGATCTGTTCGCTCAGTCCCAGCGCCCCGACCAGGTTCGTCCACTGCCGGGGGGTGATCGCGATCAGCATGATCCGCTCGCCATCCTTGGTGGCGAAGTCGCGGCCGAAGGCGCCATAGAGATTGTTGCCCACGCGTGGGCGGTCACCCGTGCCGATCAGCGCCTCCGGGATGAAGCCCAGGTGACCCATGCTGGCCATGGCGACGTCCGCCAGCGGGATGCGCACCTCGCGGCCGAGGCCGTCGGCGCGCCGCGCCCGCTCGGCGGTGACGAGCGAAAATGCGGCATAGGCGCCGGTAAGCAGGTCCCACGCGGCCAGCATGTGGTTGACCGGCCCCTTGGCGTCCTCCGGCCCCGTCATCAGCGGGACGCCGACGGCGGCGTTGACCGTGTAGTCGACGGCGGGCTTGCCGTCTGCCCAGCCCATGATGCGGAGCGCGATCAGGTCCTCGCGCAGGGGCTTCAGCCGCTGGTAGGATAGGAAACCGTCTACCGGATAGTTGGTCACGAAGAGGCCGGTGGAGGCGGCGAGGCGCTGGGCGAGCTCGCGGCCCTCGGGCCGGCCGAGGTCGAGCGCGACCGACTTCTTCCCCTTGTTCAGGCTCTCCCAGTAGAAGCTGTCGCCTTCGGGCGAGAGCGGCCAGCGGCGATAGTCGGGGCCGCCGCCGACCTGGTCGAAGCGGATCACCTCGGCGCCCATCTGAGCCAGATAGACGCCGCACGTGGGCCCGGCGACGAAGGACACGCCCTCGACGACGGCCAGGTCATGAAGCGCGTCGTGCAGCAAGGGCGGTCAGCCCAACCGGCGGCGGTAGAGGGCGTTCAGCCGCTCCCAATGCCGCTCGGCCGCGGCCTTGTCGTAGGCCGGGCGCTGTGGAAAAGCGAACCCGTGCTCGACCCCGGGATAGATCTCGACCTCGGCGTCGATCTTGTCGGCGGCAAGCGAGGTCTTGAGGTTCTCGACCTGCTCCATCGGAGCCCAGCGGTCGGTCTCGGCGCACCCGAAATAGAGCTCGGCCTTGGCCCTACGCGCGGCGAGGTGCGGGCTGTTCGGTTTGTCTGTGACGAGATAGGTGCCGTACATCGACGCGGCCGCCGCGATCCGGTCCGGGAAGGTCGCCGCCGCGTTGATCGAGAACTGTCCGCTCATGCAATAGCCGACCGCGCCCATCGGCCTCTTCTTCGCCGCCGGGTCCTGGTCGATGAAGGCGAGCAAGCCTTCGGTGTCCGACATCACCATGTCGATCGTGAGATCGGCCATCAGTTTCATCATCCGCTCACGGACGGATAGCTCGCCAGCGGCCCGATCTCCATCACCCCTGCACGATAGTATAGGTTGGGCAGGACGACGTAGTAACCGGCGCTCGCGAAGCGGCGCGCCATGTCCCGCAACTCCTCGCGGATCGCCGGGGCGTCCATATAGAACAGAATGACCGGGTGCGGCCCGCCGCGCTCAGGGTGCACGATGAAGGTCGTCGTCGCCCCGTCCCGGGTCTTGATGTCGAGCTGTCGTTCGATCATGTGCGGGTCCCTCCCCATGGCAGCCGCCGCCTGCTTAGAGCGCCGGGCGGCGGCTGGCCAGAGGCGCAACCGTCAGGCGGCGATAGCCTTGACCAGGCCGTCGAGCGCCGCGGTCAGATGGTCGGCCGCGCCGTCGTCTAGGCCATACCGGCGGGCAATCCAGCGAGGATCGCTGTAGGTGACCTGCGCACGGCCTTGCCCGTCCTCCCAGGCCAGCACCTTCAGCGGAAGGTCGAGGCCCACGCGCTGGTCGGCCCGCATCAGCGGCGTCCCCGCGCGCGGATCGCCGAAGATCATCACCGTCGTCGGCCGAAGCGCGAGCCCAACGCCGGCCGCGCCCGCCGCATGATCGATGCGCGCGAAGAGCTGGATCCCCTTGTCGTACAACGCAGCCTCAAGCCGGCTCAGCACCTCGGCGACCGAATGTGGGCTCTCGACCGTGATAAGGCCGCTTTCGTCCATGTTCGCCTCCGCGCTGGCGCGATCATCGCCCCCGCCGCGGGACCCTGAAAAGCCTCTTGACGCGTCCGTAAGTGAAGACTAACGGTAAGTCATGGCGAACGCTTCTCGCGCACTGGCTGCCCTCGGCGATGCGACGCGCCGCGAGATCTTCGACCGTCTGGCGGAAGGCCCCTCGTCGGTGGGCGCCCTCGCGGCAAGACTTCCGGTCAGCCGACCGGCGGTGTCCCAGCACCTGCGCGTGCTGAAGGAGGCTGGGTTGGTCGAGGAGACGCCGGACGGCGCCCGACGCATCTACCGGATCGATCCGCGCGGCATCGGCGCCATGCGCGACTGGCTGGACCAGCATTGGGACCGGGCGCTGGCCGCGTTCAAGGATTTCGTCGAAGAGCCGCAGGAGCCGAACGAATGACCATCAAGCCCGTGGTGAAGACCGTGACCGTGAAGGCCTCGCCGGAGCGGGCGTTCGAAGCCTTCACCGCCAACATGGGCCAATGGTGGCCCAGGGGGCACACGATCGGGGCTGCGCCGTTCGAAGCGGTGGTCATGGAGCCCAGGGTCGGCGGCCGCTGGTACGAGCGCGCCGCGGACGGCGCGCAGACGAATTGGGGCCAGGTCCTGGCGTGGGAGCCGCCGCGCCGGTTCGTGCTCGCCTGGCAGATCAGCGCCGACTGGGCCTATGACCCGAACCTGATGACCGAGGTCGAGGTGACGTTCGAGCCGCAAGACGGCGGGACCACGGCCGTCACGCTCGAGCACCGACGTCTCGAGCTGTTCGGCGAGCGCGCCCAGGCCATGGCCGACCAGTTCGACGGCGGCTGGGTGGGCGTGATCCAGCACTTTGTCGATTTCGTGGGCGCCTGAGCGTCTGAACAGGGGAAAGAGGAGAATGCCGCCATGACCGAGTTCGTCGTCCATTCGATCCCGGGCAGCCCGTTCGGCCGCGCCGTTTTCGCCACACTGGAGGAGAAGGGCGCGAACTACGCGCTGAAGCGGGTGGCCATGCGGACACCCGGTCACCTGGCGCTGCACCCCTTCGGGCGCATTCCGATCCTGCAACAGGGCGACTTCAAGCTGTACGAGACGCAAGCGATCCTGCGCTATCTCGACCGCGCGCTGCCCGCGCCGCGGCTGACTCCCGCCGACCCGAAGGCCGCTGCGCGGATGGACCAGCTGATGAACGTCTGCGACTGGTACCTCTTCCAGGGCGTCGGCAATGTGATCGGCTTCCAGCGCGTCGTGGGTCCCAAGCTGATGGGCCCGACGCCGGACGAGGCCGCCATCGCCGCGGCGATGCCGAAGGCGCATGCGGTGTTCGACCAACTCGCCCGCGAGCTCGGCGACAAGCTCTACTTCGTCGGCGACCAGGTCACCCTTGCCGACATCCTGCTCGCCAGCCACGTCGCTTTCTTCCGCGAAATCCCGGAATGGACGCCGCTTGTCGGGCATCACCTAAATCTGGTCGCCTGGCTCGAGCGCATGAGCATGCGGCCCAGCATGATGGCGACCACCTGGGAACGCGTCGACGCGATGGACAAAGAGCCGGCCTAAAAGCCGGCCAGCGCGTGGCTGTCGAAGATGTCGGGCGCCGACTCGGCCTTCTCGGGCTCGGGCCCGGCGCCTGGCCAGATCGACATCCCCTGCAAAAGGTCGCGCAGGGCATCCACGACCTCTTCGGCCGACATCGTGTCGTGCTGGCTCAGGCGATAGGCCCAGAAGCCGATCACCTGCTCCAGCCGCCCGATCCGCTCGCCGAGGTCGAGGAACAGCCCCGACCCCTGGGCCAGGAACTGGCGGAAGCTGGCCGGGTCCTGCTTCTCGATCAGTGCGCCATAGGCCTGATCGTACAGCTGCAGCGTCTCGCCGATCCCGCGCCACGCGCTGGCGATCGAGCTTTCCAGGAGCGACTTGGCGCTCAGCGTGAAGCGCAACGTCTCCTCGGGCGACCGCTTGAGCCCAAGCCTGGCGATCGACCGCAGCGTGGTCTTGAGCGGCGTCGTGAGCGTGTGGATGCGCCAGCGGTAGTAGAGCACGGCCTTCCACGAGAACATCGCCTCGGAGAAGTCGCGGTCGTCCATCTGCAGCGTGGTCTGCAGCGGGGCGAGGTCGGGCGCGTCGTAGTCGGCCAGCAAGAGGCGCGACAGCCGCTTGGTGCGCTGATCGCCGGCGCGCAGCTCGCCGAAGCAGAGCTTGATCAGCGAACCCATCTCGCCTTCGACGAAGCCCAGCATGTGCGCCTTGTCGGGCTGGCTGAAGCGGAAGTAGCAGCGGTCGACCTCGATCTCCTCCTTGGCCAGCGCCTCGCGCACGAGGAAGGGATCCAGCGTCGGCAGGCGATCGAACAGGCGCAGCACCGCCACGTCGCGATCGAGCGGCAGGTCGCCGTATTCCAGGTGGCGGGAGAGCACGCCGACGAAGTCGTGCTGGTCGACGAACAGGAACTGTCCGCCCAGGTTCAGGTCGGACGGATCGAGCGGAAAGATCACCTTGGTGGCGTTGAACCGCCGGGGCGCCAGCCGGTCCTCTTCGCCGGGCGCGACATTGTGCTTGACGATGATCGCGCGGTTCAGGAGCGGGTGGGCGAACATCGGCGCGCCGCGATAGTCGGGATCCTCGGGCTGCTCGATGTAAAGGGCATGCAGATTCAGCACCCGGGCCGACGACGACGTCGCAACGATCGTCGACAGGTTTCTGACGCCCGGAATTGATTTCAGCAGTCGCACCAGCACCCCACGGCGTTCCGCGGAAGGCTTCTTAACGGCGGAAGGCTTGCCGCCCCCTTTAGGACATTGGTTAGCGCGGGCTGAACGCGGCTAGGCGGCCGCCTCGTCTGGCGTCCAACGCAGCTTCGGTTTCCGCGCCGCCAGGGTTTCGTCCAGCCGGCGCAAAGGGGCGTGAAAGGGCGCGCCCTTGAAGCGTTCGACGTCACCTGTTTTCGCCGCCGCGGCAAGCGCCAAGACGGCGTCGCAGAAGCGGTCGATCTCCGCTTTCGGCTCTGTTTCGGTGGGCTCGATCAGCATCGCCCCGTGCACCACCAGCGGAAAGTACATGGTCATCGGGTGGAAACCCTCGTCGATCAGCGCCTTGGCGAAGTCGAGCGTCGTGACCCCGGTTCCGTCCAGCCAGCGGTCGTCGAACAGCGCCTCATGCATGCAGGGCCTGCCGAACGGCGCGCTCAGCACGCCCCGGAGCCTCGCCTTGATGTAGTTGGCGTTCAGCACCGCATCGGCGGCCACCTGCGCCAGGCCATCGCCGCCGTGGCTTAGCATGTAGGCAAGCGCGCGCACGTACATGCCCATCTGGCCGTGGAAGGCCGAAAGCCGCCCGAAACTTTGGGAACCATCGCCATGTTCGTTCAGCGTTAAACCGTCCGCCCCATGCACGACCCATGGCACCGGCGCGAACGGCGCGAGCGCAGCGCCGAAGACGACCGGGCCCGCGCCAGGCCCGCCGCCGCCGTGGGGCGTCGAAAAGGTCTTGTGCAGGTTGATGTGCATGGCGTCGACGCCGAGATCGGCGGGCCTGACCTTGCCGACGATGGCATTGAAGTTCGCCCCATCGGCGTAGAGGTAGGCGCCGGCGGCGTGGGTCAGGCGCGCGATCTCGAGCATGTCGCGCTCGAAGAGGCCGCAGGTGTTGGGGTTGGTGATCATCAGCGCCGCGACGTCCGGGCCGAGCTTGGCGGCGAGATCGGCGAGATCGACACGGCCGCACGCCGTCTGACCGACCTCTTCGACCGCATAGCCGACGAAGGCGGCGGTGGCCGGATTGGTGCCGTGCGCCGAGGTGGGCGTGAGCACCCGTTTGCGCCCATCGCCCCTGGCCTCGTGCGCCGCGCGGATCGCGAGCAGGCCGCAGAGCTCGCCCTGCGCTCCGGCTTTGGGCGGCAGCGCCACCGCCGGCATGCCGGTGAGCGTCTTCAGCCAGTGGGCGAGCGTCTCCATCAGCTGAAGCGCGCCCTGGACGGTCGAGGTCGGCTGCAGGGGGTGGATGTCGGCGAAGCCCGGCAGGCGGGCGACCTTCTCGTTCAGGCGCGGGTTGTGCTTCATGGTGCACGAGCCGAGTGGATAGAGCGCCAGATCGATGGCGTGGTTCTTCTGGCTCAGCCGCACGTAGTGGCGGAGCGTCTCGGGCTCTGAGAGGCCGGGAAGCCCGATCGGCGCGGCTCGAACCAGGTCCCCCAGGTCGCCGGCGTCGAGCGCGGGCTCGTCGATGTCGACGCCGGTCTTCGACCAGCCCCCCAGTTCGAAGATCAGCGGCTCGTCCTGCAAGAGACCGCGACCGCCGGTGAGCGTGGCCGGCACGCTCCCGACGATCGCCTCTGCGCGGGTGGGGCGCCCGATGGTTTGCATGGTCATCAGAGCGCTCCTTCCAGCGCGCGGCCAAGCGCAGCGATGTCTGCCTCGGTGGTGAGTTCGGTGGCGGCGAGCAGGAGCACGTCGTCGAGCCCGGCGGTCGGATCGAGCCGGGCGAACGGCACACCGGCCAGAATCCCCTCCGCGGCGAGAGCCTCGACTACGGCTGTCGCCGGCTTCGGGAGGCGCACGGCGATCTCGTTGAAGAAGCGGGGGTTGAGCACTGCGACCCTCGGGATGGCGGCCATCGCGCTTGCGAGCTTGCGCGCCTGTGCGTGGTTGACGGCGGCGAGCTTGCGCAAACCGACCTCGCCGAGGAGCGACATGTGTATAGTGAAGGCAAGCGCACAAAGTCCTGAATTGGTGCAGATATTGGACGTCGCCTTCTCACGCCGGATGTGCTGCTCGCGCGTCGAGAGCGTCAGCACGAAGCCGCGGCGCCCGTCGGCGTCGACGGTCTCGCCGCAAAGCCGCCCGGGCGCCTGACGGACGAAGCGCTCGCGGGTCGCGAAGAGGCCAACGTAAGGCCCGCCGAAGTTCAGGGCATTGCCGATCGACTGACCCTCGGCGGCCACGATGTCGGCGCCCATCTCGCCGGGCGACCTGATGAGGCCGAGCGACACCGCTTCGGTGACGACCGCGATCATCAGCGCCCCGGCGGCATGGGCGGCCTCGGCGATGCGCGTGAGGTCGCTGGCCGTGCCGAACACGTTCGGCGTCTGCACGATGACGCAGGCGGTCTCGGCATCGAGGGCGGCGATGACGTCGGCTTCGGCGTCGACGGCGGCCGGCTGGCGAACGACCTCCACGCCCGCGACGTGCGCCAGCGTGCGGATCGCCGCGGCGTAATGCGGGTGTAGTCCGCCGGAGAGGATCGCCTTCGGCCTGCGCGTGACGCGATGGGCCATCATCACCGCCTCGGCGGCGGCGGTCGAACCGTCGTACATGGAAGCGTTGGCGACCTCCATGCCGGTCAGCGCCGCGACCTGGGTCTGGAACTCGAACAGCGCCTGCAGCGTGCCTTGGGCGATCTCCGGTTGGTAGGGCGTGTAAGAGGTAAGAAACTCCGACCGCTGAATAATATGGTCGACGCTGGCGGGCACATGGTGGCGATAGGCGCCGGCCCCGCAGAAGAACGGCCCCTGGCCGGCGCTGCGGTTCTTCGCCGCCAGCGAGGCGAGCTGGCGCTCGACCTCGATCTCGCCCTGATGCGGCGGCAGGTCGACGGGGCCGGCGATGCGCGCGGCCTTGGGCACGTCGGCGAAAAGCGCGTCAACGCTCGGAGCACCGATCTCGGCCAGCATCGCGGCCCGGTCGTCTTCCGTCAGCGGTAGGTAGCGCATGCGGCGTCCTCTAGAGGGTCTGCAGGAAGGCTTCGTAGGCCGCGCGATCCATCAGCTGATCGACCGCGCCAGGATCGGCGAGCTTGAGCTTGGCGAACCAGCCGGCGGCTTCCGGTTCGGCGTTGACCGTCTCCGGCTCGGACGTGAGCACCTCGTTGACCGCGACCACCTCCCCGGTGACCGGCGCATAGACGTCGGAGGCGGCCTTGACGCTCTCGACGACCGCCAGCCCGTCGCCGGTCTTCACGCTCTTGCCGACATCGGGCAGCTCGACGAACACCACGTCGCCCAGCTGCTCGGCCGCATAGGCGGTGACGCCGATGGTCGCGACATCGCCGTCGACCTCGACCCATTCATGATCCTTGGTGAAACGCATGGACAATCCTTCAGGCGGCGCGGGCGTAGCGATGCGGGACGAAGGGCATGGGCGCCACCTCGGCGGGTTGCGGCTTGCCGCGGACGATCACCTTCAGCGGCGCGCCCGGCCCGGCGAGCGTGGGCGGCACGAAGCCCATAGCGATCGGCGCGCCGAGCGATGGGGAGAACCCGCCACTGGTGACCCGGCCGACGACCTCGCCGGCAGCGTCGGCGATCTCCGCCCCCTCGCGGGCCGGCGCGCCTTCGAGGACGCGCAAGCCGACGCGCTTGCGCCGAAGCGCGCCACCCAACTCGCGGGCGATCCGCGCCGCGCCGCGCAAGGCGCCGGTCTTCAGCCTGGACTTGGCCAGCGCGAAGCCGAGGCTGGCCTCGACCGGCGAGACGCTTTCGTCGATGTCGTGGCCGTTCAGCGGCAACCCTGCCTCGAGCCGGAGCGAATCGCGCGCGCCGAGGCCGATCGGCTTCACCC
>JGI12269J14319_10003360_pt1 | contig 15040 bp, 12 predicted proteins | sample PeaSoiSIISIP2007_FD_14319 | JGI IMG/M metagenome (IMG submission 14319) | reverse complement strand
GACCTCAAGAACGCGGTCCACGTCGGCCACTCCACCGGCGGCGGCGAAGTCGCCCGCTACATCGGCCGCCATGGCACGAGACGCGTCGCCAAGGCGGTGCTGATCGGCGCGATAACGCCGCTCATGCTGAAGACGGCGGCCAATCCCGGCGGCACGCCGATCGAGGCGTTCGACCAGATCCGTGCCGGGGTCCTGGCCGACCGTTCGCAGTTCTGGAAGGACCTCAGTATGCCGTTTTACGGCTACAACAGGCCGGGCGCCAATATATCGGAAGGCGTGCGCGAGTCGTTCTGGCTCCAGGGAATGATGGCCGGCCATCCGGCCTGCTATTTCTGCATCAAGGCGTTTTCCGAGACTGATCTCACCGAGGATCTCAAGAAATTCGACGTGCCGACTCTGGTCCTTCATGGCGACGACGACCAGATAGTCCCCATCGCCGATTCTGCGTTGCTCTCTTCGAAGCTGATCAAGAACGCAACGCTCAAGGTTTACGAGGGCGCGCCGCACGGCATGTGCACGACCCTCAAGGACAGGGTGAACGAGGATCTGCTCGCCTTCATCAAAGGGTGAGCCGCCGTCTGGCGTTGCGAAATTGTGCGCCCGGCCAGTCTGGAGGGAGACATGCATCGACTAGTCATGATGGTGCCCGGCGCGAGCCTGGCTGCAGTGCCGGCCGCAGCACAGGTGCAGCCATTCCCGGCCACCTTCCGCATACAGGAAATCGCGGCGAACGGTGCCACAATCCACGTGCGCGCCTTTCACGACGGAGCGGACTGAACCATGCGGTCCCGCTTCCATCAAGAGTCGTAAAGCGCCTTTTTCAACTCAGGTCTCAAGGAGAGAAACATGCCGCAACAAACAGGTCGCACGAAGCGCAGCGAAAAGGGGCTCCTGACGCCGGACAACTGCGTCGTCACGCTGATCGATCTCCAGCCACAGATGCTCTTTGGCGTGAGCAATTTCGACAGACAATCCATCATCAACAACAACCTCGTGCTCGCCAAGGCCGCGAGGGTGTTCGACGTTCCCGTCGTGCTCTCGACGGTCGAAACCAAAAGCTTCAGCGGCAATATGTGGCCACAGATCCAGGCGGTCTTCCCAGGGCAGGCGCCAATCGAGCGTTCATCGATGAACTCTTGGGACGATCGGAATTTCGTGGCCGCCATCGAGAAGAGCGGTCGCAAGAAGATCGTCTTGGCCGGGCTCTGGACGGAAACCTGCGTAGCACTACCGACCATACAGGCCATTCACGACAAATACGAAGTCTATGTCGTCGAGGACTGCTGCGGCGATGTGAGCCAGCTCTCTCATGACAACGCCATGAAGCGCGTAATTCAGGCTGGTGCCAAGCCGGTCACCGCACTTTCCGTGATGCTGGAGTGGCAGCGCGATTGGGCGGCGCGAGAGACCTACGACGCCGTCATGGACATCGTGAAGAGCCATTGCGGGGCATACGGAATCGGCGTCGAATACGCGTACACGATGGTCCACGGAGCTCCAGCGACGAAACTTCCCGAGTACGTCGTACCAACCGTCCACGCGTAGACATAGCGGTTTGACCCGTGATCGGGTGAGCAGATCCTCTGCGTTCAACTGCTGCGCTTGCCAAGCAGTTCCGGCCAGAAAGGGAGCCGATGAAACTCTATCTCGTGTCTTTGGCCGTGGGTGTGTTCGTCGGCGTGCTTTACGGCGTGCTGAACGTCCGGTCGCCGGCACCGCCCGTGGTGGCCCTGGTGGGACTGCTCGGCATCCTCATGGGCGAGCAGATCGCCCCGGTCGGCAAGCAGCTCCTCGCCGGCGTGCCTTTGCACGCCGCCTGGCGCACCGCGAAGTGCGCGTCGCACGTCTTTGGCGAGCTGCCGGGACGCCAGGCCCAGCCCCTCGCGAATAGCGCGGCCGCGCAGCCGCCGGAGACCCGCTCATGACCCGCCCAAGTCAAGCCCCCGACCTCATCCTCCACCGCGGCCGCTTCACCACGCTCGACCGCGCCAACCCGACCGCCAGCGCGGTCGCGGTCAAGGACGGCGTCTTCACCGCGGTCGGCCGCGACGTGGACGTGATTCCGCTCGCTTCGAGCGACACCAAGGTCGTCGACCTGCGAGGCCGGCGCGCGCTCCCCGGCCTCATCGACAACCATCTCCACATCATCCGCGGCGGGCTCAACTTCAACATGGAGCTGCGCTGGGACGGGGTGCGCTCGCTCGCCGATGCCATGGCAATGCTGAAGCGCCAAGTGGCGCTGACCCCTCCGCCGCAATGGGTGCGCGTCGTCGGCGGCTTCACAGCACATCAGTTCGCCGAGAAGCGCCTGCCGACGATCGAGGAGCTGAACGCGGTGGCACCCGAAACGCCCGTGTTCCTGCTGCATCTCTACGACCGCGCCCTGCTCAACGGTGCGGCCCTCCGCGCGGTCGGCTACACCAAGGCCACGCCGAGCCCGCCCGGCGGCGAGATCGTGCACGACGGCAACGGCAACCCGACCGGACTCCTCCTGGCCAAGCCCAACGCCGGCATCCTCTACGCCACCCTGGCCAAAGGGCCGAAGCTGCCGTTCGATTACCAGGTCAATTCCACCCGTCACTTCATGCGCGAGCTCAACCGACTCGGCGTCACCGGTGCCATCGACGCCGGCGGCGGTTTCCAGAACTACCCCGAGGACTATGCGGTCATCCAAAAGCTCAGCGACGCGGGGCAGCTCACCATCCGTCTCGCCTACAACCTCTTCACCCAGAAGCCGCAGGGCGAGAAGGAGGATTTCCTCAACTGGACGAGGACCTCGAAATACAAGCAGGGCAACGATTACTTCCGCCACAATGGTGCGGGCGAGATGCTCGTCTTCTCGGCGGCCGACTTCGAGGATTTCCGCCAGCCGCGTCCCGACATGCCGGCCGCGATGGAAGGCGAGCTCGAGGCCGTGGTCCGCATCCTCGCCGAGAACCGCTGGCCGTGGCGGCTGCACGCGACCTATGAGGAGACCATCGCGCGCACGCTCGACGTGTTCGAGCGGGTGAACGGGGACATCGCGCTTGCCGGCCTGAACTGGTTCTTCGACCATGCCGAGACCATCTCGGACCGCAGCATCGACCGGATCGCGACGCTCGGCGGCGGCATCGCCGTCCAGCACCGCATGGCCTATCAGGGGGAGTATTTCGTCGAGCGCTACGGCAGTGCTGCGGCCGAGGCGACCCCGCCCATCGGGCGGATGCTGGCCGCCGGCGTGAAAATCTCGGCCGGGACCGACGCCACGCGGGTCGCCTCCTACAATCCCTGGGTCTCGCTCGCCTGGCTCGTCACCGGCAAGACGGTCGCCGGCTTGCGCCTCTATCCGCAGCGCAATTGCCTCGACCGCGAGACCGCACTCAGGATGTGGAGCGAGAACGTCACTTGGTTCTCCAACGAGGAAGGCAAGAAAGGACGCATCGAGGCCGGCCAGCTCGCCGACCTGATGGTGCCGTGCCGCGACTATTTCAGCTGCGCCGAGGACGAGATTGCCGAGATGACGTCCGAGCTCACCATGGTCGGCGGCAAGGTCGTCTACGCCTCGGGCGATTTCGCTTCTCTCGACGAAGGCGCTCCCCCGCCGGCGATGCCCGACTGGTCGCCGGTGCGCAGCTTCGGCGGCTACGCCGCCTGGGGCGATAAGCAAGCTGCCGGTCAGTCGGCCGTGCTGCGCCGGGCCGCGGAAGGCTGCGGCTGCGCGCACGCTTGCGCCATTCACGGTCACGACCATGCCACCGCCTGGTCACCCCACCTGCCGATCGCCGACCTCAAGAGCTTTTGGGGAGCGCTCGGCTGTGCCTGCTGGGCCATTTGAGATGAGCGGCCGGTTCTCCCGCGGCCGCCGGAGAAGGAGATCTCCCATGCGCGCGATCAAAATTCTTCTGTCGGTTGTCGGCTTGGTGGGAGTCGGAGTAGCCGGTGCCGGGCTGCTGCCGGTTTCACTCGCCGCTTCCGCCGCTGCGGACGTAGCTGTCGGCCCGCAGTACGACACGACCCACGTCTATGTCGCCCCCGAGGACGTCGACCGCTCCGTCGCGAGTTTCATCGCGACCTTCGGCGGCAGCGCCAGCAAGCAGGTCACAGCAACGGTGACGCCGACGCCGAGCAGCACCATCAACCAGCTCGTGCTCACGCCTGCCGGCACGCTCTCGGTCTTCGGCTACAAGACGCCGGTGCCCTATCCCTTCGGGCTGGAGCGCACGGGCTATCTGGTCACGGACATGGACGCGGCGGTCCGCCTCGCGCGCTCCGACGGAGCCGCGATCGTGGTTACGCCGTTCCCCGACCCGATCGGCCGCGACGCGGTCATCCAATGGCCCGGCGGCGTGAACATGCAGCTCTACTGGCACACCACCCCGCCCTCCTACGCGGCGCTCAAGACCGTTCCCGAAAACCGGGTCTACCTCTCCCGCGAGAAGGCCGACGAGTTCATCCGCCGCTTCGTGAAGTTCGCCAAGGCGAAGGTCGTTACCGACGACGCCAAGGCTCCCGGCATCGAGATCGGACGGCCCCACGACAGCTACCGGCGCGTGCGCATCGAATCGACATTCGGCAAGATGACCGTGCTGGTGACCGACGGCCAATTACCCTTTCCCTATGGGCATGAGCTAACCGGATACGAGGTGGCGAACCTCTCCGACACACTGGCCAAGGCGAAGGCGGCCGGTGCCAGCGTGCTCGTGGGGCCCTACGCCGCCGATCATCGCGATGCCGCACTCGTGCAGTTCCCGGGAGGCTACATCGCCGAGATCCACGCGCCCGACGGCAAATGAGCTGACGAAACTCATGGCCGTCGCGCGCCGGGCCCTTCCGACCTCGGTATTTCTCCTAGGTCTCGGGGCCTTTTGCGCGATCGCCTCGCCTGCGCTCTCCGACGATGAGGCGCCGGCAGCACCGCAGCGGCCCGCGATCCTCTTCAACCGCTGGCAGGAGGACTGGTCCGCGCTCGCCGACCCGGCACTCAGGACCGAGCCGCTTGACGGCCTCAAATACCTCCCTTTGGCATCCGACGACCCGAAGAGCTATGTCTCGTTCGGCCTCAACCTGCGCGAGCGCTTCGAGTCGGTCAGCGGCCAGTTCTTCGGTGTCGGCAACCACGTCGGAGACTCCTATCTGCTCGATCGTTTGCAAGTCCACGCCGATGTGCGCCCGAGCCTCAATTGGCAGATTTTCGTTCAGCTTGAGGACGTCCGCGCTGCCGACAAGCGAGTGATCGGACCCGTCGATGCGAACGAGCTCGACCTGCGGCAAGGCTTCGTCGCCTATGTGGCCCCGCTCGGGCCCGGCGTGCTCAAAGTCCGGCTCGGGCGCCAGGAGATGGCTTTCGACCTGCAGCGCTTCGTCTCGGTGCGCGACGGGCCGAACGTCCGACAGGCCTTCGACGCCGCCTGGCTCGACTACGAAGTGACACCTTGGCGCCTGATCGTCTTCATGAGCCAGCCGGTGCAGTATCGCGACAATCGACCCTTCGACGACTTCTCCAACCGCGACTTCACCTACGGCGGCTTTCGTGTCGAGCGGAAGGGCGTCGGGCCCGGCGATATTTCGGCCTATTACTCACGCTATAGCCTTGATGAAGCCCATTTTCTCGACGCGAGCGGGAACGAGCGCCGCGATATTTTCGATCTCCGCTACGCCGGTGTCGGGGGCGGCTTCGATTGGGACCTCGAGACCATGGGCCAAGCCGGAAGCGTGGGAAGCAAGGAGGTCCGCGCCTGGGCCTTCGGCAACCGCGCCGGTTACACCTTGACCGCGCTCGCCTGGTCGCCGCGGTTGGGCCTCCAGGCCGATGCCGCTTCCGGTGACCGTCATCCCGGCGACGGCCGGCTCGAGACCTTCAACCCGCTCTTCCCCAACGGCTACTATTTCACCCTCGCCGGCTTCACCGGCTACACGAACCTCATCCACCTCAAGCCTTCGCTGACCGTCACGCCGGTCAAGGGGTTGACGCTGCTCGCCGCCCTCGGCCTGCAATGGCGCGAGACGACCGCCGACGCGGTCTACGTCCAGCCCAACCTCCCCGTGCCCAATACCGCCGGGACGCGCGGAAGCTGGTCGGGGGCCTACGGTCAATTCCGCGCCGACTGGGCGATCACGGCCAATCTCTCGGGTGCGCTCGAAGCCGTGCGTTACGAGATCGGGGACGCCATCAGGCGCGCCGGCGGCCACGACGCCGACTATGTCGGGGTCGAGCTCAAATTCGGCTGGTGAGACGAGCACTTAGGGCGCCGGGGAGGCAGGCCGTACGCCGCGGTCTGCTATGATCGCCTCGAGCAAGCAAGGAATGGACGGGGATGCACTTGGGTCAAGGCGGAACCCAGCCTGAGAATGCCGGATTGAGCGCGGCCGGGCTTTCCCCCTGGACGCCGTTTCGCCACGCCGCCTTCACGGTGCTGTGGACCGCGACCGTGGTCTCGAACGTCGGAACCTGGATGTACAATGCGGCGTCGGGCTGGCTCATGACGAGCCTTGCGCCGGACCCCTTGATCGTGTCGCTGGTCCAAGTGGCGACCACCCTGCCGATGTTCCTTCTGGCGCTGCCGGCGGGAGCGTTGGCGGATGTGGTCGACAGGCGGCGATTGCTGATCGTCGTCGAAGTCCTGACGACGGCGGTCGCGGTGTTTTTCGCGGCCCTCGTCGGGCTGGCCCTGGTCACGCCGCTCAGCTTGCTTGTCTTCACCTTTCTCATCGGCGTCGGCGGCGTGCTGACAGCTCCGGCGTGGCAGGCGATCGTGCCGCAACTCGTGCCCAAGCAGGCACTCGCGCCCGCGGTGATGGCCAACAGCGTCGGCTTCAACATCAGCCGTGCGATCGGTCCGGCACTGGGCGGCGCCATCATCGGCGCCCTCGGGATCGCGGCACCCTTCTGGCTCAACGCCGCGAGCAATCTCGGCGTCTTGGCAGCGCTGCTGTGGTGGCGCCCGCCGCAAAACGGCGCGCGCCATCTGCCGGCGGAGCGTTTCAGGAGTGCAATGGCCGCCGGGCTTCGCTACGCCCGGTACAATCCGCACCTGCGCGCCACGATGATGCGCGGCTTGGCCTTCTTCCTCTTTGCCACCGCCTATTGGGCGCTGCTTCCGCTGGTTGCGCGCGACCGCATCCGCGGTGGACCCGAGCTCTACGGCATTCTGCTGGGCGCGATCGGAGCTGGTGCCGTGGCCGGCGCCTTCCTTCTGCCTTGGCTCAAGGCGAAGCTCGGGCCCAATCGGCTCGTGGCGGTAGGAACGCTCGGCACCGTTTTGGCCTTGGCACTCTTCGACCTCGCTCGCAACGGCACGGTCGGCATCACGGCCAGCCTCCTCGCCGGCCTCTCATGGATTGCGGTGTTGGCCAGCCTGAATGTCTCCGCGCAGGTCGCCTTGCCGGAATGGGTGCGCGGGCGCGGGCTTGCGCTGTACATGACCGTCACCTTCGGCGCCATGACGCTGGGCAGCGTTATCTGGGGAAAGGCCGCGGGAATGATCGGCCTGCCCATGGCCCACTTCGTTGCCGCGGCGGGGGCGCTCGTGGCGATTCCCTCGACTTGGCGCTGGAAACTGCAATCCGGTGCGGGGCTCGATCTCACGCCATCGATGCACTGGCCCGCACCCGTCACGACGTACGACGTCGAGCACGACCGCGGACCGGTCCTGGTGACCGTCGAATACCACATCGATCCGGGCGAGCGCCGGGACTTTCTCACGGCGCTCGACGGACTGGCAGCGGAGCGCCGCCGCGACGGGGCCTATGCCTGGGGTGTCTTCGAGGATGCCGCGGATGAGGGCCGTTACGTCGAGACCTTCTTCGTCGAGTCATGGCTCGATCACCTGCGCCAGCACGAGCGCGTCACCAATGCCGACCGCATCCTCCAGAGCTCGCTTTCCCGATTCCAGCTGGAAGGTGCCCCGAAGGTCACGCACCTCATCGCGGCTCGCGCAAGCGAAGACCGCGGCGAAGGCAAGAAGTGAGCCTGTGCACGGCGGCCTTCATTCGGGGGGGCCGAACGCTTTCTCGAGAATAGTGTGCGCGCGCTCGACCGCGGCAGGGGGAAGCGTATGGCGCGGCGGGAAGTCGGGCCCCGGCCGCGTCGCGTCGATGATCATCTTGGCCGTCATCCCGGCCCGGTTCGAAGGGTCGAGGATGGCGCCCATGGCGTTCCTGACGACGTCGATATCCTGATCCGCCTGCATGCGCGTCGCCATCGCCCACAGGACCTCGCGGTCCTCCCGGATGTCGACGTCGTCATCGACGACGACCACGAGCTTGAGGCTCAAATCGTCGCCGAAGGCGACCGCGGCGGCGTTCCTGGCCTGGCCGGGTGCGGGCTTGCGGAGGGCGATATAGGCGTGGAGCCGGCAGGTGCCCGACTTCGGATAGGAGACGGCGGCCGTGTTGGGGAAATGCTGGCGCAGCGTGCGCAGGAGGCGCGCCTCGGAAGGGACCGCAAGCAGGCTCGTGTGCTCGTCCGAGATTCCCGGCACGATGTCCTGGTAGAGGGCCTCCTTGCGATGGCAGATGGCCGAGATCTCGACGACGTGCTCGGTCGAGCGCGCGGACGCATAGCCGGTGAACTCCGCGAACGGCCCCTCGGGCTCGCGCTTACCAGCGAGGATGCGGCCCTCGAGCACGATCTCGGCCTCGGCCGGCACCTCTACGGGCACGCTCAAGCCGCGCGTGATCGCGAGCGGGGCGCCCATGAGGCCGCCCGTGACCGCATACTCGTCGCTTCCGATCGGCCCCTTCCAGAGTGCCCCGAAGGTGAAGGCCGGATGCGCCCCGATCACGACCGCGACCGGCAAATCCTCGCCGCGCTCCTCGGCGCGCTGCATGTAGTTCCATAGGTGGCGCCGGCTGTGCAGGCTGGTGCCGAGCCGCGTCCTGCCCTTGAGCTGCATGCGATGGAAGCTCGTATTGCGCACGCCGCTATCCGGGTCCTTGGCGACGAGGATCGCGTTCGTGATATAGGGCCCGGCATCCTCGGCGAAGTGCCGCATGATCGGAAGGAGTGCCAGGTCCAGCTTCTTCCCCGTCACCACCACGTCTTGGACGGGGCCGCTCTTGCGCAAGACGGGCGGAATCGTGCGGTCGTTGCGCGCGGCCCACTCCTCGATCAGGCGATGCTCGGGAACGCCGAGTGCGAGGGCATAGCGCCGGCGCGCGCCGAAGAGATTGGTCACCACCGGAAAGGGCGAGCTGCCCACCTTCTCGAAGAAGAGGACCGGCGCGCGGCCGAGCCGCTCCATCTCCATCACGCTCGCCGTCACGTCATAGTCGAGGTTCACCCGCTCGCGCACCCGGACGATGCCCTCCGGGTCGTCCGCCGCGACGCGCGCGAGGAAGCTTCTGAGGGTGAATTCTCGGGAACGGGGTGCCATGGCGTCTCCTTGACCCCGGCGTCCTCCCGCGGCCGCGGCATGTGCTAGGCAAGGGAGCCGCCGCGGGCCTCGGCGCGAGCCGGGCCCCTTCCCTACCGCCTGGATGCCCAGCTGCGCAACCGCCGCCTTGAGCGAACCGAACGCCGCCCGGCGAGAGCTGCGCCCGCTCCACTATGGTGAGTGTGAACGTCCCCCGCTCGTCACGGTCTGCCGCGCGGCCGCGAAGTCGGCTTCGCATCTCCGATCCCTGAGAGCGATGGTAAATTGTCGCCGAAACCGCTACATAGGGCGGTATGGCGCGCAAATCATCGCAAGGGCGGCGCGAACCCGGGTTCTTCGGGTCGAGACGGCCCCGCCGCGGCCCCGCCGGCATGCTGGGCGAGCGACTCGACGTCGCCTCCGAGGAGAGCGACGAGCGGGCCGGCAGGAAGGGNAGCTACCGGCGGGCGCGGGCACCCGACCCTGCGCCGGAGATGTGGCACGAGTGGCGTGAGCGGCTCAAGCGCTCGCTCAAGAGGCACGGCCAGACCCGCGCCGAGGCGCGCGGCTCGCTCCTCGGCCGCTTTGTGCGCTGGGCGGTGACCTTCGCGATCTGGGCGCTGGTGCTGGTCTTGGGCGTCGTCGCCTATTACAGCTTCGACCTCCCCGATATCGGCAGTGCCACCGCACTCACGCGCCGGCCGAGCGTCACCCTCATCGGCGCCGACGCCAAGCCNTTTGCNAGCTACGGCGATCTTTACTACGACGTGGTGCCGCTCAAGGAGATGCCGCCCTATCTTCCCAAGGCGGTGCTCGCGACCGAGGACCGCCGCTTCTTCGNGCANTTCGGCATCGATCCTTTCGGCATCGNGCGNGCGCTNATCGACGACNTGCGCACGGGCCAGCTGCGCCAGGGCGGCAGCACGATCACCCAGCAGCTCGCCAAGAACCTCTTNCTCACCTCCGAGCGCACNNTCAAGCGCAAGGTCCAGGAGGTGCTGCTCGCCCTCTGGCTCGAGCACAAGTTCACCAAGNACGAGATTCTNACCATCTATCTCAACCGGGTCTATCTCGGCGCCGGCGCCTACGGCGTCGAGGCGGCGNCGCGCAAGTATTTCGGCAAGTCCTCGCGCGAGCTCTCCCTTTACGAGGCGGCCGTGCTGGCGGGCCTCTTGAAGGCGCCCTCGAAATTCAATCCCGCGGCCAACCCGGACCTCACGGCGGAGCGAGCCGATCAGGTGCTGCGCAACATGGTCGATGCCGGCTTCCTCACGGATGAGCAGGCCGCGGCCGCCGCCAAAGAGCGCGAGGAGCTCAAGCCGGCCTCGGTCGCCGCCTGGCGCGGGCGCTATTTCGCCGACTGGGCGATGGACCAGGTGCGCGACCTCCTCGGCTACATCGATCGCGATCTCGTGGTGGTGACCACACTCGATCCCAGGCTCCAGGAGATCGCCGAGGACACGGTCCAGGCCGAGCTCGACAAGGAGGGTGCCGCCCTCGACATCTCGCAAGGTGCGCTCGTGGCACTCGGTCCCGACGGCGAGGTCAAGGCGCTCGTCGGCGGACGCGACTACCGCCAAAGCCAGTTCAACCGCGCCGTCCAGGCCCTGCGCCAGCCCGGCTCGGCCTTCAAGCCGTTCACCTATCTCGCCGGCCTCGAGTCGGGCTTCACGCCGGCGAGCGTCTTCAACGACGCGCCGATCACCATCGGCAACTGGCATCCGGACAATTACGACGGCAAATACTACGGCCGCGTCACGCTGAAGGAGGCGCTCGCGCGCTCGCTCAATTCCGTGGAGGTGCAGCTCGCCGAGCGCGCCGGCGTCGGCCACGTCATCGATGTGGCGCATCGCCTCGGCATCACCTCCGAGTTGCGCAAGGACTTGAGCTTGGCACTCGGCACGAGCGAGGTCAGCCTGCTCGAGTTGACCGGCGCCTACGGCGCCTTCGCCGATGGCGGCAAGGGCGTGTGGCCCTACGGCATCGTCGAGATCCGCGACCGCGACGGACACGTGCTCTATCGCCGCTCGGGCTCCGGCCCGGGGGAGGTGATGACGCCGCGACAGTCGGCCGAGATGCTCGACATGATGTCCGCCGTCATCGCCTACGGCACCGGCAAGTCGGCCAGCATCGGCCGGCCCGCCGCAGGCAAGACGGGGACCACCCAGGACTACCACGATGCCTGGTTCATCGGCTTCACGCCCGACCTCACCGCCGGCGTCTGGGTCGGCAACGACGACGGCAGCCTGATGAAGAAGGTGACGGGCGGACGCGTGCCGGCGCACATCTGGCACGATTTCATGATGGCAGCGCTCAAGGACACCCCGCCGCACGAGTTCCGCAAGCCGCCGACGGAGACGGAATCGGTGCTGCAATCGCTTCTGGGCGGCGGCTCGTCGGCACCCGCGGACGCGGCCCAGCCGCGGGCGCCGGAGACCGTGCCGACCCAGCACAGCCCGGGCGAGACCGTGCTGCTGCCGGGCGGCTATTACAAGGTGAACCAGTAGACGCGCAGAGCCGCGGCTTGGCACCCGCGCTCAATGGCGGCTATGGCCGCCGCCGCCGATCATCTTCGGATTGCGTTTCTCCTCCTCGAAGCAGGCGTGGTAGCCCTGATCGTATCCGGCCCTGTAGTCGGCCATCGTCAGATAGCGCGTTTGATCCTTGCGACCGGCTTGCTGATAGCCATCGCGCCCGGCGTCCTGGAAGCCCGTGAAGCAGCCGTCGACATAGCCTTCGTCGAAGGCGGGGCTACCCCCAGGTGGGGGCACTTGCGGATTGACGAGGGCGTCGCCGCAGGTCGCGAGCCAAGCGATCGTCACGAGAACCGCGCGGAAGTGCCTCTTAATCGCTCCCTTGCTCGTCATGCTCCCCTCACCGGGCCACAGCATGTCGCTCCGGCACGCGCCGCAGAGAGCGTGACCTTTCCCCGTGGCTATTTCAAGCTGGACCAGGAGGCATAGCCGCCTGCCGCGCGCGCCGCCGTCGCCCTTGAGACGGCCTCGCGCAAATCGCGCCCGCGCCGAAGCGTGTCACTCATCCTCGATCGTCTTGTCCTCGCGATGGGCGAGCAGGGCCTTGGCGTAGCGCCGCGTGAGCTCGGGCATGATGGTCCCGCCGGCTTGCGGGCGGGCGAGGCCGAACACGGTGCCGGGGAAGTCGAGCGCCTGCTGGATCGGCCACAGCTCCTCGTGCGCCGAAGGCGGGAAGAGCCGCGCCGGCCGGCCCACGGCGATCCAGCCGATCGGTACCGTCGCATCGGCGGCGAGATGAGAGTTGACGTGTACGGTGGCGTTGACGCGCACCTCCGCGCGGGCGCCGATGACCGCACCATTGAAGATCGCGGCCCCCGTCGCGATGAAGGCGCAGTCCTCGACGCAGCAGCCCGAGAGATAGGCGCGCGGGCCGATCAGCACATGATTGCCGATGTTGACCGGATGGCGCTTCGTGCCGCGCACGACCGCCGTCTCCATCACGATGCAATGCTCGCCGAGCACGATCGAGCCACCTTCCGCCGTCAGCACAGCGCCATGGAGCACGCGCGAATGCGGCCCGATCGTCACGGCACCGCTGAGGACCGCCGTGGGGGCGACCCAGGCGCTCGGATGGACGAGAGGGTGCTTGCCGCGATGCTCGATGCGCATGAAGGCCTTCGCTCAGGCGCTACGCTCTGCCACGGCGGCGGGTGCGGCCTGAGGCTTGCCGCGCCCGGCCGCGGCGCGCTCCTTGGCGAGCAGTGCCTTCTTGCGCGCGACCCCCCAGCGGTAGCCGGTCAGCTCGCCGCTGCTGCTCACGGCGCGGTGGCACGGCACGATGAGCGAGACCGGGTTGGTGGCGCAGGCGCGGCCGACCGCGCGCGCCGCCTTGGGCTGGCCCAAGAGGGCTGCGATCTCGCCGTAGCTCTTCTGCTCGCCATAGGGAATGGCGCGGAGCGCCTGCCACACGCGCCACTGGAACGCGGTCGCGCGCACGTCGAGCGGTAGCTCGAGATGGGGCTCTTTGCCGGCGAGATGGTCGAGGAGGGCCGCGAGCGGGGCGCCGAGAGCCGGATCGTCGCGCCGAATCTCGGCGGCCGGGAAGTCATGGCTGAGCTCGTGCACGAGGTGCTCGTCCTCGTCGCCGAGGCTGACCATGCAGATGCCCCGCTCCGTGGCGGCGACAAGGAGGCGGCCGAGTGCGCAAGGTGCGATGGTGAAGCGAATGCGCGCACCCTCTCCGCCGCGCTTGTAGGTCGCGGGCGTCATGCCGAGCTGGCCGTTGGCGCGCTCATAGAGCCGGCTCGAGGAGCCATAGCCCGCCTCGTAAAGCGCACCCGCCACCCCGTCGCCGGCTTTGAGCAGTCCCTTTACTCGGCGCAGGCGCCGCGCGTCCGCATAGGCGCGCGGGCTGATGCCGATGACGCGGGTGAAGACGCGCTGGAGATGGTGGGGGCTGAGCCCGACGGCGCGGCCGAGCTCGCCCAAGGTGATGACGCCCTCGCCGTGCGCGTCGATATAGCGGCAGGCCTTGCGCACGGCTTCGAGCTTGGGGTCGCGCGGCCTCGTGTCTTTCGGGTTGCAGCGGCGGCAGGCGCGAAAGCCGGCGCGCTCCGCCGCCTCCGGCACCGCGAAGAAGCTCACCATGTCGCGCCGGGGCCGGCGGCTCGGGCAAGAGGGTCGGCAGTAGATGCCGGTCGAGCGCACGGCATAGACGAAGGCGCCGTCCTGGCGGGCATCCGAGCCAAGCACAGCACTCCAGCGCTCCTCGTCGGTCACGGCATGAACTCCTGCTCGCGTTTCCATGGGCCTTAGATACGCCTCGCGTGCGCCAGGGGCTATCCGAAGCTTGCGCCGGATTTGGCCCAAGGGACAGATCCCCCCGTCCTGCCGGCGCGTCGAGGGAGAGAATCCGAACATGACGGTTGTGGCAATCTCCAAAAAAGTGTAGCCTGGTAAAGTAGTGCAATCAAAAGTCTGTGCTCCTACTTACCAGCGAGCAGAAGATGTGGGGCGTTAAGGACATCGAGCTCGAAGTCATAAATCGCCGTGCGCCGTGCATGGTCATCCTGACCCACATTAAGTTCAACCATGATCCGCTCTCGCTCGCCGGCGACGCGATAAATATTCGCGTTAATGGTCAGCAGGAGGTTTCGGTCCCCGAATGGAAGTCGGGCTATTTCGCGCCGGAGCAGTCACTGGCGGCCTACGCCATCGCCGAGACGGCGGGACGCTCGATCACCATCCAATGCCGCTTCACCATCGCGCCGAAGACGAGCACCAAGGCATGGGTGAAGGCGACTGGCGGTGGCATGCTCGGTGCCGTCGATCCTGTCGAGGTCACGTTCATCAATGGCGTCTCGCACGACACCAGTCACGGTGGAGATCCGGATTTCGTTTCGATTACGCTGCGTCACAGCGCACTCGGCGTCATCGAACGCCAGGACATCGTCTGGACTTGGGCTTACCGATGCAGCAGCCAAACCCATTGGCATCCAATGCGCCTGACGACGCAGCACCGGATCTACGCTGTGCTCCGGGAGCCGCCGGAGCCCTGGTCGCAGACCGATCCGCAGAAATACCCATGGACCTGGGCGCTCGACTACGCGATCGTGGATGCAGGCACGCGCGGGCTGGCTGATATGGAGATCGCGATCGCCAGGATCGTGCGGCACGTCTATGACGAGCCGCTCCAGTACGACATCTGGTATGGTCGTTCCAGCTACGGCGGGA
>JGI12269J14319_10003358_pt1 | contig 15055 bp, 13 predicted proteins | sample PeaSoiSIISIP2007_FD_14319 | JGI IMG/M metagenome (IMG submission 14319) | reverse complement strand
CTTTAGCTTCCACTATCCCCAAAGAAACCGATAACGGCAGGCCCATGGTCGTTCGTCACCTTCAGAGTGACATGGAAACCCGGGGCTGCCACATCCTTTACATCAGCTCCTCGGAGAGGAAAACCACGGCGCACATCTTCTCGACCCTGAATGGGTCCTGCATCCTTACGGTGGGAGAAATGACGCAATTCGCTGCGCACGGCGGCATCATTCAATTCTCCCTCGAAGATCAACACGTCCGTTTCGACATCAACATCAATGCGGCCTCCCGGGCGGGGCTCAAGATCAGCTCCAAACTGCTGGCGCTGGCACAAATCGTGAATAACTAAGGCGGTCCACGGGACATGGAGGGGCCTAGATGCGTTCGTACCTGGATTTATCGATCCAGCAGAAGCTTCAAACGATTGTCATGGCCACCTCTGCCGCGGCCCTGCTCGTAGCCTCTGTCGTGTTCGCCGTAATCGACCGGTCCACATTCCTGCGCGCGAAAACGCAGGACCTCAGCGCCGCGGCAAGAATGGTTGGATCGAACAGCACAGCGGCTTTGAGCTTTGGGGACGCGCAATCGGCGGGGGAAATTCTATCCGCCTTGCAGGCCAAACAGAACGTGACCCACGCCTGCATTTATAACAAGGACGGCAATATCTTCGCCAGCTACAGCCGCGACGCGGCGAACAACGATTTCTCTCCTCCCCCAGTGCAAATCCAGTCCAGTGCGATCGTCGGGGAAAATATGGTCCTGTTTCAACCCATCACCCTGAATGGCAAATCCATTGGGACGATTTTCATAGAGGCCGATCTTCTAGACCTCGATGCGCGTCTCAACAGGTTCCTGGAGATTGATCTCCTCGTCTTGCTTGCTTCCCTGGCAGTCGCATTCTTATTGTCTTCCCGGCTTCAGCGCGTGATCTCAGGCCCAATTCGAGAACTGGCGGATACAGCATTGTCGGTCTCCTCCAGAGAAAACTATTCCATCCGTGCAACAAAGCGAGGCGAGGACGAGATAGGACTCCTCTTTGACCAATTCAACAGCATGCTCGATCGCATCCAGCAGAGAGACACCGAGCTACAGGAGGCGCACAATGAATTAGAAAACAGGGTCGTCGAGCGGACTTCGTTTCTCAACGCGCTGATTGAGAACAACCCACTAGCCATCCTGGTGCTGGACTCCGAAAAGAAAGTGCAATTGTGTAACCCTGCCTTCGAAATACTTTTTCAATGCGCCCGGCAGGAAATCATCGGGAAGGCTGTCGTCGAACTGTTTCCGAACGAGAAAACGCTGGCCGAAGCGAGTGTTGATTCCGGAACGATTTCCAATCGGATCTCCGTCAGTCTGACCACGCGCCGAAAGCGAAAAGATGGCAGTTACGTTGATGTGGAGCTTCACCTTGTGCCATTGACGGTTCATGGGAGAGTGCTTGGCTCGTTGGGCATTTATCAGGACGTGACCGAGCGGGGTGTGCTGGAAAAGCAGCTTCGCATGGCCCAGAAGATGGAGGCCGTCGGCCGGCTTTCCGGAGGAATCGCCCACGATTTCAACAATCTCCTCGGGGTTATCCTCGGTTACATCCAGGTCATAAAACGAAATCTGGTTTCCGGGAATTCCATGTACGAGTACGCCGAGGAAATTGAAAAAGCCAGTCAGCGCGCTGTGGCATTAACTCGGCAGCTTCTGGCATTCAGCCGTCAACAGGTTCTGGAACCGGTGATTTTAAACTTGAACACGCTGGTTGCCGATATGCAAAAGATGTTGCCCCGTCTGATCGGAGAAGACATCGATCTGAACTTGATCCTCGACCCGGCTCTCGGCCAGGTCAAAGCGGACCCGGGACAATTGGAACAGGTCGTGATGAATCTGGCTGTCAATGCGCGGGACGCCATGCCGGATGGCGGCAAATTGACCATCCAGACTTCCGACGCCGAAATCGATGTGGCTTTTGCGAGGGAACATCCGGGTTCAGTCCCGGGCAAGTATGTGATGCTGGCCGTCACGGATATTGGCACGGGAATGGACCCGGAAACGCAGGCGCAAATTTTCGAGCCGTTTTACACCACGAAAGGACGAGACAAAGGAACCGGATTGGGTCTAGCCACCGTATATGGCGTGGTGAAACAAAGCAACGGGTACATCACTGTTGATTCCGAGAAAGGAAAAGGATCATCCTTCACGATTTACTTGCCGCGGATCGAACAAGATGTCCTGGTCCCATCCAAAAGCAGTCCTGAACCACTCAATGTCCGCGGATCCGAGACCATCTTGCTGGTCGAAGATGCGGAGGCTCTGCGGAGGCTGGCGCAATTGTTCCTGAAGGAAAACGGGTATCGGGTCGTGACGGCCGCCGATGGATCGGAAGCTCAGCAGCTCGCCGCGCAAATCTCCGGCCCGATTGATCTCCTGCTCACCGACGTAGTGATGCCGGGAATCAACGGGCGCGTTCTGGCGGAGCGCCTGGCTCCCAGCCATCCCCGGATGAAAGTCCTTTACATGTCCGGATACACGGACAGCTTTATCGCCGGCCATGGAGTCCTTGAGCCGGGCACTCACTTGCTGCGTAAACCATTCACGGAGGAAGTCCTGATACGCAAAGTGCGCGAGGTGTTGGATGGGAACGGTGAAACGAAGAAACCGGAAGGCGCGGCAGGCGCCGAATCCCCGGTGGCTGCCGGACCTGACGTCAAATTGAATTGAGTCGATAGGAGAAAATCGCGCCATGCAAAAATTGCTGATCATCGATGATGAGGCGCCGATTCGGCGTCTGCTGCGAATCAATCTCGAAGATCGCTACCAGATCGTCGATACGGGTGACCCGGAACTCGCGCTGGCCGCGGCCCTGCAAAGCAAACCGAACGCGATCCTGCTCGATTTGAGAATGCCCAATTATTCCGGGTTTGAGCTTTGCCGGACGTTCAAATCCATAACTTCCACGCAGTTGATTCCCATCATCATCGTGACCGGGGAAGCCGGCGCCAACACCAAACTATACTGCGAGGAACTCGGCGCCACGGCGTACTTCGAGAAACCGATCGACTTTGCGGCCTTGCGAGACGGCTTGGCGAAGGCATTGCAAGCCGCCCAGCCCGAGCGGCGAAGTGAAGTGCGCATTCGCCTGCGAGTCACGGTGAAGGTGCAAGGACACGATCTGCATGCGAAATTATTCGAGGACCGGTTCGAGGAACTGTGCGCCACCGAGAACGTCAGCCGAAGCACATTCTTCTCTGGCTGCAAGGCTCACTTGAAGGTGGGTTCCGAAGTTGCGGTATCCCTGGTAAGTGGAGGACCGAAATTCATTGGCATGGCGCGCGTGACCAGGTGCGATGACTCCGACGCGAATCACCCGCGGTATGCGTTCCGATTTGTCGAGAAAGAAGTCAACTGGGTTTTGCAGTAATGTTCTGCTGTTCTGGTCGCACGTTGCCGTCGGATCGTTCCCCTGCAAGATTTTCCCCACGGGATCGTGGGCATAGTCCACTAAAAAACCCGCACCCTTCACAAAGAACGTGAAGGATGCGGCACCCGAAAATTCAAACCCGCCTCGACGGGTGCGCCACCCGCCAGTTATCGCCTACTGGGATTCCTTGGAATTCAGGTCAGATTTTAGTTTCGCTTTAGATTCGCCTTTATGTATAATCTCCTTCCCATGCAGACCACCACGATCAAGAAGCTTCTTTGGCTCGCTTTTTACTCCCTGCCCCTCATTGCATTTGCGGCGCACGGTACAGGGTCGCGCGATCGAGGTGCTTCTCCACAAACCGCGCGTGCGCTTGATCCGCCGGTGAAGGTGACCATTTTTAAAAGCCACCGGGCGCAACTCGCGAGTCTTTCCCGCGTTCCGGCCAACCCTCTAAAGCTGCAACCTGGCAGAGCAACGGCCCAGGAAGTGAAGGCCTACGTCCAGACCGAGGCCACGGAATACGGCGTGAATCCGAAACTTGCCCTCTGGATCGTCAAGCACGAGTCCGAGTTCAATCCGCGCGCGAAGGGCGACGGAGAGGCGAGCCGGGGCCTCTGGCAAATTTCCAAGATTTATCATCCCGAGGTATCGGACGCGATGGCGTTCAATGTCGCATCGAGCACGGAATGGAGCCTCGAGCGAATTCGGTCCGGGAAGGCGAACGAATGGTCCACCTACAGATTTTGCAGGACGCTGTACGAGGATTGCCCTTTTTAGCCCGGCGGAGAAAACTAGAGCAGAGGGATTGAAACTAGGCCTTGTCTGGGAGGGCAGTTTCTTGGGAATCCACCTTTTTCAAGGAGCGCTCGATCTTCAGACCTGCCTGGTAGATAGAAAAATGGCTATCATTCGGGCCTTGGTCCTTGCCCACATCAAATTGATAACGTGTGACACCGCCCATGGTCGTCTTTGAAACCAGCTTAAAGGTTGTGGCCATAGCAACACTCTCCTTTATTTTCAGCTAAATGATAACAATTTCCCGCAGCCTTTGCAAGACGTATATTTGTGCTTGTCTGAACAGCCACTTGATATCCTCCTCGTTGTTCAGTTCCCTGAGCAGATTGGCTTGATCGATTTGGCCTTCCAATTCCATAGAGAGAACGCCGATGTTCAGGATCCCAAATAGGAGGTTTGGGTCGTCGGGATTGTAGAGAGGGATTGAAAAAAGGACCTGGTGTGGACGGTGTCCTGGAATTTGAACGTAAGTGCGGCGCTTTGGATCTTGGACCGAATGATCGTAACACCTTACGACGTTATTCTTATAAGCGCGTCCAGCGTTGCCGTCACCTACTTCCAATGAGAATCCAATGAAAGACTCAGAATGTTCGCCGCAACAGGACACAACTCGCAGCTGGGGGCACAATTCGCCATCGCCTTTATCATAAACCATCAGACTGACGTCCAGGTGCTTCACTTCTATGGTGATCCCCTTGCCCACTTTCTCGTAGATGCGCTGAGCGACGAGAGTTGCATAGGCTTCAAGAACCTGTTTGACTTCATTTAGTTGGGGAGGCCAAGGCTGACTATGCATCACGATAGATGCCCATCCCAGGAGAATATTGGCAAACTTCTCCACGCGAAATTTATCGATTGCCTTCGCCAAATTTGTCGGCTCCGAATCGGAAGGAAGGTGCCAGAAAATGCGGTACAAAAACCCTACCGGCGGTTTGTGTATGGTGAGAAAAGCGGTATTCAGGTTCTCCGAGAAATAGAAGGCTGGCTGCAGCACTGCCGTTAGCCAAGCGTGTTTCTGGCGCGGGTTATCCTCCCAGACCTCGAATTCGGGAAGGCGGTCGCGATCGAACTTAAGTTCTCGGGGGAATCGTATGGTCCACGAGAATTCGTCGACGGGGACCCGGATCATTTTTTCTTCCCATTCCCGCTCCAGGGGCCGAGCGGGAAATTTCTTACGAAACTCAGCAAGATTTAACGAGCACGCATTCCAATCATACGATTGCACTGCAAACCGTGCCGGGTCGTGCTCTTTGGGTGTCTTTTCAAAGTGAACTTCGAATTCTATTTCTCGGATAGCTCTCTTTGTAACCTTAATTGAAATACCTGACGAGGTTTTCCTCTGATTTAGCCAAACTGTGGAGATGTGCCCCGTGTCAAGTTTATAGCGGGGCATTTTAATGATACTCAATTCGGTCTTTTGGAGAGCTTGGAGGCCCTCGTAGGAAAGTTCGTTGAATCGGTCGCCTTCCACGTCGATGTCCATTTCCCACCGAATTGCACTGTACTTGTGCCCTGCAGAGAACGCGCGCTGCCAGGCCTGTTCGAACGAGTGAGTCGGGAAGCCTGGCGCCGGCAGTTCGGAAAAATCTCCTCCGGGTAACGCGAAGAATTGACGGACGTAGCGCAGACCGCGACTTTCGACGCAAAGAAGATTGAAATTGTGTCCACGGGGATCGTGGTCGGGAGAATACTTAATGACCGAGCCTGCACCGAGGACTTCCAGCACTCGAGCTTCCTTCCCGCATGTGCCAAGAGAGACCAGCGAATATGGGGCCCGATGCATGTGGCCGTGAAGAACCACGTCTATCTTTCTTTCCGCAAGAAATTGCATAAACCGATGGGCGTCTTTCAAGACCAGAAATCGGTCGCTGCCCTCGAACGGGATTGGGATCGGATGATGATGGACTAAGGCGATTTTCACAGAGCTGTCGATTTGAGCGCGGTCCACGGCGGATAGCGAATTCCATTCTCGTTTCACCCGGTAAAATTCCCACCAGCCGACCTTGCCACGCGCAAAACCAAGCATGAGGGGGTTGGAGTCAAAGCGGAAGAAGGTCACACCCAGATCGGGAAACCGTACAATACGGCGACGCATGTGTTCGCGAAAAGAGAGCCGGAAGGGAAGGCCTGTGAGAGGGCGGAAGCCAAAGTTGCCGAGCAAACGATTGTCATGGTTCCCGGGAATAACGAGCAAATTCTTATCTGGATCAATTTTGCAAGCTTGGCATAGTTCCATGAGCCAATGTTTGGCCCGCGGTATGCGCCAAGGGTTATTGACCAAATCTCCCGTAAATACCAGCACGTCCGGGTGCTCCGCTGCAAGAGCCACTGCCAGCCTGTCGGTTACAGCCTGGTCGCCGCTCTCCCAATGGACGTCGGAGATGTGGGCAATTCTCGCCGTCATTATGGTGTCACAGGTGAGAATATTCTACACTTTTTAACCGCGACGGAAAGTGCTTTTGCAATATATAGCTGTAGTCTTAATACTACAAGTAGGATGCATTCCGCCCGGATGCCCCTACCGCGGGCTTCACGTGTTTTCTTTTGTGTGAACCTTGCCGATGGTTCTTGTGTTTGTCTCTTGCAGTAGAATCACGTGCATGCTCGGCTGATGGTGAGCGCTGCAAGGCTTTCGCCAACGGACCCGGTAACAGACATCACAATCTGGGCAGTCCGCGGCTCCTGAGTTTCTATGACGAAGTCTGCAGAGTTTGGACCGGCAAGTTTGCAGCTTCCCATCCCACGATGCCGCCGGCAATTTCGCCGACGCGATCAAATCCGCCGCGTTGCAACAGGCTGGCGGCGATGGACGACCGGTAGCCGCCCGCGCAGTAAACCAGGAGAGAGCGGTCCTTCGGAATTTTCCCCAGATTTTCCACCAGATGATTGAGCGGGACGCCAAAGCTGCCTGCAATGTGCTTCTGTTCGCGCTCCCGCGGCGTGCGGACATCAATGGCCAGCGGAGGCTCACCAGATGACAAAAGCTCCGCCGCATACGGCGCGCTGACGCGTTCCGTCGTAACGGTCAGGTCCGGCCGCGATTTCAGACTATGCAATCCGTATTTCAGATATCCAACCACATGATCGAAGCCGATGCGCCCCAGGCGAGTCGCAGCTTCGTTTTCCCGGCCGGGGTCCGCGATGATTACGATCGGATGATCCCGATCCAATACCGTCCCAGCCCACGTTGCATACTGGCCGCCGAGACCGATATTGATGCTGCCAGCCAGATGGGCTGCGGCGAATTCGCCGGGATCGCGCGTATCGAGGATCTGCGCGCCTACCTCCTGCAAGGCAAGCAAATCGTCGAGCACCATGGGATTTACGCGCGCCAGCGTTTGATCGAGGGTGGGCCGCTCTTCGCTGTTCAGCACGGCGTCATAGGTGAAGTAGGCCGGCGCTTCCGGCTGGTCGGCTGTCACCACTTGAATGAACGCTTCCTTACTCATGGGCTGCAGCGCGTAATTCGAGCGGCGCTGTTCCCCCAAGGTGGAAAAGGTTTCCTTACTGAGTGCCTTGCCGCAGAGCGAGCCCGCGCCGTGCGCCGGATATACCAGGCTTTGGTCCGGCAGGGCGAGCAGCTTCGTGTGCAGCGAATCAAAGAGCATGCCGCCCAGTTCAATGGCCGACCAACCCAGAGCCGCGCGCAAGTCGGGGCGCCCTACGTCGCCGATGAACAAAGTGTCTCCGGTGAGCACGGCGCGCGGTTGCGTTTTGCTTTCGTTCAGGTCGTAAACCAGGATGGAAATCGACTCGGGAGTATGGCCCGGCGTTTCCAGCACCTTCAGGCGTACGTGTCCGAATTCGAGAATCTCGCCATCGTGCATGGGGGTAAACGGGTACGCCGCTTTGGCCGCGGCGCCGAGATAGATCGTGGGGCCCTCACGGTCGCGCAGTTCCAAATGGCCGGCGACAAAATCGGCGTGGAGATGCGTCAGAAATACGTGCTTGATTTTGAGGGCGTGCTCAGCGGCAAAGGCGATGTATTGATCCGTGTCGCGTTGCGGGTCGACGACGGCGGCGGTGCCCGCCGCCTCGTCTCCGATCATGTAGGAAGCATGCGCCAGGCAGGGCAGATAGAATTGTTTGAAGACCACCTTCGATCACCTTCGCTTTAGGACCGCTGCTTCGGCGGTCCGCGCATTTTACGCTCCTCCTGCTCTCGGCACAACGAACTTGCCGGGAAAATCTCCCAAATTGGGAAAGAAAGGCCGGCCTCCTGCCGTATTACGGGCGGGCCGGTAATGCAATAACCTATCAAGCACAACAAACTACAGTACTACTGCCCCGGAAGACCATTTTCGGCACTATCGCCAAGGGTATCCCCAAGTTGAAGATTCACTTTTCTACAGCAGGAGTTTCACAGTGAAACGCAATTGGATTTCGCGCCTAGGCGACATTAACAAAGAGCTTCTCCTGATCCTATCGATCATTGCTGCCGCAGGAGTCGTCAATTTCTTCATAGCCGGGCAGCGCTTAGTTCTTACCTTTTACAATCTCCCGACGCTCATGGCTGCGTATTATTTCGGCCGGCGTCGCGCGGTGGAGGCAGCCGTGGCCTCCATCCTCTTTGTCGTGTGGATGAACCTGATGAACCCGTCAGCCTTGGGCGGAGCGTTTACGTGGAAGACGCAAGGGCTTTTGGCCTGGTCTGACTTGGCCGTCTGGGGCGGGTTCCTGTTGATTTCAGCCTATGCCACCGGGAGTCTCTACGAGCTTGGCGAGCGGAGGCTGAACGAACTGCGGGAGACGTATTACGGCGTGCTGCAAATCCTGAATCAGTTCATCGGGAATGACAAGTTCACGCAGAATCATTCCTACCGGGTGTCCGTTTACGCGACCACCATTGCCGCTGAAATGCGCTTGCCGGAACAGCAAATCGAGGATGTGCGCGCCGCGGCCTTGTTACACGATATTGGGAAACTCGAAATCAGCCGCGGTATCCTTTACAAAGCCGCGCGGCTGGACGAGGGCGAAACGGAAGAGATGAAGTCCCACGTGGAGAAAGGCATCAAGATCCTCACGCCCGTCGGCGGCTCGCTTCGCCGCGTTTTGCCCATTATCCTCGCGCATCACGACCGGTTTGACGGCACGGGCTACCATCCCACGAAGGGCGAAGAGATTCCCATTGAGGCTCGCATCATCACGGTCGCCGACGCATACGATGCGATGATCAGCGATCGCCCTTACCGAAAAGGGATGTCGCCAATCGAGGGGCGCGACGCGATCCTGAAGAGTACGGGCACAGACTTCGATCCCTCCGTCGTCAAAGCGTTTGAGTCTGCGTTCCGCAAACAAAGAATGGAAGTCCCTGAAGTTCTGGTGTGAGACCCTTAAAAATTTCAATGGGAGGAAGCCGCTTCTCGCGCGGGCAATTGCCCGGAAATGCATTCGCGAGAAGCAGTTCTACAAATACTCGCGCTTATTCCCGGGGCTGGACGCGGACCAGGTAGCCATTGTAATCAACATACCATACGGTTACTGGATGGGTGGAACTGTCAATGTAAGTTCTGCGGTCGTAGGTGAACGGCTCGGGCATCTCATACACCGTCCAGCCATCAGTCTTCTGGTTGTATCTCACCATCTGCCGCCCGTGGAGCACCCCGGCCCAGACTTCGCCGTTCTTGTCCGGCTGGGCTTCGTAAAAATCCGTCAGCGGGCTCGGGGCCAGCGGTGGGACGTGCTCTTCAATGAGGCCCGTCTTGGTGTTCAATTCGATCAAGGCGCCGTCGCCTCCGCCAAACCAGGGATTGTCGTAGGGATCGAAGCCACCACGCTTACCGGTCATCATGTGCACACCCGAGTTCTGCTTGATCCACTCTCCTGTGCTCAGGTCCATCCGCTCTATGGTGTTGCCCCAGGCTGGCAGCCCGCCGCCACCATAGTATTTCCCGTCCGCGGAAATCAGGTTGTCGTAACTGAAGCTTACCTGCAGGGGATAGCGCTGGACCACTTTGCCCGTTTCCGGGTCGATTTTTCGCACATTAAAGTCGCGGCTGTCCCAGACGTAACCATCAGCCGTCATGGAAAAATTGCCAAACCCAGGCGCATTCAAAGGAACAGCGTCTTCAATCTTGACCTGCGTGACTTTTCCGGTTTGTGGATCGAGACGGTTCAGGTTGTGTCCCCAGTTTTCTGAAAACCACGGGATATCGTTCTTGTCGATCCTTACGGCATGCGTGCCGGGCATCGCTTTCGGTGTGAGCGGAATGGTGTATTCCGTCACAATTCCCGTATTCGGATCCAGTTTGCCGACGACATCGGTCTTGTGACTGGTGAACCACATCATCCCTTTCGAGTCGCCTTGGACATCATGCAAGGCCAACAGCGACTGCGGCAGCTCGTATTCGGTAACGATGACCTTCGTGTCGGCTCCTCGCGGGCGCGGGAACACGCGCAACGGTTCATCTTGCGCGTTGGGTCCGCGGACACGCGTCAGAAAGTTCACCAGCGTTTTCACTTCTTCGGCCGAGGTTCCGTCTTGGCGCGTGACCGAATTGTTTCCGCCGCCCGTGGATGAGGTTCCCTTGATGCGGATCACGAGAGAAGTGCCGGAATATTGCGTCATCCGGTCGACGATCAGTCCCCAGCTGTGTTCGTCATAGCGGTTGCGGAAAATCTGCTGCCAGGAATGGCACGCGGAACAATTTTTCTGAAGAGTCGCTTTCTCCTGCGCCGTCCCCGGCATGTTCCACAACAATTCCGCGCCGCTGAGCTGACGTTCGATCTCCGGCGTGGCTGGCAGCGCATCCGAATCGGAAACCCGCTCCAAAACGATGTCGTCCAGCTTTGAAGCTCCGTCAATATGGACGGAATTCATGACGTAAGGCTTGAACAAAAGCGGAGTGGGAATCCGCAAAGTGTAATCCCCGGTTTGCATCTTGGGGAATTCGTAGTGTCCTTGCGCGTCGGTATACACCGTCGTCCGCACGCCATTCGGCGCGATGAGCTGCACTCCAACGCCTTCCGGCGAATCCCCGCTCGGAATCTTGACGGCTCCGGTGGCGCCTCCCGACAACCCGTTTTGGACTGCCCATTTTTGGGTGGCCGCGCGATACCAGGGATTCGGTCCAGGATTTTCTCCTTCGACGCAGCACTTCCCTTCCTTGATGTAGGTAATGAGATCGGCGACATCCGCGTCCTTCAGTGTCGTGCCAAACGCCGGCATCCCCGGACCGCCCTCCTTGATTTTTGCGGCCACATTTTCATCGGTCACGGGATCGCCGGACATCAATTGAGAGTGCTTGAAAAGTTCCTTCAGATATGGGCCGGTCTTCGCATATTGGTTGTGGCACATCCAACATTTGTAGAAGTAAATGTTTTCGCCGCGGCCCGCGCCGCTATCGGCGATCACCTTATAGGTATCGAGGCGCGCTGAGCGCTGGAAATCGTCCGTGTGCATGACCTTGGCGGATGCCGTCTGCGATTGCGGGGGCGCCGCATGGGACCTGCTTACGCTCCCCACCACGAGAAGGGCTAACCCGATCGTGACGGTAGCCAGAATGGTGACGCGCGTATGGATGCGGCTCTGATTTCTCATGGTGTCCCCTGTAGTCGGCAATCGCTGATCCGGGCGGACTGGTCCGCCATCGCGGAACGCTGCAATTAGCTATAGTTCATAAATCAAAAACTGTCAAAATATTTTCGTTCGCGTTGAGCAAGTGTCTAACTTCGTCGAAGGGCGCCGCGCATTGCATGCAACGACCTTGCGGAACTCTTTGAAACGTCCGCCCAATGCAACGGCGGGTTGCCCGGTTTGACGAGGAATTGTGTCGCTTGTGTTAATTATCACTTCCGCGAAAAACAAATCCGCAGTGCTTGACCCCTTCCGGACGACCCCTCAACATAAAAAGAAACGTATAGCCGGGTGCAGACGGTTGTGGGGTTGCAGCGGTGGGAAAATTAGTTCGGTCGGTTTTCAAAGCCAATTGCGGACGCATGCCCGCGGCATGTGGGAGGCGCCCTAGTTCTTCATTTTCATTCCATCGTCGAATTTCACTCCTTGGCGCATTGTTGACTTTCCTTGCCGTTCCTGTTCTCCACGCCCAGGAACAGCCCGATATCCCCAAGCCCGTGCCGGTCATCATCGGGGGAGCGGGATTCATCACTTCGTTTGATGGTGGACAACCCGATCTGGGGCCTCTGATCGCTCCGGTCCTTCTCGTCCCCATAGGAGACCGTTGGCTGATCGAATCCCGGACCACTTTTGAAGCGGATATGAGCCAAGAGCCGGGGAGTAGCGCTTTTCATGGCCAGGTCCTAAAAAGCATTGATTATCTCCAATTGGATTTCATAGCCAACCCCTACGTGACCGTCACGGTGGGAAGATTTCTTACCCCCTTCGGAATATTCAACGAGCGGCTTTACCCCATCTGGATCCGAAACCTTCAGACCGATCCATTGATCCTGCCGATCGGCACGGGGCCCTCCCAGGCCAGCACCGGAGCCATGGTGCGCGGCGGCTTCCCGGCAACGTCCAAATTCAATATCAACTACGCCGTTTATTTTTCGGCGTTGAGCACGGTTACGTTGAGCAACGTGACTCCGCTCGACTCGGACCGCCTGGTGGGCGGACGCGCGGGAATCTTCATTCCCAACGCGCGGCTCGAAATCGGCGGCTCCTTTGAGCATTTGCTGCAGGACGAGCGCTCGAACTCTTTCGGTTTTCATGGCGGCTGGCAGCCGCCGGCGCTGCCATTGGAATTCCGCGGGGAATATCAACGCTCGGCCAGGGGGAGCGGCTACTGGATCGAACCTGCATACCGCCTGAGCCAGGTTCCGTTCTGGCAGTACGCCATGCGACGAACGCAGCTCGTCGCGCGCATGCAACAGTATTTTGTAGGGGAGATCCCGAGCGATTCGCTGCCGCCCGTGAATACCCGCCAGTTTGAATTCGGCGTGAATTACTACTTTCGGGATGGCCTGCGAGCGGTGAGCAGCTATGGCCGGCAGTTCAGCGAGCTGGGAAACAAGAACGTTTGGACGGTTGGACTGACCTATCGCTTCGCAATTCCGCTCGGCCCTGGAGGCGAAAATTGAGATTCAGACGGAGTATGCTCGCCTGCCTTTCGGTCTTGATACTAGGGGCAGTTTTATGCGCCGCGGGACAGGAGCAAGCGAAGGTAGTGGACTCGAAAGTTTCCTCCGCCGGCACAGGCACGGCTTCCAGCTCGACATTGGGCTCCTCGAAGCCAGTGCAGGCAGCAGCCTATTCGCGCTTCCAAGGAGAGCAGCGATATCGCGCCAACTGCGGCCGGTGCCACATGGCGCCGCATAAGTTTCCACCCCGCATGATGGCCACGATCGAACGGCACATGAGGGTTCGCGCCACGATTACCAACGAAGACATGAAATTCATCGTGCGGTACATGACTGAGTGACGATGAGAAGAGAAAGTTATGAAGACCGGTCCGTGCCTGCTCCGCTTCTAGCGCGGGCATTTGCCGCATTGCTGCTCTTGCTGCTGCTTCTGCCCGTAAAGGCCCAGCAGGCGCCTCGCTTGATTGAAGTGCTTGCGGGCCACGACAGCCGGTACAAAATCGAGGGCATGAGCAAGCCCAGCATCACGGTCACGGCAAACGAAAAAATACTTCTCCGGGTGACGGCGATTCGCGCCAAGCAGAACAACAGGGACGGCTCGATCCACGGATTTTCCCTGCTGCGCCCCAAGGACCACCAGCCCGTTCCTGGCTGGGAGTTGCTGCTCAAGCCGGGCGTCCAGGAATTCTCGCTCACGGCACCGGCGGAACCGGGCGAGTATCAAGTCGTTTGCACGGTCATCTGCAGCGAAGGCCATGAACAGATGAACATGAAATTTATCGTGGAACCGGAAGTCAAGACAGAATCGGATTCTGAAATCAATAAGTGAGGGGGAGAAATGCGCTTTTGGAAACAATCTACATTGTGTTTGACCGCTTTGATTTTGCTTTGTCTCACAAGCCCATCGGTCTTTGGCGGGGACGAAAAGGTCTTCACCGGCGAAATCGGGGACACTCAGTGCGCCATGAATGTCCATTCCATGGACAAATCGCACAAGGAAATGCTCAAGGTGAAATCGGTCGGAAAGACCGCCGCGGACTGCACCTTATATTGCATCAAGAATCGCGGTGGCCGGTTCGTTCTCCAAAACAAGGACAAAGTTTACCACTTGGATAAACCGGAACTCGTAGAACCTTATGCCGGCCAAAAAGTGCGAATCCTCGGGACCCTCGACCCGCAAACGGAGACGATCGAAGTCCACCGAGTTGATCCGCTTCAGTAGCAGGTTCGCTGATGAGCAGGTGGATGTGCTCTGGCATGACGACGTAACCTACAAGGGAGAACCCGTAGCGGTCGCGCACCTCACCGAGGATCTGGACGAAACTATTTCTGGCTCGAACCGAGCGCAGCGGGGGCAGGCGTCGATAGCAAGTGAACGTAATGAAATGCAGATGGCTGCGCCCGTAGTGGCGAATAAGTTTATGGGCCATGGAACAAAAGAGAAGTCAAAACCCCGACCCTCTAAGAGCGAGAGGGTCGGCCACCCGGAAAAACTAAACCAGCTTCCCGGAAAAGCTAAACCAGTCCCTCGGCGTTGACGTACTGGAGTGGTATCATCCAACTATGCGCGTTCGTCAACAGAAAAAACGCGAAAGGGTCGGCCACCCGCCCCTCGCGGTCTCGCCCGGGAACGCCAATCTCCCGATTGGCGTGGCGCACACCGCCAATGGGAGATTGGCGTTCCCGGGCTTCGACTAATAGCCTTTCTTTTCAATTAGTTGTGGAATATACGGCCCCTTACAAACTGCTCTGGAACCTGCCGATAGCTTTCCAACACTCCAATCGCCTCCTGCCACAATCTTAAGGTTCCCTTAAGGTTCGGAGAAATA
>JGI12269J14319_10003354_pt1 | contig 15062 bp, 14 predicted proteins | sample PeaSoiSIISIP2007_FD_14319 | JGI IMG/M metagenome (IMG submission 14319) | reverse complement strand
CGCCGCCCGCCTCGAGCCGTCGAACGAGCGTGTCGAGCGACGGCGCGTCGTCGATCCGGACGTCCTCTACCTTGCGCGGCACCGACGAGGGCAGTCGAACCGGGTTAAAGCCCTCCCGCCGTGAGTCCCAGCGTCAGCGAGTGGAACAGGAGGACGTAGGTGAGCGCGTACCCCACGAGGGCACCTCCGTTCAGGAGCGGGAGGCCCGCCTGAGGATTCCCGCGAAGCACGAGGCGCATCAGTAGCCCGTACCCCACGAGGGACCCCACCAGGGCGCCGAGCGCGGCCCAGAGGTTCGCCCCAACCCCGAGGACCCCGGGCGACGTGGGGAGCCAGATGAACGCGGAGACGATCAGCGTGCCCGGGATGACGACATCCCCGAGGCCCATGAACAGGGCCTGCCGCTCCTCGGTCGGTTGCCCCCGCTGCTCGGCGAGGGTAGGGGCGTTCGTGTAGTCGTAGCCGGCCGAGTCCGGCATCACCATGAGGATCGGGAGCTTCATGTCGACCACCACGTCGGCGAGCGAGACCATGTGCTTCGTCCGGTAGACCGCGATCGCGTCGTAGACCATCAGCGCGATGAGGAGAATGAACGCCGGCAGGATCGCGAAGGAGATCCCGAGGATCGCGATGAGCGAACCCGCGGCGAGGAACCCGGCGAGGTCGACGATGTACCACTGTGGCTCCACGAGGAGCGCGAAGTAGAGTCCCATGCTCACGATCGCGGCGAGGGTGAGCGCGGGGTAGAGCACGAGCTCCGCCCCGTACGGCGGCACCAGGATGGCTCCCGGCGGAAAGATCGAGAAGGTGGCGAAGAGCGTGAAGTAGAGCGAGCCCGCGATCCCGAGGAGGATGACGTGGCGCAGCGCCGCGATCCCTCCCTTCTGCCGCGCGAAGAATAGGATGAACAAGGGTGCGATGACGATCACGCCGAGGATGAGGAGCGGGGCGGTCGGGCTCTGGGGGTTGGAGGAGGAGGAGAGCCCGGCCGACCGGAACGGCTCGGAAAGCGCGAGCCCGACCGCCTGCGCTCCGATGTAGAGGCCAAGGAGGCCCATCCAGCGGAGGCTCCGCATGGCCCGTTACGGTTCGACCACGGCGTAGGCGTTGTTGCCGAGTACCTTGGTGACCTTCGCGTTGACCACCATGCCACGCTGGTTCGCCCCTGTCACGAAGATCACGAACCCTTCCTTCTTCGCGACCCCGTCGCCGCGGCGGCCGACGTCCTCGATCGTCAGCCGATAGACCTCGCCGACCACGACCGGCGTCTTCGGCTTCTCCGGAGCGACCACGCGGCGCATCGTGACCGGGCGCTGGGCCCCGCACGCCTCGCAGATCAGGATGGTGAATCGCCCTTCCTTCTTCAGGTGCGTGTCGGGGCGCTTGCACTCCGAACAGATCACATACTTCACGGTGTAGTCGCGCAGTCGCTGGGCGATCTGGTCCTTCGTGAGGCGCGACTTCAGCACTCCTCGAGGAAGGTCGAGGACGCCCGGGCAGCCGAACTCCTTCGCGAGGAACCCGATGACGTGCTCCGGCTCGCGTCGCAGGACCCCGGTGATCTCCTGGAAGTTCCGGACGACGGTGTTCTTCCCGTCGGTCATGACGTCCGGTTCGGGGACCTGAAATCGCTCGCCCCCCGTGCGCACCGGCGGCAGCTTCTCGTGCGCGCGGGCGAGCAGGGCCTGGTACGTCTCCATCGGAGGGGCCCGAGACCGAGAGGTGGGGTAAAAGGCTATCCGGTCACGCCGAGGGACCGGCGAATCCCACGAGGGCGTCCAGGACCCGAGCGAGGTTTCGCTCGGTCACGACGGTGGTCGCGCCCTTCCGTACTTGCTCGTCCTCGGGAAGGAACGCGACCCCGACGCGACTGCGACGGAACAGGCCGACATCGATCTCGGAGTTCCCGACCGAGGCCGTCTCCTCTGGGAGCACGCCGAGCTGACGCTGCAGCCCGGCCAAAACCCCCTCTTTCCCGTGGATGGGGACACGGACGATCCCCTCCCCCGTGAGACGGCCGCTCGAGTCCACCCGCAGGCCGTTCGCGAGCGCGACGTCGATTCGGAGCTCCCGTGCGACCCGCCGTGCGAGGAGGTCGAGGCCCCCGCTCACGATCGCGGTGCGGGCCCCGCGAGCATGCAACCCGTCCACGAGCTCGGCGGCACCGGGCATGAAGGGGACGTCGGCCAGGATGGCTTCGAGGTCGAACACGGTGAGGTTCGGGGCGTGACGCCACCACACGCGGATGTCGGACCGGATGAACTCCTCGTCGTCGATCTCGTTCGCGAGGAACCGACGCAGCCCGTCGTCGTTGTGGTCTCCGAAGTGGTCGTGCACCACCCGCCAGGAGCTCGCCACGTCGACGAGCGTCCCATCCATGTCGAGCGCGACCAGCTTAAGCACGCTCGCCCCGCGCGATGCGGTCGGCCCGGTCGAGGACGCGGTCGGGAGGACGCACCGCCCACGCCGCGAGGTTCGAGTCGATCTGCTCGGGGCGGCTCGCCCCGAAGACCGGGGCGGCACCCATCTTACGAAGCCAATGCAGCGCGATCGACGCGAGGGGGACCCCGACGTCGTTCGCGAGGTCCCGGAGCGCTCGCCCGCGTTCCTGGATCTCGGGAAGGATGTCCGGTTCGAACATCCGGTGGGCGAATTGTCGTACCTCCCGGGGCACCTTCGTGCCATCGAGATATCGCCCGTGCAAGAGCCCCCGGGCGAGAGGAGTGTACGCCTCGATCAGGATCCCATGGGCCCGGCAATACTCCCGGACCGGGTCCACGTCGTCCCGCAAGAACAGGTTGTAGCGCAGCTGATTGACGACGATCTTCGCCTCGGAAAGGTGCCGGGCCGCCTCCTCAAGCTCCTCGACCGAGAAGTTGGAAACGCCGATCGCCCGGACCTTCCCTTCCTTCCACAGCGCTTCGAGGGCGCCCATCGTGTCCGAGAGGGGGACGCGGGAATCGGGCGCGTGGACGAGGTACAGGTCGACCGAGCGCCGGGCCATCTTCTCGAGACTCCCGATGAGGCTCGCGCGGACCTGTGCGGGCCGCAGATGCTCCCAGGAGACCTTGGTGACGACGAACGCGTCCGGCGCCCCCGAGGGGGCGCGCGAAAGGACCTCCCCGAGCAGGCGTTCGGAGCGACCGTTGCCGTAGACCTCGGCGGTGTCGAACCAGCGCATACCCCGTTCGTACGCCCGGCCGATGGTCGCCTTCGTTCGGGCTTCGTCCTCCGTCCTCCAGCGGCCGAGCGCCCAGAGGCCGAGCCCGAGGGCCGGATGGGGTGGGGCCCCGCCCGGGAGCTCGACTCTTTCGATCTCGATGGGCGCCGCGGGCTTGGCGGCCCGGGCGGGTCGCTTCGTTGCCTTCGCCGGGCGGGCCGGTCGCGCCTTCGGGGTCATGATGGAGCGGAGGACGCGCTGTCCTCCTTCAAGTGTTCGTCGATGCGCCGGACCCGCTCCGCCAGCTCGGCAGCCTTCTCTTCGGCCTCCCGGACCACGTCCGCGGGCGCCCGACCCCGGAACCCCGGGTCGGCAAGCCGTGCCCGGGTCTTCCCGAGCAGCGCAAAGAGCTTCTCNCGCTCCTTGAGGAGGGCGTCGGCCGTCGCTCCGGACGCTACCGGACGCTCGAGGAAGCACTCGCCGAACGCGGCGACCCGACGACCGGTTCCGGCCGGTACCGGGTCGTTCTCCCCCAGGATCTCGAGAGGACGGACTCGGGCGAGGCGCTCCACCGTAGAGCGCTCGGCGGTGAGAACGCGAACGACCTCCGAACCGTTCGGTCGGACCCACGCCTTCGGGATGGAATCGACCGGGACCTTNTCCTCCGACCTCANGTTCCGGAGGAGTCGGNCGGTCTCGAGCACCGGNTCCATCTCGACCTCGGCCGCCGGGTCGGAGGGAGACTCGTCCGCTCGCGGCCAGGCCGTGACAGCCAGCAAAGCGTCCGGGTGCGGCANCGCGTGCCAGAGCTCCTCGGTGACGTGCGGGACGAACGGGTGAAGCAAGCGGAGCGAACGCTCCACTACGAAGAGAAGCGTCGCCCGGGCCTCCCGCTGGGCTGGTTCTCCCCGCCGACCTAGGAGTGCCTCCTTAGCAATCTCGACGTAGCGGTCGGCCAGGTCGTGCCAGAGGAAATCGTAGAGTGTAGCGGCGGCCGCGGTCATCCGGAACTCCGCGAGGGCGCGGTCGACCTCCTCCACGGCGTGGCGGTACCGCGAAAGTATCCACCGGTTCTCGAGCGCGCTCGTGGCGAAGAGCGTGGGAGGGCCCTGGGGTGGGGGGGTCCCGGCCGGCACGAACGAAGTGCTGAACCGGACGACGTTCCAGATTTTGGTGAGGAAGTTTCGACCTCCGTCCAACGCGGGTGTGCCGAACGGTCCATCTTCATCGGTCGGGTTCGGGAAAACGAGCGCGAACCGCAGGGCGTCGGCGCCCCGCTCCCGGATGAGGTCGAGCGGCTCGGGAGAGTTCCCGAGGTGCTTCGACATTCGCCGCCCTTGTTCGTCGCGGATCATGCCGGTGAAGTAGACGTCCGAGAAGGGGCGGGCGTTGCGGAAGAAGTAGCCGGCCATCATCATTCGCGCGACCCAGAAGAACATGATGTCGCGTCCCGTGACGAGCACGTTCGTCGGATAGTAGTGGTCGAGGTCGGGGGTTCGTTCCGGCCAGCCGAGCGCAAGGAAGGGCCACAGCCAGGAGGTGAACCACGTGTCGAGCACGTCCGGGTCGGGCCGCAGGTCCGGAGGCGCCGCACCGGTCACAGACCGTCGGCGGCTCGACGGCGGCGAGCTCCCGGTGGCAGGCATGGCAGTGGTAGATGGGGATCGCGTGCCCCCAGAGGACCTGGCGCGAGATGCACCAATCCTGGATCTCCTCCATCCACCGGAAGAACGTCCGTTCCCAGCGGGTAGGGTGGATCCGGATCTCCCCGCGGCGCACCGCATCGATGACGGGCGTCGCGAGGGTCTGCATGCGAACGAACCACTGGGTCGAGAGCCGGGGTTCGACCACGGCGTCCGAGCGTTCGGACCGCGCGACCGCGTGCCGGTAGGGTTCGGCCCGGATCAGCAGACCCGCTCGTTCGAGCTCCTCGAGCGTCTTCGTCCGCGCGTCGGCCCGGTCCATCCCTCGGTACTGGGTCGGGACCCACGGGCCGGTCAAGTGGCCCGAGTCGTCCAAGATGTCGGGAGGCATCGGCAGGCTCGGGTGGCGCTGGTAGACCTCGTGGTCGACAATATCGTGGCGAGGGGTCACCTTGAGCGCCCCCGCCCCGAAGGCCGGGTCGATCGCAGTGTCGGAGATGATCGGCACCTTGCGGTCGGTGAGCGGAACGATGACCTCTCGCCCGATCAGCGCCCGGTAACGGTCGTCTTCGGGGTGGACGGCGACCGCCACGTCTCCGAAGATCGTCTCGGGACGGACGGTCGCGACCTCCAACCCACCGGGAGAGCCGTCCGCCCATGGATAGCGGAGGTAGACGAGCACCCCGTCCTCTTCCGTGTGGACCACTTCGAGGTCGCTGATCGCGGTCCGGAGCTTCGGGTCCCAGTTGACCATCCGCTCTCCGCGGTAGATGAGGCCCTCTTGGTGGAGCCGAACGAACACCTCCCGGGTCGCGCGCACACACGAAGCGTCCATCGTGTACCGGTATCGGCTCCAATCGACCGAGAAGCCCCCGGCTCGCGTTTGTTCCCGGATCCGTTTCTCGTGCTCCTCCACCCAACGCTGGATCTCGTGAAGCGCCTGTTCGCGAGGCAACTCCTCGAACCGTACTCCCTGCTTCTGGAGACGACGGCGTACCTCGACCTGGGTGGCGAGGCCGGCATGGTCGAGGCCCGGAACCCAGACGGTCGAGTCGCCGCGCATCCGGTGGTGGCGCACCAGGATGTCCATGATCGTGTCCCCGAGCATGTGCCCGATGGTGAGGACCCCGGTCACGTTCGGGGGTGGGAGGACGAGGGAGTAGGTCGAGCCCTTGGGTCGGTCCGGACCGCGGGCGACCCCCTGGTCGTCCCACGCTTTCTGCCAACGCGCTTCGATCTCTCCCGGCTCGAAGCGCGAGGGCAATGCCGGGGCGCTCAGGAGGCTCCCCTCCCGAGGGCGACCGGGGTCGCGATCGCGAACTCGGCGACGGCCACGAGTGCCATGAGAGCGAGACCGAACCCGACGCCCGAGCTCTGGGTGAGGTCGAAGAGGAGCGGGGGGAGACCCGCCATGAACAGTCCCGGAATGGCGACCAGGACCGCGAACCAGGCGCCGGCGTAGAGGTTCGTGATCGCGAGGCCCCGGCGCCGGGCCCAGCGGAACAGGAGCCCGAGCTCGACGAACGCCGCTCCGATCACGGCCGGCAGTTCCGCGAAGACGAACGCCACGAACGTGAACGGTTGGAAGAATCGAAGCAGGGTGAACCCGACGATCAGCGCGGCCGCGATCAGATACATGAGGCAGATCAGGGCGACCTTGCCGAACACCACCGACCGGTTCGAGAGCGGCAGGGTCCGGCCGTAGGAGTACGCGACCACTTCGATGGCGAAGAACGCGGGGCCAAAGAAGGTTGCGAGGAGCGCCGCGGTGGTGACGGCGCCGAGCGCGAGCGAGGCGGCGACCGGGTTCTCCGCCGGCGTGGCGTACGTGAGAAGGCCGAGAGCGCCGGCATCCAGGATCGGTAACAGTATCAGGAATGCGTAGCCGGGTGTCCGGCTCGCGATGCGCAGGTCCTTGACGAGGACGGCGCGAGCCCGGCCTCGGGGCTGCAAAGTCGATCGAGCGGTGGGAAGACGGATCGGGGCCTGCAGGGGAAGGAACAGGAGCGTCCGCACCGAACCGGCCAACCAGACGATCGCCCAGACCGCGAGGGCGAGATAGAGCGCTGCGGCCAACCCAAGGACGAGGTCGACACCGGGGGAGAGGATGGCGAGCGAGGAGGTCCCTCCGGATGCGATCGCCGGGAGCGCCGCGAACGAGAACGGGAATGCCGCCGCGAGCAGGGCACTGTCGAGCGAAGGTCCTTGGACGGCGAGCACTGCGAGCGCTCGGAAGAAGGCCGGAGCCGCGGTGATGAACGCGAACATCGCGAACGCCGGGACGAGCCAGAGCACGAGGTACGCCCAGCGAACGACCGCGCGCCCGCCGCCTCCCCGCGACCCTTGGACACGGCGCAGGAAGAACCGGCCGGTGAGGAGCGACAGAGCGAGCGCATAGACGACGGCGACGAGCGCCCCGGGGAACGCGGCGAGTCCGGCCAGCGGTCCGAGGGCGAGGCCGACCCCCACTGGGGTCAGGATGAGGATGGTGAGGGCGGGCAGGTCGAACAGACGCAGGTAGAGGATCCCCGAGACGCGCTGGAGCGTCTGCTCGTCGATGGGGAGCGGCTCGAGCACCGTGAGGACGCCCGAAGAGATCAGCGTGGGGATCACTTGCACCCCGGTCCACCACAGGAGCGCGATGTCGAGGCTGAGGAGGCCCGTCAAGACCGCGCTTTGGAAGAGCCCGGTCGGAACGGCAGCGAGGATCTCGGGGTTCAGCGCCTTCTGGTGAAGGATGGCGGCAGCGCCCAGGGTCAATAGGCCGAGCACCCCGCTGATGACGGCCTTGCTCTGGAAGACGCGTCGCCGCGAGCGCGCGACCAACGCCCGAGACGACCCGGCGGGCAAGACGTTCCCCTGCCGGAACGCGTAGACCGCTTGGAGCGATAGTTCGGTGAAGGCGACGTCGCTCAGCCGGAGGGCCTCCTTCCAGCTCATGCGCAGGGGTCGCCGAGGGAGTCGACCGCGGCCCGCACCCCCGCATCCTCTTCCGTGAGGCGCAGGAAGATCTCTTCGAGCGAGGCGTCGCCGGCCTCGACCCGCTGGCGTAAGAGGGCAAGCGTCCCCTCGCCCCGGAGGACCCCCCGGTCGAGGATCCCGACACGCTGGCAGAGCTGCTCGGCCACTTCCATCGTGTGCGTCGAGAAAAGCACGCCGCGGCCCCCGCTCGCGACATAGCGCAGGAGGACGTCCTTCATGATCCGCACCGAGCGGGGGTCGAGGCTGTTGAGCGGTTCATCGAGGACGAGGAGGGGTGGCGCGTGCAGGAGCGCCGCGATGATCAGGACCTTCTGGCGAGTCCCGTTCGAGAGGGTGGCGATCGGTTCTTCGAGCTCGGCCTCGAGCCGGAACGCTTCCGCGTAGCTCTGCATCCGGCGGGTCGCGGTCGCGGGGTCGAGGTGTCGCACGCTCGCGACGAACTCGAGGAACTCGCGCGGTGTGAGCGCCTCGTAGAGCATCGAGGTCTCGGGGACGTACCCGATACGGGTCTTCACCGAGAGAGAGTCTCGGAGCGCGTCGAGCCCGAAGACCCGGATCTCCCCAGCGACCGGGCGAACCAGTCCGACGATCGACTTGATCGTGCTGGTCTTGCCGGCCCCGTTCGAGCCGAGAAGGCCGTAGATCTCGCCCGGCTGCACCGTGAGGGAGAGCTGCTGGACCGCCGGGCGTTCTCCATACGCGACCGAGAGCCCCGTGAGCGCGAGCGGGATGGGGCTGGGGTCGGGCGGGGCGGTGGCCATCCCCGTACCCTCCGCCCGCCGCAGGTATAACTCCGAGGGAACCGGAGAACTAGCGGGGCCGGATCAACGGAAAGAGGAGGATCTCCTTGATGGAAGGGATCCCGAGAAGGCCCATGAGAAGACGGTCGACGCCGAAGCCCACCCCGGTGTTCGGCGGGAGCCCGTAGCCGAGAGCACTCACGTAGTCATCGTCGAACGCGTACCGATCGTCGCCGCGCTCGCCGAGCTGGGCTCGGAAGCGGGCCTCCTGCTCGTCCGGATCGTTCAACTCGGTGTAGGCGTTCGCGAGCTCGTACCCCGGATGGAAGACCTCGAACCGCTCGACCCGGCCCGGTTTCGAGCGGTGCCGCTTCGCGAGCGGGGTCGTCGCCGCCGGATAGTCCACGACGAACGTCACTCGGTCGAACGTCGGCTCGACGTAGTGCTCGAACAGTTTGTCGAGGAACGTACCGGTCGACGAATTCTCGGGGACCGTGGAGCCGGCGGTCCGGGCGAGATCCCGCAGCTCTTCCCGGCTCCGGGAAAGGAGGTCGGTGATCCCGCTCCGCTCCTCGAGAGCCTCTACGAAGTCGACCGTGGGGAACGGGGGAAGGAACAACTTGGCCGCGGCTTCGACCGACGCGTCCCCCGGACAGAGCTCGACGGTGCGGTGAGCGAGGCGTTCGAACAGGCCCTCCATCAGGCGTCGCATGTCGTGATAATCGGCGTACGCCCAGTACGCCTCGAACTCGGTGAACTCGGGGGAGTGGATGCTGTCGAGGTCCTCGTTGCGGAATGCCTTCGAGAGCTCGTAGACACGTTCCATCCCGCCAACGAGCAGTCGCTTGAGCGGCAGCTCGATCGAGATCCGTAGACGCAGCTCCGCGTCGAGGTAGTTCGACCGGGTGACGAAGGGGGCAGCCGCGGCGCCGCTCGCGACCGGTGTGAGGATCGGCGTCTCGACCTCGAGGAACCCGGCGTCGTCAAAGTACTGGCGGATCTCCCGGACGAGCAGCGTCCGGACCCGGAAGCGCGCGCGAACCTCCGAAGAGGAGAGAAGGTCGACGTAGCGCCGGCGAAGTCGCTCCTCCACATCCTGGAGCCCATGGAATTTCTCGGGGGGAGGGTGGATCGCCTTCGCGAGGAGCGTCACGGACCGGACCAGGAGCGACGGTTCTCCTCGTCGGGAAACCGTGGGGGTTCCCTCGGCGCCGACGATGTCTCCGGGGTCGAGGTCGGAGAGCCACGCCTGGTAGGGACCGTCGCCGAGCTCGTCGACCCGAAGGAGCAATTGGAGCGACCCCGACAGGTCCTCGAGGTCCGCGAACGCGGTCTTTCCGTGTTGGCGGATCGCCATCAGTCGGCCCGCGACCCGGACGGCCGGGCCCGATGCCTCCTCGCCGGGCTTCAGCGCCTGACACGCCGTGCGAACGGTCTCGGTGGGAGAACGGTCGGGGAACGACCAGGGGTACGGCTCCTTTCCTTCCGACCGCCACCGGGCCAGCTTCGCCCGGCGGTCCTGCTCGAGACGGTTCTCCTCGGCCATCGGATGACCGGCGAGACGTGGCCGGGTAGAAAATGGATTGGTTCGAGGGCCGCGCTATCGAGCGGTGGGTTCCACCGCGAGGCGTTCTACGCCGCCGGGGCGGAAGAGCGCGAGGTGCTCCGGGATGGCCGGGTCCTTGCCCGCGGCTCGGGCCGGCTCGTGCAGCAATAGGAACGTCCCGAGGAAGAACTCCGCCGCAGCATCCCCGCCGCCGATTCCGTAGCTCACGTAATCGGAGAAGTAGACATGCACCATGCCCGAACGACGGAGCCGGAGCGCCTCCATGAACTTCGCGAGCTCCTCGGGGCCTTTGCGCTCGAGCTCCTCGACGAGGTCTCGCAGGATCGGACGCTGGCTCACGCCCGCCAATCCGTCGTACGCCAGGTACACGGCGGGTCGGGGGTCGAGCGCGACGACATCGAGGCGGAGAACCCCCTCGACCGGCTTCGTCCGCATGGGATGCGGCCTACCGCCCTCGCGTTAAGAAGGCTTCGGACCGGCCCCTCCTCAGGGACCGGCCCGCGGAATGGGTGGGACCTGGTCTAGTGGTCGTGGCCGCCGCCGCCCCCAGGGGACGGGCCGGACTTCTTCGACGCGATGATATCGTCGATGCGCAGGATCATGCTGGCGACCTCGGTCGCGGAGCTGAGCGCCTGGGTCTTGACGCGGAGCGGCTCGATGACGTGGAGCTTCCACATGTCGGCCGACTTCCCGTCCGCGAGGTTGATCCCGGCGTTCTTGTTCGCGTTAGGTCCATCGTGCGCGCTGCGGAGGTCGATGAGGGTGTTGATCGAGTCGTACCCTCCGTTCTCCGCGAGGGCCCACGGGATGGCCTCGAGCGCCTGAGCGAACGCCTCGACCGCGAGCTGTTCCCGCCCGCCGACCGAGCCCGCCCACTTTCGGAGCTTGACCGCGAGGTCGATCTCGGAGGCGCCCCCACCGGGGCAAACGACGCCGTCCTCGATGACGCTCGCGACGACCTTGAGCGCGTCGTGGAGCGAGCGTTCGACTTCCTGGGTGACGTGCTCCGTGCCGCCGCGGATGAGGATCGAGACCGAGCGGGGATTGGCGCAACCGGTGACGTACGTCATCTTGTCGTCCCCGACCTTCCGCTCGTCGACGCGCGCCGCCGAACCGAGGTCCGCGGCGGTGAGTTCCTTGATCCCCGTCACGATCTTGCCGCCGGTCGCCCGGGCGAGCTTCTGGAGGTCCGACTCCTTGACCTGCTTCACGGCGTAGATGCCCTGCTTCGCGAGGTAGTGGAGAACGACGTCGTCGATCCCCTTCTGGCAGACGACCACGTTCGCGCCGACCGCCTTGATGGAGTCGACCATCTTGTGGAACGTCTTGTCCTCTTCCTCGAGGAAGCTCTGGATCTGGTTCGGGTTCTTGATGTTGATTTTGCTCTCGATCTCGGTCTTCTTGATCTCGAGGGCCGAGTTGAGCAGCGCGATCTTCGCGTTCGCCACCTCGTGGGGCATGCGCGGGTGACCCCGCTCCTTGTCGAGGATGATCCCCTGGATGAGCTCGGTGTCGGAGATCGTGCCGCCGTGGCGCTTCTCGACCTTGATCTGGTCGACGTCGCAGACCGTCTTGTCGCCGCGAACGTCCGCGATCATCTGGACCGCCTTCACGGCGATCTTCGCGAGCTCCGCCCGCGAGCCGAAGACACCCTTCGACCCCATCGCGGTCGAGGCGCAGTCGATGAGGATCGATTCGTCGGAGGTCTTGATGGTCGTGCCGATCTGCGTTTCGAGGAGACGCTTCGCCTCTTGGAGGGCGAGTTGGAAACCGCGGGTAATCACCGTCGGGTGAACGTTTTGCTCGATGAGGGACTCGGAGCGCTTGAGGAGCTCGCCCGCGAGCACGACCGCCGTGGTCGTCCCGTCGCCGCACTGTTGGTCCTGGGTCTTCGCGACCTCGACCAACATCTTGGCGGCCGGGTGCTCGACGTCGATTTCCTTGAGGATCGTGACGCCGTCGTTCGTGATCGTGATGTCGCCCATCCCGTCCACGAGCATCTTGTCCATGCCCCGAGGACCGAGGGTCGTGCGCACCGTGTCCGCAACGGCCCGGGCCGCGGCAATGTTGTTCGCTGTCGCGCCTTTTCCACGCTCGCGTTCGGTCCCTTCTTTCAGGACGAGAATCGGGGTTCCCTGAAGCATACAGTCACCGCGTTTGGCAGAATTGCTCTTCTATATAAATACGACTAGCTCCGGGGGCGCAGTTACGTCCCCGGGCATCCGTGGAACACTCGCCCTCCGCGACCTCCCCTCGTGAGGTGCATCTCCGAGGGGAACCGAGCGGTCCGGACCGGTCGAGCAAGTAAACGCCATGCCCCGGGCCCCTGTCCGGCCGAATCGGTACGGGCGAGCAAGATGCGGGAGGAGCGGGCGGCGCTGGCCGCGGCGGTCGTTGGGTCGGCGCTCTGGGGGCTCTCCGGAACCGCGGCCCAAGCGCTGCTGCAAGGCTACTCGTTCCCCGTCTTCGGACTCGTGACGATCCGGATGCTGGGCGCCTCGCTCATTCTGCTCATTGTCGTCCGGCCGCGCTGGCCGCGCCCGTGGACCGCATCGTTCGTCGGGCTCGCCCTCTTCGGTCTGCTCGGCTCGCAGGTCACGTACCTCGAGGTGATCGTCTACTCCAACGTCACGACGGCGACTTTGCTCCAGTTCCTGTTCCTGCCGATGGTCGCGGTGTACGAGGTCGCGTCGGGCGAGCTTACTTGGTCGGCCCGATGGGCCGGGCTGATCGGGCTCGCCGCCGTCGGGACGATCCTGTTGATCGGAAGCATTTCCCCCCAAGGGTTCGCGATCGTCCTGACGCCGTTCGCCCTCGTCTTCGGCCTCCTCTCTGCCGCGGCGGGGGCGTACTACTCGATCGTCGCGCGTCGATTCGTCCAGACCGAGAGCGCCTGGTGGGTGACGACGTGGGGGTTCCTCCTCGGCGGTCTCGTCACGCTGCCGTACGGCGGATGGACCCTCCTGCAGTACCACTGGCCGAGCGGGGTCCCGAGCGGGCTCCTCCTCGGGGCCCTTGTCCTCTTCGTGGTCGTCGGTGGGACGATCCTCGCGTTCTCGCTCTACGTCTACGGGCTTCGTCGGCTGACGGCCACCGAAGCCGGGGTGGCCGCCTCGTTCGAGCCGATCGTCGCGGCCGCGGGTGGACTTGCATTCCTCGGGGTGGCCCTCTCCGAGATTCAGTACGTGGGAGGCGGGCTCATCATCGTGGCGGTGGCATGGCTCGGGGGGAACGTCCACGCCCGGGCAGAAAAGCCGCCGCGTGTCGATCATTCCTGACCCGCGGACCCCACCCCTTACATCCTCGCTCAGGTACGCCGACGCGTGGAGGGACCCTAGCGGTCCCATCGGCGGAGGTCCAGGTTGCCAGGCACGGGGGGCACGGTCGAGTTCCGCGCGCTCCGGCGAGCGGACCTTCCCACGTTCGGCAAGGTGTTTCTGCTCGGGGTCGGGAATCTCGAGCGATCCACGGGGCTCGACTACAACGCCGAGACGATGGTGAAATCTCTCTCGAAATGGTCGATCTGGGCGATCCTGCGAATCTCCCAGTGGGTCGGCCGCCCGATTGTAACCACGTTCGTGGCCGCCGAGGGGACTCGGGTCGTCGGGACCGGCTCCCTTCTCTGGTTCCCCGAGGCCGGATACGTCGCCGGGATGGCGACGGAGCCCGAATACCGGGGTCGAGGAATTGCGACCCGCATCCTCGAACGGCTGCAAGCGGAGACCGCACGGCGTCGTCGGCGGTGGCTAGCCCTCGATGTGGAGAGCGAAAACGAGGTCGCCATTCGCGTGTACCGCAAAGCCGGATACCGCGAAGTGGCCCGATTCACATGGTACACCCGGACCGGACTCGCCGACGCCTCCGGCCCCTCCACCGAGCGGAGCCGGGCGGCCAGCACGGCCGAACAGTCCGCGGTCGCGCCGGAGCTCGATGCCGGCCGATCCCCCGAGTACCGGACCGCGCTCCCCGCAAGTGCGCGAGTCCTCAACCACAACGAGCTGCTCGTCCGTGGCGTACGCGTCCGAGCCCAGACCTGGATCCGGCGGACCGCGAGCGGCGCTCCCGCCGTACTACGCGCCTTCTACCTGTCCCGATCCCGGATGGGGGTCTACCTACCGATGTCGGGGAGATCAGAACTGTCGCCGGCCGACCTAACGCCGTTGTTCCGCGATGCCACCGAATGGCTCCGCGGGGAGACGGCCGCGACCAGCCTCGCCGTTGTGCAGGAGCCCGTAGGGGGCGTAGGTCAAGCGCTGGAGGGACTCGGGTTTCGGCCGGTCGTCTCGTCGGTCACGATGCTCCGCCCCACCGCGGGATAGGAACCGCAGGACCGGGTCCGCTATCGCTGGGCGTAGTCGAGTTCCATCTCGGCGCCCAGTCGGCGCCACTCGTGGGCGTCCTCGGTCCGAAGCCGCCGGCCTAACCGCTGGTTCGCCGCGGCGGAGAGCGGACGACCATCCCAGCTGAGCTCCCGCCCTTCGAACAGGAGGGCGGACGCCTTCGGCCCGACCGCGGAGATCGAATAACGGAACTGCGAGAAGCGCTTCGGCCCGTCGATGTGCGTCGCGACCCAGCGTCGTTGGTCCGCATAGATCTGGACCAGCTTGACCTTGCGGGCCTGGCCGCCCCCCGACACGGGAAACGAGTCGTCGAGGAGGACCGTCCGTGGGGAGAGCCACTGGACCGCGCGAAAGCCCCGATCCTCGGAGGTTGACCCGTCGTAGGGCGTGAAGTCGATGCACCAGCGGAACGCCCACGCTGCGGGAACGTGGAATCGTTGGCGGAACCAGTATTCGGCGCATGCGGTGGCCTTGAGCGGCTCGGGCGTTCCGTTTCTCGGGCTCATGATCGCTCCCATGGGGCCGGGGTGTCTATGGGCCCGGCCATCTCTGTTCCGATCCGACGACCATGAAGACGCGACCAATCCCGGTACATGGTCTACTTTCGCTCGGTTACCCGAGCGAGAATGA
>JGI12269J14319_10003350_pt1 | contig 15072 bp, 16 predicted proteins | sample PeaSoiSIISIP2007_FD_14319 | JGI IMG/M metagenome (IMG submission 14319) | reverse complement strand
ACCGCCGCCGCAGTCGAAGAAGAAATGTTGGCCCATGCCGGAAGGTAGCTCGATGGTCTTGACCAGCGGCATCCCGAGTACGTTGGTGCAGAAGTCCAATGTCCGGGCCATGTCGCTGCACACCAGCGCCAGGTGGTTGATCCCGCTCCCAGCCGCGCTCTCCGTCAACGTCCCCTCCCCACTTGATCCCCCGACCGCACCACGGTACCCGTAGGTCGCCGAACGGGTCGTCCCCCGACCGGCGGGGGACCGGCTCCCTACACTCAGCCCATGACCACAACAGAGCGAACAGGTCCCTTGGTCGGGCTGCGCGTCCTTGAACTGGGCAGCTTCATCGCCGGGCCCTTCGCCGGGCAGTTGCTCGGCGACTACGGCGCCGAGGTCATCAAAGTGGAGATCCCGGGCGAGGGCGACCCCATGCGCACGTGGGGCATCACCCACAAGGGCCAGGGGCTGTGGTGGCCGGCCATCGCCCGCAACAAGCGCTCAGTGGCGATCGACCTGCGCCGTACGGCGGGACGCGAACTGATCCGGCGACTGGCGTCACACGTCGACGTGGTCCTGGAGAACTTCCGACCGGGCCGACTCGGCGAGTGGGGTCTCGGCTACGACAAGCTCCGGAGCCGCAACCCCGGAATCATCGTCGTCCATGTATCGGGGTTCGGACAGACCGGGCCGCGCGCCCCCGACGCCGGCTTCGGATCGATCGGTGAGGCGATGGGAGGCATCCGGGCCATCACCGGCGATCCAGACCGACCACCGGCGCGCTGCGGCATCAGCCTGGGCGATGCGTTAGCTGGCCTCTTCGCGGTAGTGGGCACGCTGGCCGCGCTGGCAGAGCGCAACGCCAGCGGTCAGGGCCAGGAGGTCGATGTGGCCATCTACGAGGCCGTGGCCGCCNTGATGGAGTCCACGCTGGCCGACTACGAGGTAGCCGGCGTCACCCGGCGCCGCNCCGGGGGAGTCCTCCCGGGTGTCGCCCCCGCCAACGCCTATCCCACCGCGGATGGATCCGACGTACTGATCGCCGGCAATGCCGACTCGGTCTTCGTGCGGCTGTGCGCAGCCATGGGGCTCCCGGAGTTGGCCAGCGACTCACGATTCGTCGACCACTTCGCCCGCGGTCGGAACATGGGCGAGCTCGACGCCCTCATCGCCGACTGGACACGCACCCAAATGACCGATGCCCTGCTCGCGTTGCTCTCGTCGCACGGGGTGCCCGCCGGCCGCGTCTACACGCCGGCTGACATGGTGACCGACCCCCACTATGCGGCCCGCACAATGGTGGTCAGGGCCGCATCCCGCGCGGGCTACCAGGTTCCGATGCCGGGGGTAGTGCCAAGGTTCTCCCGAACACCAGGGGGGCTGGCTGACGTGGGACCCGAACTTGGCGAGCACACCGAGATGGTGCTGCGCGAATTGGCCGGTGTCGGGGACGCCGAGTGGTCCTCCCTGGTGGCCGAGGGCACGGTGTCATAACGACCGGATCCTGAGTTCCGAACGCGAGATTCGGCCCTTGCCTGAGTGTGCGCTAGTGCCGGCTCCCGGATCGACCTCATGGACACGCCGCCGGCATTGAGCGCCCCGTAGCGCTCCAACCGCCGTACGCCGAGGTTCACCTTTGGGTGGCCTGACTCCAGGGCCATTGACCTCTGGCGATCCACGCCAGAGGCCGCCTCACAACCGATCGTCGGGATCGGGGCGCCTCCTCCTCCTGCCCGGCCGGAGGTTCACTTTGTACGGCTGTACCTCACCTCGCTGGCGAAGTCAGCCGATGTCGTGCACCTTGATGCCGTCCAGCTCACGCACGAAGTCGGCCCCGAGCGCCTGTGACGGTGTGTAGGCCCCCGGAGCGACGACGCCGGAGGCGAGGCGCTGGGCGATGCGCACCACGGAATCGGCGGTGAGGTCGTAGGGGTCGAGGGTGGTGACGGTCCCGCTCACCGACCGGCCGGCCGCGTCGGTCACCTCTCCCCACAGCTGTCCGTGGGTCTTGCCCCGGGTCTCGGCCGAGGGGCCCGGAAGCCTCCCCACGACGCGCTTCAAGAGACGTTGGACCATCCGGTTGCGGGTGGCGCCCCCGCCCACCTGCGCCAGAGCCATCATGGGGGCGATGGCGGGGGGCAGCGCCGCGTACACCACGATGTCCCCGATCCCCGTGGAGTGATACGCGGTGGCGACGTCACCCCAGGCGATGGCGTGGGCGTTGGCCTTCCCGTCGGCGAACTCGACCTCGCGGCGCCGACGGTCTGCAGGAATGGGGCCGATCACCCCGCCGACCCGGGCGCGCCCCGCCGTCCCCAGTGATTCCATCGCCGTCTTGGCCGTTCCCGGGCTCACCCCGCCCGTGGCGCGGAGGGCGAGCTCCAGGCGCACCGCGTCGGGCAGGGCGCGCGCCAACATCGCGGCCAGGCAGTCCGAGGGCACCACGTCGAATCCTGCTCCGGGGAGAAGGACCACCCCGGCGGCGCGGGCTTCATCGTGGCGGGCGAGCACCCACTCGAACACGTCGATCTCGCCGGTGATGTCGAGGTAGTGGGTCTTGGTGGCGAGACACGCGTCCACCATGGGCTCCGCCGTCGCCGAGAACGGTCCCGCGCAGTGGGCGACGACGTCGAAGCCTTCGAGCGCGGCGCGCAGTGCCGAGGGGTCTTGCAGGTCGACGGTGCGATGTTCGAGCTCGAACCTCTCGCCGAGGGCCCGCAGACGGTGCTCGTCGCGCCCGGCGAGCACCGGGAGCTCCCCGCGCTCGGTGGCCAGGGCTGCCACCAGGCGTCCCGTGTACCCGTACGCGCCGTAGACCATCCAGCTCATGCGCCCACCTCGGTGCTCGGAACGACGGGGTCACCCTACCGGGCGTCGGCTTCCCGGGCTGGCCATGCCACTATCGTTGTGCCGGCCCTGGGAGGTGCCATGAAGCACGTCCGGAAGGTGTTGGCGCTCGTCGCCGTCTTGGTCCTGTATTTCGTGGTGTTCGGCGCCATCTTCGGATGGCATCGGTTGCGTGTGGACTTCTGGCCACTCGATCAATCGGTGGACGGCCCGAACGTCTACGCCTCGTTCATATGGCTCCCTATCGCCTTCATCGGAGGCTGGATCGGCAGCGAGGTACGCGGCGCCCGAAATCTCGAGAAGCAGAGGCTGTTGCTCGAGGAGCACGCCAAGCTCATCGACAAGAAGCTTGATGAGCATCACCTGCGGATGGCGAAGTTGTTGGGTGTGACCGACAAAGCGACGACCGACACACTCAACGCGACCCCGGGGGACCGACAGCTCGACAGCACGACATAACGCCGCGCAGGGCACGTCGCAGGATCGTGTGACTCAGTCGATGGGCTGTTGGGTGATGCTCGGCGGCTGGCGCCCGGCGAGGAGCCATCCTCCGGTCGCGGCGACCACCGGCAGGCCGACGAGGATGATCAGCAGGCTATGGGTGGGCGGGTTGGAGAGGGCGGAGATGCCACCGTTGACCGCGCTGCCCCGGAACCACGCCGCGGCGGCGACATAGCCGGCCGCCGTGCCGAGCACCGCGCCGAGCAGGGCCAGTGCCCCCGCCGTCGCACCGGTGATGGTCCGGCGGGTCGCGCTGCTCGCCCCGGTGGCGGCGAGGGTGCGCAGGTCGGCCGCCGTCTCGCTGCGGATGAGCCCGACGGACATGGCGAGGACGCCCAACGCCAGGGCGATGCCGAACACGGTGGCCCAGTTGATGATCTCCGCCGAGGTCGGCTGGTCGTTCTTGGTCTCCACCGTCATGGCCGCCGCGGCGGCCGTCCGCTGGGTGCTGTTGATCTGCGCGGCGGTCAGGGGGTGCGCCCCCTGGATCAGCCATCCGCTCGTGCTCACCTGGAGATGGAGCTGGTGTACGGCGTGCTCCGTGATGACGGTGTTGGGCGCCGAGGTGCCGGCGGGAAGGGCGTCCACCTCCTGGATCTTCGGGTTGGCGACACAGCTGCCCGGCGTACAGGGGTAGCCGTTGTCCGATTGATTCCCCGCGCCAGGTGGCGGGTTGCTGCCGGGGCCGACGAGGGTGCCGCCGCCGCCGCCGGAGTTGCCGTAGTTGAGTTGCATCAGAGAGATTCCCGACAGCCCGGGCCGCATGGTCAGGATGTCGGCCGACGGGTCGACCTCGGAGACGGTGATCCCGAAGGCCCTGAGGAGCTGTGGGGTGGCGACATAGAGCTGACCGGAGAAGTTGCGCCCGGCTGCGGCGTGCAACAAGTTGGCGGAGGTCGAGTCGAGCTCGATGACGCCGTGGGCCCCCAGCGAGCCGGCGATGCCGCGCGCTGTCGTGGCCATGGACGCCAAGGTGTTCGCCGTCGTCGACGCATTCGGTCCGTTGCCCTTGGGACCGCCGCCTCCTCCCTGGGGGCCGTTGGGTGTGTACAGCACGATCTGGTTCGACGCCAGGTTGGGCCCGGCGTAGTCGAGGACGTTGCCGTATCGGGCCGCGGCGACGACACAGATGACCACGGCGATGACCACCCCCAGACTGATGGCTCCGAGGGCGGACCCCGAGCGGGCCCGGTAGCGCGCCAGGTCGCGCAGGGCCAGGCGCACGGCGATCGGGGCGTGGCGGCCCAGCCGGGCCAGGGTGGTGAGGGCGAGCGGGGACAGCAGGATCACGGCGACGATGAGGGCGACGAAGCCGAAGACCAGCGGTGGTGCGCCTCCGTTGCCGCCTTTGCTGCCGGAGATCGTCAACAAGAGGAACGCTATGACGAGGAAGACGACGCCGGGAACCGCCGAGCGGTGCACCCGCTTCGGCGGGGCGGGCCTCCCCGACAGGGCGGTCACGACGGGGACCTTGGTGATCGACCGGGCCGGCCGCGAGGCGGCGAAGAAGGTGGCCACGACGGCCAGGACCATGGCGACGGCGACCACCACCCACGGCAGGGCGAACACACCGATCAGATGGTGCGAGCTCGCCTCGACGTGCGGTCGGTAGGCAAGCCAGGCCGCCAGGCCCAACGCCGCTCCGGTCAAGGTGCCGACGACGCCGACCACGAGGCCGTTGGCCCGCACGACGAGACGGATGTTCTTGTCCGTGGCCCCCAAGGCGCCGAGCATGCCGATGGAACGCAGGCGCCGCTGGGCCAGCACCGTGAACCCGCCCACCGCCACCAGGGCGATGAGGAGCATGCCCAGCGTGGCCAGGGCGAGCACGATGGTCTCGGGGTTGAGCGGGTTGTTCGCCGCTACCGAAGCGGGGGTCTCGACGTTCGGACCGATCGAGCCGGGGCGGACCCCGGGCGCGTCGAACAGCAAGGTGACTGCGGTCGGTGCGGTGACCTGTCCCGGCACCACGAGGGCGAACTCGTCGAGCAGGCTCTGGGGGTTCTGCACGATGCCGACCACACGCCGGACTTGGGAACCCTGATGCCAGAGGGCGCCGATCTTGAGGTTGAAGGCGGACGCCACGCCGTCGGTCACCGCCACCTGGCTCGGTGTGGTGGGGAAATGCCCCGCCACGAGGGACAGCATCGGCCGCCCATACGGGCCGAGGGGGTTCTGGGCGCGCAGGTCGTAGGTGCTGATCGTGCCGGGGATCGTGAAGGTCTGGTTCTCGACGACGTCGACGCGACCAAAGCGGTGCTCCAGCGCCGCGATCTGGGAGACCACGTGCGAGTCGGGCCCCTGGAAGGTGGCGAGGTCCCCGGCAGTGCCGAACCCGAAATCGGCCGGAGCCGGGGTGTTGGTGGCCACCGTCGCCCCGACGACCGTGGCCGCCACGGCCACGACGACGAGCGCCAGGATCAACAGCTGCTGGCGCCACTCGCGCCGGAACAGTCGCCATGCCCACCGGACCATGGCGCGCCGGGCGGGGGCTCCACCGTTCCCGGCCCGGGTTCCCACCTCGGCCGGCCTCTCGAGAAGTGTCACGCTCATGACGGACGCGCGCTCACGTGTGGGGGGCGGGCTCGAGGAGGGACTCGGGGCTCGGCGGTGGCATGGTCTGGTCGACGACGCGTCCGTCTCGGAGGAACACGACCCGGTCGGCCCACGAAGCCAACTGGGCGTCGTGGGTCACCACGACGGCTGCCACGCCTCGCCGGCAGGCCCCCAGGACGAGGCGCATGACCGCTTCCCCGTTGGCCGAGTCGAGCGCGCCCGAGGGCTCGTCGGCCAGCAACAGGTGGCGCTCGCCCACCACGGCCCGGGCGATCGACACCCGCTGGCGCTCACCGCCCGACAGCTCGTCGGGATAGTGCGACGCCCGATCGGCAAGTCCGAGCTCTTCGAGGGCCGCCATGCCGGCGGTGTGGGCTTTCCGGGCCGGGATCCCGTCGAGCTCGAGGGGCAGTGCGACGTTCTCCACCGCGCTCAGCCCGGCCAGGAGGTTGAAGTCCTGGAAGACGTAGCCGATGGAGCGGCGGCGCAGCCGGGCCTGGTCGTTGCGTGACATCTTCGAGAGCAGGGCTCCGCCGACGTACACGTCACCGCTCGTCGGGTCTTCGAGGCTGCCGGCGATGGTGAGGAGGGTGCTCTTGCCCGACCCGCTCGCGCCCATCACCGCGACCAGCGCCCCGGCGTCGACCGACAGGTTGATGTCCTGGAGGGCGTGGACCTCGGTGTGTCCTGCGCCGTAGGTCTTGGACACGTCTCGCATTTCTAGGAAGCTCATCGTGGGACCCCGATTCTCCGCCGAAGCTTCGGCAGGGCGTATGGAGCGGACCTGGGTGGTTCGGAAGCGGCGCGCTTGAGGCGACCGTCGGCCGTGTCCAGCCAGCGGATGACCGAGTCCAGCCGGAACAGCTCGGCGTCGACCACGAGGGCGAAGCCCAGGTCGAACTCGGCTTCGTCCTCCTTGAGGCGCGTCCACTGCTGCATCAGCTCGACCAGGTAACGGCGGTGCACCTGGATCACGTCGTGGACGTCCACGCCCGACACCTCCAGCGCCACCAGCACCTTGATGACCAGCTCGTCACGGGGCGGGGAGGAGAGGTCCGGCGGGGTGTGGAGCCACTCGACCAGCTCCTCTTCGCCTTGGTGGGTGATGTGGAAGCCCTTCTGGGGACCTTCGGTGTCGGGCGCGTCGGACTCGACGAGGCCGTCGCGCTCGAGGCGTTGCAACGTCGTGTACACCTGGCCCACGTTGAGCGGCCAGACGTCGCCGGTTCTCGCCTCGAACTCCTGGCGCAGCTGCAGGCCGTACTTGGGCCCCCCGCTCAACAACGCCAGCAGGGCGTGCCGGACACTCACGACTCGGGCATCTTTCGTAGCATACTCCGTATACTACTGGCAGACTCAGGCACGTTGTCAACCATGATTCAGGAGGGGCCTCGGCTCCTGCATGCCGAGCGGGAGATGACCAGCCTGATGCCGGGGCCGAAAGGGCCCACCACGTCCAGCTTTCGCGCCCTGCTCATGCGACAACCGTCACAGTTGGTAGGGCGGAGGACAATCGGGGATTACCCTGACCCACCCTTCTCCCCGCCGGCGGCCCGGCGGAGCTCCCGGACCGCCGTGGCGCGGAGGTGGGGCCCCGGATCTCACCCCGTTGAGCGTGGGAGCAGGGCCCGGGTCACGAGCACCATGGTGTCGGCGAGGCCCGCATCGCGGTGGACGAGCCCGGCCAGGTAGTCGGGATCGCAGATCATGTCGACGAAGGCGTCGGTGTCCGGGTACTCCATGATGGCGACCTGATGCCACGAGGCTCCCGCGCCGATCAGCACCTGGTCGACGTCGTTGTAGAGCGTCAAGCGCCCGCCCCGCCGGGTGACGTGATCGAGCGCCACCGCGCCGTAGAGCCCGTAGGCCTCGGCCCCGGTCAGCCCGCTCCCGGCCATCTCGTGTCCGTCGGGGTACCGAGCGAGCTCGAGGTAGGCGAGCAGGTTCACGAACTGGAGGGGCCCTCCCAGATCGGCTGTGACCAGAGCGTGGAGCTGCTCGGCGTCGGGATTCAGGCCGCCCGACCCGTGCCCCGCAAGTGCACGGAACAGGGCTTCGATCTCCTCCTGATTGCGCTCGGTCACCGGCCACCTCGCTCGAGCCGGGCCTCGAACCCGGCATAGGTCCAGATCATTTGGTCTCCGTCCAGTCTGCGCGTGGGGTGTGGGCCACGCGGATGTCGTCGGCTCCTCCCGGCAGGTCTGAGTCTTGGACCGAGTCGGGCATGGTTTGCGGCACACGCCGTTCGCGGAACTTAGGGCTCAGGGGTTCGGCGCGCGCCGCAAGCACCACACCACGGGGGTATCGGGGAGGCGGACCTCGTGGATGACACCGAAGCCGGCCCCGGGCCTACCAGGAGACGTTCGCTTCCTTCTGGGTCTCGGTGTACGCGACGACGCCGTCCCGGTCACAGCGCTCGAACGGGGCGTTCTCCGACCTGCCCGGTCTCCCCGACCGTCCCTCGCCCTCATCGTCCTCCTCGCACCGGAGCCCCGCCACTTTTACTATAGTAAACGAAATCAAAACTAAAGTACACACGGGAGGTCCCATGTCGAAGGAATCGATGGGTGTGAAGCTGGCGGCAGCCCGCGCCGCCCACGGCCTCTCGCTACAGGAGGTGGCGGCGCGTGCCGGTTGTTCGTCGGGGTACGTGCACAAGCTGGAAGCCGACCTGGTTCGCACGCCCTCGCCAAGGGTCCTGGCGGGTTTGGCTGACGCGCTCGGAGTGTCCTATGCGGACCTCATGACGGCCGCCGGCTACGACGCTGTTGCCTCCGGCCCTGACGCGTCGCCGAGAGTTCCCGGCGCGACCAAGCGCTACAGCAATGCCCATATCGTCGAGCTCCTCGAACAGCTGCAACGCGACGTGGACCTGCTCAAGTCCACGCTGGCGCGGTAGCGTGCCGCATCCATCTCGAACGGAGGGGTTCTGGAATGTGGGCACAGCTCATCACCACGCGACTGAAGCCGGGCAAGGAAGGCGACCTGCAGAAGTTGGTCGACCAGCTCAAGGCGGTCGAGCAACCCGGTTCAGGCTTGGTGCGCTCGACGGCCATGCGGGACCAGAACGACCCGAGCCGGGTGTACATGATGGTCGTCTTCGAGAGCGAGGAGAAGGCTCGCGCCCGGGAGAACGACTCGGCACGCCAGGAAGGGCTGCAGGCCGCCAGGGCAACGATGGCCGAGATCTTCGACGGAGCGCCGGAGTTCGTCGACCTGACCGTCATGGAGGAGGTGTCTGGCGAGTAACGCACCCGGAAGGGCTCTATTTGAGGCTCACCACCACGGAGCCCACGGCGTGGTCGTGCCACGCCTGTCTTTTCCCGTCCCATAACGGCGACAGCGCGTTCAGGACACCCGGGATGAGGAGCAGGTAGAAGAGGCCGACGTAGATGAGCCAGCGGCCCAGGGCGCGGCCGAACCCTATCGGTTGACCCGAGCCCTGGGCTCGAACGGCGATCCCTAGCACCCGCTTGCCCACGGTCTGGCTCTGTCCGTCCAGGGCGGCGAAGTAGATGATCTCGAAGGCCAGGATGACGGCCCATGCGAGGTTGAAAGGCGCTGGGACATACCGGTGTGTGTTCCCGTTGAAAGGGTCCATGATCGTGGTCGACGTCGTGGCGGACACGATCCCCACGACGATGGCACCGGGAATCGAGACCACGAGCGTGTCGATGAGCAGGGCTCCTGCACGCTGCCCCCAGGTGGCGAGCGGCCGGCCCAACACGTCGAAGGGTCCTGGACGCGAGAAACCGAAGCCGAGGGGATCGGCAGGCGAGGGGTTGGACGGGTCGGAAGGCCAGGGGCCTGGCGTCGGGTACTGAGGCGGTGGAGGCGGGTACCCGCCAAGCGGGGGTGTCACCGCGCCACCGTTGAGCCGAGACGAAGGACGCCTCGGACCAACCGGCCTCTCGTCGTTCACGACGCCTCCTGCGGGATGAAACTGATAAAGACAGTACTGCGAAAGCCCCGGTTCGTTTGGGCGCACCGCGGGCCGGGGTTCGGCACAACAACAGCACCCATCACGAGCTACCCTCGCTCGATGACCGCGAGAACCCAACCCCATCCCCGCGACGAGGTCCAGGCCGTCGTCGACCGCTACCACGAGCTGCGCCGCCGCATCGACGAGGGCCTCGAGCCCAACGGCTTCGGGGCCCTGGCCGACTTCTACACCGACGACGCCGTGTACGTAGACGCCGCATGGGGACGGATCGAGGGCAAGAAGGCGATCGCGCATTGGCTCGAGCACTCCATGGTCGGCTTGATGGACTGGAAATTCCCGGTGGAGTTCACGGCCATCGAGGGGGACGACGTCGTCGTGAAGTGGACCCAGATCATCCCCGGCGTCAGGGCGGACGGCACACCCTTCACCCAGTCGGCCTACTCACGGCTGCGCTATGCCGGCGAAGGGAAGTTCTGCTACGAGGAGGACACCTACAACATGGTCCACGTCTTGGAGGACGTCGCGACGAGCGGGTGGGTGCCCAGTGAGCCCATGAACCTTCCGCCGGAGCACCCCGACCGCGATTGGTCCCTTCCCCGGCTCTGAGCCTCTTGCCCCGACGCTCAGAGCATCGAGACGTCATCAGTGCAGGTGGGCATGCCGATGCCATGAAGTGCTGTCGGTGTCGGCGTCATGGCGGTCCCAACTGCCGCGACGCCGAGCCGAAAGGCTTGTCAAAGTTGATGATGCGGAGCAGGGACGGGCACGACACTGTAGAAGCGCAACGTCCGTTGCGCGGTGAGTGGACTTCCACGAGAGCGCCTTAGGTCCTTCTGACTGACGTGTCTTCCGGCGGGGGAAGGGACGTAATGAGAAGGATTCTATTGGCATTGGCCGCGTTTGGTTGATCGCATCGGTCGGGTTGGCGGCCTCTCCGTCGGCACTGGCGAAGGCCCGTGTCAGGTCAGCCGGCCCTGGAGCCGCACACGCCCAGAAGGTCAAGCACCACAAGGTCAAGAACGGCGATCCCACGATCTACGACAGCATCGTGGACCCGAGCCCTGGGAATCTCCCCAGCTGGGCGTTCCAGGCCACACAGACGTCCGAGTTCGGGAACCAGGTCACCTTTGCCGGTACGGCTCGGGTACTGGACAACGTCGTGGTGCAGATGGCCAGCTGGACGTGCGGAAACCTCGCCGGCGGAGCGTCCTGTGCGACGGCTCCGGGGGCCACGTTCTCCGAGCCGATCACGTTGAACATCTACGACGCTCCCGCGCTCGGCAATTCGGCGCCGGAGGGAACCCTGATCACCCCGGGAAGCCTGATCGCTACCGATACCCAGACGTTCAACATCCCCTACCGCCCGTCGGCGGACCCCAACTACGCCACCGACTGCCTGCCGGACGTCACCATGTCCTCCCCCATCAGTGATTTTGTCGGAACGTGGTATGACAGCGCCATCGATCAAGCGACCGGGTCGCCGGTCGGGTGTTTGAACGGGCTCCTGGCCAACGTCACCTTCGACTTCGGTCATGTTTCGCTCCCCAACAACGTGGTCTACGGGATCGCCTACAACACCACGACGTGGGGATATCACCCGTACGGCAATGCCCATGCCTGCGATGCGACCACGAGTTGTGGTTATGACGGGCTCAATGTGGCACTGACCACGACCTCCACCCCCAGCGTGGGCGGTGATCCCGATCCGGGCTCTCTGTTCCACAACGCGGCGGGCACCTACGGCTACTGCGACGGCGGAACCTCCCCGGGAGCAGGCGTCGGGATATTCCGCCTCGACTCACCGGGACCGGTTCTCCAATGTTGGGAGCCGGGAGCGAACGACACGCCTCCGTATTACATCCCGGCGGTGCAATTCAACGCCTTGGCCAGCCCGTCACCCACCATCACCAGCCTGAGCACCGCCACTGTCGTGGCCGGGACGCCCTTCTCGTTCACCGTGACGAGCACGGGGGTCCCCACACCGTCGATACGGATCTCCGGGAAGCTCCCCAAGGGCCTGGTGTTGAGCGGAGGCAGCGGGACCGAGACCATTTCGGGAACCGCGCTGCGCACCGACCGGAACAAGGTCACCACGCTGATCGTGACGGCCAGAAACGCCAAGAAGTCGGTCGCCAAGCAACACCTCCTCCTCACTTTGACCGGCGGGAAGAGTTAGCAGTCGGAGTCAAGTGCGAGGAGACGGTGTCGTCCCCACGACCTCTGCCCCCAGAGGTCGGGGGGCGGCACCTGGTTGCCGTCGCCGGCTAGGCGAGGTGAAAACGAGACTCGGGTCGCCCTGTGACGCCCAGCCCGTCCATGGCCAGCACCCAGCCGGCCTCCGTGGCCGGCGGGGCGTCCTCTCCGAGGTTGACTGCGATGGAGGTCACGAACAGCCGGTCGAGGTTGGGCCCGCCGAAGGCCACATCGCTCGGATTGGCCATGGGAACGTCGACGACGCGGTCGAGGCCGGTGGCGGTGAACCGGGCGATCTTGCCGCTGCCCAGCACACAGCTCCACACTCCACCTTGGGCGTCGACCGTGGCACCGTCAGGCGCACCGCCGAGAGCGGCGTGGTCGGCAAACACCTGTCGCCCGCCGATCGTCGCGCTCGTGCCGTCATAGGGATAGGAGTAGGCGACGCGGGCATTCGTGTCCGCCATGACGAGCGTCGGCCGGCCGTGAACGTCGATGACCACCGGACCATTGGCGTTCCCGATGTCGTCGTCGAGGAGCCGCCAGCCCTGGTCCGCCGAGAACCACCACGACGCACCCGGGCCGGGCACAAGGTTGAGCGTGCCGGTGACGAGGTTTCCCACCCCATCGGCATTTGCGTCGTTGGCCCGCCCGTGCATCCCAGCCGGATACGCAGCCAACAACTCCGATGTGCCCGCGTCGGGATCCACAATGTGCAGTCCGTCGTCCAGGCACGCCACCAACGGCCCGGCGTCGGTGAGCACCAGACCGGCGGGCATGGTCGGAAGCACCATGGAGTGCAACGGCGGTTCAGCGTGATCGAGCCAGTGAAGAGTCTGGGTCGCGCAGTCGACAAAGTAGAGGCGTTGCCGACGATCGTCCCACCGCAGGCTCTCGCCCCAGCTCAGAGTGAAGTCCCCGACGCGCTCGAACGTGGCCATCTCAGATTCTCGCATCACCGGCCTCCCGGGTGCCGTCACTTCCCTGCCACGGCTGACCACTCGATCACGGGTGGCCGCACCGCAGCGCACAACGGGTTCCCTTTGCGATCGGTCAGCCCGAGGCGGCCCACGAGCCGGCCGAGCTCCACGGCGTCGTCGACCACGGCGGAAGGGATCGCATCGAGGCACAGCTTCGCTCGACGAAACAGTGTGAACGCGCCGGCGTCGTCGACGGTGCCCCAGGAGAGGTAGATGAAACGCCCACCGGGTGGACCCTGGATGTACGGACCCTTCAGGTCGACTCCGGTGGGCGTGTGGGTGGACGTGCAGTCGATGGTCCAGGTGGCCGAAGGAGCATCGCCGGGAACGAGGTCGAGCAGCTCGTCTCGCCGGTTCCGGCGTTAGATCCCGACGTGGATGTTGTGATAGCCGCCCGGAGAATCAGGGCTGGGACCGCAGGATCGGCCTGGGAGCTCTGTCGCTTCGATGCGGATGCGCACAGGATCGATGCGTCCCCGCCCTACACGCTCGAATTGTCGACGATCTGTGCGATGTCCACGAAATCGACGGTGGGTCGGACGCCGTAAAGACCGGTCACCCGTTCCCGGAGCTCATCGGTGAAGAACCCATCAGCGGCTTCCCTGGTCTCCCAGACGTAGAAGTTCACGGCGCGCTGGTGCTTCTCGTCGAAGGTGAAGAACTTGAATCGCAAGCCGGGCATGCCTTCGAACATGGACCGCGCCTTCTCGGCCACGCCCGTGACCCGGTCGCGATCGAAGTCACCGTCGTACTCGAACGTCACGTTCACACCGATCACATCCGCTCCTTTCGCCCGCGGCGGCGGCCCCAGTCCGAAACCGGATTCGTCGACGCACTCGGAACAGGTCCGACCCGCTCACCTCCGGCAGGGTCTACCAGCTTTGACCCCGGTGTGCTCAGGGATGTGAAGGTGCCCGACACGCCCAAGGGCAGGCCCGTCCGGGTCGCCCTGGTTCGGATGCCCCGACGGTCCCCCTCATCCCGTGGGGACCGCTCCCTGCTCGGCCGCTCGGTGCGCCTCTTCCATCTGGGCCAACAGGGGCCCGGGCCAGCGGCCTCCGCAGAACACCGTGTCTTTCGCGATTCGCCCGTCCCGGAGGCGGATCAGGTGAGCCTGATGGCAGGAGTGCGGCACCCCGTCCTCCTGCCAGCTGAGGGTGAACTCCACCACCTCGCCACCCTCAACCGGGCTGCGCTTGACCTCCTCGAAACGGCCGAGGTCGGCGTACCACTTTCCGAGCTCGGCCCGCACCGCCTCGGTCCCTCGCACGGAGAAGCGCCAATTCGGGACCGTGGCATCGAGCAGGATGTCCTCGCAGAAGATGTCGGCCGGTAACGAGGCCTGCTCGATGCCGGCCAAGAACTTCCCTACCGCGTCCGTCGTGCTCACGACATCTCCATTCCGACGGGGTGCATCAACCCTTGACGTACGACAACTTCTCGGCGACCTTTCCCTCGCGCACCCGGAACACGTCGACACCACGGACATGGCCGGTGTCCCACGTGTAGCGCCAGAGCTGCACGACCCGGTCCCCGGCCGCAAAGGTCTCTTCGGGCTCGAACCTACTGGTCCTGTCGTCGAAGATCGCTTCCCACGCCCGCCGGATCGCATCGGGGCCGGCATGGCGCATCCCGTCAGGGGCGGGGCCGGTGGCGTCGAAGACGCAGTCCTCGGTGACGAGTGCCAGGGCGGCGTCGAGATCGTGAGCGGCCCATGCCGCGCCGAAGGTCTCGACCACCGCGACAGGGTCCGTTGTCGTTTCGGAGCGGGTCACTTGGCGTAGGCGCTGGCGCCGAACCAGTCCACCACGACGACGGGGTCATCCCCGACCACCCAGGCGTCGTGCCCGCTGGGCAAGGAGGTGACATCGCCTGGCCCGGCGACGAACTCCGTGCCGTCGTCCATGCTGATCGCCAACCGCCCACTGACGTGGTACTGGAAATGGGGTGCCTCACAACTGTCTGTCTTGGCGATCGGCTTCACGTCGTTGGACCACCGCCAGCCCGGCTCGAAGACGAGACGGCCGATCTCTGCACCGCCGACCTTCAGAATCTCGGCTCGTCCGT
>JGI12269J14319_10003345_pt1 | contig 15081 bp, 18 predicted proteins | sample PeaSoiSIISIP2007_FD_14319 | JGI IMG/M metagenome (IMG submission 14319) | reverse complement strand
CTAGGAATCAAGACGGATTTCCGAACTATGGAACGCGATTTCGACTGCGGGCGGATTTGTCAACAACTCTCCGAGCAGGCACAGCCCGCCACAGCGATCGAGAATTTGAAGTTGGGCGAGCCGGGCGAGTTCAATAAAGAGCCGGGCGAAGAAGGCCCGCACGCGACGATAGTAAAAGTCGCGTAGTTTGCGTCCTAACGCGCTTCCGTTTTCAGCGCATTAATCACGTACATTGAAGTCTTGTAGTCCTGTCCGGTCGCTTGATGGTAACGGTCGGTGGCGGTGCCGGTTTTGTGCGCTCGAAGCAAGCCCAGGAGTTCCGACCGCAGCGGTTCCTTGATTTCTGATGCAAGGGCCTTATAGTGCGCGAGATCTGCTTCGTTAGCGGCCGCATTGTCGCGATACTGTTTTATTGCGGCATCCGTCGCGCACGGAAGATCGTAGAAACAGCGCCCGTTCTCGTGGATCAGGTACACGACGTAACCTCCCACATCGTCGCCCTGCTGATAATCGATGTGCAGTTCCTGCGCGGGCTTCACCGTCCAGCGCTGGCCCATGCTTTCGAGCGCCTTCAGATTGCCTTCGTTCACCGGCATCACCGAGAACTTGTAATTCGGCGGAATCAGTTCTCCTATATGACTTGCCATTGCGTCGTAGTAGTCCTTATTCTCGGGGGTGATGCACGCAAGTGATTTCGGGTAAAGAAATAACCGCAGCCGCGCAATGTCCTTCGCGTTCGTCGCCGCTACGTATTGCGTAACAAAGTTCTTCACGTCGCCAGGAACTCCCTGCGCGGACTGCGCTCGTGCTGAGCCGATAACGAACAGTCCTATTGTGCATGCGAAGGCGGTTCGCAACATGGGTCGTCTCCCCCCATTCACGATGACACGCGCCATCGCTGGCAGCAATGAATTTAACCGGAATTTCCGATTTGGACCTGTCTGTCGCGCACCATATGCTCCTCCTACCCTGGACACAACGAATTTGTCGCCAGAGCAGGCCCCAGCGAGTCCCGCGAGGTTCCGACGGCTCGTTTTTGCCCGTCTGAGGAGCCTCACTTGCTGCCTCGAAATCGATTCCTCAGACACGGCTCCGACCCTCCTCCTCGACTCGGATTTTTGCAACAGCAATCGGCGTGCTACCCGCTCGGTACCGCATAGAATGAGGATCGCACGTTAGAACGAGGATCACATGTTGAAGCGGATTCTGTCGTTGCGCTTGGGCATGTCCTTACTTGCGCCAGAGCAATAATGGCCGATCGGGGTGCAGGAGATGAGGGGTCAGAAATGCTGCGAAACGAGATGTTCCGGAGAGCGAAGCAGGATCTTGCCACGGCTCTTTGCGAGTATGCCCTGACGCTGCCATTCGCTAAGCTGACGGCTGGTGGTAAATAGGCTTACATCTGCCATGTCGGCCAGCTCCTCATTCGTAAGATCAAATTCAATACCACGACGCCCGGCGCAACCTAGTTGGCGAGCACTCTCGATTAGCATCCGAGCAAGCCGTTGTTGCGCCGTTTGGCCAGCACGCGCAACCAGCACATTGATGAGGCTAGCGACATGGTCCATCAGGGTTGTATAGAGATTCTCACCCAGCCGCGGGTGCCGCAGAACGAGAGCCAGGGCTGAGTCTCGGTCCCACACCAGGACTGAACCCTCTCGCACGGCTTGCACCGTCCACAGCAAAAGTGAAGGTTCCCGTTGTGTCGTCCTAAGACCGAATGCGTCGCCGGGCACAAGCCAGCGGAGAAAAAGTTTGCTGCCCTCGGCTGTAAGCTGGTAGGCTGCAGCGCGTCCCGTCACCAGCAGGAACAAGTGGCTAGCCGGCTCACCTTCGTGCTGTATGACCTCACGAGAGAAGATCCGCCGTTGTCTCGCCGGCGCAAGAACAGCTTTGATTTCAGATGGGGTGAGTCCCTCCAGGAGGCTCGATCGAAAGCCCGGCGGCACCGCGGTTGCTGATGCCGCGCTCAGGGGCTTAGCCCCCTTGATTACCGCGAATGATCTCTGCCTGTGTGCCCTCATCGCCCCACCTACTGTTGCTCAGATCGTTCGGGCCGGGCTGGACGCCTCAAGTCAGCGGGGGCACATTGCGGCTATCAGCTTGAACTCTATTTCTTGGGCGCGAAGCCAAGCCATTATCTTCTGGCCGACCGAAGTGTCAAGTGGCAAACGTGCTTTTTCCCGAAATTGGAACCTGCTACCGATGCCTACATTGCGCAACGTCCTGCTGAGGGTCCCTAATGACCAAAAGCGCGAGGCAACACCGAGCAACCGGCGTGGGTGCCGACCTAAATGGTCGATATCACCTTGGGGGTGTTCTCGATGGCTTCGCCGCGCAGGCGGATCGCCGCGGTGAGGGTCGGGGCGACGAGGAGCGCGAAACCGGTGTACACTGCTCCCCGTTTTCGAAGTCGAAAAGGAAATCCGTGCTTATACGGTTCCGTCCAGTCTCGTCAGCTGGCTCAATCACGGAAGGAGGAGGGTATGGCGACTGATCGAAGAGAATTCATGAAAGTTGTGGGTACCACGGCTGCAGCTGTCGGCGCGATGTCGGCGTCGGGGGTAGCGGCGGCTGCTGAACCCGCAGCTCGGATAAAAAACGTCAAGGTGTTTGCTTTCGACGCTTACGGGACACTGTTCGACGTGTTCTCGGTGACGGCGCTTTGTGAGCAACTGTTTCCTGGAAAGGGAAACGCCCTGGCCCAGCTCTGGCGGGTGAAACAGCTCCAGTACAGTCAAATGCGCAGCCTGATGGGCCGCCACAAGGATTTTTGGCAGTTAACCGAGGATGGCCTCGTCTACGCATCAAAGAGTCTGAAGCTGGATCTCACTCCCGAAAAGCGCAAACGCCTGATGGAGGCATACTTGAGCCTTGCAGCGTTTCCCGACGTGAAACCGGGCTTGGAGACGCTGAAGAAACAGGGCTTGCAGCTGGCTATCCTGTCGAACGGTGAGCCGAAAATGCTGGAGGCGGCGGCGAAAAGTGCTGGAATCTATGATCTCCTCGACAAAATTATAAGTGTCGAGGAAGTCAAAATCTTCAAACCCAGCCCGCGTGTCTATAACCTGGCTCCCGAGCGAATGAAGGTCAGCAACGCTGAGTTGGGTTTTGTCTCGTCAAACTCATGGGACATCCAGGGCGCGGCGTCCGCGGGACTCATCACATTCTGGATTCAGCGCAGCGCCGGGGAGCCGCCCGAAGAACTCGGGTTTACTGCGGATCAGGTCGTAAGGGCCATCACCGATCTCGCGCCCCTTGTCCGAGGTTGAGCAGACTTCCTCGGGCGTGTGAGTCCTGCTGCGAGCGGAGAATTCTGCTCAACAAGGAACGAGTGAGATTTCCTGAGATAACTACGGAGAATCCGGTTTTAGTGGGACTCTGCGCCGAGCGAGGGCGAGGTTCAATTACCTAAGACTGTTGCAGTTCGGCGAAATTGACTTACAAGCTATGTAGTGCAATTTTTTGGGCGGGGTTGGACCGAAGACGGCTTGCGCAGCTCATGATTCAGTTCAGGCGCGGATTGGGATGCAGCCAGCTCACCGGAACTGGCCGCACGAGCAGCTCGTCTCCCAGGACGTCGAAAACCGCGCCGCAGCGATCGCAGGTAAGCGCCCAGAGATCTTCATCTCCACCCATTGCAGGGGCCAAACGAGAGGACGCATAGGACAGGACAAGCGCGTCGCAATCGGGACACTCCGCACAGAGGGCCAGGGTCTGATCGAAATTGGAGTCCTTCTCGGGCATAACTCTTTCGCGCTATGCCGCTGCGACCCTTGGCCGGCCATCAACGACGGTTAATACGGTGACCACGACCCAGTCGCCCGGACAAGCCTGCTCGAGCACCTCGTACTTCCTGCCCTCGCGGACCGTGTCACGGTAGTTTGCCCTGCGGGTCCCATGCGGCATCACCGGATTCCGCCAGACGATGAAGGGATTGGCTTGCTTGCCGATGAGCACCATGACATTCCTCCCTCTCATTCCTCCATGCTGCAAGTATTGCTGCATTGCAGCATACCCATTGGACTCATTGCTGTGACGTGCGTCACTATCGATAGTGACATTGCTCGCGCGGCGGAGGTGTTCGAAGAGGTCGGGGCGGGGGAAGAGAAGAGCCGGCCGCGGTTAGCGGCGGAGGCGAGTCGGCGGTTTGGCGGAAAGGAGACCCAGGATGAGGAGGAGAATTCCGAGGACGAAGCTGATCGCAAAATTGAGGTAATTGCGAGGCTCCGCGAGGGTGAGCCAGAGCGGAGAGAAAATCAGAAGCGCCAGGCCGAAGGCCAAGAGGATGCGGCGTTTCATTGGAGTTCTCTTCGGGAGAGCCATCGTAGCAGGTTTGGGGGATTGCTGGTTCGGGCAACAAAAAGGCCGCGTTAACGATCGGGGTGGGTGTGGTCAGTCGTAACTGGAGTGAGCGAGGACGAGCGGTGGAGAGTTGGCATCCTCCTCGTCCTCGCAGAGCAAGTGCTGAAGTTCGATCCAGTGCTCAAGGGTGTGCTCGTGGCCCGAGTCGTAGGAGGTCGGAACGGTCCACTCCGAAGGTCCTTGATCCTGGTTTCGATAACGCCAGAGAGGCGCAAGAATACTGGTTTTGAGAACTGCCGATTCTGCTTTCAGCCAGTCTTCCAATGGTTGCGGTTGCAATCGCGGTTGCTGCACTCACGATCAGCGGCTGAGGTGTTGGCGTTAGCGGCTGACCGGCAGTGGATAGGTGGCTTTGTCGCCGGGAACGATTTGAATTGAAACCTCCCGCCCGGGTGTGCATCCTATGCGCCATGCGGCGACAACTCCGGGCTTTACCTGAACTCGTCCCTCCTAAAACGCCCGTCGGTCGTTTCCGGTCCCAATCCAATCGCCAAGACTGGGCGAACAGTAGATGGAGTGAGCCCTATGAAGCGGCGTGATTTTCTGCGATCCACGAGCATTGTGTGCGCTAGTCTCGCGCTCCCGAACGCTGGGCGCCTGTTTGCAGGGCGCTCACCGTCTGACAGTTGGCGCACGTTCGAAGTGACGACCCGCGTGGAAGTCCTGAAGCCTTCCGGAGTGACGCGGGTATGGCTGCCGGCAGCGCTCACCAGGAATACGCCTTTCCAGANGACGTTCTCGAATAAGTTCAGCGCCGAGGGCGGCACCGCAGAGATGGTCGAGAGCAAAGCTGACGGACTCGGAATCGTCGCGGCGACTTTTCCCGCCGGCGTGAGACCGGTCCTGACCCTCACCAGCCGGATTGCGACGAGGAACTATGGGGTCGATCTGCTCACGCCCGGCCACCCGCCCAAGGCGGACCCCGCCGAGTTGGAACATTTCCTGCGGTCGACCAAGCTCATGCCGACCGACGGCATCGTGAAATCGACGGCCATGGAGATCACCAGCGGCGCAAGAACGGATGTCGAGAAGGCGCGCGCCATCTACGAGTGGATCGTCGACAACACTTTCCGGAATCCAAAAACTCGTGGCTGCGGCATTGGTAACATCCGCTGGATGCTGGAGTCCAGGGATCTGGGCGGCAAGTGTGCCGATCTCAACGCGCTCTACGTTGGCCTCGCGCGCGCCGTGGGCCTTCCAGCGCGCGACGTGTACGGCATCCGCGTCGCCAAGTCGGAACTGGGATACAAGAGCCTCGGGGCCTCGACGGAGAACGTGACCAAAGCGCAGCACTGTCGTGCTGAGGTGTACCTCGGCGGGTACGGCTGGGTTCCTGTCGATCCCGCCGACGTGCGCAAGGTCGTGCTCGAGGAACCGCCGGGGAATCGTCCCTTGGACGACGACATGGTGACGAAGGCTCGCGCCCGGTTATTCGGGTCCTGGGAGATGAACTGGATGGCGTACAATTTCTCCCACGACGTCACCCTGCCCGGCTCGAGCGGTGCGCCCGTTGGCTTCCTCATGTATCCGCAGGCGGAAACGGCCGACGGCCGTCTCGATAGTCTCGATCCCGACAACTTCAAGTACGAAATCACCGCGAGGGAGATCTCGTCTTCGGTCTGACGGAGTTAACCCGCTGAACTGAATTGGGCGGTCCGGGAACTTTATGAGAACGTCTCCAGAGTTCGCCTCCCTTCCCATGGGTAAGTTTCTCGACTCCGAAAAGATGGTAGCGGCCCGTGCAGCTGCATGAACTTCTTTTTCGGTTTGTAGGAACCCGGGATCATTTAGTGGCACTACGAACCTGCCGGGATCCGCACATCGGCGGCTGGTAGCAGCTCGTAGGAAAGCTTGAATTCAATACAGCGGTGCAGGGTGCGATATAGGGGACAATGCATCGGGTAGGTGCGGTGGACATCCTCGATCGTGTTGCGCGCGTCCTCGGACGCTACCAGGCGATGATGAACCGAAATGCGGTGAATGATGAGGACGCCTTCCTCCGTTTCCACCTCGCCGCGCACGTCGCTGGTGAGTGCCCCTCGACCTGTCTTAACCTGCCGCGCTGCCAGCGCAGTAGCAAACGTGCCCTGTAGTCAAGCCGCAGCGGCTGCGATCACGTAGTCGAGAGTGGCGGCGCGGGGTTCTTTGATGGTGGCGGGGTTCAAGCCATAGTGCTGGGCGATCGCCCCGTGAACGCCGAAGTAGACGGGCGCGGATTCTGCCGGCAGATACGCTGTTCGAATCGCCCCAGAGCCGCGCTCGATTCTTCCTTCGTAAACATAGGTGGGCTCAGCCATTGCGTCCTCCCGTGGTGCGAGGCCTCATTGTACGTCGCCAGCTCCAAGGTACGAAAATGCTTTTGGGGGCGCCACTCTTGACGGCAGCTCCGGCGCAGCTTGCCGGCCTTCAGCGGCCCAAGTATGCTTACCTCCCGATGCGAGCCTCATATCCAGTGCTGAAACCCTCCGTGCGTCTAAGCCTGCTGCCGGCAAGCTGCGCGCTTGCCGTTATGGCCAAAGCGCCGCAGGCGGGTGCGGTGAAGACGCGGCTGGTGCCTCCCCTCGACGCAGAGGAGGCTGCGATGCTGAACATTTGCTTCCTACAGGACGTGACGGGCTGTATCGCAACGCTAACTTCGGGGAGCGTCCATGGCTATGTGTCGTACACGCCTGCGGGGCATGAGTACGCGTTTAACGGGCTGCTGCCGACGGGATTCGGTTTGCTACCTCAGCGGGGGGCACATCTTGGCGAGCGGCTTTTGCATGCAACAGAAGATTTTCTCGCGGCGGGCTACGAGGCCGTCTGCCTGATCAATTCCGACAGCCCGACGCTGCCCAGTGCGCTCCTGCGGCAGGCCATGGACGCGCTGACACTCGCCGGGAACCGCCTCGTACTAGGCAAGGCGATCGACGGCGGGTACTACCTGATTGGCTTGAGAAAGGCTCATCGCCGGCTCTTCGAGGACATTACTTGGAGCAGCAGCGCGGTGTTCCATCAGACCTTGGACCGTGCGGCGGAACTCGGGCTCGACGTCCAACTCTTGCCTGCTTGGTACGACGTGGATGATCTCGAATCGCTGCGCTGGCTATGCGAAGAGCTGTTCGCTGGGAATGGCAGGCACAACCCTGAAAATCTGGCTGCACATCATGCGCCGCATACCCGTAACTACCTGCGCGCGCTAATCGAAAAGAGGGGCCGTCACAAGCTGGGGCTGGAATGGCCGGCGGTTGGAGCGACGTGATGTCGCCGGGCGCGAGAAAACTCGCGGTCCTGGTGCTTCTAGGCTGCCTCCTGCTCCTGCTCAACCGAGTGGGCTTGCATCTGCAACGCCAGAACAATCTTCCATGGTTCGTGGGGACTGTGCTCGCCCAGGGCCTGGCCTACCTTACGGGTGTGCGCCTGGTGCTGACAGGTAGAAAAGCGCCCGGAGTCTTGCTCGCAGTCCTGCTGTTCGCGGCCCTGCTGCGGATCAGTATTCTGTTTGCGCCCCCCTATCTCTCGGATGATATTTACCGCTACGTCTGGGATGGCCGAGTGCAGGCAGCCGGCATCAATCCTTATCGTTTCGTCCCCGACAGCCCCGAGCTGGAGGCGTTGCAGGATGATCGCATTTATCCTCGGATCAATCGCAGCGACTATGCGCCGACCATCTACCCGCCAGTCGCGCAGGCCATTTTTTTGGGCGCGACGCGGGTCAGCGAATCCATCACGTGGATGAAAACCGTGATGGTCGGCTTCGAAGCGCTGGCCGTCTGGATGCTGGTCCGGTTGCTGGTCTCGTTCAAACTGCCCGCCGAACGGGTGTTGATCTATGCGTGGAATCCGCTGACCGTCTGGGAATTTGCAGGAAGTGGGCATATCGACGCCGCTGCTATCGCGTTTCTGGTCCTCGCGCTGTGGGCGCGAAGGCGTAACCTGCCGGCGCTCACCGGCATCACATTGGCGGGCGCAACCCTCGCCAAGTTCTATCCCGCAGTCATCTTTCCGGCGCTCTACCGGCGGTGGGATTGGAAGATGCCGGCTGGCTTTGCAGGAACCGTGGTATTGGGATACCTGCCCTACGCGAAGGTAGGGCTGCGGGTGCTGGGTTTTCTTCCAGGCTATATTGAGGAGGAAGGTCTGAAGAGCGGGGAGCGATTCTACGTCTGGACGCTGCTGCAGAAGGCGTGGCCGGTCTCCTGGTTCGACGGTGTCTGGTATGTGGCCCTCTTGGCGCTAGTGCTGCTCGCGGTCGCGGCGTGGCTGACGGTCAGCAAGCAGCGCGGTGAGGGAGACTTCCTTGTGCACGCGACCGTGCTGGCGGCGCTCTGCAGCGTCCTGTTCTCGCCCCATTATCCCTGGTACTTCGCCTGGCTCCTTCCCCTGTTGGTTTTCGTGCCCTATCTCCCCATGCTGTACGTGACCGTGGCTGGGTTCATACTCTATGAAAGCAGGTTGCAGGAGACTCCGGAGTCGCTATTTCGCGACAACACTTTGTTGTATTTGCCGTTTGTTGTGCTGATGGCTGCTGAGTGGCTGCGGAAGCGCCGGCAATCACCGTCGCTTACGGCCGTGAATATTGCCCACCGGGCGGAGGACCCCAATGCAAGGTGAATCGCGCGTCGAAACCCGGTCGCCTGATCCGCGCTACTTTGAGCAGACTGGTCCCGAACTGAAGATCCTGGTTGACTCCGATCCGGTCTGCCTCTACCTGGAAACAACCAACCGCTGCAACCTGCCCTGCACCACGTGCCCCCGCACCTTCGAAGAGCTGGAACCCCCGGCCGATATGAGCTGGGAGTTGTTCACGAAGATCGTGGATCAATACCCCAAGATCGCGCGCGTCGTCCTGCACGGCATTGGGGAACCGCTGATGGTGCGCAACCTGCCACGCATGGTGCGCTATCTCAAGGCGCGCGGCACTTACGTCCTGTTCAACACCAACGGCACATTGCTGAACGCTCGCAAAGGCCGGGAGCTGATCGAGGCAGGGCTGGACGAGTTGCGGGTATCGCTGGACGCGGCCGAGCCTTCGGCGTTCAAGATCGTGCGCGGGTTGGACAGCTTCGACCGCATTGTTGCCAATGTGCGCTCTTTCATCGCGCTGCAACGGGAGATGAACGTCACCGCACCACGCGTATCCCTGTGGCTCACCGGCCTGAAAGACACGGTGAAGCAGCTCCCCGCGTTCGTGAAAGTGGCGCACCAGATCGGAGTGCCCGAGGTTTACCTGCAGCGGCTGGTGTACTTCCCCGGCGGTCAAGGATTGGCGCGTCCGGAATCATCGTTGTTTGAGAGTCTCACGGCTGAGGAGGACTGCCTCATCCGGGAGGCGGAGGAACTGGCGGCCTCGCTGGGGGTCGGCTTCAACGCATCGGGAGCTACCGAACCCGGGACCAGCCTGAAAAAGAAAGACGCCACGCAGCCGTGGTCGCTGTGCCGGCGCCCGTGGACGCTAATGTACTTTACGGCACACGGGCGTGCGTTACCCTGTTGCATCGCCCCCTTCTCGCTGCGCGGTTACGACAGCTTCACCCTGGGCGGTGCTACCCAGCAGACCCTGGCCGAAATCTGGAATGGAGCCAAGTACCAGGAGTTCCGCCGCGCTTTGCAGACCCCCCAGCCGCCTCCTTCGTGCGCCAACTGTGGCTTGCGCTGGAGTCTATGATCGGCGTGTCTCCGGAATATTTCTACGAAGCTACAGCCGGAAAAGGCCACAAGCCTTGGGTTTCCGTTATCATTCCGGCGCTGAACGAGGAAGAGCCCATCGCCGATGTCGTGTTCGCCATCCCACGAAACATAATTGACGAGATCATTGTCGTCGACAACGGCAGCACCGACCGTACTGCCGAACGCGCCAGGGCCGCGGGCGCTCGCGTCGTCCACGAACCACGGCGAGGCTACGGGCGTGCCTGCCGCGCTGGTATGCGGGCAGTGTGGCCGCAGTCCGAGGTGCTGATCTTTCTTGACGGAGATGGCAGCGACTGTCCCGAGATGATGCCGCGCCTGCTCGCGCCCATCCTAGATGGATCGTACGATTTTGTGATCGGCTCGCGCACGCGAGGGCGCCGCGAAACAGGAAGCATGAACCTATCGCAGTTGCTCGCGGGCTGGGCGGCTGGTTCGATTTTGAGACTCCTCTACAGAGTGCGATTCACGGACATGTGCCCCTTCCGTGCTATCCGGCGCGAAGTCCTGGAAAAGCTGGGCATGCGCGAGGAAACCTATGGCTGGAACCTCGAAATGCAGATCCGGGCTGCACGTGCGGAGGTGCGCATTCTCGAAGTGCCGGTGGACCATCGCCGGAGGGCGGGCGGCAAATCCAAGGTTTCCGGCACAGTGACCGGGACTATTCGCGCAGGAACTCGCATCCTGTTCACTCTCTTACGGGTGGTGTGGCCCGGCAAGGGCGGCTAGCGGAGCTCGAAAACCAGGAAGTAGTCCTCATCGTCCGATTTCACAAAGTTGTATTCACCAGCCAACTTGTAGCCCGCTTCCGTGGCTTCTCGCACCACGGCGTCCCGCCTTACGCCATGATCTTCGCCATTGCCGTTGCGATCGATGATGCCAATACGCGCTTTCGGCCGGAGCGCCTTGCGCAAGCTCTTCAGCAGCGCAACCGGTTCGGCAACTTCGTGGTACGTCTTCAGAAGTAGGACGGCATCGATGCTTTCTACAGGCAGCAGAGGGTCCTCCGGCTTGCTAAGAATGGTGCGCACATTGCCTATGCCCTCGCGGATCACGCGATCCTGAATATAGCGGACGGCTTCAGGATTGATATCAACGGCATAGACGAGACCTGCCGCTGTCACCCGCCGAGCGGCGCGGACAGAGAACCATCCCGAGCCGGCCCCTATATCCGCGACGGTTTTTCCCTGAACAATGCCCAGGATGTCCATCACCCGTTCGACCTGCAGCTTCTGGTCACGGTCCTTGTACTCGAAGATCGAGAGGTCGTCGGTGTATGGCTTGCTTGTTTTGCGCTGCTGAACTTGTTCGCCTGAGGCGGCAGACGCTTGTGGCGGAATCGCAGTAGCGGGCGTAAGCCCCAGCGAAAGGAAAAGGTACCCGGCGATCGCCAGCAACCGTCTGGAATAGGGAAATCGCATGAGCCGCTTCAACACATCCTGCTGCCAGCGAACTGCCTGGTCATTCTAATCGCGCGCCATCACGATGGTGGTGCACGCGCTCTCGCCTTTGGGAAGGTCACGAGCCGGGGCCATGCGGATCTCCAGTTGTTGCACTTCTCCGCGGATAATCGGACAGTAGAAATCGGGCTGATGGAGAGCGTTTTGTATACGGCGCCGCCCGGCGCATCCGCCGTAACAAGACTCGAGATAAACACAGGGGCGGCAGGCCTCGGGTATGGAGCGCGCCTCAACGAAGGGTGGGGTTTCCACTACGCCGGTGCGGAGCGAGAGCACAAGTGAGAGGGGTTCCCCTGCTCCCGGCCAGTACACGCAAGGCTGGGTGGTGGCGCGGGGAGTAACCCGCACGGTACTCACCCCGCATCCGCCGGCCCTCGGAGGCAGCCCCGCCATAGCACGAACCAGCGGCTCCCCGATGGCGATCACATCGGTTTCCGCAAACAGTCGGCGAAAGCCCTGCCAATACTCCTCGTAACTCAAGGCATAGAGGTCGGAGCGCACGGCCTGGTAGACGTTGACCCGCAGCGGCGCTGGGTAGCGCTTGACCACGCGCGCCACCTCGGCCAGGCGCAGATAGTTCGCCTTCATCATCACGGCGATGAAGGTGACTGGAATCCCAAGGCGGATACAACGCACCGCCTGCTCATGGATGAGGGCCCAATTGCCCGCACCGCGCTGCGCGTCTTGCTCCGCCGCGGTCGGATAATCCAGAGAGAACTCAACGTCGTGAAAAGCACGGAGTTCGTCCTCGTCAAGCACGGCCGCGCTATGACCATTCGAGGTGATCGTTAGCTTCACCGGCCGAGTCCGGAGGTAAGCCAAGATCTCACGGAACTGCGGGTGCATTCCGTTCTCGCCGGTACCCAGATTGACGGAGCGGACGGGCAGGCTTGCCATCACGGATCGCACTTGCTCGAGGCTCAGCCGGTCGATCCGTGCCGGATCGCGGTAGCAGAACGAACAAGCGAGGTTGCACTCGTTAGTCAGCCCGAGCCCAAGTGCGAATCCGCCCGTTCCAACGGGCCGGACCAACGCCGTCTCGGGGGCGGCCCGTGTCATCGTCCCGCCTCCTTGCTCAACGCGCTGGAGCTGCGAGCAATCACTTGGACGTAGCGCGCAATCGCAGCGAACTCCGGCCGTGCTCCAAGTGTCAGCTCCAATTCGAACACTTGCCGGTACGCTTCGTCTGTCAGATTCTCCAGACCCAAGTAATCGAAAAACACCCGGACTCCGCGTTCGGCGACAACTTCCAGGCCGGTGCGGGCCAGCATGTCGTGAACGTCCGCGGGGGCAAATACGCGAACCGGCTCGCCGAAAAGCGAATCCACCACTGTTTCCGCGGAAAGATTGGCGGTGGCGAGTGCCCAGTCGCCCGACTTGATGGCTGCTCTCAGCACCTCTCCAGCACGGCTGCGCACCAACACGGAAACCAGGGCGTCGTTCCGCAGCACACGAGCGATATCGCGAACAGTCCTGGCAGGTTCCTCAACGTACTCCAAAAGATTGTGGCAAACGACGACGTCGAAGGAGTCGCCTGCGAAGAGTTCAGCTAACTGGCTTGCATCGGCGTGACGGAAGGAAATGTGCGCCGCCACTCCGCCGGCTTCGGCCTGCTGCTGTGCGATCCCCAGCATCTCTTCCGAGTTGTCCAGCAGAACGACCTCAAAGTTCATCCGTGCCAGCTGCACACTCGCAAAACCGGTCCCACCGCCCACATCGAGCGCGCGCCGCTTCGATGCGTTGCGGGGCAAGGAGCGGCGCAGGTTTTCCCACGCCAGCTCGGAACGCAGCCTGCCCGCAGGCATCTTCAGGTAAGCGGCGTATTTGTCCGCCTCTTGGAACCGCGAAGTATCCAGCATCCGCATCTCAAACTCCCACGGCATGGCGAAACACGTGATCTCCGCATCCGACAAATTCAGCGGTGGCAAATACCGGCTTCATGCCACCAGGTTCGAGAGCCGCGTGCGCCAGCTCTCGGCGATGGCAGACGACTCCTCGTGACGCATAAGCGCGTCTAACCCGAGGCTGCGCCCGGGCCGGTAGGCGATGAACATGATCTGGATCACGACCAGGAAAAAGTAGGTCCATGGCCATTCCGACTCCGAACGGTAGAGCCCCAACCAAAGATTGATCGCCATGAGAGCGCCGATGAAACCCCCTAGTCTTGTGAACAGGCCCAGCATCAGGAACATCGCCACCAGCACCTCGCCGGCATACACCTGCGGGGCAAAGAAGTAGAAGTGGGGCAGGACGATCTTCTTTACGAAATCCGCCTGCGGGACCAGGGATGCGTACTGGGCCATTTGCTCCATCCAGTAGCGCAGTCCGCCCGAGCCGTCGGGCTGATCGGTGTAGGTCGGCGGCAGCTTCCACAAGGACTGCTGCCACCACAGAGCGCCAATGAACAACCGTGAAAGCCAGTTCCATGCGTGGAGTGCAGAACGCTGCCGGGGATCGCGCCGGTAGTTGAAGTAAGCAATGCCAATGCTGGCCACCAGCAGCAGCCAGAACACCACTGTGGTCCAGCCGCCCGTCGTTAGAAACGATAGTGTATCCGAGAACGGATTTACTCTCATGCGCCGACCTCCCGATGCGAATCGCCTGACGAGGACATTGCCCACAACCAGCCCTCGTGCCCCGAACTGGCCATCAGAAGCACGAGGAGATAAAAAGTTTCGTTTCCGCGTCCAGCAGTTTCATTTCGTCGGCCAGATTTTGTGGAGAGCGATGGTCCATAATGGCGCGTCTGCACTCTAAATCGGGAGTTTCGGGTCCTAGCGTTTTCAATCTACACCGTGACCACGCTATCCGCGCCGGCCAGCAGGGCGACGATGTCGTTCATCCCGCCCACTTCTCCCACCGCGACCTTGTCCACCAGCTGAAAGTGCTCCAGGCAGGTCCGACACGCAACTAGGCGTACCCCCATTCCCTGAAGCAGCCTGAGACCTAGCAACGCAGGCGAGCCTTCGCAAACCAGCTTAACTCCATTGGTGTAGAAGCAGATGCATGCCGGCCGGACGGCCTGGCTTTCGAATGCATGCAGGAACCGATCGAACATTTCCACGCCGAACTGGCGGTCGGTAGGGTCCACACGGCCGAGGCCTTCTTGGGTCACCAGCACCACAAGCTTTTTCATCGAGCCCTCTTCCTCCCGCGTCGGGACGCCGATTCTACCCGATGGCTGACCTCCTTGCCCAACAAGCGGGGGCCGAGAGACTTAAGAACGGTCTTTCGTAGCTCCCGCACTTCAATCCTCGCTGTGTCAGTTCCGCGCAAGGCATCTCCCTTCATCACTCCCTTGATCTTCCGACCTGCTCGACTACACACTCAGCATTGGGCGTGCCGAGAAATGCCGACTTGTTGAATTCCGAGGATCTCGACCTCAGTTCCGTCCACAGTCCCATTCACGTGCCGACCGTTGGATTCGTAGGTTGCTGTGAAGTACGGGCCTCGCGATTGTCTCAGCAGGCCGGCCCCCCCGGGGTGTTGCACCAGATGCTCTCTGATCGCCTTGAATTAAATTTGGCGAAAAGGCTTGGTGTGGCTCGGTTGGACGTAGGGGGAGCAGAACCGGTGACTGCCGTCCTTG
>JGI12269J14319_10003339_pt1 | contig 15090 bp, 16 predicted proteins | sample PeaSoiSIISIP2007_FD_14319 | JGI IMG/M metagenome (IMG submission 14319) | reverse complement strand
TTGCGGCGCGGCGAGCCAGACGCGCTCGCCGGGCTCGTCGTGGCGGGGTGGCTGGTCTGGGGCGCAGTGGGCGTCTTTCGCCGAGCCGCCTTCGAGCTGATGGACCACGAGCTGTCCGACGAGGCGCGCCGCCGCATCGTCGAGCTGATGACCGAGGACCCGAGGGTCGGAGACGTCCATCAGCTGCGAACGCGTGCGTCCGGCCCCTATGTGCATATCCAGATGCACGCCGACCTCGACCCCTCGCTCAGTCTCGTCGAGGCGCATCGCGTGATGGTGGCGGCCGAGCGGCGGGTGCTGAACGCGTTCCCCGCCGCCGATATCATCATCCATCCCGATCCGCGTGGCGCGGCCGAGCCGCACGGCGGCGCCTTTCCAGAAGTGCACGAGCCTGTTCGCGAGCGGGCGGCTCGGTAAACGAGACCTTAAGAGGCGCCGGCGTATCGGTTCGCAATGACGGTCGAACGCGTCGTCCATCATTTCCCGCTCGATCCCGCCTCGCGCCAAGTCCGACTGGCGCTGGGGGAAAAACGCCTGCCGTTCAGCGAGGTGCAGGAGCGCTATTGGGAGCGCGACCGCGCGTTCCTGGCGCTGAACCCGTCGGGCTTGACCCCGGTGCTGGTGGAGATCAACGACCGCAAGACCGTCGTCGTCTGCGAGGCGCGCGCGATTCTCGAGCACCTGGAGGAGGCGGCGCCGGAGCCCGGCCTGATGGGTCGCGAACCGGCCGAACGGGCGGAAACGCGGCGGCTGTTGCACTGGTTCGACCGCAAGTTCGACTACGAAGTGAACGGGCTTCTGCTGCACGAGAAGATGGAGAAGCGCCTCTTAGGCATGGGGGCGCCCAGCCACGCCAACCTGCGCGCCGGCCGGGAGGCGCTGCGCACGCACCTGGCCTATCTCGAGGGGCTGCTCGAGGCGCGCGACTGGCTGAACGGCAAGCGATTGAGCCTGGCCGATTTCGCCGCCGCCGCCCACCTGTCGGTGATCGACTATTTCGGCGATATTCCGTGGAGCGACTTCAAGGGCGTGCGCACCTGGTACATGAAACTCAAGTCCAGGCCCTGTTTCCGGCCCCTGCTGGCCGACCGCTGGCCGGGCCTGGCGCCCGCGCCGCACTATGACAACCTCGACTTCTGAGCCGATCCAAGCCTGGATCCGGACAACAGCGGCCGAGCTCGGCTTCGATAGCTGCGGGATCGCCAGCGTCGAGCGGCCATGGCCGGCCGCGGCGCGTCTGGAGGAATTCGTCGCGCTGGGCCGCCACGGTGAGATGGGCTGGATGGCGACCACCGCCGCGCGACGCCGCCACCCGCGGGCGATGTGGCTCCAGGCGAAGTCGGCGGTCGTGCTCGGCCTGAACTATGGGCCGACCGATGATCCACTGGCTGCGCTCGCGCGAGGCGATCGCGGAACGATCTCGGTCTACGCGCAGGGCGACGACTATCACGACCTGATCAAAGGGCGCCTGAAGACCCTGGCCGGCGCGCTCGGCGCCAAGGCAGGCTGCCAGGTGAAAGTCTTCGTCGACACGGCGCCGCTGATGGAGAAGCCGCTGGCCGAGGCCGCCGGCCTGGGCTGGCAGGGCAAGCACACGAACCTTGTCTCGCGCGGCTTCGGCTCCTGGCTGTTCCTGGGCGCCGTGCTCACGGACCTGGCGCTTGAGCCCGATGCACCCGAGGAAGACCACTGCGGAGAGTGCCGTGCCTGCCTGGACATCTGCCCGACCAACGCCTTTCCAGCGCCCTATCAGCTCGATGCGCGGCGCTGCATCTCCTATCTGACGATCGAGCATCCCGGCCCCGTGCCCGAGGATTTGCGGCCACTGCTCGGCAATCGCATCTACGGTTGTGACGACTGCCTTGCGGTCTGTCCGTGGAACAAGTTCGCCCAAGCGGGACGCGAGGCGAAGCTCGCCCCGCGCGCTGGGCTGGTCAGCCCGCCGTTGGCGGCCCTGGCCGCGCTGGACGACGCCGCCTTCCGCGCGCTGTTCAAGAAGAGCCCGGTCAAGCGGATCGGCCGCGACCGCTTCGTGCGCAACGTTCTCTACGCCATCGGCAACGCTGCCGACCTGGGCCTCTCAGACGCCGCCCGCGCGCGGCTGGACGACGCCTCGCCGGTCGTGCGGGACGCGGCCGCCTGGGCGCTGAACCGCCTTCAGCCGGGTTCGGTCAAGGCCTCGAACAGCCGGGTCATGAAGGCCGCGCCGCGCGCCATCTGAGCGACCTCGACGTATTCATTCGGCTGGTGGGCCTGGTCGATCGAACCGGGGCCGCAGATCACGACCGAGTATCCAGCCTGCTGGAACTGGCCCGCTTCGGCGGCATAGGACACCACCCGGGCAGGGCCGTTGTCGCCGGCCAGGCGCCGCGCGAACGCCTCCGCTGGCGCGTCGGGGGCCGGGGCAAGGGCCGGCACCAGCGAGCGCCGCTCGACGTGAACGCGAGCGTCGGGGAAGCGGGCCCTGAGCTCGGCGTCGAGCGCGCTGGCTTCGGCGAGGAAGTCGGCCACGATCGCAAGCGGATCCATGCCCGGCGGGGTGCGCAGGTCGAAGCCGAACGCACAGGACTTGGCCAGGATGTTGAACGCCGTGCCCCCGTTGATCACGCCCACAGTCAGCGTCGCGCCCTTGGGCAGGAAGGGCGAGGCGGGATCGGCGTCGCGGCTCAGCCGTTCGGCGAGCGCGTGCAGGCTGGCCATGAGTCGGATCGCCGCCATGTTGGCCGAGACGCCGAGGTGGGTAAGGCTCGAATGCGCCTCGTGGCCGGTGATCTTCACCCGGAACGAGCAGACGCCCTTGTGCCCTGAAACCGCCTCCATGCTCGTCGGCTCGCCGACGATGACGGCGGCGGGCTGCGGCACGCTGGCGGCGATCTCGCGGATCAGGTCCGGCGCGCCCAGGCAGCCGATCTCCTCGTCGTAGGAGAAGGCCAGGTGCACCGGTCGGGCCAGGCGCCCGCGCGCGAACGCCGGCGCGGCGGCGAGCGCCAGCGCGATGAAGCCCTTCATGTCGCAGGTCCCGCGCCCATAGAGCTTGTCGCCGCGCTGTTCGACGAGAAAGGGATCCGACGCCCAGGCCTGCCCATCGACGGGCACGACGTCGGTGTGGCCGGAGAGGACGACGCCGCCCTCGACCTCCGGACCGATGGTCGCGAGCAGGTTGGCCTTCGAGCCATCGGCGTTGGCGACGCGCTTGGAGGCGACGCCGAGGTCGCCCAGCAGGCTCTCGACGTGGGAGATCAGCGCCAAGTTCGAGCCGCGCGAGGTGGTGTCGAAGGCGACCAGCCGGCCGAGCTCGTCGATGGCCCGCTGCGCGAGGTCCTGGGGATCGATCATGCCATCAGAGCCTGGAGAACGCTGTCTGCGACGTCGCGGCCGCGCCACTCATCGGAGGTGAACCACGGAAAACACGGACGCCTGCTCTCGAGCGCGGTGGATGGTCGGTCTCTTGGATGCGCGCCAGCGGCGCGCGTCAAGCACCTGTCTCTCTCAGACTGAGACGACCGAGTCCGTGTTTTCCGTGTTTTCCGTGGTTCCATCCTTCGATCCGGCCGGGCCATGGAACTCAGGTCGGCCAGGTCTCAGGCGCCATGGCCAGAACGTCGCCAACGAAATGGAGCGAGCCGGCGATGATGACGTGCGGCGCGGGCCCAGTGGCCTCGAGCGCGCGGGCGAGCGCGTTCTCGACGCCGTCGGCGACTTGCGCGTCGAGCCCGGCGGCGCGGGCGGCGGCGGCGAGGTCTTCCGGCGGCGTCGCGCTGGGCGATTCGAAGCTGGTCGTGAACACGCGCGGGCGAAGCGTCTCGAACGCCTCGAAGAAGCCGCGCGCGTCCTTGCGCCCCAACATTCCGCTGATCAGGACGATCGGCCGCCCGTCGCGGGCGGCGAGCTTGGCCGCCGCATCCGCCAGCGCCCGACCCGCATGCGGATTGTGTGCGCCGTCGAGCCACAGGTCGGCGCCCCGCTGCCGCGCTCGCTCGGCGAGCGGACCGTTGCGCAGCGACTGAAACCGCCCGGGCCAGACGGCTGAGGCCACGCCCGCGCCGATGGCGGCCTCGTCGATCCGCACCTGGTCGAAGACGTCGAGCGCGGCGATCGCGAGGCCGGCGTTGGCGAATTGGTGGCGCCCATAGAGCGATGGCGGTGGCAGATCCATCAGCCGATCACCCAGCTGGACGACCAGGCGACCGCGCTCTTCGTAAGCGTCGAAATCGCGGCCCATGAGCATGAGCGGCGCGTCGAGCTCGGCGGCTTCGGCCTCGATCACCGCCAAAGCCTCGTCGGGCTGGCGGGCGACGACAGCGGGCCGGCCGCGCTTGATGATGCCGGCCTTTTCCCAGGCGATCTTGGAAAGCTCCGGCCCGAGCAGCTCGAGGTGATCGTAGTCGACCGGCGTGATGACGCTCACCGCGGGCGCGGCGAAGACATTCGAGGCATCGAACCGGCCGCCCAGCCCGACCTCGACGATCACCAGGTCGGCCGGGTCCTTGGAGAACGCATAGTAGGCGAGCGCGGTCGTGATCTCGAAGAAGCTGATCGGTTCAGCCTGGTTCGCCGCCTCCAGCTCGTCGATCAGGCGTAGGAGCTCGGCGTCCTCGATGAGCCTTCCCGCGATGCGGATACGCTCGGCGAAGCGCACGAGATGCGGCGAGGTCAGAGCATGCACCTTCAAGCCCGCCGCCTCGGCGATAGCGCGCAGGTAGGCGCAGGTCGAGCCCTTGCCGTTGGTGCCGGCGACATGGATCACCGGCCCCATCGAAAGCTCGGGGTGGCCGAGGGCGGCCAGCAGCCGCTCCACCCGCCCCGTGGTCAGGTCTATCAGCGACGGGTGCAGCGCCCGAAGGCGCTTGACCGCCGCGTCGGAGGCGCGGATGGCGTCGTAGTCTGGCTTCACGGGCGGTTCAGGCGGCGGTTCGGCGGCTTCGCCCCAGCATCAGCGTGGAGAGGATCGAGCCCAGCACCGCCGGCAGCTCCTTGCGCGGCACGACGCTGTCGACCATCCCCTTCTCGACCAGATATTCCGCGCGCTGGAAGCCCGGCGGGAGGGTCTCGCGTATCGTCTGCTCAATCACCCTAGGCCCGGTAAACCCGATCAGCGCGCCGGGTTCCGCCAGGTGCACGTCTCCGAGCATGGCGTAGGAGGCGGAGACCCCGCCGGTGGTCGGGTCGGTCAGCACCACGACGTAAGGCAGGCGGGCGGCCTTCAGATCCTGCAGCGCCAGCGTGGTCCTCGCCATCTGCATCAGCGCCAGCGTACCCTCCTGCATGCGCGCGCCGCCTGAAGCGGTGAAAGCGACAAGCGGGACGTCGCGCTTCAGCGCCGATTGCGCCGCGGCGACGAAGGCCTCGCCCTCGCCCATGCCGAGCGAGCCGCCCATGAAGGCGAAGTCCTGCACCAGCACGATGGCCGGCACCGTGTTGATCTCGCCGGCGGCGACCGAGATCGCCTCGCGCTCGCCCGACGCCTTGCGCGCGGCGGCAAGCCGTTCGCGATAGGGCTTCTCGTCGACGAAGCGCAAAGGATCGTCCGGCGCGTGCGGCGTGGCGATCTCGTCGTGCACGCCGCCATCGAAGGTGTAGGCGAAGCGCAGGTCCGGCCCGATCCGCATGTGCCGCCCGGCCGGCGTGACCCAGAGCGCCGCCTCCAGGTCCGGGCGATAGATCATCTCGCCGGTGTCGGGGCACTTGACCCAGAGGTTGTCGGGCGGCTCGCGCTTGGCCACCAGCCGCCGCACGCCGGGCGCGATGCGCGAAAGCCAGCCGCCGCGCTCGCGCACCGGGCGCTGGGTGGGCGTTTGCGGTCCTTGCGGCCCGCCGCGGCGGCCGCCGCCGCCGAAATCCTTCGCTTCCGCCATGCCTGCCTTAAGCCTTGACCCGCTCCTGGCCGACCGCGCGCACAGCCTGGGCCAGTCGCGCGGCCGTTACCAGAACCCGTGAAGTCACATTTTCGTTCGCCGCCGCGGCGGCGACCTCGTCGACCAGAGCCGAACCCACGACGACCGCATCGGCGACCTTGGCCACCGCGCCCGCCTGCTCGGGCGTGCGGATGCCGAAGCCGACCGCGACCGGAAGGCCGGTGGCGCGGCGAACGCGGGCCACCGCCGGCCCGACGCCGGCCTCGTCGACGGCCTTCACCCCGGTCACGCCCGCCACCGAGACATAGTAGATGAACCCGGCCGTCCGCCGCGCGATGATCTTCAGCCGAGCGTCGTCGGAGGTGGGCGTGGCGAGACGGATGAGGGCGACGCCGGCCCCATCCAGCGCATCGGCCAGCGGTCCCGCCTCCTCCGGCGGGCAGTCGACGACGATGGCGCCGTCAACGCCGGCGACCGCCGCGTCGCGCGCAAAGGCCTCGAGGCCGTAGCTCAGCAGCACGTTCAGGTAGCCCATCAAGACGATCGGCGTCGCCGCGTCGCCCGCGCGGAAACGCCGCACGAGGTCGAGCACGCCTCCGAGCGTCATGCCGCCGGCCAGCGCCCGCTGGGCGGCGCGCTGGATCGGCGGGCCCTCGGCCATCGGATCGGAGAAGGGGAAGCCGACCTCGATCAGGTCGGCGCCGGCGGCCGGCAGGCCGGCGATGATCTGCAACGACGTCTCGGCGTCCGGGTCGCCGGCCATGACATAGGCGACGAACCCGGCGCGGCCCTCGCGCTTCAGGCTCGCAAAGCGGCTCTCGATGCGGCTAGCCATCCTGGCGCGCCTCGACCGTGGCGAGGTCCTTGTCGCCGCGGCCGGAGAGGTTGACCACGACGATCCCGCCTTTGCCAATCTCGCGCGCGATGTCGCCGACCCGCGCCAGCGCGTGGGACGATTCGAGCGCCGGAATGATGCCCTCGAGTTTGGCGAGCAGCTTGAACGCGGCCACCGCCTCGTCGTCGGTGGCGCTGAGGTAGGTCGCGCGGCCGACGTCGTGCAGGAAGGCGTGCTCCGGCCCGATGCCCGGGTAGTCGAGGCCAGCGGAGATCGAATGGGCCTCGGTGATCTGGCCCTCCCGATCCTGCAGCAGATAGGTCTTGTTGCCGTGCAGGACGCCCGGCCGGCCGCCGTTGATCGCCGCGGCATGCTCGCCTGTCTGCAAGCCCAGGCCGGCGGCCTCGACGCCGTAGAGCCTGACCTCGGGGTCGTTCAGGAACGGATGGAAGAGGCCGATCGCATTCGATCCGCCGCCGACGCAGGCGACGAGCGCGTCCGGCAGGCAGCCCTCCGCCGCCTGGAGCTGGGCGCGCGTCTCGCTGCCGATCACGGCCTGGAAGTCACGCACCATCGCCGGATAGGGGTGCGGGCCGGCCGACGAGCCGATGATGTAGTAGGTGTCGTGGACGTTGGTGACCCAGTCGCGGAGCGCCTCGTTCATGGCGTCCTTGAGCGTGGCCGAGCCGGAGGTCACCGGCCGGACGTCCGCGCCCAGCAAGTGCATGCGCTGGACGTTCGGCGCCTGCCGCTCGATGTCGATCGCGCCCATGTAGACCACGCACGGCAGGCCGGCGCGCGCGCAGACGGTGGCGGCGGCGACCCCGTGCTGGCCGGCCCCGGTCTCGGCGATGATGCGGGTCTTGCCCATGCGACGGGCGAGCAGCAGCTGGCCCAGGCAGTTGTTGATCTTGTGCGAGCCGGTGTGGTTCAGCTCCTCGCGCTTGAGGTAGATTTTCGCCCCGCCGAAGTGGGCGGTCAGCCGCTCGGCAAGGTACAGCGGGCTCGGACGCCCGCCGTAGTGGGCCATGTCACTGGCGAGTTCGGCCTGGAACTTCGGATCGGCCTTGGCCTCGGCGTAGGCGCGGTCGAGCTCGAGCACGAGCGGCATCAGCGTCTCGGGCACGTAGCGACCGCCGTAGTCGCCGAAACGCCCAGACGCGTCGGGATAGGCCGAATAGTCGTTGGGCTTGGCGGGGGCGTTCAAGGCTTACGTTTGACTGGCGAGCGTCAGGCGCGGGCGACGGCGTCGAGGAAGGCCGAAATGAGGCCGGCGTCCTTTAGCCCCGCCCCTCGCTCCACGCCAGAGGAAACGTCGACGATGGGGGCGCCCGAGAGGCGGATCGCCTCGGCCACGTTCCATGGATCGAGCCCGCCGGCGAGCAGGTGCGGCCGCTGGAACCGACGCCCGGCCAGCAGCGTCCAGTCGAACGGCTGGCCGAGGCCGCCGGGGCGGTCGGCATCGGCGGCGGGTTTGGCGTCGAACATCAGATGCTCGACGAGCCCGTCGAACGCCTGGGCCGCGTCGACGTCGGCGGCGACGGAGACCGGCAGCACCTTGATCACGCCCGCGCCGGTGCGGGCGGCGACGTCGCGCGCCCGCGCCGGGGTCTCGCGTCCATGAAGCTGGATCAGGTCGGGCTGAAGCACGTCGACGACCCGGTCGAGACCTTCGTCGTCCGGGTCGACCATGACCGCGACGATCTTCGCCTGCCCGCGCGCCGGCGCCGCGAGCCGCGCCGCGAGCTCCGGCTGAACCAATCGGGGACTCGCCGGGAAGAAGTTGAAGCCCAGGAAGGCGGCGCGGCCGTCCAGCGCCGCCGTCACCGCTTCCGACGTCGATAGGCCGCAGATTTTCACATCGGTCATGTGCGTCGCCGCCTGCAAGGGTCCGCGACTTAAGGGCTCGCGACAGGTTTCGCCAGCCGCATCCCGATGATGCGGCGCAATCCAAGACCTGCCACCATGGCTTCGAAGGAAAGCAGCCATGAAGATCATCATCGCAACCCTGATCGCGCTGACCCTCGCCGCGCCGGCGGTGGCCGCGCCAACGGCGCAGCCGATGATGGTCGGTGAATGGCGAAGCATCGCCGACTCCCGGGCGCTGGTCGAAATCAGGGCGGACGGGACGTGGATCGACTCCTATGCCGGCATGCCGAGCGCCACGACGACCTCGCGCTGGACTCTGTTTTCCGGCGGTCATCCACCAAAGGACGTGGCTGACCAGACCCTGGATGCGAAGTCCACCTACCTGGAGGTCAGCGACAAGGACGGGCCATTGGTCTACGCCGTCGACCGCGTCGATGCCAAGCGCCTGGAACTGATCTATCTCGCCCGCGGCAACGATTTGAGCTACGCGCGAGTGAAGGCGGCGGGTCCGCCGGCGAGCCGTTAAGGCTTCTCCGGCGGTTCGATCAGGTCCCAGAGGTTGCCGTAGAGGTCCTCGAACACGGCGACCTTGCCGTAGGGCTCGCTGCGTGGCGGGCGCGCGAAGCGGACGCCGTTGGCGGTCAGGCGGGCGTGGTCGCGGGCGAAGTCGTCGGTGTGCAGGAATAGGAACACCCGCCCGCCGGTCTGATCGCCGACGCGCGCGGCCTGCGTCGCGTTCGCCGCCCTGGCGAGCAGCAGGCCCGTCTGGCCGTCCGCGCCCGGCGGCGCGACCACCACCCAGCGCTTGCCGTCCGCCTGCGACGTGTCCTCGACCAGACGGAAGCCGACGACGCCGGTGTAGAAGGCGATCGCTTCATCGTAGTCGCGAACGACGACGGCGATCAGCGAAAGCCGTTGGCGCACGCCTCAGCCGGCCTTGAGCAGATCGCGGATCTCAGTCAGCAGCGTCTCGGTCGGCGTCGGGCCCGGCGGCGGGGCTTCGGCGGCCGCCTCTTCGCGCTTGATGCTGTTGATGGCCTTGACCAGCAGGAAGATGACGAAGGCGACGATCAGGAAGTCGATCACCGTGTTGATGAAGGCGCCGTAGCCGATCGCGACCTCCGCGGCCTTCTTCGCTGGATCGGCCCCTTTCAGCACGAGCTTCATGGCGGCGAAATCGACGCCGCCGGTGACCAGCCCGATCGGCGGCATGATGACCTGGTCGACGAGGCTCTTGACGATGGCGCCGAACGCCCCGCCGATGATCACGCCGACGGCAAGATCCATGACGTTGCCGCGCGCGATGAACTCGCGAAATTCCTTGAACATGACCGGTCTCCCCTGTCCGTGTCCGGAAGATTTCGGCGCAAACGGCGGGGCGCGTCAACGCCGCCGGCTATTCGTCGGCGTTCAACCGCTCGCGCAATTCCTTTCCGCTCTTGAAGAACGGGACGTGCTTGGCCTTGACCTGCACGGCGGCCCCCGTGCGCGGGTTGCGGCCCGTGCGGGCGGGCCGGGAGCGGACCGAGAAGGCGCCGAAGCCCCGCAGCTCGACGCGTCCGCCGCCGGCCAGGGCGCTCGCCATACGGTCGAGGACGACGCTCACTACCCGTTCCACGTCGCGTTGAGTCAGATGCGGGTTCTCGCTCGCCAGTTTGGCGATCAGCTCCGACTTGATCATGCCTGCCCCCATCTTCCCCAAACCGACCATGGCCAAGTCACGGTTGAGGTTCAAGGGGTTAGCCGCATTAAATCATTCGAATCGGCGCTTGCTCGCCTGCTGCGCGAAGCGGCGGCGCCCATCGCTAAGGCGTTCGCCGCGCGCGCGCCTACTCCTTTGCGGCCTTTTCGCGCAGGGCGGCGCCCAGGATGTCGCCCAGTGAGGCGCCGGAATCGGAGGAACCGAACTTTTCGATCGCCTCCTTGTCCTCGGCCATCTCCAGCGCCTTGACCGACAGCGACACGCGCCGCGCGGCCTTGTCGACGTTGGTCACCTGGGCGTCCATCCGATCGCCGACGGCGTACCGCTCCGGCCGCTGCTCGGACCGGTCGCGCGACAGGTCCGACTTGCGGATGAAGGCGGTCATCGGCGCGGCGTCTTCGCCGAACTTGACCTCGATCCCGCCGGAAGTGACCTCCGTCACCTGCACGGTCACCGTCTGGCCCTTGCGGAAGGTGTCCTGGGCCATCGGGTCGCCGGCCAGCTGCTTGATGCCGAGCGAGATGCGCTCCTTCTCGACGTCGACGTCCAGCACCTTGGCCCGGACGACCTCGCCCTTCTTGTAGCGCTGAATGGCCTCCTCGCCCGGCGCGTTCCAGTCGAGGTCGGTCAGGTGCACCATGCCGTCGATGTCGTTCTCGAGTCCGAGGAAGAGGCCGAACTCGGTCGCGTTCTTGACCTCGCCCTCCACCGTCGAGCCGACCGGGTGCGCCTTCACGAAGGCCTCCCACGGATTGTCCATGGCCTGCTTCAGGCCCAGCGATACGCGGCGCTTGGAGGCGTCGACGTCGAGCACGACGACTTCGACCTCCTGGCTGGTGGAGACGATCTTGCCCGGGTGCACGTTCTTCTTGGTCCACGACATCTCCGAGACGTGCACAAGGCCCTCGACCCCCGGCTCGAGCTCCACGAAGGCGCCGTAGTCGGTGATGTTGGTGATGCGGCCGGTGAAGCGCGCGCCCACGGGATACTTGGCCTCGACGCCGTCCCAGGGGTCGGACTGCAGCTGTTTCATGCCGAGCGAGATGCGCTGGGTGTCGGGGTTGATCTTGACGATCTGCACCTTGACCGTGTCGCCCACCGCCAGCACCTGGCTCGGGTGATTGACGCGCTTCCAGCTCATGTCGGTCACGTGCAGCAGGCCGTCGATGCCGCCCAGGTCGACGAAGGCGCCGTAGTCGGTGATGTTTTTGACCACGCCCTCGCGGACTTCGCCCTCGTGCAGCTGGCTGACCAGCTCGGTGCGCTGCTCGGCGCGGGCCTCTTCCAGGATGGCGCGGCGGGAGACGACGATGTTGCCGCGCGGACGGTCCATCTTGAGGATGGCGAACGGTTGTTCCTTGCCCATCAGCGGGCCCACGTCGCGCACCGGGCGGATGTCGACCTGGCTGCCGGGCAAGAACGCCGAGGCGCCGCCGAGGTCGACGGTGAAGCCGCCTTTTACGCGGCCGACGATCGAGCCCATGACCGGCTCGTTCTTGGAATAAACCTCTTCCAGCCGGGTCCAGGCCTCCTCGCGGCGCGCCTTGTCGCGGCTGATCACCGCTTCGCCGAGCGCATTCTCGACCCGTTCCAGGAACACTTCGACTTCGTCGCCGACCTGGATCGTCGGCTTGCCGTCCTCGCCGACGCCGAACTCGCGGGTCAGGATGCGGCCCTCGGTCTTCAGGCCGACGTCGATGATGGCGAAGTCCTTCTCGATGGCGACGACCTTGCCCTTGACCACCGTCCCTTCCATGAAGTCGCGCCCGCCGAAGGATTGGTCGAGGAGAGCGGCGAAGTCGTCGCGGGTGGGGGTCATACTCAGGTCGTCGGCCATTTAAGGGTCTTTCGTCGGTGTTTGAGGCGGAAGGCGTGCGCCGGACTTCCGGTCGCGCCATGGATCCGCGAAGGATGTGTGATCGTCTCGCCGAGGGCGCAAGAACGGACAGAAGCCGCCTGGCGCCAGAAACCCGCGGTAGGCCGAGGCAAGGCGCGGGTGGATTCGCCGTCAGGGCTCCTTGGCCCATCTGGCGCGCGCCGCCTCGACGATGCGGCGGGCCGCATCGGCGGCGGCTTCTATAGTCATTTCAGTGGTGTCCAGCAAGACGGCGTCGGCCGCCGGGCGCATCGGAGAGTCGGCCCGGCCCGAGTCGACGGCGTCGCGGCGGGCGATGTCGGCGATCACCGCCTCGCGGCCGATGCCCGGATCGACCGCCTTGAGCTGCAGCCAGCGCCGCTCGGCGCGGGCGTCGGGCGAGGCGGTGACGTAGAGCTTGGCCGGCGCGTCGGGGACGATCACCGTGCCGATGTCGCGGCCGTCGATGATCGCCCCGCCGGGCTGGGCGGCGAAGGCGCGCTGGGCGGCGCGCAGCACCTCGCGCACCGCCGGATGCACGGCGACGCGGCTCGCCGCCGCCCCGGCCTCGAGCGAGCGGAGCGCCGGATCGTCCAGTCGGCTCAAGTTCAGCCTGCTGGCATGGCGCGCCGAGGCGGCGGCGTCGTCCGGGTCCTCGCCGGCGCGCGTCACCGCCAGGCCAACCGCCCGATAGAGCAGGCCCGTGTCGAGCACCGGCAACCGGTAGGCGTCGGCCAGGGCGTGGGCGATCGCCCCCTTGCCGGACGCCGCGGGACCGTCGATGGCGATGACGAAGCCGCTCACGCCGCCTCGAGCTTGGCGCCGAGGCCGCGCATCAGTTCGCTGAAGCCCGGGAAGCTGGTGGCGATCATGCCGGGCTCGTCGACGCTGACCGGTTGCTCGGCGCCGAGGCCGAGCACCAGGTGCGCCATGGCGATCCGATGGTCGCCGTGGGTCTCGATGCATGCGCCGCCGCGGACGCGATGGTTGCCCCCGCCAGCGCCGCGCACGCTCATGGTGTCGCCTTGCTGCAGGGCGGTGACGCCGCAAGCCGACAGGCCGCGGACCGTGGCCGCGAGGCGGTCGCTCTCTTTCACGATCAGTTCGCCCAGCCCCAGCATGGTGGTCTGACCCTCGGCGAACGCCGACGCGACGGCGAGGATTGGGTATTCGTCGATCATCGACGGGGCTCGCTCGGCCGGAACCTCGACGCCATGCAGCGGCGAATGGCGCGCGGTGACGTCGCCGACCCGCTCGCCGCCCTCGTCGCGCTCGTTCGAGACCACAAGGTCAGCGCCCATCTCGCGCAGAGTCTCAAATAGCCCGGCGCGCAGAGGATTGAGCAGCACCCCTTCGACCACGACCTCGGAGCCGGGGGTGATCAGGGCCGCGACCAATGGGAAGGCGGCCGACGATGGGTCGCCGGGGACCGCGATCCGGGCGCCCTTGAGCGTCTGGCCGCCCTGAAGCCGGATGTGGCGGCCATCGGCCGCGTCGGCGACGTCGACCACCGCCCCGAAGGCGCGAAGCATGCGCTCGGTGTGGTCCCGCGTGGCCTCGGGCTCGATGACTTCGGTCACGCCCCGCGCATTCAGGCCGGCGAGCAGGATCGCCGACTTCACCTGCGCCGAGGGCTCGGGCAGGCGGTAGACGATGCCGGCAAGGTCGCCGCCGGAAAGACTGAGCGGCAGCCGCCCGCCCTCGCGGCTTAAGGACCTGGCGCCCATCTCGCTCAAGGGTCGCAGGACCCGCATCATCGGCCGGCCCCTAAGGCTCTGGTCGCCGGTGAAGGTGGCGGTGAGCGCGAACCCGGCGGCCGCGCCCAGCATCAGCCGTGCGCCGGTGCCGGAGTTGCCGCAGTCTATAATGTCGGCCGGCTCGGCGAGCCTGCCAGCGCCCTGCACCCGCCAGCGACCCTCGCCCAGGCGCTCCACCACCGCGCCGAACGCGGCCATGGCGCGCGCCGTGGCCAGCACGTCTTCGCCCTCGAGCAGCCCCTCGATCTCAGTCTCCCCGCTCGCCAGCGCGCCGAGGATCAGCGCGCGGTGGGAGATCGACTTGTCGCCCGGCGCGCGGGTGCGGCCCTTGAGCGCAGACCCGGGCCGGGCCGTTAGATGTTGGGGCGCCATGAGGACGGAGGCTCCGCGCGGAACCGCGAAAACGAAGGAGGTTTAGCTTTTGACAGCGGCGATTTCGCGTGGCAAGGGAGCCGCCCTTCGCGCATCGCCTTCAAATCGCAACAGGTCTCCTCCTTGGCCAATCCCGAGCTGGGCGCAAAGCAGATTTGCCCCACCTGCACGAGCAAGTTCTACGATCTCGGCCGCAGGCCCGCGACCTGCCCCAAGTGCGGGACCCAGTTCGACCCAGAGGAGGCCATGCGGAACCGCCGCGTGCGCGCCCGCGCCTCGCCCGCCGACTACGAGGAGCCGGAGGAGAAGGCGCCCCCGCCGGTGGCCGAGCCTGACGGCTTCGAGGAGGAGGTCGACGAAACGCCCGAAGTGGACGAAGCCGCCGCCGAGCCGATCGAGGTCGCCGACGAAGAGGAAGCGCCCGAGGGCGGCATCGCGCCGCCCGGCGAGGAGCTGGGCGTCGACTTCGCCGAGGAAGAAGAGGATCTCGAGGAGGAGGCCGCCGACATTCCCTTCCTCGAGGACGAGGACGAAGACGACAACTTCGAGGACGAGATCGACACCCTGCCCGAAGACGAGCCGGACTGAGGGTCGCGCAGGCTTGATCGGCGGACCTGCTCGGCATAGGGTCCGCCCCCTTTGCGGGACAGGCTGCCCGCGAACACCCGGAATCCGGGGCTATAGCTCAGCTGGTAGAGCGCTTGAATGGCATTCAAGAGGTCAGCGGTTCGACTCCGCTTAGCTCCACCATTCCCGACCCCAAGCCGCCCGAGGTGAACGGCGCCTCCCTCGACCTGCGCGATCGCGACCGGTTGTTCGACGCCCTCCGCGCCGGTGTGTTCGAC
>JGI12269J14319_10003336_pt1 | contig 15094 bp, 17 predicted proteins | sample PeaSoiSIISIP2007_FD_14319 | JGI IMG/M metagenome (IMG submission 14319) | reverse complement strand
AGTACGCTCGAGGCGGATCTCGTGGTGGCCGGCATCGGCGTGCGGCCAAGAATCGAACTTGCCGAAAGGGCCGGGCTGACCGTTGATCGGGGCGTCGTCGTGAATGCCTATCTCGAAACGAGCGCGCCAGCGATCTGGGCGGCCGGTGACATTGCACGCTGGCCTGATCCGTATAGTGGCGAGAGTATTCGAGTCGAGCATTGGGTGGTGGCCGAGCGCCAGGGGCAAACCGCGGCACTCAATATGCTCGGGCACCGCGAGAGATTTACCGCCGTCCCTTTCTTCTGGAGCCAGCACTACGACATCCCGATTAACTATGTCGGCCATGCTGAGACATGGGACCAACTCGCAATCGAAGGCGACATCGCGGCCCGGGACTGCTTGCTGCGCTTCAAGCGCAACGGGCGCGTGCTCGCCGTCGCCTCGCTATTCCGCGACGTCGACAGCCTGCGAGCCGAGGTGACGATGGAGCGGGAAGTGGCGATCTAGCGAGGATTATCATGAGCAGCACCAATCCCGGACCTCGGCGAGCCTCCCCGCGGCCGCGGCGCCCTCGGCCGCATTTGCAGGACAATATGTATGATCGCGGATGAACGCGCGGCGCTGGCGCTCGCGGGCCTCTCGTCCACGTTGGCGCCTATATTTCGCGGTCGGCTTTGCGAGATTCTGCTTGCCTCGCGGGGCCCACGAATCTTCGAACGGCATGCCATCATTTATGATCTTGGTGAAACCGACCGAAGCCTATTTTTCATCCGCCAAGGCCTCGTCAAGACCGGGACGATTACCGAGGAGGGGCGCGAGATCATCTATGATGTCCGCACAAACGGCGACTTAGTGGGCGAGTTGTGCGCACTCGACCGACCGCGCCGCGATCGGGCCGTGGTCATCGACACGACAGCTGCGATTGCAATCAAATTCGAGGAAGTCGTAGCCACCCTTGCTGGGAATAGCGGGTTACTTGCGACTTTCATTACCGCGCTAGGCGGAGTTCTAGCGGACGCCTATGATCAGTTGAATCATGTAGCCCGTGGCGATGTCACGCATGGCGTCGTCGCCGTGTTAAAAACGCTCGCGCGCAAGCTCGGCCGACCGAGGGGAGCGCTCGTGGAAAGACCGGAGCCGAAGCCTAGCATTGGTTAAGTGCATTTCCACGCATTCACGCGATAGGTTCATGATGTAGACGATGTCCTGCCGCGAATGATCGCTGGCATAAACTAGATAGAGAGCCGTTCTTTCCTCGACAGTGAGTCTGAGAAGAAGATCGCGCAGGCGTGGGGTATATCCCGGAGTGTCATGATCTGCGCGATGTATAGACGCTTGCACATGTGGTGGAGTCGATCCGCCAGCAGCAAGAAGCTTCTGTGTGCGCATATAGGCGATGCCCATGACCCACACCGAGACGGAAGTATTCGGTCCGATAACCGCGCTCTCGCGCCATACGTCAAGCATCGTATCGCTAATCAGTTCTTCGATGAGATCGGCGTTCCCCGTCACGTGCACGAAGAAATTCGCGAGCCGCGCAAAGTACAAGAGATAGACTTTAGCTATAGCGGAGCGATCACCGGTGGAAATGTACGCGAGGAGCTCGCGCACCGTAGCCTCCGCGGACTGCTGTGCCGCGGATGATCGTGCCGTTATGCCATTACCGAGCGAGTGACCGTCCGACACGATTGTCTCCGTGGTAGGGGTTCACTGCATTAAACTTGGAACCACATTGGTTTATTCCCGGCTTCGGAATATTTTTTACTCGACAGTCACGTGGACCGTACATGCATTGCGCCTGGCGAGCCGCGATCAGTGCACCGATCGCGCGCCTCCGGTTGCCTCGGCGCGCTCAACTCCTACTGGGGAGGCCCATTCGGCGCCGCAGATCCTCAAATTGAGCGTTGGAACGCAGCGGGTCGAACGCTGGACGCAGTAGAATAGAAGGATTGAAGCGCGCATCATAGGCCTTGTTCAGCCAGACCAGTGCCTGGTCCCAATCGCCGAGCCCCACATAGATCAAGGCGACATTGGCATCGGCCGACGGGTTTAGATGTGACCGGGCTTCCAAGTCCGTGGCGATCGCCATTGCTTGCGCCTTTTGTCCTGAGAGCGCATATGCGTTGGCGAGATTGGCATCAAAGGCGGCCAGATGTCCGGAAAGTTCGATCGCCTTTTGAAACTCTACGATGGCTGCCTCGTACTGGTGCGTTTGCACCAACGCCTGAGCCAATTGAAAGTGTCCCATGCCGAAGTTCGGGTCCAGCGCCAGAGTCTTTTCACTTTGCTGTACCGCTTCGTCGAAGAGATGGGCGACGCACAATGCGTCCGCCACGTCGGCGCGGTTGATCAGGGAAAGAGGATCCAGGTTCTCGGCTCTCCTCATCTCAAACAAGGCCTCGCCATTGCGCCCCATGACGAACAGATGCCAGGCATACCAATGATGTGCGTTCGCATACCCGGGATTCAGACTGATCGCCAGCTTGTACTCTTTCTCGGCGGCATCCCAGTCCCAGTAGTACAGATCTAATACGAAGGCGAGAGAGGTGTGAGCCTCGGCGAGACTGTCGTCCAGAGCCAACGCCTCATTCGCCGCCGCCTTGGCTTGAGGAAACGCCTCTGCAGGAGCCAGAAGGCCGTATTTCCAATCGCCCGATAGTGCATAGGAATCCGCTAAGCCCGAGTAGGCCTCGGCATTGCTTGGATCCGCTGCAATCGACCGTTTGAAGAACCCGATCGCTTGGTTCAGCCCCTGGGCCGTTCGCAGGTTCCAGTAATAGCGTCCCTTGAGGTAGGCGTCATAAGCCTCCGCATTCACTGGCTTTGATTTCTTCAGTGCCGCCCGCTCCTGGCGACTCACGGTGACTCGAATCTGATCGGCAATGGCTTGGGCCACCTGGCTTTGCAGCGCGAGCGCGTCGCGCAGATCTCCTTCATAGCTCTGGGCCCATAGGTGCTCGTCCGCGGGTACGCGGATCAGCTGGACGCTGATGCGAACTCGCTCGCCGGAACGGAAGACGCTGCCTTCCACAACGGCTTGCACGTTCAGGTCGCGGGCAATCTGAGCCAGGGGTTTTTGGAGACTTTTGTAGGGCAGCACTGAAGTACGGGAGATCACACGCAATGCGCTGATCTGACCCAGATGAGTGATCAATTCCTCGGTCATGCCGTCGGCGAAGTATTCCTGCGACGTGTCGTTGGAAAAGTTTGCCAGAGGCAGGACTGCCAAGGAGCGAATCGCAGGCGAGGAGTGCCTCGAACTGTACAGAACCCAAGACAAGGAAACTGCAAGCACTACTGCCAATGCGGCGCCGATTAGTCTCCACGGAGTATGGGGGGGCGGCCTGTTCGGCGATGTGCGCACCTCAACGGCGCTGGGAACAGTGGCGTCCGCGGTTGCAGCCAGATCGTCAATCGAGGTCCCCGGGTGCCCATCGCGGACAACTGCGACGTCGGCGAGAAAGCGGTAGCCGCGGCGCGAGACGGTCTCGATGAAGCGGGGGTTTTCGGCCGAATCTCCCAACGCATCTCGGACCTTGCTGATCGCCTTGTTGAGGCCATGATCGAAATCCACGATCGTCTGTGGCCAAAGTCGACGCTGCACTTCTTCCCGGGTTACGAGCTCTCCGGGCTTTTCGAGCAGCATCGCCAGCAGTTGGAAGGGTTGCTCTTGCAACCTTAGGCGTTTGCCTTGCTTCGTGAGTTCGCCGTTTCGAAGATCAGCTTCGAAAGCTCCGAACCTTAAACGACTGGGTGAGGAGCCAGCCTGCTGCATGGCAAACGTGCCCCCACGTCCGCTTTCACGGTCTTCAGTCCTCGTTTCGCCCGCGAGGGATCAGCATGACCAGCGCCTGACTGCACGTTATGTGTTTCTGGCTCCGCTCGAAGCTAGCGGGTGGGTCGATTATTGAACTAGCCCTTGGGATCGAATTCTACAGGCCTACCGCGATTACTGCGACCTCCTTACCGGCCACTCAAGCAGGGGATGATGGCAAAGAAGCCACTGATTTCATTGGCCTTTCCAGGGAACCCACGATTCAGCGAGAAGGGGCTGACAGTCCATTGAATGCCGGCACGCGCCGGATCAAAAAGTGAGCACGACTTCAATGCTCGCTGATTGGGAGGCTGCCAATGAATTCCCCTGCGGTCGACTCAACTTCTAGCCGAATCACCTCTTCTGCGCGACGGAAGGGCCAAGCAACGAACGCGAGCGGCTCAGGCGATGACCATGAGCGCTTCAAGAGCGTGGTGCTGCCGCATCTTTCCGATGCCTATACGCTGGCGCGCTGGCTCACTGGCAGTCCCACCGATTCCGAGGATGTAGTGCAGGACGCCTGTCTTCGCGCGTACCGTGGTATCCGCAACTTCGCCAACGGCAATGCTCGTGCATGGGTGCTGACCATCGTGCGCCACACCGCCTACACCTGGTTGCAAAGGAACCGCGCAGCTGGCCCCGTATTGGTCGATGATCTCGAAACCGTCGAGCGCGAGCGATTCAGCGAACGGGATTTCGACACGCCCGAGACGGCGCTGATAGCGGAAGACGACGCGATGCGACTGCAGGCAGCGATTGCCGCGCTGCCAACGCCGTTCCGGGAAATGCTCGTGCTGCGCGATGTTCAGGGCCTCGCCTACCGAGATATCGCCGAGGTGAGCGGGGTGTCAATCGGCACAGTGATGTCGCGGCTCGCCCGGGCGCGCGGCCGCCTTATCGCTATCATGAGAACGATGGGCTACGCCGGATTTGATACTGCTACTCGTTCCATTCAGGCCCAGCCTGGTCATTAGAATGACCGAATAACGAGCGCACCGCGGACACCTTCGATCGCGTTGTTCTCGCGGAGCGGCGTTGCGCGATCGGCCCGCGGGATCGTGAGCGACCACAATGAACCTGCCGGCGCTGTCGGGCCACATACCGTTGGCGGGTAGTTTTCCTCCCGCCCAGAGGCGGAGGTAAGTCATTGGACGGGAACTTTAGTTTCGATCCAGGCGGTGCTGGGCTGGCCGGCAATGATCTGGAGCGGGAACTCTTGCGCCGAGTCAGCGCGGGAGACCGCGATGCGTTTCGCGACCTGTATCTGCGCTACCACCGCCGCCTGGCGCGGTTTTTGACGCGACTGATGCATCGGTATGAGGACGCGGAGGAAGTCATCAATGACACCCTGTGGATCGTCTGGCAGCGCGCCGGAGAGTTTCGCAACGCCTCGCGGGTATCGACCTGGATCATGGGTATTGCCTACCGTCGCGCCCTGAACATGATTCGCCGTGCCACCACCCACGAGCGCGCCATGACTCTGGAGATCGCGGAGGGCGAAGCCACGGTCAGCGATAGCGCCCAGGCGCTCGAAGCGCGCCAGCTGCTCGATTCCGGGCTCGCGCAGTTGCCGCTCGAGCAACGTCTGGTGCTTGAATTCACCTATTACCTGGATCATTCGTGCGAGGAGATTGCCGAGATCATGGATTGCCCGGTGAACACCGTTAAAACACGCATGTTCAATGCCCGGCGCAAGCTGCGGACGATTCTGGCCGGCGCGGCGCCGGGCATGGAGAACCCTTATGAATAAATACCTCGAAGACAGCCGCTGCGAGGAAGAGGCCGCGCGCCTGCTGCCGTGGTATGTGACCGGGCGGCTGAGCGCGGGCGATGCCGGGCGGGTAGCGCGTCATCTGGAGCGCTGCGCGATCTGCCAGGACGATGTGGTCCATGAACGTGCCCTGCGGGCGTTGCTGAAATCAGAGTCCAGTCTGGAGTACGCACCGCAACCGGGTCTGGCCAAGACGCTGGCGCGCATTGGCGAGCTTGAGCGCGAGGCTCCCGCGGCCACACGCAGCGCGGCGCGGCCCACCCGGGTGCCTGCGCGCCGATTTGGCGCCGTGCATTGGCTCACCGCCGCGGCGCTCGTGCAGTCAATCGGCCTCGGCGTCTTGGGTACGTCACTGTTTCATCGCTCACTCCAGGCCGACAGGGAGCCGCGCTACGCAACACTGTCCTCGGCCTCTGTGCCCGTGGCACCCGGGGCGCACATCCGCGCGGTCTTCTCGCCAGGCATGTCGCTGGGCGCGCTCAAATTACTGCTCGCGCAGAATACCCTGACGATCGTCCGGGGCCCGAGCGATGTCGGCGCCTACACCTTGGCCTTCACGGATCCGCGCTCGGCGACGCAGCGTCTGGGCCCGGCCATTGCGGCGCTGCGTACGGATGCACGCGTGATGTTCGTTGAGCCTGCAGTGAACGATGAGGGCGGCGGATGGTGAGATTGCTTGCTGACCTGCTCGCCCTCTGCCTGGTGGCGTGCAGCTCAGGTCCGCCGCTGTCAGTGTCAAACTCTCTACCCAACCACCTAATCGGTCGCAGAGGGGCGCGTCATGTCGGACAGTGCACCGATGCCGTTGGTATTCGAGGTGTCGCCTGGCGTAATCGTGACGCACGATGGGCATCTTGTTGAGAGAGTATTACCTCAAGCAACCTCGAGTCGAGACCGAAGACATTTACAAGGAAGCCAATCGGCCGCTCCAGGAGCCATCGGAACTGTCGGTCGCGCTGTGCATTACGCACGCGATAATGCCGAAGGAAATGAAGTCGGTTCATTCAGACAACGGGCTGAATTTTCACGCCGAAGCGTTACGCCGCGCAGTGCCCGGCGCGCCTCGACAGGCTCATCTCGGGCCTTCGTGCAGGACGGTACGCAGCGCGTCCCAGGCCAGCATCGCGCACTGAATCCGGGACGGGAAGTCGCGCACGTCGGCAAAGGCGCGTAGCCCACCCAGTTCCGGGTCTGGTTCGGTCCCGGCCGAGCCGACCATTTGCTCGAACTTGTGCAGCAGCGCGCGGCCGCGGGCCGCGTCCCGGCCCATCAAGGCCTCGGTCATGAGCGAAGCGGAGGCCTTGGCGACGGCGCAGCTCACCCCTGCGAAGGCGATGTCGAGGATCGCACCCTGCTCCAGGCGCACATAGACGTCTATGTGATCCCCGCACAGCGGGTTATCGCCGCAGGCCTTGCGGTTCGCATCCTGAGGCACGCGAAAGTTGCGCGGCCGCTTGCAGTGTTCCAGGACGATCCGCCGGTACAGGTCGTCCACATTCCGGGTCATCGAAACATCTCCTGCACCCGGCGCACACCCTCGACGAACTGCTCGACCTCCTCCAGCGTGTTATAGAAGGCGAAGGAAGCTCGAGCGGTTCCGCTGGGCAGGCCGAAATGCTGCATGGCCGGCATCGCGCAATGGTGACCGGTGCGAATGGCGATCCCCTCGCGGTCGAGGATCGAGCCGATGTCATGCGGGTGCACGCCATCCATGACGAAAGACAGGATGCTGGCCTTGTGCCTTGCCGTGCCGACGATGCGTACGCCCGGAATCCGCCGCAACCCGGCGCCGGCATGGTTTAGCAATCGCTGCTCGTGTGCGGCGATGGCCTCCAGCCCGATCGCCGAGACGAAATCCACAGCCGCGCCCAGGCCAATCGCGCCGGAAATGTCGGGGGTCCCCGCCTCGAACCTGTGCGGGATGGGCATGTACTCGGTCTCGTCGAAACTGACGGACCGGACCATGTCGCCACCGGCCTGCCAGGGCGGCATCGCCTCGAGGCGTTCGCGCTTGCCGTACAACACACCGATGCCGGTCGGGCCGAAACACTTGTGGCCGGAAAAGACATAGAAATCGCAGTCGAGCGCTCGAACGTCGACCAGCACGTGGGCGATTGCCTGCGCGCCATCGACCAAGACTGGTATGCCCTTGGCGTGCGCCAGGGCGGAGATCCGGGCGATGTCGGTCACGCTGCCCAGGGCATTGGAAACATGTGTCACCGCGACCAAGCGCGTGCGCGCGCCCAGCAAACGCTCGTACTCGGGATACTGGAACTCCCCGGCCTCGTTGATCGGCACCACCTTCAGCACCGCCCCGGTCTGCTGGCAGACCTGTTGCCACGGCACGATGTTGGAATGATGTTCCATCGCGCTGATGAGGATCTCGTCACCCGGCACCAGCAGCGGGCGGGCGAAGCTCTGGGCAACGAGATTGATCGCCTCGGTGGCTCCGCGCACGAAGATAATTTCCGCCGCGGCCGCGGCATGGAGAAAAACCTGGACGCGGGCCCGCGCCGCCTCGAAGGCATCCGTGGCGCGCTGGCTCAGGGCATGCACGCCGCGATGCACGTTGGCATTGTCCTGGGCGTAAAAGCGCGACACCGCATCGATCACGGCCTGGGGTTTCTGCGTGGTCGCCGCGTTGTCCAGATAGACCAGCGGCTTGCCATGCACGCGGGCCCGCAAAACCGGAAACGCGCGGCGCCACCCCGCCACGAGTGTCCCCGAGGCGGCCGTTCGCATCCCTTCCACGTACAACATGTCCATTGGCGTTCGCGGTTGAGCCGCCTGGTGCAGCACCTGTACCATTGCCCGCCGGCCGCTACTTGTCGGCCCGCACCAGCCTGGCGTAGTGCAATCCGTCCTTGCGCTCTGGCCCGGCCCCCTCTGGACCGAAGCTGAGCCGATAGGCTTCCCCTTCCTTGCCACGACCGCGGCGCCCGGTCGCCGTCCAGAAATAGGTCGCTGGTGTGTCCGGGAAGAGCGTCAGGTTGACGCGCGGATTGGCGCACTGGCGCTCGACGATCATCGCGAGTTCCGGAATGTGCGGCATTCGCCAGTCGGTATGGTTTGCATAGCCGCCCGCTGCGTTGAGTGCGCTCGCGGCGTCCTGCGCCGATTTCCAGGTGAATGCCTGCGGCTTGCCGCTGCAGTGGGATCCCGTCCAGCGCTGCCCCAACGCGCAGCGCATCCACATCATGCCGGACTGGGTATCCGTCAAGGTGCCATCACCGTTATCGCTAAAACGCTCGGTGGGCGTCGACAGGGGGTAGGACGTGGTATCGCACTGCTGGTTTGCAAGGGCGGTGGAACCGCCCATCACCAGCACCATCACACACGCAATTTTCTTCACGGCTTCTCCCACAGGCGCACGCCATCGAGTTGGCGGACGCCCCCTAAACCTCGGAGGCCTCCGCCGTGTGTCGCGTCTTAACTTTCGGCTACGCCTACTTGTCGTAGCCGACACCCGAGCCCTGCTTTGGATAGCCAGGGCCTGATTTCACAACCACGGGCGCGGTCTGTTCGGTGGCGAGCCCGGGAGAAATCTGCTTCCCGCGGTACAGGTAGAACGCATAGGCCTCCATGGCGATCATGTCATCACTATTGACGTCCAGCGCTTTCCCAGCCTGCGGCGTCGTGATGCACCAATTGATCATCTCGCGCAGCGGTATAACGCGCCCAAGGTCCGCCTGATACTTCGGGAAGGTGTGCGGATTCGAAGCCGCGGCGTCCGGGTGGCAGTTGCCGCAGGCCAGGCCGTTGCTCGACATGCTTGGATTGCTACCATGCCAAAGGTCTCGGCCATGATCGACGACGCCGAGGAGTGCCTTTTCCTGATCGGCCAACTCTTCCTTGGTATAGGGTGGGCGCGCCAACGCAGAGGTGTTCACCAGAAGAGTCAGCGCACCGAACGTGATCGCCGTGCCCAGGCCCGCAAACAAATGTTTCGTGTCAGTGTGTTCCATGGTCTCATCCCCCTTAAACCTTAAAGCCGTCTTTGATAGCCGGCTTCAGCATGTCGTCGAATGGATCGTAGTGCATCGTTCCCTGGAAATTGGATTCCAGATCGATGTGCTGAGCGCCCAACCCATCCTCTACAAGAGCCGGATCAGAGCGGTTCATGCGCATGTTCGGGTAGGCGAGCTTGACATCCGGGTAGGGCCACGGCCACGAGGTCGACAAGCTTCCGACCGAGGACATGTTGCCAATCTTGTTGTACACGGTCTGATGAACGTGGCCGTGGAAGGACATGAAGCGCTCGAATTTCCCTAGGATCTCGCGTATCTGGGGAGCATCCTCGGTCTGGAAATTCCAGCGCGGATAGTAGTCCCACAACGGCGAGTGCGTGAAGACGACCACCGGAGTCTCACTACCCAGCGTCTTCACGTCGTTCTTGAGCCACTCCAGCTGCTCCTCGCGCACGCCCCAGGGGCCGCAAATCGGGCTTTCCAGCATCTCCATGGTGTCCATACGCTGCTTGGCGCTCATGCCGGCCGCAGTCCAGAAATCGCGCACGAGGATGGAGTTCATGCCGATGAAGTGCACGCCATTGTGATCGAAGGACCAGGTCGGTTTGCCAAAACGACCGCGCCACGCTTCACCCATGTCCAGGTACCAGTCGTGCTCACCGGGAATGTAGTGCACCGGCATGGTCAGCTTAGAGAGAATCTTTTGGCCCTTCTGCAGCTGGTCGTCCCGGCCGTTTTGGGCGATATCGCCGCAATACACCACGAAATCCGGCCGGGGTTTCATGTCGTTGACCTGATCGACCGCGAGGGCGAGAAATACATCGAATTTGTGGTCCTCGATGCTGAACAGGTGCGCATCCGTGAGGATGGCAAATCGGAAGGGTGTGACCTTCCTCGACGTGGCCGCAGTGACCACCTGCACCAGCCCCAAGTTGATGCCCATCGCGCTGGCCACCAACGTCGTGAGTCCAGCGCGTGCGGAAATCGTGAGAAAATCCCGCCGACTGGTGCTCTTCAAATCGTCCATTGCTGTCCTCCTGATGGGTGAACGGCCTGCCTTGTGGACGGCAGGTCTGATGCGAATCTAATGCAACGATCAGAGCTGTTGCTTGGGCAAAACCGAAAAGTCGCAGACGCTCGGCGCTCGCAACACGCAGCCCCGCATTGGTCTCCGACATGCAGCGTACTCGCGAGACACGCGAGTGCGGAGAGTGCAGCATGGATGTCAACATTCCCAATTGAATGTTTGAATGACGGCGATAGGGCTTAGCTATGGAACCGTAGACCAGCGACGGCTCCGCTAGCGAAAATCGCGCCCGGGGTATTGTGGTTACGAATGCCGTCATTGGCTTTGTTTTCGTGGATCCATGTTTGGGTCACCGCAGAGGNGAGTGGTATTGCAAGACCATGATCCTGGAGAAGTTCGCGCGCCCACCGTCCCATCTTCAAGAGAAGTTTCGTCTGCCGCCGTTCAATCTCGCGCGCGCAAGACTCTTCGCTTCACCTAAAACTGCGACGGTCCCGATGGGCGGATCATCCCTGACCAGACCGGCGAGCAACGACAGATCCTTCGCCTTCGGGTAGCCTTTGCGCCAGATCAAGCCAATGCGGCGGCTGGCGTTTTCTGATAGTAGGGGCCGCACTACGTATGACGGCGCCTGCTCTTGCGGGGGCCGTACCGCCAGCGCTGGTAGCAACGTGCAGCCGAAGCCTGCAGCGACCAGCTGGCAGATGGTTTCCAGGCTGGCAGCGCGGAAATCGTCCATTCCTTCCTGGTTCGCCGTCTGGCCACAGGCGGCCAGCGCCTGACCGCGCAGGCAATGGCCATCGGCCAGCAGCAGAAGAAATTCGTCACGCAGATCGGCTTCAGTGACGACTTGCAATCGAGCCAGCGGGTGCTGCGGAGGGCAGGCAAACCAGAATGGCTCGTCGAATAACGGCAGCTCCTCGAAATCATCGCTCTTCAACGGCAGCGCCATCATAGCGGCATCGATTTGATAACTGCGCAGTCGCTCCAGCAGATGTTGGGTCAGGTCCTCGTGCACCACCAACTGCAGACGCGGGTAGCGGCTTTTCGCGAGCGGGATGAACCATGGAAGGAAGTACGGCGCCAGCGTTGGAATCACACCCAGATTGAGCGGGCCCGCTAAAGGCGCACGCGGCTTCCGGGTCGAGGACAGCAGGGCGTCGACGTGTGACACTATTTGGCGCGCCTTTTCCGCTACCTCTTGTCCGATCGGCGTGAGCGATATGGACTTGGTGTTGCGTTCGATCAGGGTGGCGCCGAGATACTCCTCTAGCTTCCTGATCTGGGTACTCAAGGTTGGCTGGGATATGTGGCAATCCTCGGCGGCGCGCCCGAAATGTGCCCGATCTGCAAGAGCCACCAAATAACGCAATTCTCTCAGGGTCATGGCCGAGTTTCTCTCAGATTTTCAGTGTCGGCTACGTGTCCGCGGTGCGCCATTACGAGCCAGGCCCTCAGCAAGATCAAATAGATATTGCCTAAAACGTCGATAGATTTGGTCAATGATCGGCCAAAAGTCATGGCGAACTCGCTGACTCTTCGCATATCGTGCGGTTGCCTTCGGTCAGATCAATTTCTGGAAAATCTATCCCTCTAAGTCGTAGACGATACGACTGTCAAGGCGGGTCCGTCGCGGCGATCTTACGAGAAATAAACCATGTTCGCGGACACCTCCCCCGAATCAGGCGGTGACGTGAGTAAAGCGGCTTCGAGGCTGCAATTCTTTCAAGGCCTTGTTGAAACCCAGGATATACGCAGCGCGCAGAACCAGGGCAGTCGCAAGACAGGCCAGAACTACTCCGTGGCCGTACACGATAAGATCGCTCCGTTCCAGGCCTTCAGGTAATGTGCCAGCCGCAAAGACCAAGAGAATCGGCGCGAAGATCGCTGCGGCTGCGAGCGCGGGGTAAAAAAAGTCGCTCTGGATTTTGGTGGAAGTAGGCATGTCAATCTCCTCGAACGTTGGTTTGATTCAGTGGTGCTATCCATGATGTCGAGAGACAAGAAAAATAACTTCGAGGATTAGTACCGATACAAGGCAGAATGGTTCATGGCGCGGAGAAATAAGTTGGCAGACGCATGCAATTGTTGCAGGCAGATCCAATGCGGAGCATAGGAATTACGGAGGACGCGGCGTAACGGCATCGCAATAGCGCGCTACGGGCGATACATCGCCTGACTGCATCGAGTCGAACCCAGTTCGGTCTGTCGCCCAGCGCTGACATTCGTATCGATCCTGCGCCTGTTGTTCGGTATTCTGACCATTCTTCGGATAGACAAATAAGTCAGCACCCGTCGGCTCGTGCGTGGCGATCTGGCTCTCCACCTGGGGCGGGGGACGAACCCTCTCAAACTCGCTTACCGTCGAGTTCCACGCGTAGTAGTTGGCGTCCGCGTAATAGTAGGGCACGCTGTTCCACCAGAGCGTCAAGTAATACGGCAGCGTGGCAAAAAACAGGCCGTACCCGAGGTCGTCTCATCCCCACCCGCCGTAGTAACCGTAGCCACTGCGCCAGCCGTGGTAACCCGCACCGTAGGCGCCAACTCGGCTGTCGAAGTGACCCGAGTAGGCCCATCCGCGGCCGCCATGCGCACCACCGCCCTGGGCCGCAAGTGCGGCGCCGGGTGCTGCGAGCGTCCGCATCAGCGCGATTGCGACGCAGCGCATGCCGCAGAGAATGGATCGATTATTCATGGTGTCATCACGCAGTGTATTGGTGGAAACAGGATGACTTGCCTCCAGCGCAAATCAATGGATCGAAGCTGGTGCCGGATTACCCCGCGTGGCCCGTCGAGAGTTGCTGGTAGGTTTCTGGAGTCATGGCAGGCATTTGTCGCACAAAGGCGACGATGTCCCAGATGGCGGCATCATCCAGGCTCTTGCCCCACGCGGGCATCGCGCTCATTTTGATGCCGTGTTTGATCGTCCAGAACGCCTGCTGGACGTCATCGATGTCTTCCTGCGCGAGGTTTGGCGGGTGGGGGTAGAGGCCTGGGCGGATGTCGGACTTGGTCATTCCAGGGGCCAGGTGACAGCCGACGCACAGCGCCGCATAGTGTTCAGCGCCGGCCGCGATCCTCGTTGGATCATTGAGTTTGGGAGCCTCGAGCGCGCGGGCGCGCGCCGCGATCGAGCGCTGCCGCAGCTGTTGGATGATCGCCAGCACGATCTTGGTGTGATGGTCGTCCGCGCCGATGTTATAGACACCGGAGCCGACAAACACCGCGCCGCCGATCGCGAGTGTCAGCAGCGTGACGCCGACCACAAGACCCGTTCTGGCAATGCTCTTCATGCGATCTACTCGACGATGATGGTCTCGACCATGCGCGGATGAATGGAACAGGTGATGTGGTACGTGCCTGGTTTGTCGAACTTGTACGAGAAGATTTCGTCCGTGTCGAAGCCGCCCGAGCGGAATAGGCCGGTATCGCTGACCACGTTGTGCGGCTCATCGTCCTTGTTGGCCCAGGTGATGGTCGCGCCCGCCTTGACCGTCAATGCCATGGGCGTGAACATAAAATCCTTGATCACGATCTGTGCGGAGTCCGCCGCACTCGAGGGCTGACTGGCTGCGATCAACCACAGCACGGCCACACTGGCAACCGTCAGTAACGTTCGATAGCTTGCCGAAATCACCTGAGTCTTCTCCTTAGGTTATCGCTGCAGAACACCTTCAAGCCAGCGTCGTATCACTGAGCGCCAATGCGCTCGGATGCTTCACGACCGACACGCGGGTGATGCCGAGCATCTTGGGCAGCTGATCCGCGCTCACCTTGAGGGGGCCGGGACCTGCGCCTTCGCCGGCCAGCGGCTGGGGATACGCGGTGGAGCGCGCCGTGTGGAAGGTGATGTTGCCTTCAACCTTCTGCACGATCTGATGGATATGCCCATTGAGCACCGTCACCGAGCCGAAGCGCCGCAGCGGCTGCATGAGCTGATCGGCATCCCCGGTGCCCCAGCCCCAAGACTCGTAGATGGTCCAGAGCGGCATGTGGGCGAAGACCACGATCGGGGTACTGGAGGAGCGTCCCTTGAGGTCGGCCGTCACCCAGGCGAGCTGCTCGGTGCCCAAGGTGCCCAGACCGCCCGGCTTGAACTGCAGCACGTTGACCAGCGCGATGAAGTGCACGCCGGCGTGATCAAAGCTGTAATAGCCCTTGTTGTCGGATGCCTTGCCGAAGCGGTTGAAATATTCCGTGACGGTCGGATCGGTGGTGTCGTGCTCGCCCGGCACCGTGTGCAGCTCGCTGGTACGCAAACGCGCGAGCATCTGCTGCGCCAGGTCAAATTCCGCAGGCCTGGACAGATGGGTGATATCGCCCGTATGGAGGATGAGCGCGGGTTGCTCGGACATGCCGTTGACGATATCGATGGTTTGGGTGAGGGTTCCATTCACGTCGGGATTCGCTTCCTTATTGAACCCGATATGGGTATCGCTGATCTGCACGAACAGCGGCTTGCCCAGCCGCGCGATACCCGGCTTGTCCTCTGCGGCGCGGGCCAGATTCACCGGCGTGAAGACGCCGCCCGC
>JGI12269J14319_10003335_pt1 | contig 15095 bp, 17 predicted proteins | sample PeaSoiSIISIP2007_FD_14319 | JGI IMG/M metagenome (IMG submission 14319) | reverse complement strand
GGGGTCGCCCGCCCCGGACGCATCGGCGGCCGCCGTCAGCAGGGGACGGTCGGCCCCGCTTCCCACTCGGCGGGCCAGGGTTTCGGGGCGGGCGCGCAGCCACACCACGGTCCCCGCCGCACGGAGGGCGGCGCGGTTGGTGCTGTCGATGACCGCACCACCGCCGACCGACACCACGGCCGGGACGCTCCCCCCGAGCACCGCTTCGAGCACCCGCGCCTCGTCCGATCGGAAACCCGCCTCACCGCGCGCAGAGAAGATCTCGCGCACCGTCGAAGCGGCGGCCCGCTCCACTTCCCCGTCGGTGTCGACGTGCGGTCGACCGAGCCGCGCCGCGACGAGCCCGGCCACGGTCGACTTTCCGGCGCCCATCATCCCCACGAGCAGCACGTGCTCAGCCACGGCCGGCCGCAGCGGCCGACGACGGGGTGTCGTGGAGCGACGACAGGTACCCGTCCCGGTTGCGCACAACCTCGGCCAGCGAGTCGCCTCCGAACTTGCGCAACGCTTCGGAGGCGAGCACGAGCGCGGTCATCGTCTCGGCCACCACGCCCATGGCAGGGACGGCGGTGACATCGGTGCGCTCCTTGAACGACACCGTGGACTCCTTGGTCACGACGTCGACGGTTCCGAGCACGGGCCTGTTCAACGTGGCGAGTGGCTTCATCCCGACCCGCGCCGCGATGAGCCCACCGGTGGATATGCCTCCCTCGATCCCTCCCGCCCTGTCGGTCTCGCGGCGGTAGTCGCCCGACCCCTCGTCCCAGCTGATGGCGTCGTGGGCCTCCGAACCGCGTCGGGACACCACGTCCGAGCCCTCGCCGAGCTCGACATGCTTCACGGCCTGGATGCTCATGAGCGCCTGGGCCAGCAGACCGTCGAGGCGGCGGTCCCAGTGGACGTGGCTGCCGAGACCCACCGGAACTCCGTAGGCGAGCACCTCGACCACCCCACCGAGCGAGTCCCCGTCCTTGGCGGCCGCCTTGATGGCCTCGACCATGCGCGCCTCGACATCGGGGTCGAAGCACCGCACGGCGGAGGCGTCGATGCGTTCGAGGTCGCCAGGCCCGGGGCGGACCACCCCCTCGGAGCGCACCGGGCCGAGACCGACGACGTGACTCAGCACCGACACCCCGAGCCGGGCCAGCAGGGCCTTGGCCAGGCTGCCCGCCGCCACGCGGGCTGCGGTCTCACGGGCCGAGGCGCGCTCGAGGACGTCGCGCGCGTCGTCGAACCCGTATTTCTGCATGCCGGCGAGATCGGCGTGTCCGGGGCGGGGCTTGGTGAGGACCTTGGAGGGCGACCCCGGGTCGGGGGACATCTCCTCCTGCCACTTCGGCCACTCCGTATTGGCGATCTCGATGGCGACCGGGGAGCCCAGGGTCCGTCCGTGGCGTATCCCCCCGACCAGCGTGATCTCGTCCGCCTCGAAGCGCATTCGGGGTCCGCGCCCGTACCCGAGGCGCCGGCGGGCGAGCTCGCCGGCGATCTCGGAGGCCGTGACGGGGAGACCCGCCGGCAGGCCTTCGACGATCACCACGAGGGCTTTGCCATGGGACTCTCCCGCGGTGAGGTACCTGAGCACGGCGCCAATCTACTTCGGTGCCCTCCGGTCCCCGGCCCGGTCAAGCGCCACCGCGGTCGCGCTCTCGAGCGGTCACATGCTGTGATGGAACAGCGTGTGGGCGATGGGGTTGCCCCACAGGATGGTCACCACGGCCCCCGCAGCGAGAAAGGGGCCGAAGGGGATCCTCGTCTTTCGGCCCGCCCCCGACACCGCCATGGCCCCGACCCCGACCAGCGCGCCCAGGACGAAGGCGGCGAAGAACCCCACGAAGGCATGGCCCAGCCCCAGCCAGCCGGTGGCGAAACCAACCACGCCGGCGAGGCGCACGTCACCGAAACCCATTCCCCGGGGCACGATGAGATGCACGACGAGGAAGGCCACGAAGGCCGCCGCGCCGGCGATGGCGGCACGTGCCAGCAGCCCCCACTTGTCGTCGACCGCCGCCGCCACGACGAACAACGGCACCATGACGGCGAGGGTCGCGTACACGAGTCGGTTGGGGATGATCTGGCGCTCGAGGTCCACCGCGCTCATCGCCACCATCGACAGACCGAACACGGCATAGGCCGCGAGCACCACGTCGTCACCGAAGCGCGCCGCGAAAGCACCGAGTACCACGGCGCCCACCACCCCGAGCAGGGCCGGTCGCCACGGGTGTGAAACCCGCTCCCGGCACGAGTGGCACCCGCGCCGCAAGAACAATGCGTTCGCCACCGGGACGAGGCCTCGTCCCCGGTAAGGCGTGGCACACGACGGGCAGCGCCACCAGGGACGGTCGAAGGGCCGACGCTCCCCCAGCCGCTCGACGACGATCTCGAGCTCACCGCCGAGGAGAAGTCCCGCCCCCGCGCTGACCCCCGTGACGAGGGCGTGCATGTCGGCACGCTAACCGACGGCTTCCGTGCCTCCGCGGATGCGCGGCCCGGCGCAGCGCATGGCGCGGCGGGAACCCCAGAGGCCCGGCGGACTACTTCTTGGCGGGCTCGTAGAAGGGGTTGGCGCCGCTGGCGTGGTCCGTGACGTCGACCACCGACACGACTTCGGGAACAGAGTCGCGCAGCGCCACCTCGATGCCCTGGGAGAGCGTCACCGACGCCAGCCCGCAACCCTGGCATCCCCCGCTCAGGCGCACGTAGACGACACCCTCTTCGACCGCGACCAGGTCGGCATGACCACCGTGCATGGCGATGGAGGGGTTCACCTGGGACTCGAGCACCTTGAGGACCCGCAGGGCGAGGTCGCTCGTCAGGTCCACCTCGGGTCGGTCGGCGAAGGCCTGTGGCCGCGGCGGGGTGTTGGGGTTCACGATGACGAGCCCGCCGTCACCGTCGTCGGACCAGTCGAGCCTCGCTCCCACGATGCGGGCCAAGCTCGACTCCGGGACCACCACGGCGAGGCCCTCGTCGTCGGTGACGCTGTCGCCGGGGCCGGCGTCGGCAGCCGCCTGGAAGTAGATGTCGTAGGTGTAGGCACCGTCGCGCGCGCCCGTGACCTCGACCCACAGGGCCAGGCGCTCGGCCTCCGCCTCCTGGGCCCGGGCGTCGAGCACGACGCTGCGGGCCGCCGGGGTGACGGTCAGCGCAGTAGAGACTTCAGCGTCGCCGGCCGGCGAGACGTCCTCCCCCATGGCGGTCAACCTCCTCCGGCCATCATAGGTGGGTGGCCCGGCTACTCCTCCTCGTCCCCTCGGCCAGTTACCGGGCCCGGGATTTCCTCGATGCGGCCCGGGCGCTGGGTGTCGACGTCGTCGTCGGCACCGAGCAGTCCCATGCCCTGGCGGGGTTGATGGGGTCGCGCACCCTCGAGGTGCCCCTGGACGATCCCGGCGAAGCCGCCCGTGTCATCGTCGCCCACGACGCGGTCGCACCCCTCGACGCCGTGATCGCCGTCGACGACATGGGCACCCTGGTGGCGGCGGAGGCCTCGGCGCTCTTGGGGCTCCGCCACAATCCGCCCGACGCCGTCGCCGCGGCACGCGACAAACTCGCCCTGCGCACCCGGCTGGCCGCATTCGAGGTCCCCCAACCCGTCTTCGCCGCGCTCGCCGCCGGGGCCGGGCCCGAGGAGATCGCCGCGGTGACCACCACCGTCGGACTGCCATGTGTGGTCAAGCCCACGACGCTGTCGGGGAGCCAGGGAGTGCTGCGCGCCGACACCGTCGAGGACGCCGTGGCCGTCGTGGCGCGCGTCCGTGCCATCGCCACCACCGCCGGCGTCGACCCCGGCGCCCCGCTTCTGGTCGAGCAGTTCGCGCCCGGACCCGAGGTCGCCGTGGAGGGCCTCATGCTGTCGGGTGAGTTGCGACCCCTGGCGGTCTTCGACAAGCCCGACCCGCTCGACGGGCCGGCGTTCGAAGAGACCATCTACGTGACACCGAGCCGCCTGGCCCCGGCCGACCTCGCCGCCGTGCTGTCGGCCACAGCCGCCGCCACCGCCGCCCTGGGGCTGGTGGACGGCCCCGTCCACGCCGAGGTGCGCGTGCACGAGGGTCGGGCTTCGGTGATCGAGGTGGCGGCGCGCACGATCGGCGGGCTGTGCTCGCGGGCGCTGTCGTTCTCCACGGGACGCTCCCTCGAGGAGCTCGTCATCGCCCATGCGCTGGGCCTCCCGCTCGGAGCCACCGGTGCGCTGGGGGCATCGGGGGTCTTGATGGTGCCGATCCCCCGCGCCGGCACACTCGTCGCGGTGGAGGGACAGGCCGAGGCTCGCCAGGTGCCCGGGGTGACCGACGTCCAGATCACCATCGCGGCGGGTCGCGCCGTGGAGCCGGTACCGGAAGGCAACCGCTACCTCGGGTTCGTCTTCGCGCGTGACAGCACGCCGGCCCGGGTCGAGAAATCGTTGCGACGGGCGTGGGACTGTCTCGACGTCCGCGTCGACGACTGAACCGCCACCGCGGTCGAGGTCCGTCCCCCCGTGGATATCCCGCTACCGTGGAGCGGTGCGCGTCGTGTTGGTCTCGACCTACGAACTCGGCCATCAACCGCTGCACGTAGCATCACCCGCCCGCGCCCTGCTCCAGGCCGGCCACGACGTGCGCGGCGTCGATCTCGCCGTCGACCCGTTCGATGTCGATCTGCTGTCGTGGGCCGATGCGGTCGCATTCTCGGTCCCGATGCACACCGCCATGCGACTGGCGCGTCCCGCGTGTCGCGAGATACGCAGCCGCCGCCCGGACGTGGCGCTGTGTCTCTATGGCCTCTACGCCGGCCTCGACGGCGCCGAGGGCTTTGCGCCGGTCGCCGATCTCGCCATCGCCGGCGAGTACGAGCCCGGCCTGGTCGCCTGGGTCGACTCCCTGGGTCGAACCCCGGCGACACGGGTTGCGGACCACGGCGGTGCCGATCGCCGCGTCGTCGAGCTCGGGCGGGGGCGGTTCGGGCTACCGGCTCGTGACCTCCTGCCGGACCTCGACCGCTACGCCCGGCTGGCGCTCGGTCACGAGCGCCGTCTCGCCGGCTACGTCGAGGCGAGTCACGGGTGCGCGCACCGTTGCCGGCACTGCCCGGTGCCCGTCGTCTACGACGGGCGCACCCGTGTGGTCGGTGAAGACGCCGTCGTGGCCGATGTCGCACAACTCGTCGCCATGGGAGCGCGTCATGTCACCTTCGGCGATCCGGACTTCCTGAACGGCCCTCGTCACAGCGCCAGGGTGATCGACGCCGTCCACAGCGCCTTCCCCGACCTCACCTTCGACGTGACCGTCAAGGTGGAGCACATCCTCCGCCACCGCGACGTATGGCCCCGCCTGGGGGCGGCCGGATGCCTCTTCGCGGTCTCGGCGTTCGAGTCGGCGAGCGACCACATCCTCGAGCAGCTCGACAAGGGCCACACCGCCGAAGAGCTCGTCGAAGCCGTGGCCGTCCTGCGCGCCTCGGGCATCGAACCTCGACCGTCGCTACTCCCCTTCACGCCCTGGACGCGTCCCGAGGACGTTTTCGCCCTGTTGGACCTGGTGGCGCGGGGCGATCTCGTCGGCAACGTGGACCCGGTGCAGTACGCCATCCGGCTGCTCGTCCCCCCCAGCTCGCTCCTGGTCACGTCGGGGCGACTCGACGGGCGGCTCGACGCCTACGACGACGAGCACCTGGGATGGTCGTGGCACGCGCCGGACCCGCGCCTGGACCGGCTCCAGGGCCGGCTCTCCGACATCGCCGAGCTCGCCGCCGCCGAGGAGTGGCCGGCCCAGGAGTCCTACGACGCCGTGCGCGGCGCCGCTGTCGCCGTACTCGGGGAGCGCGCCGGTCACAGCTCGGCGGCCCCGGAGCCCGACCCGCGCCTTCGCTCGCCCGTCCCGGCGGACGAGCGGCCGAGGCTCACCGAGGCGTGGTTCTGTTGTGCCGAGCCGAGTGAGGCCCAGATGGCCGCGGCGGGGGTCCGGGATTGGGCTCCCACGCCGGTCGCCACGGGCGGAAAGTGAGCGAGATGGCCACGGGTCGAGCAACCACCCAGGGAAACACCGCCAAAGCCAAGGATCGGCACGGGCCCTGGCACGGCGCTCCCGCCGGTGCCCACGAATGGGTGAGTTTCCCGGACCTCGAAGAGGAGCGAACGTGGCAGTTCGACGTCACCTTCCTCGAGAGCCGCTGGACGTGCATCTTCGGCAACGGCTGCCAGGGCGTGCTCACGGGCCCGGCCCCCGAGATGGTGCAGGGATGCTGCTCCTACGGGGCGCACTTCACGAGTGCCAAGGACGCCCGGCGGGTCGAATCGGTAGCCGCCACATTGACCCCCGAGCAGTGGCAGTTCCACGGAAAGGCCCGCCCCAAGCGGGGGACGCGACCCAACATCGTGGTCAAGTCCAAGTCAGGCGAGCTCACCACCCGTCTCGTCAAAGACGCGTGCATCTTTCTCAACCGCCCGGGCTTTCCGGCCGGTCCCGGGTGCGCCTTGCATCAGGTCGCGGTGCAGCGAGGAGTCCCCCACCTCGAGCTCAAGCCCGACGTGTGCTGGCAACTCCCCTTGCGCCGCGACGACGAGGTCGCCGATGACGGGCACGTGACATCGGTGATCCGGCAATGGGACCGTCGTGACTGGGGTGAAGGTGGCTTCGAGTTCCACTGGTGGTGCACCGAGTCCCCCGAGGCCTTCGTCGGGACCCGTCCCGTCTTCAAGGAGCTCGAGCCTGAGCTCGTGGCCATGGTGGGCAAGAAGATCTACAAGCGCCTCGTGCAGTACCTCATGGCGCGCGAAGAGGCGCTCGGTGAACCGGCGGTGGCGCCTCCACCCGGCCCCGCCGCCGCGTCACCGGTCACCGTGGGTGCCACACGCAACGGCGTCCGGAAGGCCAAGGGCGCCCCGTCAGGGTCCGGACCGGTGCCCGTCCGACTGCCCCACCCCGCCGTCAGGCCCGTTCAATCCTGACCGGGACCGGACCCCGTCCTCGTCGGACGGGGTCCGTCAGTCAGGGAGGGGGTCGTCCTCGGCGGACTGGGAAGGCCCCTGACCCAGGATGTCTTCGAACTCGGTCTCGGCCATGCACCACGACGCGTGTTCGTCGTCGGGCTCCGCACCACACTCCGGGCAACGCTTGTTGGCGGTCGCGACCGATCGCTTCAGGCTGCGGGCCTCCTCGAAGCGGCGATGCCGTCCCTTTTTCACGAGCGACTCCTCCGGCGGGCTGGCGCGTAGATCACGGCGAGGACTCCTTGCGAGTCTACCCGCCGTTGCGTACCCCTCCGATCCGGGGTCCCCGCCCTTGTGGCCTGCTCAGGCAGCCCACAGGCCGCCGGTAGAGTCGGGGCGTGTCCGAGGAGTTCGATCCGGCCGCCATGGTCGAGCGTTTCCGCGCCCGGGCTGCGGCGGTGCGCTCCCGAGGCCTTCCGCCCATCGAAGGCCCTGAGCGCAAGCGCTTCGCCGAGCAGGCCCAGCTCGACTACATGGACTACGCCATGCTCGGCGACGCCGAGGTCGCGCTCGAGAACGGGATCCTCACCCTGCGCGTGGACCTTCGCCCCCCGCCGCCGGCGTCGGACGGCACCGCGGACTGACCGCCGGCGGCGGCCCGACACCCTCCCCCAGGATCCGACACCCTCCCCCAGGGAGGGCTCCGAGGGGCGCCAACCACGGTCGCCGCCCGCAGTCGCCCTCTGCGGTCCCTTCACCCTCCGTAGTTCATCCGGGTGTCCTCCATGCGCAAGACGCCCGCATCGGGTGCGGGCGAATCGCCGGGTGACTCACCGCAGTCGACGACCTCGCCGACGAACCAACCGTGGCTCCCGAGAGCCAGCACGTGGCGCACCTCGCAATCGAGCCACGCCAACGCGCCGTCGAGGATGGGAGCACCGGTGGTGGCGGCGTGCACCGCCTCCCCTTGCATCGTCCCGGTACCGCTGTCGTCGAGCGATGATTCGGTGACCGGCTTTGCGAACCGACGGACGACGGTGCGTTGCGAACGAGGGAGCAGGCTGAGGGCGAACACACCGCCCGTCTCGAGCAATTCGTGGGTGACCGCCCCCGACTCGACGCCGATCCCCACGAGCTTCGGGCTCATCGCCACCTGGGTCACCCAGCTGATCGTCATGAGGTTTCGGCGGGGACCGGCGCGCGAACCCACGACGTACAGGCCCGACGGCATTGACCACAGGACCCGTCGCCGCAGGCGGTCGTAATCGTCGGGGTCGCGCCCCGGCGGCACCGGCCCGACCACCTCGTGAACCGGGCTCACGACGACCCCCCCGGTCCGGTGGCGCCCAGGGCGTCCAGGCGCGCCTCGGCCTTCACGTATCCCGACGCCGCGCTGGCGAGCTCGACGGCGGAACGGCTCAGCAACGACGTGTCGCCGTCAGCCCCCGTGAGACAGTGCCGTCCTCCCGCCGCGGCCGACGCGTAGGCAGACGAGAGGATGCCGGTGAGGGTGGCGTCGGGGCTGGGCAGGTTTTGATTGGCGCTCAGCGCGTCGTTCACGAGCACGTCGCAGTCGGTGCGCACGCCGGCGCCGTCGTGAGCCACCTCGACTTCGGCGATCCGGCGGGCGTCCCCGCGCAACGTGCTCAGGCTGGCGGCGAGACCGGTGGTCGTGGCCCACGAGTGCACCTGCTGGCCCAGCGTGCGACCCGGGAACGGGCTCCCGCACGAGGCCAGGGCGAATGCCGCGACGAGCAGCACCGCCCCCCGACCGATCACCGGTGGCCCGGACCGACGAGCTCGGGCGGTGGCCACGCCGGGTCGAGCTGGCGGAGGAACATCGCGCATCGCTCCTCCTCGGCGGTTTCGCCGATGGCGGCCGCCGACGCCCGCAGGCCGTCGACACAGCGGAGGAACCCGCGGTTGCTCGGATGGGCCCACCGCACGAACCCACTACCCCTCCACCCCGCTCGGCGCAAGGCGTCGAGGCCCCGGTGATAGCCGACCCGGAAACACGCGTAGGCCTCGACGTCGTCCCGGGCCACCTCGCCCAGCGCCGCCCATGCCTCGGACCACTCGGGAAAGGCGCGCACCACGTCCGCCACGGCGTCACGGCGTCCCGGCACCGGGGCATCGAGCGCGTTGGCGAGGCGGGTGCTCGCAGCCGGCGGTGCTGGGTCGAGCACGGCGTCGGGGGGCGTCGAGCCCAGATCGATCGGGCCGGTCATGGCGGTGTCCCTTCCGCTTCGGGGAATCCGGTGAACGAGTCCTGAGACGGCCGCTCACGACGTGACAGGAACAGACTCAGGGCCGACGCCGCCAGGACGACCACGATCACCAGGGCTCCGAGGAGCGCGTACAACATCAGGCCTCCTGTCGCGCCCGCGAGATGGTCACTCGAAGCGCACGAGATGGTAGTCCCGCCCTTTGCGCAGGACGAGGTAGGTGTCGAACAACAGATCGGACTCGTCGAGCCGCGTCTCGGTGTCGCGTTCCTGGTTGTCGTTCACGTAGACGCCGCCCTGGGTCACGAGCCGGCGTGCTTCGTTCTTCGATTTGGCCAGGCCGGCGTCGATCACGGCATCGACGAGTGCGAGCCCCGGCGGGTCGAGTGCAGGGCGCGCCCGGGTCGACGTGGGCGTCTCCGTGATGACGGCGAGCAACGTCTCCTCATCGAGCGACGCCAACTTCCCCGCGTACAGTGCCAGCGCCGCCGCCTCGGCGCGCCGCGCCTCGCCCTCCCCGTGCACCAGGGTGCACACCTCCCGGGCCAGGGCCCGTTGCGCCCTGCGCTGCTCGGGATGCGTCGCCGTGTCGGCGTCGAGGTCGAGGATCGCGTCGTGATCGAGAAAGGTGAAGTACCGGAGGTACGCGCCCACGACGCTGTCCTCGGTCCGATAGAAGAATTGGAACAATTGGTACGGGCTCGTGCGCGCCGCGTCGAGCCAGACGGTCTCGGTCTCGGTCTTCCCGAATTTCGTCCCGTCGGCCTTCAGTACGAGCGGGGTCGTGAGCCCGTACACCTCCTGACGGCGCGCTTTGCGGATGAGCTCGATGCCCATGGTGATGTTCCCCCACTGGTCGCTCGCCCCGAGCTGCAGACGGCAGCCCTCCTCGTCGAACAGATGAAGGTAGTCGTAGGCCTGGAGCAGCATGTAGCTGAACTCCGTGAAGGAGATCCCCTGTTCGGGGCGTTCCAGTCGGGTCTTGACCGCTTCTCTGTTCATCATCTGGTTGACGCTGAAGTGCTTGCCGACATCACGCAGGAAGTCGATCACGGTCAGATGGTTGAGCCACGTGCCGTTGTCGAGCAACAGGGCCCGCGACGGACCGGCCCCGTCGTCGACGTCGATGAGCCGCTCGAGCTGGGCCCGCATGCCCGCCAGGTTGGCGGCGAGCTCGTCGGCGCTGAGCAGCATGCGCTCCTCGGTCTTGCCGCCGGGATCGCCGATGGCCCCGGTGCCCCCTCCGGCCACGGCGAGGGGACGGTGCCCGGCACGCTGGAGCCGCCGCAGCAGGAGCACCTGGAGGAGGCTGCCCACGTGCAGGCTGTCGGCGGTGGGGTCGAAGCCGATGTAGGCGGTGAACCGTTCGTTGTCGAGCCGCGCCGGCAGTGACGGGTCGGTGATCTGATGCACGAGGCCGCGAAACTCGAGGTCGGCCGACAGCGACGGCCCTTCGGGCTCACGAGCCATGGTCCCAGCCTCCCACGGTGCTCACACCCCGCCCGACGGCATGGCCAGGGCCCCTCCGTCCACCACGAGCACGTGCCCGGTGATCCACGACGCCGCGTCCGACGCCAGGAACAGCGCCGCTCTGGCGACGTCATCGGGTTCGCCCAGTCGCTTCAGGGGCAATCGCTTCGCCACGGCGTCGCCAGAGGTCTCCCACAGGGCCCGGGCGAAGTCGGTGCGCACCAGACCCGGTGCCAGCGCGTTGACGCGCACGTCGGGACCGAGCTCGGCGGCGAGTTGGCGGGTCAGGTGCACGAGCGCCGCCTTGGTCACGTTGTACCAACCGATCCCGTGCTCGACCGACAAGCCGCCGATCGACGACACGTTGATCACCGAGCCGCCCCCACGCTCCATCGATGCGCGCCACGCGCACTGCGTCCACACGAGGGCCGCTTCGAGGTTGACCTGGACCGTCTTCTCGGCCCGGGCCAGGTCGATCTCCATCAACGGCCCGTAGTAGGGATTGGTCGCGGCGTTGTTCACGAGGACGTCGAGCGATCCGAATCGTTCGACGGTCGCTTCCACGCAGGCCGGCGCCGCCGCGGGGTCGCCGACGTTGGCCACGAACCAGGCCACGTCGGCACCGAGCCCCTCCATCGACGCCGCCGCCTCGGCGAGGGCATCGGGCTTGCGCGACGACAGCATGACCTTGGCACCGGCCTGGGCGAACCGCGTGGCGATGGCCCGTCCGATGCCGCGTGACCCACCCGTCACGAGTGCCGTCTTGCCGTCGAGTCGCAGGTCCATGGCGCCACACCCTACGACGGCCCTGGAGAAGCCCCGGCCATCGTCGCACGACATGACCGGCCCCGGCGGCCCCCCGAGGGCGCAACGTGGATGGGCCGACCCGGCGTGGCGGCGCCGTAGGCTCGCGCAGATGAACCGACTGGCCTCGGAGACGAGCCCCTATCTCCGCCAGCACGCGCACAACCCCGTCGACTGGTACCCGTGGGGCGCCGAGGCGTTCGACCGGGCGCGCCACGAGAACCGTCCCGTGCTCTTGTCCGTGGGGTACTCGGCCTGTCACTGGTGCCACGTCATGGCGCACGAGTCCTTCGAGGACGACGTCACGGCCAAGGAGCTCAACGACCGCTTCGTCTCGATCAAGGTGGATCGTGAAGAGCGACCCGACGTGGACGCCGTCTACATGGAAGCCGTCCAGGCCATGACCGGCAGCGGCGGATGGCCGATGACGGTGTTCCTCACGCCCGACGGCCGTCCGTTCTTCGGGGGCACGTACTTCCCCCCTCGCGACGGCCCCGGCATGCCGAGCTTCCGCCGCGTGCTCGACGCCGTGGACGACGTATGGCACAACCGCCGCGACGAGGTCGATCGCCAAGCCGACGCGTTGGCCGAGGCCATCGACCGCCGCACCCGTGTGCCCCAGGACCTGCTGGCGCGGGCCGGCGACGAGGCAGACGATCCCGGCTCGCAGTCCGTCGCCCTGCTCACGTCGGCGGCGGCGGAACTGGCGGCGCGCTTCGACGCCACCTGGGGAGGGTTCGGTCCCGCACCGAAGTTCCCCCAGACCCAACTCGTCGAGCTGTGCCTTCGCCACCATCGGCTGACGGGAGGGGCGTCGTCGCTCGCCATGGCCACCACCACCCTGGGGGCGATGGCGGCGGGCGGGATCTACGACCATGTGGGAGGCGGCTTCGCCCGCTACTCCACCGACGCCGCGTGGACGGTGCCACACTTCGAGAAGATGCTCTACGACCAAGCCGCACTGGTGCGTGCCTACCTGCACGCCTGGCAGGTCACCGGCGAGGCGCGCTGGCTCCAGGTGGTCGAGGAGACGGTCGCGTACGTGCTCCGCGAGCTGGCATCGCCGGGGGGAGGGCTGTACTCGGCCCAGGACGCCGACTCCGAGGGCGAGGAGGGTCGCTTCTATGTCTGGACCCCCGCCGAGTTTGCCACCGCGCTCGGGCCCGAGCTCGCCGCCATCGCCTCTGATTGGTACGGGGTCACCGAGGCGGGCAACTTCGAGGGTCGCAACATCCTGCGGCGCCCGCTCGGCGCCGAGCTGGGGCGGCCCGACGTCGTCGAAGAGGCGCGTCGGAGGTTGTTCGAAGCCCGCTCCCGCCGGGTCCACCCCGGCCTCGACGACAAGGTGCTCACCGAGTGGAACGCCATGTTCGGCTCGTCCCTGGCCGAAGCGGCCGGCGCCACGGGGCGCCCCGACTGGAGAGACGCGGCCGTCAGGATCGGTGAGTTCCTCCTGGCCGAGTTGCGCGACACCGACACGGGCCGGTGGTTGCGGTCGTGGCAAGGCGGTCGGGCGAGACACCTCGCCTACGCCGGCGACTATGCCTGGCTCGTCGACTTCTTCACCCGGTTGGCAGAGCTCACCGGCAAGGTGCTGTGGCTGGAGCACGCCCGCGAGACGGCGCTGAGCATGCTCGAGCTCTTCACCGGCGAGGGAACTCTGCTCTACACCACGGGCAACGACGCCGAGCAGCTCGTGGTCCGTCCCCTCGACATCCTCGACGGCGCCGTGCCCGCCGCCAACGGGGTGGCCGCCACGGCGCTGCTCCGACTCGGCGCGCTGCGCGCCGACGATGCGCTCGTCGACGCGGGTGCCTCCCTGCTGCGGACGTTGTCCCGGGTCGCATCGGAGTACCCGTTGGCGTGCGCCAACAGCGTGGCGGCCTCCGAGCTGTCGGGTGGGGGCATCACCGAGGTCGTCATCCCCGGGGATCGCCCCGATCTGCTCACCACGGCCAGAGCCCGATTCGAGCCGACGATGGTCCTGGCCTGGGGGGAGCCGACGTCGTCACCGCTGTGGGCCGGACGCGACGAGGGCCGTGCCTACGTATGCCGGCGTTTCGTGTGCCGGTCGCCCGCCACCACTCCCGACGAGCTCGCCCAGCGCCTCGACGACGAGCTCGTCGCCGCAAGGGCGGTCATGGCAACGAGGGGCCCGTGACAACCGAGACCGAGTTGGGCGCCTCGGGGCGCGACGGCGACGACCACACCCGACGCCGGGGGCGCCGCAAGGGGCGCCTGCCGGCGCAGGTCCCGGGGGCACACCGCTGCATGGTGCTCGCCTGCACCGACGAGGACACCACCGCCGTCGACCTGCACAGTGGCGCCATCGTGCGTCTACGGGTCGATTGGGGTGAGGAGCACGATCCCGATCTCGAGCCCCTCGAGATCGTGGACGTCGTGTGGGCCGACGACCCCGAGCGCGACGACCTGGCCCAGCCCGAAGCGGTCACGGTGACCGGGGTGCCCTCTGTCCTCGGCACCGTCAAGGGACGCCGGGCGCGCCGCGTGCTGCGTGACGTCGCCCTCCCTCCCCAACAGAACCTGCTCGGGTTCCCCGGTTCGTCGGCCCCCTATTGGGAGTTCCGGGGCATGCGGCCGTCGGTGGCCGTCGTGGTACCGAGCCGGGGGCCGGTGATCTTCCGGCGCCGGGAGGACGACACGGTGTGGGCACGTTTCGGCTGGCCCCGGAGCGACAACTGGCTCCCCATGGAGGACCGGCGCGCCACCGCCGCGCTCGACCGCGCCCGTCGCGACCGCCTGTCGGGGAAGGACCTCGAGGGTGCGCTGGGCTTCCGGCCCCACTATCTCGTAGTGGTCCTCAGCCGGCCGCGCGACGGACACTGCTACAAGACCGTCGCCGCCCTGCTGCCCCGACCCTGAACTCAGCCCCGGCGCGCCACGCAAGGCACCGCTGGCACGGAGGGAAACCGAGGACGGGGAGCGGCGGTGCTAACTGCGGGTGGGCTTGCCCGCGGCGAGCCGCCCCGAGGCCAGGTCCTCGGCCATGGCCCATCCGAAGGCCACGAGCCGGTCGTCTCGCTTCAGGTTCAAGCCTGCAAACAGCGCGGCGACGTCGTCGGCAAGGACCTTCACCTTCGGGCCGCCCAGGTCGAGCGCTCCCGCCGTCGACCCGTCTCCGGCCAGGATGAAGGTGCGGTCGTCGATCCGACCCTCGGCCCCAAAACGCTTGGCCAGGCGACGGCCCCACGCCCGCTCCTCACCCGAGGCTTTGTGCCCCGGCCGGGGCACGACGTCGGCCAGGCCGGCGAAGGAGTTGTAGCCCTCGCACGACGCCAGGCGGGTCCCCACGAGGACGTCCTCGTCGGGGAAGGCCAGAAGGGCCCGGCGGTACTGGTCGCCCAGGAGCAGCCGCATGGCCTGTTCGGCCTTGACCGTCCGGTCGACGGTGGCCACGCCGATGAGCAGCGACGGCGTCCCGCCGATGCGCTCCAACGTGGAGAACGAATAGCCGCGCAGCTTGCTTCCCTCGCGCGCCAGGCTGACCAGGACCCACTCCTCGCATTGCTTGGAGAGGAAACCGATGTCGAATCCTGGCGCCCGATCGACGCACAGGTCGGCCATCTCGGCCAGCTCTGCGTCGCTCAGCGCTGTGCAGTCCTTGGTCCCGACCTCAAACGGCATGGCCTGCTCCGTGCTCGTCCAGCTGCTCCGACGCCCCT
>JGI12269J14319_10003332_pt1 | contig 15102 bp, 14 predicted proteins | sample PeaSoiSIISIP2007_FD_14319 | JGI IMG/M metagenome (IMG submission 14319) | reverse complement strand
CGCCGTCGCCGTCGCCCGCCCCGCCGTACCCCGGGCTCACCGAACCGGCCAGGGAGCCGGCGGGGCCCTCGCCACCGCTCGGGTTGGCGTCGTCCACCGAGGGACCCGCCGCGCCCCCGGCGCTCTGCGTGACGCCCCCACCGCCGTTGCCGGCCGTACTGCCACCGGTCTGGCCGCCCCCTGTCCCACCGGTGGTGGAGCTGGTGCCCCCACCACCGCCGGCGGCGATCAGCAGGTTGTCCGACTGGTGGAACACGAAGGAACCGCCCCCACCGCCGCCACCGGGCACGACGGTGAGCTCCTCACCGGCGGTGACAGGCGCTTCGCCAACTGGGCTTGCCCGAGTCGTGCCACGGCAACCCCCCGTTCAGTGCACGGGACGGTACCAGCGACCTCCGGGGCACATCACGCAGTGGTGACGAGGACGTGCTCGAGGAGGCTGAACTCCTCCAGGCACTGACCGGCGCCGATGGCGACACAGTTGAGCGGGTCGGACGCAACCGCGATCAGCATGCCGGTGTCTTCCTGGAGACGGGCGCTCAGTCCCTTGAGCAGCGCTCCACCACCAGTGAGGACCATGCCCTGCTCCATGATGTCGGCAGCGAGCTCGGGGGGCGTCGTGTCGAGCGTCACCTTCACCGCGTCGACGATGGCCGAGACCGGCTCGGCGATGGCGGCCCGGATCTCCTCGGTCGACACCACCAGGGCCTTGGGGAGGCCGGTCGCCAGATCCCGGCCTCCGATCTCGGCTTGGAGCTCGTTGTCCAAGGGATGGGCCGAGCCGAGGGCGATCTTGATCTCCTCTGCCGTCCGCTCGCCCAGAGCGAGACCGTGCTCCTTCTTGATGTAGGCGATGATGGCCTCGTCGAGCTCGTCTCCCCCCACCCGGACCGATTGGCTCGACACGATGCCACCCAACGAAATGACGGCGACCTCGGTGGTGCCGCCGCCGATGTCGACGACCATGTTGCCCGTTGGTTCGTGGACAGGGAGGCCTGCGCCGATGGCGGCGGCCATGGGCTCCTCGATGATGTACGCCTTGCGGGCGCCGGCGTTGATGGCCGCTTCCATGACGGCGCGCTGCTCGACGCCCGTAATGCCCGACGGGACGCAGATGACCATGCGGGGCTTGGCGAAGCGGCGCGGCTGGGTGCGCTGGATGAAGGAGCGGAGCATCATCTCGCAGATCTCGAAGTCGGCGATGACCCCGTCCTTCAGGGGTCGGATGGCCCGGATGTAGCCCGGCGTGCGGCCGATCATGCGCTTGGCATCGACGCCCACGGCCAGCGGGCGCCCGCTCTTGACGTTCACGGCCACGACCGATGGCTCGTTGAGGACGATGCCGTGCCCGCGTATGTAGACGACCGTGTTCGCCGTGCCGAGGTCGACCGCCATGTCGCGGCCGAGCAGTGAGAACCTGGCGTCCCTCACGGGCGACAGCCCGCGTATCGACAGCCAGTGGGGGAGTCGACGGAGCGGTGCGGACCTCCGTCGGGGCCGGAGGCCACCATCGTCATCCTCGACTGACGGTCATGCCCACCGGGCATCGACGACGGCCATGTCGCCCAGCAGCCGTTCCCGGCACAGCGGGCACAGCCACCAATGGGCATCGGTGAGGAGGTCGGATGGGGCGCCGAGCGGGAACTCCCGGCGGCAGCGGCCGCACTTGTGCGTCGCCGTCGCCGGCATGGGCGAGGTGATGGGGCCAGAGGACATGACGCTCCTTCGGTGATGCTCAGAAGGGGCGTCCGACACTGGAACAACCGTCCCTGCCAAGAGGTGACTCCTCCCATCGTACTCGCGTCAGCCCGATCACAGGCCTGCCGACCGGTGCCGGCCACCGGCCAGGCGCCCCTGGTCACAGATCCTCGGCCCGACCTCCAGCCCGGACTGCTCGGTGGGAGTGAAGACCTTCTACCGGGTGATGCAGTGCAGGTCCTCGCCGGCGGNCAGGGAGAAACCCGGGGTTCGTGCAGGTGCCCGAGGCGCCGGCGGTGTCGGTCGGGGGCGTCGGTCGGCCTGGCCTGGGCCGAGGGGTGGCCGGATGCGGGGCCGACCCGGAAACGCTCGCGGAACTATCGTGACGGGCGTGGCGGACAGTCCCACGAAGTCCGGGAAGTCCAACCTCGGAGCCGACGCCGTGATCACCTCGGTGATCGTCGCCATCGAATACGCCATCGTGGTCAGCCTGCTCATCGTGGCCGGCATCGTGCTGGTGCGGACGGTGGTCAACTTCCTCGACCAGTGGAGCGCCTTTCCCGGCACGGTGGTGGGGGCGATCGACGGGATCCTGGTCGTGATCATCCTCCTCGACATCGTCCACACCGTGTTCCGCCACCTGCGATCGTGGACGTTCACGGTCCGGCCGTTCCTCGTCATCGGCATCCTGGCGGGCGTGCGGGACATCCTGAGCGCCTCGGCCCACCTGACGCTCAGTTCCCATCTGGCGACGTCGGACTTCCACGACACCCTCATCGGCCTCGGGGTCGGCGTCGGGGTGGTCGTCTTCCTCCTGCTCGGCCTGCTCATCCTCCGCCTCAGCGGCCACAGCGACGAGACCATCTGACCTGCCCGCCGTGCCCGGCGCCCGATCCCCGGGCCCTTCGACGACGGCGCGGTCCGACTAGGGGGTGTTCGCCGACGCGGGGCGCCCGGACCGGTCGGCCCACCGGGCCAGGAGCCGCGCCGCACCCGACGCCAGCTCGGCCACGACCATGGCGGCAGGACGGACCTCGGTGACGAGACCGACACCCTGGCCGGCGTTGACCGCCGCCACCGTGGGCTCCCCGCCGATGATGGCTGCGTGCAGAGCGGCGTGCGCTTCCGGATCGAGGGCCAGGTCATCCTCGTGCCCGGACCAACGATCGGTGACGTCGTTGCGGAGGACCCGCTCGCTGAACTGCGGTGGCCATGGACTGCCGAGTGCGACGTCGAAGACACGGGTGCACACCGTGTCCTGTCCGCCGGCCCCGACGAGGCGGGAGCGGACGGCGTCGGTGGCGAGCGACTCCGGACAGGCGACGAAGGGCGTGCCGATCCATGCGCCGGCCGCTCCCGCGGCCAGCACCGCCGCCAAACCTCGGTGCGACGTGACCCCGCCGGCGGCGAGCACGGGTCCGGGCACCGCCTCGAGCACCTCCTGGAGCAGCACGAGGGTGCCCACCTCGTGCACGCCGTGGCCGCCCCCCTCGGCGCCCCGGACGACCAGGACATCCACCCCCGCGTCGAGTGCCCGTCGGGCCGTGTCCACGTCGTAGACCTGCGTTGCGGTGGCGATGCCGGCATCGTGGANCTGGTCGACCCAAGGCCACCGGGCCCCGAAGCTCACCGAGACGAGACTCGGTCGGGCTTTGATGGCTTCGTCGAGGAGACGCGGGTCTCGTTGCAGTGCCCAGGCCAGGAGGCCGACGCCGAAGCGGACCCCGGCGTGGCGGGGGATGGCGGACTCGCGACGGAGGAGCTCGACGGTCCCCGAGGTCCCGATCCCGACCATGCCCAGGCCGCCGGCTCTGGTCACGGCGGTGGCGAGCTGACCGCCGGCGACACCCCCCATGGGCGCGTTCAGGATCGGGACCCGGAGGCCGAACGATGCCGACCAGTCGGTCCACAGCTCCCCCGACCCCTGGTCCGGTCCGGTCAGCGCGCCTGACGGATCGCCGTCGACGGGACCGGCGTCCCTGGTGCTCATCGATCCAGAGCGGATGCCACGATCCTGCCGACCTGTTCGACCTCCAACAGGAATCCATCGTGGCCGGAGGCCGACTCCACGACGGCGAGCGGCGGTGCGCCCGGCAGGAGGCGGCAGAGTTCGTCCTGCAGGGCCAGTGGGTAGAGGTGGTCCGACGAGATGCCGGCCACCGTGACGTCGGCGGTCACGCCGGCCAGCGCCGGGCGGAGGCCGCCCCGCTCCCGGCCCACGTCATGGTGGTTCATGGCCTCGCTGAGGACGATGTAGGAGTTGGGGTCGAAGCGCTCCGCCAGCTTTTCTCCTTGGTGCTCCAGGTACGACTCCACCGCGAACCGCCCACCCTTGAGCGGGTCCTCCGCTGCCTGTGGGCCCCGACCGAAGCGGTTCTGGAGCTCGCCGGCGGTGCGGTAGCTCACCTGGCCGATCCCACGGGCGATGGCGAGGCCGTCCACCGGACGGTCGGCCGTGGCGTAGTAGTCGCCCCCGGCGAACGCGGGGTGGGTCCGGATGGCGCGGATCTGCAGCGAACAGAGGGCGATCTGTTCTGCCGTGGCCGCGGCCCCCACGGCGAGGACGACCGCCCGCCGGACTCGGCCGGGGTACCCGACACACCACTCCAGGACCCGCATGCCACCCATCGAGCCGCCGACGACGCCGGCCCACCGGGCGATGCCGAGCTGGTCGGCCAGCGCCACTTCGACCGCCACCTGGTCGCGGATGGTGAGCACGGGGAACCGGGACCCGAACGGTGCGCCGTCGGGACCCGGCGATGCCGGGCCGGACGTTCCCTGGCAGCCGCCGAGCACGTTGGGGCAGACCACGAAGTACCGATCGGTGTCGATCGGCCTGCCCGGTCCGATGATGGCGTCCCACCATCCCGCGGTGGGATGACCGGGCCCGGCCGGACCGGCGGCGTGCGAGTCGCCGGTCAGCGCATGGAGGACCAGGACAGCGTTGCTCGTGGACGCGTCGAGCTCGCCCCACGTCTCGTAGGCGACGGTGACGTCGGGCAGCCAGCCGCCACCTTCGAGGGCGACGCCTCTGCCGCTACCGAGCACGGCGAACCGGCGCCGGCCAGGCTCGTCACCGGGCTGCCAGCTGCCGGGGGACGGTTTCGGCGTCACGCTTCCTTGGCGGCGCGGAACCCAGCCTCGAGGTCGGCGAGGATGTCTTCGATCGACTCGATGCCGACCGAGAGCCGTACGAGGTCGGGCGTCACGCCGGTGGTGGTCTGTTCCGCCTCGGTCAGCTGGGAATGGGTCGTGGAGGCGGGGTGGATGGCCAGGCTGCGCACGTCCCCGACATTGGCGAGGTGGCTGAACAGCTCGAGGCCCTCGATGAATCTCCGACCGGCCTCGCCGCCTCCGGCGATACCGAAGGCGATGATGGCACCGCCGCCGCGAGGCAGGTAGCGCTGCTGGCGCTCGTGCCACGGGCTCGAGGGCAGGCCGGGGTAGGTCACCCACGTGACCTCGTCCCTCGCCTCGAGCCACTGGGCCACGGCAGTGGCGTTCTGGACGTGGCGCTCCATGCGCAGGCTCAACGTCTCCAGACCTTGCAGGAACAGGAACGAGTTGAGGGGGGCGATGGACGGTCCCGTGTCGCGCAGGTACTGCAGCCGGGCCTTGAGCACGAACCGGGCGGGGAACAGGGCATCGGGGAGCTCGCCGAACACGAGTCCGTGGTAGCTGGGATCCGGCTCCGTGAATGCCGGGAACCGGCCGCTCCCCTCGTAGTCGAAGGTTCCGCCGTCGACGATGACACCACCGATCGACGTGCCATGTCCCCCGATGAACTTGGTGGCCGAGTGGACGACGATGTCGGCTCCGTGGCGCAGCGGTTGTGCCAGGAACGGCGTCGCCAGCGTGTTGTCGATCACCAACGGGATGCCGTGGTCATGCGCGACCCCCGACACGCCGTCGAAGTCGAGCACGTCGCCCTTGGGGTTCCCGAGCGTCTCGGCGAAGAACGCCTTGGTGTTCGGCCGAATCGCCGCACGCCACGCATCGAGGTCGTCGGGATCCTCGACGAAGCTGACCTCGATGCCGAGCTTCGGCAGCGTGTAATGGAACAAGTTGTAGGTCCCGCCGTACAGCGACGTGGACGAGACGATGTGGCCGCCGTTCTCCGCCAGGTTCAGCAGGGTGATGGTCTCGGCCGCCTGCCCACTCGCCACCGCCAGCGCCGCCACGCCGCCTTCCAGAGCGGCGATGCGCTCCTCGAAGACCGCCTGGGTGGGGTTCATGATGCGGGTGTAGATGTTCCCGAGCTCCTGAAGACCGAAGAGCGCGGCAGCATGCGTCGTGTCCCGGAAGGTGTAGCTGGTGGTCTGGTAGATCGGAACCGCTCTCGCCCCGGTGGTGGGGTCGGGCACGGCTCCGGCGTGAATCTGGCGGGTCTCGAAGCCCCAATCAGGCACGGCGGTCGCCTCCTTGGATTGTGGTCCCCGGGCATGACGTGCCGACACAGGGATCCGTTTCTGCGGGACAAATCATGACAAAGCCGAGGCATTTGGTCAACTTTTCGTGCGGGCCCGCGACAGGCACCGTGCGGGCCTGCTGGCTACGCTCCGCCCCTGGTCGTGATCGGCGCGTGGGGTGGGCCACCACGGAGGCGATCGGCCGGCGATCCGCCGACCGTGCCGTGCGCCGTGGCGACGTTGACGGTTCGGTCCCAGGAGTGTGCGTGCCCGAGTCCACAGAGCAGACGGCGTTCCGATCCGCCCTCGAGGTCGTGGCGACGGTCGAGCCCCGGGTGGCGGCGGCGATCGCAGCCGAGCTGTCGAGCCAGCGTCGGCAGCTCAAGTTGATCGCGTCGGAGAACTACGCATCTCCCGCCGTGCTGTTGGCGATGGGCAACTGGCTGTCGGACAAGTACGCCGAAGGCGTACCGGGCCGTCGCATGTACGCCGGCTGCGAGCAGGTCGACGAGGTCGAACGCATCGCGGCCGAGCACGCCGTGGCCCTGTTCGGTGCCGACCACGCCTACGTCCAGCCCCATTCGGGTATCGACGCCAACCTGGTTGCTTTCTGGGCCATCCTGGCCCGCCGGGTCGAGCGGCCGTTCCTCGACGACGTCGGTGCCGGCCACGTCAACGACCTGTCACCCGACGCCTGGCAGGAGCTGCGCCATCGCCTGGGCGGCCAGCGCATGCTGGGCATGGCCCTCGACGCCGGCGGGCACCTCACCCACGGGTTCAGGCCCAACATCTCGGGCAAGATGTTCGACCAGGCGAGCTACGGCGTCGATCCCGAGACCGGGCTCATCGACTACGACGCCGTGCGGGCGCAGGTCCGGGAGTTCCGGCCCCTCATCGTGCTGGCGGGCTACTCCGCCTATCCCCGCAACCCGAACTTCGCGGTGCTGCGGGAGATCGCCGACGAGGTCGGGGCCACGCTGATGGTGGACATGGCGCATTTCGCCGGCCTCGTGGCGGGCGGGGTCCTGGCCGGGGATCTCGATCCGGTGCCCCACGCCGCGGTGGTCACCACCACCACCCACAAGTCCCTGCGCGGGCCCCGTGGGGGGATGGTCCTGGCCTGCGCCGAGTACGCCGAGTACGTGGACCGGGGTTGCCCGATGGTGCTGGGCGGTCCGCTGCCTCATGTCATGGCGGCCAAGGCGGTGGCCCTGGCCGAGGCGCGTCGGCCCGGATTCGCCACCTACGCCCGGGCCATCACGGACAACGCCCGGGCGCTGGCCGAGGGGCTCACCCGTCGCGGGGTCCGCCTCGTCACCGGTGGCACCGACAACCACATCGTGCTGCTCGACGTGACGTCCAGCTTCGGGCTCACCGGGCGACAGGCGGAAGCCGCCCTGCTCGACGCCGGCGTCGTCACCAACCGCAACTCGATCCCCGCCGATCCGCACGGCGCCTGGTACACGTCGGGGATCCGTCTGGGGACCCCCGCGCTCACCACGCTCGGCTGCGGCCCGGCCGACATGGACGAGATCGCCGACGTCATCACCACGGCGCTGCGCGCCACCGAGGCGGCCACCACCGCGTCGGGCCCGTCCCAGGCGCGCTACGCCCTCGACGACGGTGTCGCCGCTGCGTGCCGGCGACGCTGCGCTGAATTGCTCGCCGCCTTTCCCCTCTATCCCCACGTGCAGCTCGGGTAGACGCCGCTGGCCGGGCCCGCGCCCGGGGGTGGACCGGACCGTCAGGTGCCGGCGCGGGGGAGCGCGTGGAGGCCCCGGTCGGGCAGGCTCTCGGTGGTGATCAGGCGCCATCCCAGGCGCACCAGGACGATGCCGAGCCGGTGGGAGAGGGCCCGGACCGCCCGCCGCCGGCGCGGCGAGGACGTGCGGCGCTGACCGGCCAGGGCGCGGAGCTCGGCCTGGCGGCCCCGGACGCGGGACAGGCCGAGATACGGGTTCACGGCCGACACCCCCATGACCCGGGACCGGTTGGCACCATGCCCCCAGGTTATGCAACAGATCTGGACATTTCAACTAATTTCCAATATAGTCAGTCACCTATGCAAATCTCGGACGAGGGTGAGCCCCTAACCGAAGGGACCACCGTGCTCGGACCCTCCCTCGTCTTCGACCTGAGCTGGGCCATCCACGGCGCACGGTCCCCCGAGCTCCGGGCCCGGCACGGCGTCCTTGACCAGGCTCTACGACGACGACGCGCCCCTGGTCGACCGGGTCCGGTCGTTCTGGGACGACGGCCTCAACTGCTGCGTCGAGCTCGAGCTGCTGGCCCACCAGGCCGGTGCCCTCGAGCTGACCGACTTCGACGCCCTGCAGCGGGCCGTGGAGCGGTCCATCGGCACGGTGCCCGACGACCTGCCGCTCCGTTCGGAGACACCCGAGGCGCGGGCCGTCCTCTACCGGCGCCTGGCCGCCCTCGAGGCGTCGGAGCGCGTGCGGCGCGCCTACTTCACCCTGCTGTCGGACCTGTGGTCGCGCCTCGACCCGTGGTGGCAGGCGGAGGCCGTCCCGGCCATCGAGCGCGTGGCCGCCGACACCCGGCGCTCACTGCGCACCGGGGGCGACTGGCGACGCCTGGTCAGCACCGAGTGCGAGCTCCTGGCCGTCCATCTGCCCGAGATCGTCGAGCGCCACCACGGCGGTCAGCCCATGGCCCTGGTGGCGTGCGCCCTCTTCGGTCGCGGCCTGTACCTCGACCTGCCCGGGCGCATGGTGGTGGGCTTCGGTGTCGATCGGGGCGACCTGACGGCGCGGGCCCGCACCGAGAGCGTGGCCCTGCGCCTGCGGGCGCTGGCCGATCCGACGCGTCTGGCCATCCTCGACTTCCTGGCCGGCGGGCCGACGTCGGTGGGCGAGATCGCCAAGGCCTTCTCGTTGGCCCAGCCGACGGTGAGCGCCCATGTGAAGCAGCTGCGCGAGGCGGGCCTGATCTCGAGCCGTCGCGACGGTGGGCGACTGGAGATCTCCGTCGACCGCGGCGCCACCGGCCAGCTGGCGCAGGAGATGGCGGCGCTGCTGTCGCGGTGATGCCCCCGGCGCCGCCAGGCGCCACACTGGCACACCATGGGACCTCTTTCCGCCGAGGTCGGCACCGTGCTGGCCGACGGCACCGTGCTGGCCGACGGCACCGTGCTGGCCGACGGCACCGTGCTGGCCGACGGCACCGTGTGCACCGTGGCCCGGGGTGCGGGCTGATGGAGGACGGACGCGGGCGGCGGTTCCTCGTGCCGTTGTGGGAGGGCGGCGGCAACATCCCGCCCGAGCTGGGTGTGGCCCGACGGCTGGTGGCCCGTGGGCACCAGGTGCACGTCCTGGCCGACCCCACCGTCCGCGGTGCGGCCGAGCGGGCGGGCTGCGGGTTCTCACCCTGGCGGCGCGCCCCGCACCAGGAGAGGCTCGACCCGTCGGAGGAACTTCTCAAGGACTGGGAGGTGGGCAATCCCCTCGTGCTGCTGCAGCGGGTCCGGGACCGGTTCATCGCCGGGCCGGCGGCGCAGTTCGCCGCCGACACGGCCGATGCCATCGACGCCGTGCAGCCCGACGCCGTCGTGGCGGACGCGTTCCTCTTCGGCTCGGTCATCGCCGCCCAGGCGGCGTCGTTGCCGGTGGCGCTCATGGTGCCGAACATCTGGGTCATGCCCACGCCGGGTACCCCGCCCATGGGGCCAGGCTTCGCCCCGGCCAGGACCGCGCTGGGCCGGGGACGCGACGCCGCCCTGCGGGCTCTCGTGAACCGCATGTTCCGCGCCGGTCTGCCGGCCATCAACGGGGCCCGCGCCGCCCACGGTCTCGCCCCGCTGGCCTCGTTCTACGAGCAGGGACTCGGCGTCGACCGGATCGTCGTGCTGACCAGCCCCGCCTTCGACTACGCCGCGCCGTCGGTGCCCGCCAACGTCCGTTACGTGGGCCCCGTGCTCGACGACCCCGACTGGGCCGAGCCGTGGGTGTCGCCCTGGACGGCGGGCGACGAGCGACCCCTGGTCCTGGTCAGCCTGAGCTCCACGTACCAGGCCCAGGGTCCCGTCCTGCGGCGCATCGTCGACGCACTGGCCCCGCTCGAGGTGCGGGCCCTCGTCACCCTCGGACGGATGGTGGCACCCGACGAGGTGCCCGCCGCCGGCGCCGTGGTGGTGACCCGATCGGCCCCGCACCACCAGGTCATGGCCGATGCCGCCTTGGTGGTCTCGCACTGCGGGCACGGCACCACCATGAAGGCCCTGGCCGCCGGCGTCCCCATGGTGTGCATCCCCATGGGGCGCGACCAGAACGACACCGCCGCCCGGGTCGTCCACCACGGTGCCGGCGTGCGGCTCCCGCCCCGGGCGTCGGTGGCCAGGATCCGCACCACCGTCCGACGCGCCCTCGGCGACGACCGCCTGCGCCGCGGCGCGTCGAGCCTGGCGTCCGCCATCGCGGCCGGACGCGACACCCACGACGTGGTGCTCGAGCTGGAGGCACTGGCTCCGTAGGCCGACGGTCCCCGTCCCCGGTGACGCGTGGCGCAACCACGGCCGGGCCGCCCCGGCTTGGCAGACTGGGGTCGTCATGACGCCCAAGCTCCGGACCCGACCGCCGTCGGATGGTGGCGCCGGACCGGTCCCCGTCGGCGGGCGCTTCGTCGTGGCCGGCCTCACGGCGCGCAAGGCGGTCCGCTCCGGTGTGCTGTGGGGCTACGTCTTCGGCGTCTTCGTCGCCTCCTCCGCCTACAGCTACGACTCGATCTACAAGACCGCGGCCGAGCGCCGGCAGCTGGCTCACGCATTCGGGTCGAACATCGCCACCAGCGCGCTGTTCGGCCCTGCCGCGCGCTTGGACACGGTGGCCGGCTTCACCGTGTTCAAGGTGTCGATGACGATCATGCTCCTCGGTGCGGTGTGGGGACTGCTCACGAGCACCAGGTTGCTGCGGGGGGAGGAGGACGCCGGGCGCCTCGAGCTCCTCCTGTCGGGGCCCGTCACGCGCCGCCGGGCCACCGCCCAGGCGCTGCTCGGTCTCGCCGGGGGTGTGGTGGTGGTGTGGGTGCTCACGGCCCTCATCACCGCCGTGGCCGGCCGCTCCGCACGCATCGGCATCGGGGTCGGGTCGTCCACCTACCTGGCGCTGGCCATGGTGGCCACCGCCGTCATGTTTATGGCCGTCGGCGCCCTCACCAGCCAGCTCGCCGCCACCCGGCGACAGGCGGCAGCCGCCGCCGCCGTGGTCCTGGGGGCGAGCTACGCCCTGCGCATGGTGGCCGACGCCGGCATCGGCGTGCAGTGGCTGCGCTGGGTCTCGCCCCTCGGGTGGGTGGAGGAGCTCCAGCCCCTGACCGCGCCCCGGCCGGTGGCACTCGTACCCATCGTCGTCTTCACCGTGGTGGTGGCGGCCGCCGCCGTGCACCTGGCGGCGGGGCGCGACCTCGGGGCGAGCACGCTCCCCGACCGCTCGAACGCCGTTCCCCACCTGCGGTTGCTGTCGGGCCCGACCGGTCTGACGGCACGCCTGGTCCGACCGAGCGTCATCGGGTGGTGGGTGGCCATCGGGCTGTCGGGGCTCCTCACGGGTTTCGTGGCCAAATCCGCCGCTGGGTCGATCTCGGGGTCGTCGGTGCAGTCCGTGTTGTCACGGCTCGGGGCCCCCGGTACCGGTGCCGACGCCTATCTCGGCCTGTGCTCGCTCATCCTGGCGGTGCTGGTGGCGTGCGCGGCCGCCGGTCAGATCACGGCTGGGCGCAGCGAAGAGGCCGCCGGGCGCGTGGACCACGTGATCGTCGAGCCGGTGTCCCGGGCCCGGTGGTTCGGGGGACGGGTGCTCGTGGCCGTGGCCGTGCTGGTCATGAGCGGCGTCATCGCCGGCCTGTCCACCTGGGTCGGAGCGGCGGGGGAGCACGCCGGCGTGCGGTTCGGCACCCTGCTGGGGGCCGGGGTCAACATCGTCCCCCCCGCCCTGTGCGTGCTCGGCATCGGCGCGCTCGCACTCGGCCTGTGGCCCCGGGCGTCGACCGTGGTGGTGTACGGGGTGGTGGGATGGGCGCTGCTGGTGGAGATCATCGGGGGCATCGGCGCACTCAGCCACTGGGTGTTCGACACCTCGGTCTTCCACCAGATGGCGCCGGCCCCGGCCGTGGCGCCCGACTGGACGACGGCGGCGGTGATGACGGCCATCGGGTTGGGGTGCGCCGCCGTCGGCGGTGTCGCCTTCGCCGCCCGCGACGTCCAGGGGGATTGACGCCCGCGCCGGGAGGTCAGCCCGCCCGTCGCCCGACGCGCCGCGACCGCCGCGACCGGCGACGTCGCCCTCCGCCCAGGCCGCCGGCCACGAGCCCGGCGCCGATGCCGAACATCCACACGTCCTTGGAGACGGCCGTACCGGCCTGGCTGGGCCAGATGCTCTCGGGCCGGCGCAGCGCCGGCGTGCGCCAGTACATGGCGAGGAGGCCACCGGAGAATGCGCTCAGGGCCACCCCGGCCAGGGCGCTGGGCACGACGGGGAGGAGCAGGGCGGTGCCGGTGGCGATCTCCGACGCGGCCAGGAGGCGCAGGAAACGCGGTGCCGGGACGTCCTGCAGCACCGGGAATGCCCCCGCCGCCATGCCGTGCACGGCGGTCGCCCGTTCCTCGTCGCCTCCCCACTTCTCCAGGCCGGCGTGGAGGATGTAGACGCCGGTGGTGACCCGACCGGGTATGTCTCGGACCGGCATGCGCAGTCGCATCGGGGCCCTCCTTCGCTCGGTTGCGGTGGGCCTTCGCCCGGTTACAACGGGCTTTCGCCCGGTTACAGCGGGACCACGTCGGAGACGGGCTCGATCGGTGGCGCGTCACCGGTGTCCGTGGCGTCGAGGTTGGTGGTGGTGCGCAGCGGCACCTCCTTCATGAGCCAGGCCAGGGCGAAGGCGAGCACGGCGAACGGCACCGCCACCAGGAACACACCCTGCAGGGCATGGCTGAAGGCGTTGACCACCACGAGGCGCAGCGGCGGCGGGAGCTTGTCGATCTGGGCCGGGTTGGCGGCGATGCTCCCTCCCTTCAGGATCTTGAGCAGGGCGGGGGAGGAGTGGCTGCTGAACTGCGCCAGCAGGCGGTTGTTGAACACCGCCCCGAGGGCCGAGACGCCGAACGACCCGCCGATGGTGCGGAAGAACGTCGCCGTCGAGGTCGCCGTGCCCAGCTGGGAGTAGGGCACGGAGTTCTGCACCGCCACCACCAGCACCTGCATGGCGAGCCCCACGCCCAGCCCCACCACCACCATGTAAGCCGACGTCACCGCGAACGAGGTGTGGGTGCCGAGCATCGAAAGCAGGGCCAGACCGACGGCCAGCACGGCGCAGCCGACGATGGGGAAGATCTTGTACCGGCCGGTCCGGGTGACGAGCCTGCCGCTCACGATGAAGGTGAGGAGCATGCCACCCACGAGCGGCAGCAGCTCGAGTCCCGAGGCCGTGGGCGTCGCCCCGTGGACGGTCTGGAGATACAGGGGGAGGTAGATGATGGCCCCGAACATCGAGAAGCCCATGATGAACCCCACCCCCGAGGCGGCCGAGAAGGTGCGGTTGCGGAACAGCTTGAGCGGGATGATGGGCTCGGTCGCCCTTGACTCCACGAAGCAGAAGGCGACGAGGAGGGCCACGCCGGCGAGGCCCAGGCCCACGATGGTGGGCGAACTCCAGGCGTACTCGCTGCCGCCCGTGGTGGTGAGGAGGATGATGGCGGTGACGCCGGCGGAGAGCAGGGCCGTCCCCGCCCAGTCGAGGCGGTGCGGCACGCGCCGGTGCGGGATGTGGAGCACGGCGGCGATGGCGAACAGGGCCACCACGCCGATGGGGACGTTGATGTAGAACACCCAGCGCCACGACAGGTGCTGGGTGAAGAACCCGCCGGCCAGCGGTCCGATGACGCTGGTGAGGCCGAACACGGCGCCGAAGTAGCCCATGTAGCGGCCCCGCTGCCGGGCGGGCACGACGTCGCCGATGATGGCCTGCGCCCCCACCATGAGCCCGCCGGCCCCGATGCCCTGGACGGCCCGGAAGGCGATGAGCTCGACCATGCTCTGCGACAGGCCGGCCAGCATGGAGCCGACCAGGAAGATGACGATGCTCAGCTGGAAGAGGTTCTTGCGTCCGTAGAGGTCGCCGAGCTTGCCCCACAGCGGGGTCGAGATGGTCGAGGTGAGCAGGTAGGCGGTCACCACCCATTGCAGATGGTTGAGGCCGTGCAGGTCGCCGGCGATGGTGGGCAGGGCCGTCGCCACGATGGTCTGGTCGAGGGAGGCCAGGATCATGCCCAGCATGAGGGCGCCCAGGATGACGAGGATCCGCCGATGCTCGGCCGGGGACGGCGTGCCGTCGTCGGCGGGTGCCGTCACCGTGGCTATGTCAGCAGACATGGGGATCCCCGAGGTCACGCTCCAGGGCACGTGAGAAGCGTCCGAGTAGCGACGCCAAGTCGGCCAGGTCGGCCTGGTCCCATCCGTCGAACAAGCGGTCGTACCAGGCCCGCCGGGCCCGCAGCACGCGTTCGAGGGTGCGCCGACCACTCGGCGTCAACTCGATCCGGGTGGCGCGGCGGTCGTCGGGGTCGGGGTGGCGTGCCACCAGGCCGTCGCGCTCGAGCTGTTGGATCTTGCGGGTCACCGAGGGCGCGTCGATGCCGAGCAGCTCGGCCAGGGTGGTGACCCGGAGGGCGTCGCCCTGGACGTGCAATCGGTAGAGCAGCGCCGCCCCGGCGCGGTCGAGACGTACGCCGGCGGAGTGCAGGATCCGCTCGTGCACGCGGACCTGCATGATCGACCGCGCCACCACCTGCAGCGCCGCCTGGATGTCGTGGACGGGATCGGTCGCCGGGGGCGCTGCCTCGGCCGGCCGGCCCAAGGTAGTTGCTTTCGGCATGTAAATCACTATACCCGGCCCCGTCCCGGTTTCCGTGCGCCGGAGGGCTCGGGCCGGGGTCGGGTCGAGCCATGTCGGGGCAGGCCGCCGGGGTCGTGCCGCCGTGGCGGGG
>JGI12269J14319_10003329_pt1 | contig 15121 bp, 17 predicted proteins | sample PeaSoiSIISIP2007_FD_14319 | JGI IMG/M metagenome (IMG submission 14319) | reverse complement strand
GAGCAGCCGATAGCCGAAGCGGCCGGCCTGCAACTCGGCCGTCGCCCTTCGCGCCCGCTCGCGATAGGCGGGCTCGGTGCGGTTGCGCTCCGCGGCGGCCGGGTAGAGCCGATCGAGATCGTCCAGGCCGACCCGCGACAGGAGCGCGTCGATGGCGTCTTCGTCGGCCTGGCCGAAGCCCGGCGGCTGTTCGACCAGCGGCTCGAGCGCGGCCTTGATCTCCGGCTCCTGATCGAAGACGGCGCAGATGAGCAGCCCCATCTGCAGGCCCCAGTCGCCGAAGTGGGCGTCGCCGACCACCTGGTCGCCGCGAAAGCGGTAAAGGCGTTTGACGCTCTCGCCGATGATCGAGGCGCGCAGGTGCCCGACGTGCATCTCCTTCGCGACGTTCGGACCGCCGTAGTCGACCAGCACCCGCCGCCGGGTTCTGACCGGGCTCGCGCCGGCGCGCGGATCGGCCGCGACCTCGGCCGCGCGCACGCCCAGCGCAGAATCGGTCACGCACAGGTTGACGAAGCCGGGCCCCGCGACTTCGACGCTGGCCAGCCGCGCGTCTTGGCGGAGCGCCTCGGCGACAGCCTGGGCGATCTCGCGGGGGGGACGCCCCGCGGCCTTGGCGGCGGCCAGCGCGCCGTTCACCTGGAAGTCGGCCAGCTCGGGACGATCCGACGGCGTCACGCGGCCGAAGCGGCGCTCGAGCCCCAGTTTGACAAACGCCTCGGACGCGGCTTCGCCGAGCGCCGCGGCCAGATCCGTCATTGAGCGGCGGGTTGCGTCTGCGCGGTCTGCGTCGGGGCGCCGATATTGGGCAGGAACCGCTTGCCGGCCTGGTTGAACGCCGCCATCTCCGGCGTCACGTCGAACCCGACCAGCACCTCGAAGTTGCCGCCCGAGACCTGGCTGTTGGCGCGCGGGATGAGGATGCCGTCGATGTTGTCGGTCATGGTGACCCGGTCGGCGCCGCGCGGGAAGTTGGCGCGGATGGTGAAGTACTGCTTGTCGAGCACCGCGTAGTTCCGGTCGGTGACCGCGACCCAGTAGGTGTATTCCTTGCTGGACCCTTCGGCCGCAGGCCCGCGCCCGAACTCGAACAGGATCTGCATGCCGACCTGGATCGGCTGGGTCCCGCGATAGGAACAGCCCGCGTGCAGGTTCTCGATCTCGCCGGTGTAGCCCACGGCGTCGAAGGCTTCGCGGTTGTCCTTGAGCTCGACATAGCGAGCGGCATCCCACAGCGTCTTCACGTACGGGCAGGGGCCGGCGTTCTTCTTGCCCGGCAGATTGAGCTGCTTGGGCGTTTCCCAGGAGTCGTCCTTCTTGGCCTGGTCGCCACCTTGGTCGCCGCCCTGCGGGCCGGATTGCGGCCCTCCGCCATACTGGGCGAACGCCGGCGCCGCAGACAGCGCGAGCGAGCTGATGATGGCCGCGAGCAGCAGGGGCTGATGACGCATGCGGAGCACTCCAAGACCCGCCGCCCTTTACGCCGGCGATGCGGGCTTTTGCATGGCCTAGATACCGGCTTCCAGGCGCCCCCGCAACGCGGCTGGCGGGTAAGCGGCCCACGCCCTAGACTTGCCGGGCATGTCCAACGTCCGCGCAGACCGCCCGCCGCTCACGCTGCTGCTCGCCAGTCCGCGCGGGTTCTGCGCCGGCGTCGACCGGGCGATCCAGATCGTCGAACGGGCGATCTCGAAGTACGGCGCGCCGGTCTACGTGCGCCATGAGATCGTGCACAACCGCCACGTGGTCGAGCGTTTGCGGGCCTTGGGCGCGGTCTTCGTCGACGAACTCGACCAGTGCCCCAACGACCGGCCGGTGATCGTCTCGGCCCACGGCGTGCCGAAATCGGTGCCGGCCGAGGCCGCCCGGCGATCGATGATCTACCTCGACGCCACCTGCCCGCTGGTCTCCAAGGTGCACGTCGAGGCCGAGCGACATCACGCCGCGGGACGCGAGATCGTGCTCATCGGCCACGCCGGCCATCCGGAGGTCGTGGGCGCGCTCGGCCAGCTGCCGCAGGGCGCGATGAGCCTGGTCGAGACCGTCTCCGACGCCGAGGCGTTTCAGCCGCGCGACGCGGCGAAGCTCGCCTTCGTCACCCAGACCACGCTCTCTGTGGACGACACCGCCGAGATCGTCGATGCGCTCAAGCGCCGCTTCCCGGCCATCGCCGCGCCGCACAAGGAAGACATCTGCTACGCCACCACCAACCGCCAGGAGGCGGTCAAGCGCATCGCCTCAAATTGCGACCGCCTGATCGTCGTCGGCTCGCCGACATCGTCCAATTCGCTCCGCCTGGTCGAGGTCGCCCTCCGCGCCGGCGTCGCCGACGCCCGGCTGGTCGAGGACGCGGATGCGATGGACTGGGACTGGCTCTCAGGCTGCCGCACGCTCGGCCTCACCGCTGGCGCAAGCGCCCCGGAGAGCCTGGTCGACGGCCTGATCGCGGCGCTCTCCGAGCGCTTCGCCGTCTCGATCGATGAAGTCGCCCCCACGCGCGAGACGGTGACCTTCAAGCTGCCCCGGGCGCTGGCGAGCTAGAAGAACGCGAACGCCCTGATCTCGATGCTCTCGCGCGGCGGGGCGTCCGGACGGGTGTCAGGGTGCTCGAAGCTGGTTTGGGCGCCCCAGCGGGCGCGGCCGTCCTTAGCCGAGTCGTAGACCTTGAACACCAGAGCCTCGTCGCGCCGCATACGCGGGAAGTACGTCCAGCGGTGGTCGGGGTTGTACTGGAACATGTAGATTTCGCCGACGCGGTGCGGGAACCGGCGCTCGGCGGCGATGAAGTCCTCCGGCGCGACGCTGCGCGCGTCGACGATGGCGAGCGGATTGCGCTCGATTGGCGTGTTGTGGCGCGCCAGACCTGAATGACGGCGAAGCGCCGCTGCAAGAGCGCGTTGGCCTCGTCGGGCAGGATCTCGCGCACCCGGTTCGGGCCCGACCACTCGGTGTAGTCGTTGTGCACCGAGCGGACCGGCTCGCGGATCTTCCTTTCCAGCCGCACCGCCTCGTCCGAGTGGCGCAGCGTGTGGTCGAAGATATGCACGCGATGCGCGCCGGCGCGGGCCGCGATCAGCCGCTGCATTTCCGGGTAGTAGACGCGCTCGAGCTCGGCCGGGTCATAGAAGTCGCGCATCCGGGTCGGATGGTCGGTGAGCTCGAACCCCGCCACATCGAGGCTGAAGCCCTGACCACGGCCGTCGGCGATCCTGACGACGTGCGGATCGGGCGTGCCGGTGTAGCGCCGCACGAGGCCGTCCTGCCCGCCGGTCTCGCTGACCGGCTTCTCCTCGGTCTTCAGCATGTAGTTGACGCTGGCCTCGACGGTGCGGGCCTCGAGCGCGACATCGGACATGGCTGCCGCCAGGGCGTGTCATCGAAAGATAGACGCGCAAGCCGATCGGCTCAAACGCAGGATTTCTTTCATCCGGTTCAGAGTTTAGGCGCCGCCTACCGGCCGTTTGGCCTACATCGTCCGCATCGTGGGCAGCACCTGTTCGGCGAGGATGTCGACGGCGGCCATCGCGCGGGCATGACCCACAGCGGCGAAGGCCATGTCAACAATGCCGACGCCGGCCGCGGCGAGCCGGGCGATCTGGTCCAGCACGCGTTGCGGACCGCCGAAGAAGTACGGGCGGAATCGGCCCTCGCCGCCCGCCGCGCTTTCCGCGGCTGCGTCGGTCTCGCCCACCTGCGCGACAGCGCGATAGAGGATGTGGCCCGGGGTCGGCGCCCATCCCGCCTTCTCCGCCTCCGCGCGGTAGAGCGCGACCGCGCGGGCGACCTGCTCCGGTGGCGCAAACGAGATCGCGAGTCCAAGCCGCTTCCTTGCCGCAAAGACGACCGAGTCCTCGCTGTTGCCGGAGCCGAACACCGGGGGGTGCGGCTGCTGGCAGGGCCGCGGCCAGACGGCGACCAGACCGTACTTGTGATGTTCGCCCTCCCAGGCAAAGGGCTTGGGCGCCGTCCAGGCTTTGAGGATGAGCTCGATCCCTTCCTGCGTCGCCCCGCGCGCATCGCTCGGCTCCTCGCCATCATAGGTGCGCGTCTCGTTCGGCACGCCACGCAGGAAGAGCACGACGATCCGCCCGCCGCTGATGGCGTCGAGCATCGCGACTTCCTCCGCGACCCGCACGGGGTTGTTCAGCGGCAATACCGGGCCCAGCAGCGCGATATTGGCCCTCCGCACGGCTTGGGTGAGCGCGCCCGCCCAAACCAGCGGATTCGGCGTCAGCATGATCGGTCCGAAGTGGTGTTCCGAGACGCTGATCCAGTCGAATCCGGCCTCGTCGGCGTGGCGAGCAAGCGACAGGTTGTCGGTCAGGCTGCGCCGCGCGACCTCGGGATCACAGGCCTCGGGCGGCACCGGCCACGCGGCGCGGCCCGCAACCCGGCCCTCGTAGCTTCCGGCGCAGAGGAGCGAGAGTTTCATGGTGGCGAAGCTTACGGGCGCAGGCCGGGCGCCGCTAGCCCATGCCCCTTCGCTGCGCCAGCGCACAGACGGTGGACGAGCCGATGGGCCCCTGCTCGTCGTAGAGCCAGCACTCCCCGATCGCCACACCCTTGGTTGCGTGATGGTTCACCACCTCGAAGCCCACCCATTCGGTGACGGGCGCCCGGTGAAGATAGAGCGTGAGGTCGCTGTTGATGTAGGCCAGCCCTTGGTCGCCCGAGTTGGCGAACGGGCTGGCGAAATCCGCCGCCAGCGCCGCGCGCGTGAAAGGGGTCAGCGGAACCCCGCCGATCAGCTCGCGCACCTCGCTCATCCAGACCCTCCGCTTGCCAGGCTGGCCGAAGCCGCCGGCGATCGGCTTGGTCGCCCACATGCCGCCCATGCCGCTGCGCCGATCCTCGGGGTCCGGGATCGAGGCAGGCAACGGCGCGTCCCAGTTCGCGGGCTCCCAGACGACGCCGGCCGGATTCTCCGTGCGGCGGAGCAGCTGGCACGTGGCGCGCGCCATGCTGACCCCCGCGGAAAAGAACTCCGCGTCGATCACCTTCAGCCGACCGCCATCGCGCACGACCCGGGTGGTCACCTTAACCGGCGACAGGTCTGGCAGCCGATACATGTCGACCGTGAGCCTGCCCGGCATGAAGGCCGGATCGTTCAGGGTTCGCTCGATCTCGTAGCCCAGGAGGCCCGCGATCACCCGGCCGTGCAGCGACTTGGGGTCCCAGGGCCCGCGGCTGCTCAGCGTCGGCTGAAATCCCGCGCCTTCGCGGGTGAAGAAGGGTTCGTTGCTCATGACGGCCGCGACCATGCCGGATTCGGCGGGGGTCCGAAACAACCGCGGCTGCAGCGCGCGGGCGGCGGCAGCGTGCTAGCGTCCTGTTCGGGCGTGGGAGGGTCGGCCGGTGGGCCCGTTCGAGTACCTCATGATGTTCACGGCGGTCATCCTGGGGTTGGCCGTCTGCGATCTAGCCGTCTCGGTCCACCGCCTGCTCGCGGCTGCCGCTCGCGTGCGCTGGGATTGGCTCGCGCCTCTGGCGGCGCTGGTCGCGTTCCTCAAGATCGTCAGCCAGTGGTGGACCTTCTTCAACGCCGGACCGCTGGCCAAAGGGCTGACGTTCGAGATGTTCCTGGGCGTTCTGGTCGCATCGGTGCTGCTGTTCCTCTTGGCTGCGGACGCCCTGCCCGACGAGTTGCACGAAGGCTGGATCGACCTGCGCGCACACTACGCGACGGTCCAGCGCCGTTTCTGGCTGTTGTTCGCGGCCCAATGGCTGCTGCTGACCGCCGTCTCGACCTGGGCGCAGGTGGCGATCGAGAAGGCGCATCTCGATCTGCTGTCTCCGGCCTGGCTGGTGCTGCCCGCCGCCCTCCTGCTCGCCCTCTGGAAGAACCGCTGGTGGCAGACGATCGGCTTGGCCGGATTTGCCATGGTCTACGTTGCGCAGTATTTCGGCCAACATCTCGGCCAGGGTCTGACCCCCTGACCGGAGGCGACTGTCGGGGGCTGACGACACTGACCACTCGTCGCGGCGCGATGCTGGGTTTTGGGGCCGCCGCCCTCGCCGCGGCGGCCGCCAGGAGCGCTACGATGCCTGAGAGCGAAGGTTTCGTTGACGTCCCCGGCGGCCGCGTGTGGTGGAAGCGCGTCGGTGACGGGCCGAAGACGCCGCTGCTAACGCTGCACGGGGGTCCGGGCGCCGGCCACAACTACCTGCTGCCGCTGACGGCGTTGGCCACGGATCGGCCGGTGATCTTCTACGACCAGCTCGGCTGCGGAAAGGCCGACAGCCCGCCGGAGGAGGCCATCTACACGATCCAGCGTTCCGTCGACGAGGTGGACGCGGTCCGCCGCGCCCTCGGACTGGAGCGGATCGTGCTCTTCGGCCACTCCTGGGGCTCCGTGCTCGCCATAGAGTACCTATGCCAGGGTCGCGGTCATGGGGTCGAGAAGCTGGTGCTGGGCGGCGCGCTGGCCAGCGTCCCGCAAACCGTCGCTGGCATGCAGCGGCTGATCGCCGCGATGCCGGACGGCGACGGCGCACGAATCCATGCGCTGGAGGCGGCCGGCAAGCCCGACAGCGACGAATACAACGCACTCGTGCAGACGTTCTACCAGCTGCACGTCTGCCGCCGGCTGCCCTGGCCGCCCGAGGTCAACCAGACCGTCGAAATCGTCGGCAAGTCCATTGCCTACAGGGTCATGAACGGCCCGAACGAGTTCACCATTGTTGGCGTGATCAAGAACTGGGACCGCCGCGCGGATCTCGGCGCGATCCGCCTGCCGACGCTGATCACCACGGGCGAGTTCGACGAGGTGACGCTGGACTGCCACGAGACGATCCGCGATGGCATCGCCGGCGCGAGGCTCGAAATCATGCCTGGCTGTTCGCACCTGACGATGAACGAAGAGCCCGAGGCGTACACCCATCTGCTCGGCGGCTTCCTCCGCGCCTGACCTTCGGCCTTGACCGGCGTTGCGGGCACCCTGATTCATCGGGCGTGGCCGTCTACACCGACATCACCGACACCGAGCTCGAGGACTTCCTGGCCGGCTACGACATCGGCGAAGCGCTGGTGTTCAAGGGCATCGCCGAGGGGGTGGAGAACTCGAACTTCCTGCTCGAGACGAGCCAGGGGCGCTTCTTCCTGACCGTCTACGAGCGGCGGGTGAAGGCCGACGACCTCCCCTTCTTCCTGGGCCTCATGCTCTGGCTGGCCGAGCACGGTTTCCCCTCGGCGCGGCCGATCGCCGATCGCGGGGGGCGGCTCTTGGGCAGCCTGCGCGGCAAGCCGGCGGCGATCACCGAGTTCATGCAGGGGCTGTCGGTCAGGCGGCCAGATGCCGCGCTGTGTCGCGAGGCGGGCGGCGGGACGGCCTGGCTGCACCTGGCCGGCCAAGGCTATCCCAATCATCGCGCCAACGATCTCGGCGTCAGCGCCTGGCGCGGCCTGGCCGAGCGGCTCGTCGACGAGGCCGAAGCGCTCAAGCCCGGCCTCTCCCGGACGGTGGCGGCCGACCTGGACGCGATCGAACGCGCCTGGCCGACCGGGCTACCCGGCGGGGTGATCCACGCCGACCTTTTTCCGGACAACGTCTTCTTCGTGAACGGCCGTTTCACGGCGGCGATCGACTTCTACTTCGCCTGCGACGACCTCTTCGCCTACGATCTGGGTGTCGGCCTGAACGCCTGGTGCTTCGAGCCGGACGGGACGTTCAACGTGACCAGCGGGCGCGCCTTCGTGGCGGGCTACGAGCAGCGGCGGCCGCTCTCGGCTGAGGAGCGCGCAGCCCTGCCCGTGTTGGCCTGGGGCGCGGCGATGCGCTTCTTCCTGACCCGCCTGGCGGACTGGCGCGCGACGCCAGACGGCGCGCTCGTTCGGCCGAAGGACCCGCTGGAATACGAGCGCAAGCTCGCGGTCCATCGCGCCGCCCAGGCCGGCGGCGGGCTTGTGCTGTTCGGCGGCGAGGCATGACGCCCAAGGTCGTGATCTATACCGACGGCGCCTGCCGGGGGAATCCGGGGCCAGGCGGCTGGGGCGCGATCCTGATGTTCGGCGACCGCGAGCGCGAGATTTTCGGCGGCGACTCCGACACGACCAACAATCGTATGGAGCTCACGGCCGCCATCGAGGCGCTGACCGCCCTGAACCGCCCTTGCCAGGTCGAGCTGCACACCGACAGCCAGTACCTCCGGCGCGGGATCACCGAGTGGCTGTCGATCTGGAAGGGCCGCGGTTGGCGCACGCTGAGCAAGGGCGCGGTGAAGAACGAGGACCTGTGGCGCCGGCTCGACGACGCCCGCGCCCGGCACGACGTCGACTGGCGCTGGGTGAAGGGGCACAGCGGCCATCCGCTGAACGAGCGGGCCGATGCTCTGGCCCGGCGCGGGATGCTGGAGGCGTTGGGCGACACCGAGCGCTTGACCGACTCGCCCCGCGGCGAATAGTTCAATCTCGAACGATGGAGGCCGCCAGTGGCGCGCACGCCCCGCAGCCGCGCCGACGTGCAGGTGTTCGCCGAGATCGGCGCCATCGACCAGCTGGCGCGCAATCGCATCGAACGCGCCCTGCCCGACGGCATGAGCCAGGCGCAGTTCGACGTGCTTGTTCACCTGGCGCGCCAGGGCCGCGAGGAGAGCCCGGCCGCTCTCGCGGCGAGCTTCCGGCTCACAAAAGGGGCGATCACCAACTCCGTGCAGCGGCTGGCCGCGCAAGGCTTCGTGCGCGTCATCGGCGACGAGGCGGACGGGCGGCGGAAACGCGTGGCCCTGACGCTGGCAGGTCAGGCGGCGACGAACGCGGCAGTCGTGGCCACTCGGCCGCTGATCGAGCAGCTGCGCGCCCGCTTCACGGAAGCGGAGTGCGAAACGGCCCTCCCCTTCCTGACCGCTCTCAGGGAGTGGCTGGCCGAGAACCGCTAGCCGATCAGGCGCCGCGGACGATCAGGCGGCCGCCGCCCTGGACCGACACCACCTCGATGCGCGCTCCGGGCTCGGGCGGGGCCTGGCCGGGCTCGAGCTCGGCCATCCACTCGGCGCCGTCGACGAACACGCGTCCCTGGCCGGCGGCGAACGGCGCGACAGCCTGGCCAAAGCGGCCCGCCAGCCCGGACGCTCGATTGGAGATGTCCGGCCCGTCGGCGGCCGCATGCCGCGGCATCAGCCTCCGCCCGACGATCGTCGAGATGATCGTCAGCACCGCGAAAGCGATCAACTGGTAGCCTGGCGGCAGCACGAGCCAGAGCGTGAGCACCGCGACCGCGCCCGCCGAAGCCGCCGGCCAGAGCAGGTAGCCCGACGCGGTCGGGACCTCGAGCGCCAGGAAGACCGCGCCGATCGCAAGCCAGACCCAGAACGGGTGGCTCTCGTAGATGAGGAGCAGGGTCTGCATGGCGCGCGCTCAGCCGCCGGCCGGCCGCGTGGGCGGTACGCCCGATCGGGGCGCGACGCCGCCGGGCAGCCCAGTCGCTTCCACCAGCGCCCCGATGCCAGCCAGCGTGCCGACCAGCGCCGAGAACTCCGCCGGCACGATCACCGTCTTCTGCTGATTGGACTGCGCGAGCAGGGAGAAGGCGTCGACGTATTTCTGGGCGATGAAATAGTTCAGCGCGTTCACGCTACCGGCCTCGATGGCGTCTGAGACCATCTTGGTGGCGGCGGCCTCGGCCTGGGCCGAGCGCTCGCGCGCCTCCGCCGCGCGGAAGGCGGCCTCGCGCCGTCCCTCGGCTTCCAGCACCGTCGACTGCTTCGAGCCCTCGGCGCGGGTGATGGCCGCCTGCTTCTCCCCCTCCGCCTCGGTGATCACCGCGCGCCGCTCGCGCTCGGCCTTCATCTGCCGGGTCATGGCGTTGGTGATGTCGGGCGGCGGCTGCAGATCCTTGATCTCGATGCGGGTCGCCTTCACGCCCCACGGCTCGGTGGCCTGGTCGATGGCCGCGAGCAGGCGTGTGTTGATCGATTCCCGCTGCGACAATACGTCATCGAGGTCCATGGACCCCACCACGGTCCGCAGGTTCGTCTGCGCCAGCTGGCCGATGGCGTACGTCAGGTTGTCGACCCGATAGACCGCGTTCGCCGCGTCGATCACCTGGATGAAGACGATGGCGTCGACCTGGACCGAGACGTTGTCCTTGGTGATCACCTCCTGCTGGGCGACGGGCAGCACCTGCTCCATCATGTTGACCCGCCGCCCGATGGCCTCGACGAACGGGGTCAGGATCGTCATGCCGGGCCGGATCGTCCGCACGTAGCGGCCAAACCGCTCAACGGTGTATTCGCGGCCCTGGGGCACGATCTTGATCACGCTGGTGACCAGGAACAGCGCCACAATCGCCAGCGCGATCGCCGCAATGATAAACCCCATTGTGTGTTCTCTCCCGGCCGCCCAAGGGGGCGAGCCTAGCGCGTCGGCGCGTCGTCCGCCACAGAGCCGCTCAAGGTTACGGCGAGTTCACGTCCCTTCGCCGCGGCGCGGGCGGCCTCTCGCTTCGCGCGCTCGTCGCAAGCCGTGTAGGCCTGCTGGCCGGCGACGAATCCATCGTTGAAGGAATCGCTGAGGCGACGGCTGAACGGGGCGTCCGGCTGCTCGGCGGCGATGAGGTCCCGCATGCGCGTGCGCCAGTATTGGTCGCCCACCCCGTTGCAGAGCTGGCGAATCGCATGGCTCTCCCCCAGCACATAGGCGAGCGCGACGAGCGTTTGCCGCTCCGCCGGGCTGCGTTCCTCCGCGAACGCCGCGGGCGCCGCTGCGGCGAGGACCAGCGCCGCGACCAGGAGGCGCCGCCTCATGCGGCTTCCCATCGCCCAAGGAGCACGCCCAGCAGGTAGGCATAGCCGCGCGCGTCGTCGATCGCTCGGTGGGTATGTGCGTGCAGGCCGAGCCATGCCGCGGGCAGCGTCGCTGGCCGGCAATCCCAGACCGGCTGCCCGGTCCGCGCTGCGGCCAGGGTGCGCAGGCAAAGGCCGGAGCCGTCGAACAGGCGGTCCTTTTCGTACGGCCCCTCGATCAGGCCATGGTCGGTGAAACGGCGGAGGTAGTGGTCGATCCACGCGCCGTCGAAGGCGAGCGGGAAGGCCGCAAAGATCCGGCCCTGCGCGAACCCGCGCACCCAGGCTTCGAAATCTCGCATGACGGCTTGCGCCGGGCGCGGATCGGCGGTGGCCGCCGCCCAGGCTGCCGGCTGGGTCTTGAACCAGGCCAGCGTGTTGGAATTGGACGAGCCGCCCAGCAACGGCTCGAGCACGGCCTCGAACACGCCCCTCTCAACTCCATCGGCCGTCACCGCTACGGACGCGAACGCGATCATCGAGTTCTGGCCCGGCCGCGACCCATCGCACTCGATGTCGGTCACGATGTAGACCGGATCGCGCATCGGTCGGTCGACGCCGATGGCCCCTTCGCCGCCGGCGGCCGCGCCAGTAGCATAGCGCTCGACCGCGAGGGCGATCACGCGGCGCGTCTCCGACCAGTCCACGAGTCGCATCGCCTCTGCGACGCCGACGAACTTCGCTTCGACCGCATCGTCGCCGGCGCGGGGTTCGCCCAAGACCCAGCGCGCGGCGTAGTCGATCAGGACCGCCTGACGCACTTCACTCGCATGATCGACGACGTCGATGAGCCCGAGAATGGCGGCCATAACGCCGGTTTCCTCGGCGAGCTCGCGCAGGGCGGCCTGGGCGACGCTCTCGCCCAGCTCCACCCGGCCGCCCGGAATGCTCCATTCGCCCGCGCGCGGCGGCTTTCCGCGCCGGATCAGCAAGACGTCGTCGCCGCGCAGGCAGACAACGCCCGCGCACGGAACGGGATGGCGGCTCATAGCTGCGGCGGCGGTCCGCCCAAGGCGCGATCGCTCGGGCTCATCAGCCCGACCGGGTTGCCATCCGGGTCCTCGACGATGGCGAAGCGCGCGCCCCAGAACACATCGTACGGTGGCTGCAGGCCTTGGTGCTCGTGGCTGATCAGCTCCTCGTAGGTCTCGTCAACCGCTTCGCGGCTGGGCAGGCGGAAGCCGATCAGCACCCGGCCGCGTTCGGCGGCGTAGCCCTGGTTGTAGTGGCGGGCGAGCGGCTGGCTGTCTAAGGCGAAATCGCAAGGCTCCTTCGTGGTGATCGACACGTGGTGGATCCCGCTGGGCGTGCTCCAGGCGGCGGAGTCGGGGATTTCGACGCCCAGCCTGCGGTAGAAGGCCAGCGTCCGCTGCATGTCGCACACGACGAGATTAATCTGATCGAACACCGCCTCAGCCATCTTGCTCTGTCTCCTGACGAAACCGTCCGTATACGCTCTACTGCGCGGTCCAGCCGCCGTCGATGGAGAGTGCGGCGCCGTTGACCGAGCCGCCCAAGTCACTGACCAGATAGAGCAGCAGACCGGCGAGCTCACCGAAGTCGACGAAGCGCTTGGTCGGCTGCGCGGCCAGGATCACGTCACGCATCACCTGGTTGGGCGGCATCTTCCGCGCCTTCGCCTGATCGGCGATCTGCGCCTCGACCAGCGGCGTCTTCACATAGCCGGGGCAGATGGCGTTGCAGGTGACGCCGTCGAGCGCAACCTCGAGCGCCACGGTGCGCGTGAGGCCCAACAGGCCGTGCTTGGCCGCCACGTAGGCCGCCTTGAACGGCGAGGCGACCAGGGCGTGCGCCGAGGCGATGTTGACGATGCGCCCGGCCTTCTGCGCCTTCATGATTGGGACCGCGGCGCGGATGGTGTGGAAGGCCGAGGTCAGGTTGATGGCGATGATCTGGTCCCACTTCTCGATTGGGAAGGTCTCGATCGGCGAGACGTGCTGGACGCCAGCGTTGTTCACCAGGATATCGATGCGGCGGAACTTGCCGTGCGCGAACGCGATCAGGTCGGCGATTTCGGCCGGCCTGGTCATGTCGGCGGGGTGATAGAGCACGCGCACGCCGTAGGCTTCGGCCAGCGCCGCCCGGTCGTGCTCGATCTGCGTCGCCTCGCCCAGGCCGTTCAGCACCACGTCGGCGCCGGAGGCCGCCAGCGCGCCGGCCAGCGCTTGGCCGATACCGCTGGTCGAGCCGGTGACGACCGCGACGTGACCCTTCAATCCTGCATGCTCATCGGCCATGTGAGACGCTCGCTCGCTTGCGTTTCAAACGGCTGCAAGATTAGCCGGCCCCGGCGCGAGAGTCGCGCGCGGCGGGCTCGTTCGCGCTCGAAGCCTTCGGAGGCAGCTGCCGGGTGAAGACCCAATCGTTCCCGGTCGAGAGCGCCGGATCGAAGGCGTAGCCGGCGGTATCGAAAGCCTTCAGCTGCTCGGCTCTTTCGATGCGATGATCGATCGCGTAGCGGGCCATCAGCCCCCTGGCGCGCTTGGCGAACAACATCAGCGCCTGCGGCGCCTCGCCCCTAACCCTGTGCTCCTTGAAGTGGCAGGTGACGTAGGGGACTCTCAGCGCTTCGGTGTCGACGGAGCCGAAGTATTCGATGCTCGCCAGGTTGACCAGGGTCGGGTCGGGGCGCCGTTCGGCGTCGCGACTGAGCGCCTCGGCGATCGGGGTCCGCCAGAAGTCGTAGAGGCTTGATCCGCGGCGCGTCTTCAGCCGCGTTCCCATTTCCAGGCGGTAGGGCTGCAAGGCGTCGAGGGGTTTCAGGACGCCATAGAGGCCAGACAGTATCCTAAGGCGGACCTGCGCCCAGGCCAGCGCCTTCTTGTCGAGCGTGCGCGCCTGAAGGCCATCGTAGACGTCGCCGGCGAACGCCATCACCGCCTGCAGACCGTCCTCGCCTGCCGGGTCGAAGCGCTGAAACCGGTGGTAGTTGAGATCGGCCAGCGCGTCGGAGATCGACATCAGCCGCTTCAGATCCGCCCGCTTCAGCTTGCGCGTCACCTGGGCGAGTTCGGCGATGTCGCGCGTGAGCTCCGGAATGGTGAGCGCCAGGCCCGCGGGCGCGGGCGCGAAGCTCAGCTTCTTCGCAGGCGAGAGGACCATCAGCATGGTCTGGCATTAACCCCCGATCACCGACGCCAGCCAAGAGCGCGCGCACAGCAAAGAAGCGCAGGCCGCAAGCGCCGCGGGCAGCCTCGGACGCTTGGCGAACGCCAAGCGGGGTAAGAGGTCGCGTCATGAAGCCGCGCCGCTCGGCAGCGTGCCTCGGTTAACTCGGACGCGCGCGCAGCGCGCTAGAACAGGACCCGCGGGTTCATGATCCGGCCTGGATCCAGCGCCGCGCGGACGGCGCGCATCGCTTCGACTTCAACCGGCGATTTGTAGCGAAGCGCCTCGATCGACTTCATCGACCCGAGCCCGTGCTCGGCGGAGATGGAGCCGTCCATTGCGTCGGCGATGTCGTGCACCACTTCGGCGCCGTTGTCCCTGAGCGCCGCGTGCACCGCCTGGTCGCCGCCGGCCGGCGTGAGCACGTCGAAGTGGACGTTGCCGTCGCCGACGTGGCCGAAGGCGACCACCCGCGCGCCGGGCGAGACGCGCGTGACCGCTGCGGTGGCCTGGTCGATGAAATCCGCGATCCGCGACACCGGAACGGAAATGTCGTGCTTCCAGGCCGCGCCTTCCTTTTTCTGGCCGGGCGACTGGTCCTCGCGCACGGCCCAGAACGCCTTGGCCTGCGCCTCGCTCTGAGCGATGGCCGCGTCCTGGATCAGCTCGTCCTCCAGCGCCCGCGCCAGGAGCCGCTCCATCGCCGCCTCGGCCGCGCCGGGTTCGCCCGAGGCGATCTCGATCAGCACGTACCATGGGTGCTCGCCTTCGAGCGGTTTGCGCCGATCGGCGATGTGACGGACGACGAGCTCGACGCCCAGCGCGCCCATCAGCTCGAACGCCTCCAGCGCGCCGCCGCTCTCGGCCTTGGCGCGGCCTAGCAGCGCGATGGCGTCGTGCGGCGTCTCCAGGCCGCAAACCGCGACGGCGCGTGAGACGAGCAACGGCTGCAGTTTCAGCGCCGCGGCGGTTACGACGCCCAGCGTCCCCTCCGCACCGATCAGCAGCTGCTTGAGATCGTAGCCGGTGTTGTCCTTGCGAAGCCGCTTCAGGCCGTTCCAGATCTCGCCGTTCGGCAGCACGGCCTCCAGCCCCAGCACCTGGTCGCGCATGTTCCCATAGCGCAGCACCGCGGTGCCGCCGGCGTTGGTGGACACCAGCCCGCCGATGGTCGCCGAGCCCTCAGAGGCCACGCTCAGCGGGAAGCGGCGGC
>JGI12269J14319_10003327_pt1 | contig 15125 bp, 14 predicted proteins | sample PeaSoiSIISIP2007_FD_14319 | JGI IMG/M metagenome (IMG submission 14319) | reverse complement strand
GGGCCGCCGGTGGCTCCCTTGGCGGCCGGGCTCGCCGGCGCGGCGGGTGTCGTGGCGGTCTGCGCCAGCTGGATTGCCGCGGTGGTGGCGCTATCGGCGCGCGCCGCGGTCAGCGGACTGAGGAGCATCGTAGCGCCCATCAGCGCCGCGATCGCAAGCGAGCGCGTGAACGGCGTCGACGTGGCGATCGGGTTGGTGAAAGATGACATGTGATACCCTTTCTGGATTTTGGCGAGGAGCGGTGATCTCGAGCAGTGATATCGCCGTTTCGTCGCCTGTGGACGGTTCAACAGCGGAATTTTCCGCTTGAGGCGCATCAATATCGGATTGAAAAGCCGTGTGCTGTTCAACACGGTACACACGATGCGATATTTTCCGGGGGCATCGATCGTATCCGCGCGATGCATGGAGCGTGATCGCTCCATATTCGCGGCGACGTTCTCACCGCCGTGTCGTTGTCGACCAAGGAGGTCGGATTCAGGAGCAGCGCGGAGAAATGTCGAGACGGAGGTTCGTCTGTGACAGGTTGCGTCAGCCGACTGACCCTCACTTCCTCAGCGTGTCCCTGAGCGTATCCTTGAAGCCGCCGACCGCATTCTGTACCTTACCTTCAGCTTTGTCGGCCTTGCCGTCAGTCTGCAGCTTGGCGTCACCGACGACCTTGCCGACGGCCTCTTTGATCAAGCCTTTGATCTGTTTGCCTGATCCGACGATGCGGTTCTTGTCCATAGCTTCTATTCCTCTGTTGCAAGTGTCGCATGGCGAGGCAACGGAAATGTCACGAACCTATCCCTGAAGAGGGCGGTGACTTCGTTCCGGTGCGATTTGTCCGCGAACAACATCGAAGCCTCCCTTTCGCTTTGCCGAGCTTCGACTAATGCAAGCCTGCTCACAGTTCAGAATTGCACACGAGGGTGCGCTATTCACGAGGCGCCGATCGCCTCGGATCGCCGCCCGGCGCGCGATGGCAGGGGGCTGCAGCAGCTTTTCGATGGATCGGGCGACCGGACCGCGTGGCTATCGGCCGCGGGACGACAACGGGTTATGCGCCCGCTCGCGTCGTACGACCCGGAGGTCTCAGTCGTGCACGATGATGTTGAGGAGCGCCGAGTGGACCTTCAACTCGCCGTTATATTCGATGAGGCCCAGCTTGCGGAACTTGTTCATGAAGAAATTCACCCGCGAGCGGGTGGTGCCGATCCGTGCGGCCAAAACCTCCTGGCTCACCTTGGGGATGGTTTCCATCTTCCCTTCCTTGCCGAAGTTGGCCAGCAGCAGGAGAATTCGGGCGAGCCGCTTTTCGCTCGAGTTGAACAGATGATCGACCAGTTCCGCTTCGACTTGAACATTGCGGGTCAAGAGGAACGACATGAAGAGCTGCGAGAGGGTCGGCTCGTCACGCAGCACGCGGACCATGGTCTCTCTGTCGATCCTGGCGACGGCGGACTCCGCCGTCGCCGTGGCCGTCGCGATATGCAGAGGCTGGCCGGCCAGGCATCCCTCGCCCAGAAATTCTCCGTCCCCCAGCATGGCGATGACGCCTTCCTTGCCTTGCTCGGACACGACCGTGACCTTCACCTTGCCTTTTTGGATGTAGAAGACCGCATCGGCCGGGTCTCCCTGCAGGAAGACGGTTTCTCCCGGCTGGTATTTCCCCATGCTTCGCCCCGCCCCTACGGTTGCGAGGAAGGACTGGGTGTCGAAACGCTGAGCGCTCGTGCTCTTCAAATCCTACCCTCCGTCCTCCGTGGCGGCCGGTCATCCGGGCCCCGGCAACACTCCGCCGCCCGCGCGGGCACTCCTTCGGATGGGCAGGCCTTGGTAGCTTTTTCGGGAGCCGGGATTGAAAGCCTCGGCCGATCGGCCTGCCGCCGAAGGCATTCTCAAGCCGAACTATAGCTGAGCATTCCGCTTTAAGCACCGGAAACTTGGCGCTTCCTGGCTGTAGAAGGCGATCTCCGCTGAGCTCTCGAGTGCTGGCTGTGCTCTTTGGGACAGCGCCCGCGGTCCATGCCGTGCATCCTCTGCGTGGTCGCCGACGTGCTCGAGGAGGTCTCATGACAGCCGTACCCGACAACATTACGACGGTGGCGCGCCAGGCCGTGCAAGCCATGGTCGACGGGCACATCGAGGTTTCCGTGGCTGCCGGTCACAAACTTGAAGGCCGGTCGCAGCCCGGTCGAGCGGTCGCTGCCGTCGTCTCCGTCGAGTTGGCAGGCCCCGACCAAGGGCCTCACCGAGGCAACCGAACGGTCTCGGCCAAAGGCGAGGCGAGCTCTTGGGGCACCGATGAGGTCGTGAGTGCTGCCCGGAATGCCGCGGAAAGCATCCTCGAGAGCAACCCCGGCTGGCGTCGCGTACAGGCGTAGGGTCGCCGGCGCGAAAGCGCGAGCGATCGAGTGCTGCGCTCATACCGGCCGGCTACTGCTGTGCGGTTGGGGCCGAGGCGGTTGGGGCCGAGAGCGTGCTGGAGGCAGGGGCGGAAGCGCGGTCATTGCCTTGCGGCACATCCCTGTGAATCGCGCTGCCAAAGAGCACTGCCGCCGCCAGGGCAAAAGCGATCAACCAAGCCAGTGACAGGAGATTTGGCCTCTCGCGCCCGCCGGACCTGGCCCGACCAGACGGGGTGCCCGAAGCGCCTCGCGGCAGCAGCTCCACCAAGCGAGCGGCGATCTTGCGCGTGTCCGCTGGCTCCCACCGGCCCGGCGGCAAGCGGCCGATCAATCTATCCAGGGTCGCGGCCGCGAGCTCCTTCGGCGACTGGGCGAGACGAGCCGCCTCCTGCCAGGGGTCGATGCCGAGGCGGGTCAACGCCGAGAGAACGCTCAAGGACATCCCATTCCCCTCCTCGCCGATCGGCGCGAAAAGAAAGTCGTTGAACAGGGAATGCGGGAGGGAAAATGCGTCAGTGTGCGACATATCGACCATCCATGTACGGAGGCAAAAGCCGCTGCCCTGCGGCGATGCCATGCCCGCGGGAAACGGCAACGAGATTCTCTGCTGCGCCGTACCGATAGCCGATCGGGGAGCCATGCGCAGTTCACAATTGAACACCCCGGCGTCAGGGCCGGCATGGCCTTGGCCGTGGGCGCTGGACCGCGGCAGGCGGCCGTCCGGCCGGGAGACGCGATGGGGGCCTGCGCTGCCCGTTTTCCGGCAAAGTCGCGGAAAATGCCGGCTGGACTCTCCTCGCCGTCCCGGTCAATATCTATCCACCGAAATGACCCATGCATAACGCTCATAACGGCTTATGGGTCATTCTCATCCTGGGAGGTGGCAACATGACAAGCATACGACGGAGAATGCTACTTGCGACCGCGCTCGGCGCGGGCATTTCACTTGCGATCGCCGCAGGGGGCGGGCTCGTACCCGCGCAAGCGGCCGAGAAAAGCGTCACCATCGGCATCGACCTTCCGCTCACGGGTGCGGACGCGGAAGGTGCCACCCGCATCAAATACGGTGCGGAAATGGCGATCGACGAGGCCAACGCGAAGGGCGGCGTGGCGGGCTACAAGCTCGACATGATGACCCTCAACGACGCCACGGCATCCGCCGGGCAGTACGACCCGGCCCAGGCCGCGACCAATGCCAAGAAGTTCGTGTCCGATCCGCACGTGGTGGCGGCGGTGGGACCGGAAATGAGCGGTGCCGGCAAGGCCATGTCGCCCATCCTCTCGGCCGGCAATCTCGCCATCATCACGCCGGCCTCGACCAACCCCGACATCACCGATCCCAAGTTCGCCGGGCAGTACCGGCCGGCGGGCAAGGCGATCTACTTCCGCACGGTGACGACGGACGCCTTCCAAGGGCCCAACATGGCCAACTACATGCGCGACACGCTGAAGATGAAGTCGGTCTATATCCTCGACGATTCGGGTGCCTACGGCGTCGGCATCGCGAACGCGTATGAGGGCCAGGCGAAGAAGATCGGGGTTAAGGTGCTGGGCCACGACCAGCTCAACCCGAAGGAAGCCGACTACACGACGTCGCTCACCAAGATCAAGGCGCTCAATCCCGACGCGGTCTATTACGGCGGCGTGGCGGGGGCCGGCGTCAAGTTCGTGAAGCAGAGCTATGACGTGATGCCCAAGACCATCAAGGCGGGCGGGGACGGCGTCTTCGGTCCCGAATATCTGTCGGCGGTCGGCTTCCCGGCGGCCGAGGGACTCTACGCGACCAACGCCTCGCCGCACGTCACCGAGGACCCGGCGGCCCAAGCGTGGGTCAAGCGCTACTCCGAGAAGTATAAGGTGCAGCCCGACGACTATGCGATCACCGCCTATGACGCCGCGCTCGTCATCATCGACGCCATCAAGCGCGTGGCGGAGAGCGGCAAGCCGGTCAATCACGACAACGTCCGCGACGCGATCCAGACTGCGAAGGTCAAGACGCTCCAAGGCGAGGTGTCGTTCGACGAGAACGGCGACATCAACAGCCGCGTGGTCAGCGTTTTCCAGATCAAGCACGACCCGAAGTATAAGGACGACGACATAATCCACCAGTACAAGTACATCGGCGTGGCGCCGCAGTCGCCCGCCAGCTGATGGCTCAGCCGCGTCTCGCTTGGAATCAGAGGGCGGATACCGTCCGATGACATTCCAGGACGTACTGATCCAGCAGGTTATCAACGGGGTGAGCCTGGGTGCCATATACTCGCTCTTGGCACTCGGGTTCACCATGGTTTACGGCATCATCGAGCTGATCAACTTCGCCCACTTCAACGTCTTCATGGTGGGCTCCTTCATCGCGATGTATATCCTGGAGGCGCTGGGACTCAACGGCCAGAACGTCATCCTCACCGGCTTTCCCCTCGTGGGCGTCCTGGCAGTGGCGCTTGTCGGCACCATGCTGCTCTCGGGCGCGCTCGGCGTTCTCATCGAGCGCACGGCACTCAGGCCCCTGCGCGGCGTGCCGGGCACCGCGGCGATGATCACCACGATCGGCGTCTCCTATATTCTCTTCAACATCGTCCTCCTCACCATCGGTGCCGACGCGTTCAACTTCCCCAACCCCATGCCGAAGGTGCGCTGGGGCGAAGCGGGCGTGGTGCTGCAGCTGCGCGAGGTGCTGGTCTGGGTCGTCGCCATCATCCTCATGGTCTGCCTCAACTTCTTCGTGCGGCACACCAAGATGGGCAAGGCCATGCAGGCAACCGCGCAGGACCAGGAGGCGGCCCGCATGATGGGGGTCGAGGTCGACAGAGTGGTGATGATCACCTTCTTCCTCGGCTCGGCCCTTGCTGGGGCCGCGGGGCTCATCTTCGGGCTCTATTACAACTACACGAATTTCGCGATCGGCTATACCGCCGGCCTGCGCGCCTTCACTGCGGCCGTGCTGGGCGGCATCGGGAACATCCCGGGGGCGATGGTCGGCGGGGTCATCATCGGCCTCATCGAATCGCTCGGCGGGCAGCTCCTCGAGGTCCGGTGGACCGACGTGATCATCTTCTCGGTCCTCGTCCTCGTCCTCGTGTTCCGGCCGACCGGCTTGTTCGGCCGCATCACCGTTACAAAATCCTGAGGCCGGGCCATGGTTTCTCCCGGCACGCGCACGTGGAGCATCGGCGAGGCGCTAACCGCTCCCTTCCGGCGGCTCTCGAGCGATCAGCAAAGGTGGCTCATCCTCACGCTGGTGACCATCGCCGCCGTCGCCTTTCCGCTCATCGACCGCAACGAGGGCGACATCGACGCCGCGGCGAACGCCACCGCCTTCGCCGTGCTCGCCCTTGGCCTCAACATCGTGGTCGGCCTCGCGGGCCTCTTGGACCTCGGCTATGCCGCCTTCTTCGCGATCGGCGCCTACTTCTACGGCGTCACCTCCTCCTGGCAGTTCCACCCGGAGTGGGCGAGCTTCTGGGAGCCGTTGCGATGGCTCGGCGTCGTCGTGCATTACCACGCCAACGGCGAGGACGTCGTCCACTTCACCCTCTCGTTCTGGATAGCGATGCCGCTCGCTGCCCTCGTCGCGGCCTTCTTCGGCGTCTTGTTCGGAGCCCCCACGTTGCGCCTCAGGGGCGACTATCTCGCGATCGTGACGCTCGGCTTCGGCGAGATCGTGCCGATCGTGGTGCGCAACTGGCCCACGCTCACCAACGGCGCGATGGGACTGAACGGCGTGCAAGCGCCGTCTCTTTTCGGCTACTCCTTCGGCGTCAGCTCGAGCCCTTATTATTATCTCGGCGTAGCCCTCATCGCCTTCCTCATCTTCGTCAGCTCGAGGCTCAAGGATTCGCGGGTCGGGCGCGCCTGGATGGCGATCCGCGAGGACGAGATCGCGGCCGGGGCCATGGGCGTCAACCGGGTCAAGCTCAAGCTGCTCGCCTTTGCCGTGGGTGCGGGCTTCGCGGGTGCCACCGGCACCTTCTACGTCGCCAAGCTGCAGACCGCGACGCCCGACATGTTCATGTTCCCCGTCTCCGTCATGATCCTGGTCATGATCGTGCTGGGCGGGATGGGCAGCGTCTACGGCGTGGTGCTGGCGGCCGTCATCCTCCAGCTCCTGCAATCCTGGTTTCTCCAAGACCTGTCGGGCTGGCTGCACGTGCTCGGCCGCGCGGTCGGCAACGACTGGATGCAGCAAATCGACCTAACGCAGTCGATCGAGCTTATCTTCGGCATCATCCTCGTCCTCATGATGCTCTACCGGCGCCAGGGACTCATCCCGGCGACGCGCGCGACCAAGGCGCTGACGCTCGAGCAGCAGACGGCACTGCCCTCGCGCGGGACCATCGACGTCGATCTGCGCGTGGTCGCCCCGGGCGAGCTCAAGCCCGGGACGGCGATGCTCGAGGTCGAGAAGCTGCTCAAGACCTTCGGCGGCATCACCGCGGTCAAGGACGTGGACCTCCGCGTCGAGCCCGGCAGCATCGTCGCCTTGATCGGCCCGAACGGCTCCGGCAAAACGACGCTCTTCAACCTCATCACCGGCATGAACGCGCCCGACCGCGGGCGCATCTCGCTTCTCGGCGAGGACATCACGGGGCTGCCGTCGCACGTCATCGTCGAGCGCGGGATTGCGCGCACGTTCCAGAACCTCCGCCTCTTCAGCAACATGACGGTATTGGAGAACATCCTCGTCGGCCAGCATTCGCGCACCAAGACGGGGGCGGTCGGCGCCGTGCTGCATACGCACGCCATGCTCGCGGAGGAGCGCGAGACGCGCGAGCACGCGATCGAGATCCTGGGCATCTTCGGCAACCGCCTCATGCCGCGCCTCAATCAGGTGGCGAAGGAGCTCTCCTACGCCAACCGCCGCCGCCTCGAGATCGCAAGGGCACTCGCCTCCCGGCCCAAGATCCTGCTGCTCGACGAGCCCACGGCCGGAATGAACCCGGCGGAGACGATCGAGCTGGCCAACCAGATCAAGAGCCTGCGCGGGATGGGGCTCACGGTCTTTCTCATCGAGCACAAGCTCAACGTGGTGAACGAGCTCGCCGACAAGATCCTCGTGCTCGACCACGGCGAGAAGATCGCCGAGGGCACGGCCGAGCAGGTCCATGCGAGACCCGAAGTGCTCGAGGCCTATCTCGGGCGCAAGGTGGCGCATGCTTGAGTTCCACGACGTCGATACCTACTACGGCGAGCTCCACGTCCTCAAGCGCGTCAATTACGACATCAAGCAGGGCGAGATCGTCTGCCTCTTGGGCGGCAACGCGTCCGGCAAATCGACCACGATGAAAACGGTGCTCGGCCTCGTGAAACCGCGGGCGGGCACCGTCGTCTATGAGGGCGAGCCGATCAACAACATGCCGACGGCCGAGCGGGTGAGGCGCGGTATTGCACCCGTGCCGGAGGCACGCCGCCTCTTCCCGCGCATGAGCGTGCTCGAGAACCTCGAGATGGGCGCCTTCACGCGCAACGACAGCAATGGGATCGCGGAGGATCTCGAGCGCGTCTACCAGCTCTTCCCGCGCGTCAAGGAGCGCCTCAAGCAGCAGGCCGGCACGCTCTCGGGCGGCGAGCAGCAGATGGTGGCGATAGGCCGCGCGCTCATGGCCCGCCCGCGCCTTCTCTGCATGGACGAGCCCTCGATGGGTCTCTCCCCCGCCTTCGTCGAGCAGGTGTTCGAGATCATCCAGTCGATCAACAAGCAGGGTACGACGATCTTCGTCGTCGAGCAGAACGCCAGCATGGCGCTCTCGATCGCGCATCGCGGCTTCGTGCTGCAGACCGGCGAGGTGGTGCTCTCGGGTACGGCCAAGAGCCTGCTCGAGAACGAGATGCTGAAGAAGACCTATCTCGGCGAGATGGGGCCTTGAGCGAAGCCGGACTCGAGAAGACCCGCGTCAACCTGAGCCTCGAGGCGGCCCTCAAGGAGGCCGAGGAGCGCTTCAGCGCGGCCAATCCCAAGAGTGCCGCGCGCCAGGCCGAGGCGGAGGCCGTCATGCCCGGCGGCAACACGCGCACGGTCCTCTTCTACACGCCCTTCCCGTTGACGCTCGTCAAAGGCGAAGGCTGCCGCGTCGTGGACCTCGACGGCCATACCTACGTCGACTTCCTCGGCGAGTTCACCGCCGGGCTCTACGGCCATTCCCATCCCGTGATCATCGAGGCGATCAAGCGCGCGCTCGACGGCGGCATCACGCTCGGCGGCCCCAATCCCTACGAGGCGAAGCTCGCGGCCCTGATTTGCGAGCGCTTTCCCTCCTGCGAGCGCGTGCGCTTCACCAATTCCGGCACCGAGGGCAACCTGATGGCGCTCGCGACCGCGCGCACGGTCACCGGGCGCAGCCACATCCTCGTCTTCGACGGCGCCTATCACGGCGGCGTGCTCGCCTTCGCGCACGGCGGCTCGCCCGTCAACGCGCCCTTCCCGGTGATCTACGGCCGTTACAACGACGCCGAGACCACGCTCGCGCTCATCGAGCAGCACGCGAAGGAGCTCGCCGCGATCATCGTCGAGCCGATGATGGGTGGCGGGGGCGGCATCGCGGGCACGCCCGCGTTTCTCGGTGCCTTGCGCGAGGCCGCCACCCGGCACGGCATCGTGCTCATCTTCGACGAGGTGATGACCTCGCGCCTTTCCTCGGGCGGGCTCCAGAAGAAGCTCGGCATCACCCCCGACCTCACCTCCTTCGGCAAATACATCGGCGGCGGCCTCACCTTCGGCGCCTTCGGCGGGCGCGCCGACCTCATGTCGATCTATGACCCGCATAAGCCGGGCTACGTCGGCCATGCCGGGACCTTCAACAACAACGTGCTGACCATGTCGGCCGGTATTGCCGGACTCTCGCGGCTCTACACGCCGGCTGCGGCCGAGGGGCTCAATCGCGCCGGCGATGCCTTGCGCGAGCGGCTCAACGCGAGCGGGCGCGCGGCGGGACTGCCGGTGCAGGTGACGGGGGTCGGCTCGATCATGGCCGTGCATTTTCAGCGCCGTCCGATCGAGCGGCCCGAGGATGCCGAGGAGACCCCTCAGGCCTTGCGCGCGCTCTTCCATCTCGAGATGCTGGCGCGCGGCTATTACATCGCGCGGCGCGGCTTCATCAGCCTCTCGATCGTGCACGGCGAGCGCGAATTCGACGGCTTCGCGGAAGCCTTCGCCGACTTCCTCGAGAGCAACCGCTCGCTCTTGGCCGGCTGAAGCATCCCCTCACCCAACTGCGGGTAGGCTCGGCTCCGCCTCGCCAACCCTTCGTAACCCTCTCCCCTTTTAAGGGGAGAGGGTAGGGTGAGGGGTGTCGCGCGAGCTTGCGCGCGCGCTAATTCCCGAACAGCGCGCGGATCTTGTCGAAGGGGTAGGAGTAGGTCATGAGCGCCGTCTCCGAGCCCGGATTATGGGCGCCGATGCCGGCGTTCGAGATGTGGTGGAACATGACGCCCAAGCGCGAGCGGTCGTCGAAGCGATAGGCGACCGCGACCGAGGAGCGGAACTCGGGGACGGCCCCGAGATGCGCGTCATTGCCGTGGTTGTAGGCGCCGATCGCCTCGCTCGGCGTCACCACCCAGCGGTCGCCGAAGAAGAAGTCGACCGCGAAGCCGCTGTAGACGTAGGTGGCCCCCCGCCCGGTCACGAAAAAGCCCGCCATGGGCTTGAAGATCCAGAGCTTGTAGTCCGAGCGGTACTCCAGGTCGCCGATGAAGGTATGCGCGTGGCGGACGTCGAAGGCGCCGAGCTGGAGGTCGAGGAAATCGGGGTCGTCGGCGAGCGCCGGACCCGTTGCGAGACAAAGCGTCAGCAGGCTGAGCAGCAGCGAAAGTCGGCGCACAAGACCCTCCCGGCAATGGATCGCGATCGCGGCGCCATGATACGGGTTTCGCGCGGCTTGGCAAGGCATCCGACCCGGCACCTAGGCGAGCGTGCGGAAACGATCGGTCGCCTCGACCAGGGCCGAGCGGATGCCGGGCTCCATGGCGGAATGCCCCGCATCGGCGACCACGTTGTAACGCGCCTCGGGCCAGCTGCCGTGCAGCTCGTCGGCGGTCACGATGGGGCAGACGGCGTCGTAGCGGCCTTGCACGATCGCCGCCGGCAAATGGCGGACGCGGCCGAGATTTTCGAGGAGCGCGTTCTCGGGGAGGAAGATGTTGTTGACGAAGTAGTGCGCCTCCATGCGCGCAAGCCCGAGCGCCATGCGATCGTCGCCGAAGGCGGCGACCGTCTCGGGGCTCGGGAGCAGCGTCGAGCAGGAGCCCTCGAAGACGCTCCAGCGCCGCGCCGCCGGCATGTGCACGGCCGGATCGGGGTCCATGAGCCGCTTGTGGTAATTGGCGAGCAGATCGCCGCGCTCCGAGGACGGCAGATATTCGGCGAACGCGCGCCAGGACTCGGGAAAGATGCTGCGGATGCCGTAGAGGAACCAGTCGATCTCGCTTCTGCGGCAGAGGAAGATGCCGCGCAGCACGAGGCCGAGCGTGCGCTTGGGATGGGCCTCGGCGTAGGCGAGCGCCAAGGTCGAGCCCCACGAGCCACCGAAGACGAGCCAGCGCTCGATGCCGAGATGCTCGCGCAAATACTCGATGTCGCGGATGAGGTGTGGGGTGGTGTTGTTGCGGATCTCGCCCAAGGGAAGCGAGCGGCCGGCGCCGCGCTGGTCGAACAGCACGATGCGGTAATGCCCGGGGTCGAAGAAGCGGCGGTGGGTTGGCGTGGTGCCGGCACCCGGCCCGCCGTGGAGAAAGACGACGGGGGCTCCCTGAGGATTGCCGGAAACCTCCCAATACATGGTGTGGATGCCGTCAAGCCTGAGCATGCCGCTCTGGTGCGGCTGGATCTCGGGGTAGAGCTCCTTCAGTGGCGGCATCGGCCTCTCCTGGGCACAAGGCGGGCGCGAGTGTACGATGCGCGCATGGAGCTGCCTAGCCGGGAAGGCGGCCCAATCCGCCATGCTCCGCGCGCGCTTGCCGCCCTTCTTGCGGCCCTCCTCGCTGCTTTTGCGGGAGCCCGCGCGAGTGCGGCGTTTGCCGCCCAAGCGCCGGCGGCGCCGCCGCTCGAAGCGGGCGAAAGCGCGCGCGTGAAGGCCGTCATCGACGGCGACACGCTCGAGCTCGAGGACGGCCGCGTCGTGCGCCTCATCGGGATACTGGCACCCAAGCCTCCGCTTGATGCCGAGGCCGGCCGGCGCTGGCCGCTTGCCGAGCGCGCCAGTGCCGCCTTGCGCGAGCTCGCCCTCGGCCAAGAGGTGCGCCTCGTTTACGCAGGACGCAAAAGCGATCGCTACGGCCGCCTCTTGGCGCAGCTCTATCGCGCGGACGGGCTGTGGCTCGAGGGCGAGCTTCTCGCGCGAGGCCTCGCCCGCGTGCTCACCCACAAGGACAACCGCGCGCTGGCATCCGCCATGCTCGAGCGCGAGCGCGAGGCGCGCGACAAGCGCCGCGGCCTGTGGGCCGCGCGCAGCTTCGCAGTCTTGGCGCCGGAGGAGGCGCGCCGCCGCCTCGACAGCTTCGAGCTCGTCGAGGGCAAGATCGAGGAGGTCGCGCAGCGCGGCAGCCGCCAATTCCTGCGCATGGGCAAGGACGCGCGGAGCGGCTTCACCGCGGTCCTCCTCCCCGAAAACAAGCGCCTCTTCGCCGCGGCGGGGATCGAGCCCGCCTCGCTCGCGGGCCGGCGCGTGCGCGTGCGCGGCTTCATCCGCTGGTGGAACGGCCCGATCATCGAGGTGAGCCACCCCGAGCAGATCGAGCTGGTGGAGCCGTAGCGAGGGTCTGGGGACATTAATTTTCAACTCGTCATTCCGGACAAGCAAATCATCGCACATGCGATGATTTGCGCGATCCGGAATCCATGTCCGAGACAGCGCGAGCGGGAGGCTTGGATTCCGGATAGCAAGGCTCGCAACCGGGAAAAGCTCCGCTTTTCGCGGGCTCGCCTAAGCTTCCGGAATGACGCCCAGCTTCAATGTCCGCGGCCTTTGCGCCAAAGTGGGGGGCCATCTGTGAGCATTGCTCACAGCACTTTGCGGATGAATTCCGTCATCGCCGCGAGCGTCGCCGCGCGCTGGTCGCGGTGGGGCGAATGGCCGCAGTGGGGGAGGATGAGGCGCTCGACCGGGCCCGAGACTTGGCGGCGGATGCGCTCGACCTGCTCGAGGGTGCCGTATTCATCGCTTTCGCCCTGGATCACCAAGGTCGGCACCTTGATGGCGGGGAGGAATTCCTCGAGGTTCCAGGTTCTAAACGCGGGATCGAGCCAGCTGTCGGCCCAGCCGTAGAAGGCGCCGTCGACGTTGGCACCATGATGGCGGGCGAGCTTCTCGCGCAGATCGCCCGTGCGGTAGCTCTCTCGCGCGCGCGCGATCGAGGTAAGGCCCGACTCCTCGACGAAGACGTGGGGGGCCTCGAGCACGAGGGCGCGGAGCCGGCTCCCGTTCTCGCCCGCGTAGATGAGTGCTATCGAAGCGCCGTCCGAGTGGCCGACGAGGATCGCCTCATCGATCCCCGCGGCAGCGAGGAGGGCCGGAAGTGCTTCCCGCGCCTCGTCGTGCATGAAGCTCAACGGCCGCGGCAGGGCGACCGGATCGGAGCGGCCGTAACCCTGGCGGCTATAGGCGAGTGCGGAGCAGCCCGTGGCATCCGTCAGCGCCTGCGGGAAATCGCGCCACAAGCTGACCGAACCCAATCCCTCATGGAGGAAGACGAGGGTCGGCCGCGGAGCCGAGCTTGTGCCGCCCCCGCGCGGCGTGTAGCGCGCCACCTCGAGGCGCACGCCCGCAACCGTGAGCCACGTCATCGGCTGCGGCCGCTCACATCCGTCTGAGCTTGAAGCGCTGGATTTTGCCGGTCGCCGTCTTCGGCAGCTCCGGCACGAATTCGATCCAGCGCGGGAACTTGTAGTGCGCGAGCTTGGCCTTCACATGGGCCTTGAGCGCCTCGGCAAGTGCGTCCGAAGGCGAGATGCCGCTCTTGAGCACCACGAAGGCCTTGGGCTTGACGAGCTTGTTCTCGTCGTCATGACCGACGACCGCCGCCTCCAGGACCGCCTCATGGCTCGCAATCGCCGCCTCGACCTCGAAGGGCGAGACGAAGATGCCGCCGACCTTGAGCATGTCGTCCGAGCGGCCCTGGTAGAGATAGAAGCCGTCCGCGTCGACTAGATATTTGTCGCCGGTCTTGGTCCACCGCCCGTGGAAGGATTCGAGGCTCCTCGCCCGGTCGCTCCAATACATGATGGCGCTCGACGGCCCGCTCACATAGAGATCGCCGATCTCGCCCGGCCGGGCCACCGCACCGTCGTCTCCCACGAGCTTGAGCTCGTAGCCCGGCACGGCTTTCCCCGTGCTGCCGTAACGCAGCTCGCCCGGGCGATTGGAGATGAAGATATGGGTCATCTCGGTCGAGCCGATGCCGTCCAGGATGTCGACGCCGACGTGATCCTTCCAGTGCCGCGCGATCGGCTCGGGCAACGCCTCGCCTGCAGAGACGCAGGCGCGCAAAACATGCTTGCCCTTGCCCGGAAGTGCCGGATCGGCAAGGAGTGCCGCGTAGAGCGTGGGCACGCCGAAGAAGAGCGTCGGGCGCTGCTCGACGATCCGCTTCGCCACCGACTGCGGGGTCGGCCGCTCGGCCATGAGGAGTGCTGTCGCCCCCACGCGGAAGGGGAAATACATGCCGTTGCCGAGGCCGTAGGCAAAGAACAGCTTCGCCGCCGAGAACACCACGTCGTCCTCGCGCATGCCGAGCACGGGCAGCGCGTAGAGCTCGGAGGCGTAGACCATGTCGCTTTGCAGGTGGACGGCGGCCTTGGGCTGGCCGGTCGAGCCCGAGGTGTAGAGCCAGAAGGCGATGTCGTCCGCCAGCGTGGGTGCTGCCTCGAGCCGGGGCGAGGCCTTGGCGACGAGCTCGGCGAGGACGGGCTTGCCGTGCGCGCCTGGGCCGTCGACCACCACGCGCTCGAGGGAGGGGTACCGCGCGAGGACGGGTGCCACCTTGTCGTAGAGGGGTGCTGACACCACAAGCAGGCGCGCGCGGCTGTGGCGCAGCATGAAGTCGTAGTCGTCGGGGGTGAGTAGGGTGTTGAGCGGCACCGGCACGGCGCCGAGCTTGATCGCCCCGAAGAAGAGTGCCGGAAAAGCGACGCTGTCGAGCATCAGCATGAGGACCCGGTCCTCGGGCCGGATGCCGAGCTCGCGCATCATGTTGCCGCAGCGGTTCACGCGCTCGGCGAGCTCGCGGTAGCTGGTGCTGCCGCGGTCGTCGCGCACCGCGATCTTCTCTCCGCGTCCTTCCGCGAGATGGCGATCGATGAAATCGACCGCCGCGTTGTAGAGGCGCGGGAGCTGCACGCGCGGCGGCGAGGTGGAGCGGTCGACGACGGTGAAGGGCTTTGGGGCGCTCATTGCGGCCGAAGCCTCACGAGGCCCCGGTGAATTCGATGGCGCCCGCGGGCAGGAGATAAAGGACGAGGGCGCGGCCGCCGCGCACGGTCGGATGATGGGCGGTGTCGGGCGCGTAGACGCACCAGCCCGCGCCGTGGCCGTCGAACGCCGCACCCGGAGTGATCGGCATGATCATGTCGATCTCGCCTTGTGGATGGCGATGGTGCGGCCCCTTGACGTCGGCCATGTCCACCACGTCGATGCTGAAGCCGGCAAGTGCCGCGGAGGGCTTGGCGACGCGGCCGAACTTGATGCCGCCCGCCGCACGATTGCACATCCAGCCGTCCTTGATCGCCTCGTGGCAGGCGGCCTC
>JGI12269J14319_10003326_pt1 | contig 15127 bp, 13 predicted proteins | sample PeaSoiSIISIP2007_FD_14319 | JGI IMG/M metagenome (IMG submission 14319) | reverse complement strand
CAAAGGCGCCCATCGGCTCGCAACGGTCGACCGCGAGGCGCCGGTTGCCCCCGCCGTGCTTCGCCACCAGGGCGGCGATCTCGTCCGCCCAGAGGACGACCTTCTCCCCTGAGCGCGGGCCCGCGAGGAAATAGAACCACGGTATCGCCGGCCGCACCTCTTGAATGATCTCGAGGTCCTCGCTGAGGTGCATCGAGCTCGTGTATTCGTACAGCACGACGGGCCCCTCGCTCGGCACGAAGGCCCAGCGCCCCGGCGAATGCATGGTCCAGACCTGCATGTTGCGGCTGCCCGTCGCATAGCGGATGTTCATGGGATCGGAGAGCAGGCAGCCCATGTAGTCGCGCTTCTTGAGCTCGGCGCGCACGCGCGCGAGGCGGTAGGCGCGCAGCTTGCGCTGGTCGATCGCGGCGATCCGCGCGGCCACGTCGAATGCGAGCGGAACTGGCTTCTGCGGCTCGGCTAGCGGCATGGCAATGCCCTCCCCCTATGGTTCCCGACACCTTCTCACGGCCTCGCCGCGGCGCTCTCAGAGGTGGCGAAGACCGACTCCACGCGGCGGAGCTCCTCGAGCGGAATATGGCAGGCGATGGTATGGCCGGCGCCGGCATCGCGCAGCGGCGGCGCCGAGCGCCTCGCCGCGTTGCCATGCCGGCCAGATGAGGAAAAGGTCCGCTACCCCCGAGCGCGACGGTTGTGCCAAGAGGAGGCGGTCGACGGCATCGATGCCCTGGCGGTGGCCGGCGCGCAAGGCCTCGATAAGGGCTCGGTAGTCGAGCGCCCGGTCAACCGCGTCCGCGCCGATCCAACGCATCGCCGTCTTGCCCCGTTTGCTTGCGGGCGAGCAGCCGCTACGCTCATATTGGCATATCCGGCGCGCGCCATCACGCCCGAGAGGAGGAGACGCCATGACCAGGAAGAAGACTCAGCCGCGGCACGCGACCGGGGGCTGCCTCTGCGGCGAGGTCCGCTACGAGGTCGCGGGCCTGCTTCGCCCCATCGTCGCCTGCCACTGCTCGCAGTGCCGGCGGCAGACGGGCCATTTCATGGCGGCGACAGCGGCCGCGCGCGCGCATTTCGCGCTTACGCGCGCGGACGGGCTCAAGTGGTACGTCTCCTCGGCCAAGGCGCGGCGCGGCTTCTGCGCCAACTGCGGCTCGACGCTCTTCTGGGACGGCCGCGGCCACGACTACATCGCGATTGCCGCCGGCACGCTCGACATGCCGAGCAGGCTCAAGATCGCGCAGCACATCTTCACCGCCGACAAGGGCGACTATTACGCGATCGACGACGGCCTGCCGCAAGCGCGCGGCGGACTATCCGCTTAGGCGGCGGTTCTCGGGGTCGTGGAGTGCCGCGGGGCGCACTTGCGCGCGCCGCCGCTCGCCGAGTATCTCGACCTCGAGTGCCGTGCCGGGGGCCGCGAGTGCCGGCTCCACATAGGCCCAGGCGATGCTGCGGCCGACCGTGTGGCCGTAGCCGCCGGAGGTGACGATCCCGACGGCGCGGCCGTCCTTGAGAACCGCCTGGCCGCCCATGGCATCGGCATCCACTACCTCGACGGCGAGATAGACCAGGCGCTCGCGAGGCCCGCGCGCGCGCTCGGCCAAGAGTGCTGCGCGGCCGATGAAGTCGCCCTTGTCGAGGCGGAGGAAGCGCTCGAGCCCGGCGGCGAGCGGGGTCACCTCGCTCGAGAGCTCGGCACCCCAGCCGCGATAGGCCTTCTCGAGCCTCAGCGAGTCGAGGGCGCGGAAACCGAAGGGGACGACGCCGAGCCCGGCACCTTCGGCCATGATCGCGTCGAAAAGAGCCGCCAGCCCTGCAATCGGCGCATGGAGCTCCCAGCCGAGCTCGCCCGCATAGCTGATCCTGAGTGCGAGCGCGCGGATGCCGCCGAGCGCAATCGCTTGCGCGGTGCGCCAGGGGAAATGCGCGTTGTCGAGGGGCGCCTTCGTGAGCCTCGCCAGGAGATCGCGCGCGCGCGGCCCGCTCACGAGAAGCGCACCTCTCGCCTCCGTCACGTTCTCGAGCGCCACGCTGTCGTCTTGAGGGAGGTGACGCTCGAGCCAGTCGAGGTCGTGGAGCTCCGCGGCCGCGGCCGAAACGAGATAGAAGCGCTCCCGTGCTGTGCGCGTCACCACCATCTCCGAATAGACCCCACCCTTCTCGGTGAGGAAATGCGCCAGCGCCACCCCGCCCACATGGCGCGGCAGGCGATTGGCGATGAGGCGGTCGAGGAAGGCCTCGGCCCCCGCCCCGCTCGCCTCGAACTTGGCGAAGCTCGTCATGTCGAGCACGCCCACCCGCTCGCGCACGGCGCGGCATTCGCGTCCCACCGTCTCGAACCAGTTGGCGCGCCGGAAGCTCGGCCGGTCGACGGGCTCCTCGCCCGGGCGGGCGAACCAGTTCGCGCGCTCCCAGCCGTTGCGCGCGCCGAAGCTGGCGCCGGTCTTGGCGAGGCGGCCGTAAAGCGGGCTCGTCCTCGACGGGCGGCCGGCCGCGCGCTCGAGCGCGGGGTAGGCGATCGCGTACTCGTCCTCGTACATGTCGACCGAGCGCGCGACCGCATGGTCGAGCGTGGCGTAAGCGCCGTAGCGCCGCGGGTCGATCTCCCAGAGATCGATGCCCGGCTCGCCCTCCGTGATCCACTCCGCGAGATGCTTGCCTGCCCCTCCCGCCTGCGTGATGCCGAAGCTGAAGCCGACGGCGAGGAAATAATTGCGCAGGCCGCGCACGGGGCCGAGCATGGGATTGCCATCGGGCGTGTAGGTGATGGCGCCGTTTACCACGCGCTTGATGCCGGTACTACCGAGTGCGGGCACGCGCGCGATCGCCTGCTCCATGATGAGCTGCAGCCGGTCGAGCTCCGGCGGCAGGAGCTCCATGCCGAAGCCGGGCGGAATGCGCCCCACCCCCCACGCCTTGGCCGGCCGCTCGTAGGGACCGATGAGGAGTCCGCCGCGCTCCTGGCGCAGGTAGTAGGACACATCCACATCGCGCAGGATCGGCAGCTCGCGCCCGAGTGCCTCCACCTCGGGGATGGCCTCGGTCACCAGATACTGGTGCTCCATCGGCACGATCGGCAAAGCGAGCCCTGAGAGCTCCCCCGCCTCGCGCGCCCAGAGGCCGGCCGCGTTCACCACCGTCTCGGCCCGGATGCGGCCTTGCGCGGTCTCGACCTGCCACTCGCCGCCCTGCGCGCGCGCGAGCCCGATGACCTCGGTCTGACGCAGCACCTTGGCCCCGCGATCCCGAGCCCCTTTGGCGAGCGCCTGGGTCACGCTCGAGGGATCGAGGTGGCCGTCCTCGGGGTTCCATATGGCGCCGAGCACGCCGCGCGTCTCGACGAGGGGGTGAAGCTCCTTGATCTCGCTCGGCCCGACGAGCTCGTAGGGGAGCGCGAGATAGCGGGCCTTGCCCTGATGGTGGCGCCACTCGTCCATGCGCTCCGGCCTGGTCGCAAGCCGCAGGCTGCCGGTCTTGTGGAAGCCCGTGGCCTGGCCGGTCTCGGCCTCGAGGCGTTGGTAAAGCTCCACACTCTCCACATGGATGCGCGAGATCGCGAGGCTCGTGCTGAAATGGGGCGTGTTCCCCGCCGCGTGCCAGGTCGAGCCCTGGGTGAGCTCGCCCTTCTCGAGCAGGACCACGTCGGACCAGCCGAGCCGCGTCAGGTGATAGAGCACGCTGCAGCCCAAGATGCCGCCGCCGATGACGACGACGCGGGCCTGGCTTGGAAAGGCGTCGCTCATGGGGCTCCCTCGGCGATAATGCGCGCTTCGGCGCGCGTCACGGTGCGGCCCGCGCCGGGTTGATGAACTCGACGACGCCCCGGAAGTGACGCTCGTTGAAGCTGACGACGATGCAGCCCTGCGCCACGGCGGTGGAGGCGATCACCATGTCGAGCGCACTCCGCGGGCGCCCCGCGCCCCTGCCTTCGGCCATGAGCCTCGCCCATTCGAGGGCTGCGCGCTCATCGAATGGCAGCACGCGGCCGCGGAAGAGCGCCTGCGGCCCCTCCCGCCCGGCGAACCAAGCTTCCAGCTCGCGCCGATTGCGCCCCGCCGCCTTTTCCAGGATGCCGCGCCTGATCTCGGCGACCGTGAGGGCCGAGATGAAGAGATCCGTGTCCGCTTGACGACCGAGCCAACCGAGCAAACCCGGCGACGGGTCGACCCTGGTCGCGTCGCTGAGGATGGCGGTGTCGAGGAGGTAGCGGGTCACAGCCCGCTGTCGCGCCCGTGCCCGGTCTCACGCGCGAGGCCGAGCTCGGCGCCGACGAGGGGCGAGCGGCGCAGGGCTGCAAGAATTCCGCCCCGCCGCGGCGGCTCGGCAGCCGCCTTCTCTGCCAGCTCCGTCCGCAGGCGCGCAGCCTTTGCGTCGCCGGCGCCCAAGCGCCTGGCGAGACTGCGGATGAGCTCCTTGTCCGCTTCCAGACCGCGTACCTCATACCGGCTCAGGCCGCGTTCCGCGAGCCGGCGGCGATGCGCGGCGACCGCGCGGCGCTGGGACGCTTTCGTCATGGCGCGCCCTCCTCCTAACCGGTCATATAGCCGGCTCGGGCGCCGGCGTCAATAATCTGCAACCATGGCCACGTCCGCTACATCCGCGCGCGCGCGTTCGCCGGGTCGTAGGGGCTGTCGCGCACCACGCGCGCGGGATAGCGCTCGTGCAGCATCTTGATCTCGAGCGCCCGGCCTTCGGAGGCGAACTCGGGCCGCACGAAGGCAAGTGCGATCTGCTTCTTGAAGTGGACGGAGTAGCCCCCGCCGGTGGCGCGGCCCACCACCTTGCCGTCGGCCCAGATCGACTCCACACCCCACGGATCGGCATCCGCCGGCCCGTCGATCAGGAGGGTCACCAGCGCCCAGCGCAGCGCACCCGATGCCTTCTGCTTCTCGAGTGCCGCGCGGCCGACGAAGTCGCTGTTCTTGTCGAGGCGCACGAAGCGGTCGAGGCCGCTCTCGAGTGCGGTCACCTCCTTGGAGAGGTCCGCCCCCCAGGCGCGGTAGCTCTTCTCGAGTCTCAACCAGTTCATCGCGCGCATGCCGACGAGCCGCATGTCGAACTCGCGGCCGGCCTCCTCGAGAACATCGAAGAGGTGGTTCTGGTACTCGATGCCGTGATGGATCTCCCAGCCGAGCTCGCCCACGTAATTGACGCGCATGAGCCGCACCGGCGCCATGCCGACCGTCGCCGTCCGGCCGGTGAGCCAGGGGAAGGCCGCGTTGCCGAGATCGGCACCGTCGACGAGCTTCGCCAGCACCTCGCGGCTGCGGGGCCCCGCGAGCACGAAGACGCCTATTTGCGTGGTGATCCTCTCGAGTGCTATCGAGCCGTCCTTCGGCACGGTGCGGCAAAGGTAATCCCAGTCGTAGCTCTCGGCCGCCCCCGCGCCGACCATGTAGAACGCATCCATGCCCTCGCGCAGAATCGTGAACTCGGAGCGCACNCCGCCCTTCTTCGTGCAGGCGTGGGTCAGGTGGATGCGCCCCACCTTCTGCGGCAGCCNGTTGGCGACGAGGCNTTCNAGCCANCCCTCGGCACCCGGGCCGCGCGCGCGGTATTTCGCGAAGGTGGAGGCCTCGATGAGGCCGACGCTGTTGCGGATCGCATCCGCTTCCCCCTGCACGTAGGGCCACCAATTGCCGCGCCGGAACGACCAGCGCTCGGTGAAATCCGCGTCCTCGGACGGCTTGGGCCCGAAGAAGTTGGCGCGCTCCCAGCCGAAGCGCTGGCCGAAGACGGCACCCCGCGCTTTCAGGCGCTCATAGGCCGGCGTGGTGCGCAAGGGGCGGCAGGCGGGACGCTCCTCGTCGGGGAAATGCAGCATGAAGACGTGATCGTAGGCCTCCTCGTTCTTCTTGACCGCGTAGGGCCGCGTCGCGTAGGCGCCGAAGCGGCGCGGATCGAGGGCGAGCATGTCGATCTCGGCTTCGCCTTCGCTGATCATCTGCACGAGATACTTCCCCGCCCCGCCCGCGGCGGTGATGCCGAAGGAGAAGCCCTCGGCGAAGTAGAAATTGGCGAGCCCGGGGGCCGGGCCGACGAGGGGATTGCCGTCGGGGGTGTAGCAGATGGGCCCGTTGTAGACCGTCTTCACACCGCCCTTGGCGAAGCAAGGCATGCGGAAAAGGGCCTCCTCGATGTGCCATTCGAGGCGATCGAGGTCGGGGGGGAGGAGCTCGGCCTTGAATCCCTCCGGCACGCCGTGGACGGCCCAGGAGGGTGCTCCCTTCTCGTAAGGGCCGAGGATGAGGCCGCCGCGCTCCTCGCGCATGTACCAGCGCGCGTCCGCGTCGCGCAGGATGGGGTGCTCGGGCCGGCCCGCCTTGCGCCATTCGACGATCTCGGGGATCTCGCCCGTCACGATGTACTGGTGCTCGACCGGGATCGCCGGAATGGTGCGCCCGACCATGGCCGCCGTGCGCTGGGCGTGATTGCCGGTCGCCGCCACCACCGTCTCGCAGAGGATGTCGCCCTTGTCGGTAGTGAGACGCCACTCGCCGCCCGCCGTGCGCTCGATCGCGCGCACCTCGGTCTCGCGGTAGATCTCGGCCCCGCCCTTGCGCGCCGCATCCGCTAGCAGCATGGTGATGTCGGCCGGGTTGATGTAGCCGTCGGTCGGGTGAAAGAGCGCGCCTATCAGCCCCTCCACGTTGACGAGCGGGAAGCGCTCCTTGATCTCCGCGGGCCGCCACCACTCGTAGGCCACGGCGATCGAATCGGCGGTCGAGGCATAGGTCTCGAACTCCTCCATGCGCTCGCGCGTGCGCGCCATGCGCAGATTGCCGACGCGCTTGAAGCCGACGTCGCGCCGCCACTCGGCCGCAAGGCGCTCGTAGAGCTCGAGCGAGTATTTATGCATCTGGCCGGTCGCGTAGGACATGTTGAAGAGCGGCAAGAGCCCCGCCGCGTGCCAGGTCGAGCCCGAGGTCAGCTCATAACGCTCGAGCAGCACCACGTCGCTCCAGCCCGCGGCCGTCAGGTGATAGAGGATCGAGCAGCCGACGTTGCCGCCGCCGATCACCGCCACGCGCGCATGTGTCTTCACTGTCCTCGCCCCCTCATCGCCCCCGCGCGCCCAGTCTAGCGCCTGGAGCGGATATTAAAACAGAGTGTCTCCGGTGTGCGGTCGCTCGCGCAACCGGAAGCGTCGCATTCGAAGCGGAAATGCCGAGGCCGGTGCCTCCTTACGCGATCTTGCGATAGCTGAGAGCGACCTCGCCGCCTACGGCGGCGAGTGCCGACTCGAGGCGCTCGATCTTGGAGGGATGATGCGGATCGAGCAACCGGCGCGCCTCGCGCTCGTCGCAGCCGAGCCGTCGCGCCAGCTCGCTCTTGCTGATGCCGGCCGCGCGCATGGCGAGATGGAGGGCTCCTTGCGCCGCGGTGCGCGTCGGCACCGCGATCAGCTGCTCGCCCTTGCGCGCGACCGAGGGAGGCGGAATGTCCTCATCGTCGTCGATGCGGCCAGCGATCGCCTCGTCGAGGCAATCGGCCGCCTGGAGGCGCGCATCGGCCATGTCCTCGCCTTGCGTGATGGCCTCGGGAAGATCGCGGAAGGTCACGACGAAGCCGCCTTCCTTCGCCGGCGCGAAGCGGGCCGGATAGACGAAAATGCGCATGAGATCGTTCCCCCGCATTTTGTCATTATCGGACATATTTGTCCGAGGGTCAAGAGAGGGTAGTGGACCAGTTTCACCCCATCCTTCGAGACGCCGCCTACGGCGGCTCCTCAGGATGAGGTGAAACCCTAACCAAGGTGTCCTCATCGTGAGGAGCGTCGCGCATGCGACGCGTCTCGAAGGATGAGGATTCAGCCAAGCTGCCCCACTATCCAAGAGTGCCGCGCGAGCGCCGGCGGCGCGCCCTCTCGCGCGCGGCAGCGCCGGGAAAGCGGTTGCCACGGCCCGGCTGGCGGTGCTGGAATGGCGGCACAAGATTAGAGGGAGGCTTGCTTGACGATGAGGAGGAACTTGAGCCGGCGCGCGTTCATGCTGAGTGCCGGTGCTGCCGCCACCTCGCTCGCGTTGGCACGGCGGGGCCGCGCCGAGGAGAAGCCCGAGAGCCTCGTCTACAGCACCTACGGCGGCGACTACGGCCAATGGGTCAAGGAGGACTTCGAGGATCCCTTCACCGCGGCCACCGGGATCAGGCTCGTCCACGACATCGGCGAGAACCCGCAGCGCTACGCCAAGCTCAAGACCTACCGCGAGCGGCCGAAGGTCAACGTCATCCAGCTGCAGGACCGCTTCCTCTACGAAGCGACGCGCGACGGGCTGCTCGAGGAGATCGACTACGCGAAGCTCTCCCACGCGGCACCCATCCCGCCCATCTACCGCAAGAAGACCTGGCTCGGCTACAGCGTGCTCTCGATCGGCATCATCTACAACCGCGAGCGCGTCGCCATACCGCCGCGCCAGTGGACCGACCTCGTCGACGAGCGCTACAAGGGCCGCATCTTCATCGACGACTTCAACCACTTCGGCCTCCACGTCACCCTCGCGATCGCGATGGCGCAAGGCGGGGGCTATCAGGACATCAGGCCCGGGCTCAAGGTGATCAAGGAGATCAAGGACCGCTTGAGCCCGCGCTTCATCTCGACCTCCCAGGAAGGCATGAAGCTCCTAGGCGACGGCGAGGTCGACGTCGCCATGTGGCAGAGCTCGCGTGCCTTCATCCTCAAGCGCAAGGGCAAGCCGCTCGAGTACGCAGTGCCCGAGACGGGCGACGTGGCGGTGAGTTACGGCAACGCCGTGGTCAAGGGGGCCGGGTATAAGGAGTGGGGCGAGGCCTTCATCGACTTCACGGCCGACCCCCGCCTCCAGGGCAAATTCGTCTCGGGCCTCTTCCCGACGACGCCGACGCACCCGGACGCCCTCGACTATGCGACCCCCGAGGCCGCGAGGCTCGTCGCCCGCCCGCCCGGAGCAAAGCAGATCGAGCTCGACTATGGCGAGGTGCTGCCCCGGCTCGACGAGTGGACCAAGCTGTGGAACCAGATGATCGAGGCCTGAGGGTGCTGCGAGCGCCATGAAGCTGCGGCCGGCAACGCGGAGCGAGCTGGCACTCCTCGGGCTCACCGGCCCGGCCGTGGTATTCGCCCTCGTCTTCTTCCTCGCCCCCCTCGCCCTTCTCCTCGGCTACAGCTTCCTCGGCTACGCCAACGGCGAGATCGTCGCCAGCACCACGCTCGCGCAATACGCGGCCCTCCTCGGCGATCCGCTCTATCAGCGCATCGTGGGGCGCACCTTGCTCGTGGCCCTTGCGACCACGGCACTTTGCATGCTCCTCGGCTATCCGGTGGCACTCGGCATCGTGCGCGCCAGGCCGAGCCGGCGCCCGCTTCTCTTGACCCTCGTGCTCACGCCACTCCTCATCGGCGGTGTGGTGCGCAGCTACGGCTGGATCCTAATCCTCGACGAGCGCGGGCTGTTGAACCGCGCGCTCCTTGCCACGGGCCTCATCGAGCATCCGCTCCAGCTGCTTTTCAATTTCGCGGGCGTCGTGGCCGCGATGGTCGAGGTGCTGATCCCCTTCTTCATCCTTCCGCTCATGGGCTCGCTCTCGCGCATCGATCCGCTCCTCGAGAGCGCCGCGCGCGGCCTGGGCGCGAGCCGACTCCGGACCTTCCTCAGCGTGACGCTCCCCTTGAGCCTGGCGGGCGTCACCGCCGGCGGCGTCATCGTCTTCAGCCTGGCACTCAACATCTTCGTAGTGCCGCGCATCGTCGGCGGCCCGCGCTTTCTCGTGCTGGCGACGCTTGCCTATCAGCAAGTGGGCGAGGTGGGCAACCTGCCCTTCGGCTCGGCGGTGGCGGGGCTCATGCTGGTGCTCACCTTGGGAAGCGTGGCGCTGGTCAACCGCACCCTTCTCGCGCGCTACCGCTATCTCGGGGTTGCGTGAGGCCATGCGCGCGCCGGGCTCCCCCCTCGCTTGCGTCAACGCCGCGATCTACCTCTTCATCCTGGCCCCGGTGATCGTGGTCGTGGCTCTCGCCTTCTCGGGCACGGAGTCGCTCGCCTTCCCGCCGAGCTCGCTCTCGCTCCGCTGGTTCGCCAAGTTCCTCTCGCAAGCCGAGCTGATGTCGGCACTCGGCACGAGCCTGGCACTCGCGGCTCTCAGTTGCGCGATCTCGCTTTCGCTCGGCGGCCTCGCGGCGTTCGGCCTCGCGCGCGGCCGCTTCCGCGGGCGGGGTGCCGTCCTCAACCTGCTGCAGACGCCGCTCATGGTGCCGCAGCTCGTCTTGGCCATGGGCTTCCTCGAGTATTTCGCGGCACTCGACGTGCCGTCCTTTCCCGCCCTCCTTCTCGGCCACACGGTGATAACGCTCCCCTACGTGGTGCGCACCATGGTGGCGGGGCTCGCGAGTGTGGACATGCTCGCCGAGCACGCGGCCGTCAGCCTCGGCGCCACGCGGCTGCAGGCGATCCGGCAGGTGACGCTGCCGATGCTCACCAACGGCATGGTAGCGGCGGTGCTCTTCTCCTTCATCGTCTCCTTCGAGAACCTGCCGCTCGCGCTCTTCCTCTCCGATCCCTCTTCCGTGACGCTGCCGCTGCAGATCTATTCCTACATCCAGTGGGTGTTCGATCCGACGGTGGCCGCGGCCTCGACCGTGCAGGTGCTCGTCGTCGTGCTGCTGGTCTTCGCAGCCGAGCGGGCGATCGGCATCAGCCGCTTCATGGGCGTGATGAGGTAGGCTGCAGAGCCGCCCTAAGGCCGCGTGACGGGAGGTGCTGAGCCGTCAAGAAGAGCAGGATGCGGGGACGAGATCGCTACGTCGTCCGGCGGCGTCCGGCCGGCGGTATCTTCGGCGGTTCTGCCGGCCGCTCCGGTCCCCAGAGCCTGGCATAGTAGGTGTCGGCAAGCTGAAGTGCCGCGAGCGGGTTATGGCCCAGCACGCGGTCCTTTGCCACCAGCACCGTCGACAGCCCCTTCGCATGCTTGAAGAAGAGGCTGTCGTGGCCGACGCACAAGCCCATGACCACATTGAATTCGCAGCCATGCGCCGCGAGAAGCTCCGCCTGGGCGACAGGATTGCACAATGGCTCGAAACTGCCGGGGCGGATCTTGTGCCGCTCCTCCAGACCGATCTCCTCCTTCGGGATGCTGCCGTTCTTGCAAGCGACCGATACCACCTCGAAGCCGTGGCTCTCGAGGATGCCGGTCAGCACATACGCGTGGTCGACGAAAGTGATGCAGTTGGCGATGCCGATCTTTTGGAAGCACATCCGCTTGGCGAACTGCACGATCTCCTCGACGCGCGTCCACTTGCAGTAGCCCTCGGCCTCGACGATGGCGGACACGCGCGCCACCTGCAGCGTCTCGGGATCGCCGTAGAGCGCGCGGGCAGCCTGCTGCGTCTCAGGGTCGACCTTCGAAGGACAGTATCCCGGCCCCTTCGTTCCGGCTTCCCCGTGGCGGCAGGCGCGAACGGTGCTTGGACAATAGGCGCAGGCAGGGTCAGCGTAATCCATGCTCTTTCATCCTGGCAGAAACATCCCCGCGACCAGTGCAGGCCTGCCTGCGGCACGGCGCATTGATCCAGATCATGCCATGCCGGATTGACCCCGGCATGCCGATCGCCAATTGCGGCGCAGAACTCCAGGATTAGGATGGTGGGCGCGGCAAGGATTGAACTTGCGACCCCTACGATGTCAACGTAGTGCTCTCCCGCTGAGCTACGCGCCCGTCCGGCAACGCAAGCCAAGCAATATATGGCTTCTACCACAGCCCGGCACAAAAGGGAATCCCCCGCGCGCGGTGGGTTTTTGCGTCTAAAACTGTGACAACTGTGACAGAAACTGTGACCCGGTTTTCGCGATACGCGTGCCGACGCTGCACCGAGCGAACTTGCGGGTTTGGGAGGTGTTTTCGTAGAGCTTTATTTCAAGCGCAAGGAAGCTAAGCGGCTTGCCGGTCAGCTCGTCGCAGTTCTCAAAGGGCAGTACGTCGAGCCGTCTTAGCTAGGACTCGCGTCAGTGCCCGCAGTAGTCGGTCTTAACCGGCTAGCCGTCTGCGCCTCGCGTCTGTCTTGCAGGAAGGCCGGAAAAGCGCGAATATTCACGCCAGATCGGGAGTCATCCGGGGAATCCCGGATGCGGCCGTCCCTGATAGGGGACTATTCTCATGAAGCTGCGATGGCTCTTGCTTCTAGCTTTGAGTTTCATTCTCGGCATGGTGGCGCAGCCCGCGGCGGCTGATGAAGCCTGCCTAGCTTACTGCTTGAGAAATTTTGGTTGCGATCCGAATGCAAATTCGAATTGCCGGAGCGGTTGCCAAGGCGCGTGCAGGGATGAAACCTGCGTATCTTACTGCGTGAAAAGTATAAATTGCGCTCCAAGCAATCCGCATTACTCGAGTTGCCGGAGCGATTGCCAAAGTGCGTGCGGCCCTGCCGCCAGCTATGGCGCTATTGCCTTCGGCTCAAAAAGCAGGGCCTGGGGCGTGTCCCATAATTGGGGCAGCAAGGCGCAAGCGGAGAGCGCTGCCATGCAAAGCTGCAAGCAGCACGGCGACGATTGCGAAGTGATGGTGTGGTTCGACCGAAAATGCGGAGCGGTGGTAGCGGCCGAAGGTGCCTCCGCCTTTTGGGGGCTTGGCGACAGCGAAGCCGAGGCGCGCGCGGACGCCCAAACCAAATGCGAGCAAGGCGGCGGCAAGGATTGCAAGGTGTGGGCTTATCAGTGTTCGAAGTGAGGGCCGGAAATGTAGCAGTGGATTTGTCAACGCTATAATCGCCGAAATACCAGATCACGTGAAGATGCCCCAGCCCTTCTTTTAATTAGACCGATGACAGCTTGCGCGCCGAAATCATATCGGACCCAGGCCGGAAGGGCGGAACCCCCTTAAGGGGGTATTCCGACCCTACTTCCGGACCCTTGGGGCGCGCACGGTCAGGTGACGTTATTCCGACCGTGTTCTGGCCCCGGCCTTATTGCATGACCCGATAAAGGTCGCCGTCTTGGCGGACCTTCCCGGCTGCTTTAAGGCGTGTGCGGGCAGCCTTGAACGTGCTCGGCTTCAGACCGGACACCCTAGACGATTCGCCGAAGTGTGTCCCTTCGCCCGCTAGGCCGGCCAAGGCTTCAAGCGCTTGTGTGTCGCTTCGGGCGGCACGGGGATCACTGAAGGTCGGCTCGGGTATAGCCGTCAAAGACGTTGGGCGCTCCAACACAGACGACGAGGCGCCACTGGTGAGATCATTGGAAACGGGATGCGCGCCGGCGCGCCGCACCTGCACTTGCCACTTGCCGTTTCGCTTTCTGAAAGTCGCCATGGTGCCTCGCTGTGACAGAAACCGTGACAGCCTGGCTCTTGCGGCGCTCCGCGACGGCGGGGCCTTGAGCAACGCGCTGAGATCGCCAAGCGGGGGATGGTGGGCGCGGCAAGGATTGAACTTGCGACCCCTACGATGTCAACGTAGTGCTCTCCCGCTGAGCTACGCGCCCGTCCGGCAAGGTCATTCTCGTCGGGAAAGCGTCCTATATCGCCGAAGGCGGCGCTTTGCAAGCCTGCGCTCGCGCCACGTGCCCGCCTCTTGGGCGTCCTTGGCCTGAAGCGCCCGCGCTCGTGACAGGCAGGCGCGAATAGGTTAGTTACAAAGCCATGGACAGCTTTGCCGTACCGGTCGCCGAGCTGGACGGCGCCTGCGATTTGCAGGCGCCGCGCCAGCAGACCATGCCCGTCGTCTTTGCCTCGCCCCACAGCGGGAGCAACTATCCCGCCGATTTCGTCGCGCGCTCGCGCCTCGATGCGGTGGCGCTGCGCAAATCCGAGGACTCCTTCGTCGACGAGATTTTCGCAGGCGTGATTGCGCAAGGCGCGCCGCTCATCCGCGCCCTCTTTCCGCGCGCCTACGTCGACCCGAACCGGGAGCCCTTCGAGCTCGATCCCGCCATGTTCGCCGACCCGCTGCCCGACTACGCCAATACCCGCTCGCCGCGGATAGCGGCCGGGCTTGGCACCATCGCGCGGGTGGTCGCCAACGGCGAGGAGATCTACCGAGAGAAGCTCCGCTTCGCCGAGGTGCTCGAGCGCGTCAACCGTCTCTATCGGCCCTATCACGAGGCGCTCGAGGGCCTCGTCCAGGCGACCGAGCGCCGTTTCGGCCTCGCGGTCCTGATCGATTGCCACTCCATGCCGTCGATCGGCGGACCCATGGACGAGGACGCCGGCCGGCGTCGCCTCGACATCGTGCTCGGCGACTGCCACGGGACCTCTTGCGCGCCCGCACTCACCGGGCTCGTCGAGGGCTTCCTGGCCGAGCGCGGCTATCAGGTCGTGCTCAACAATCCTTACGCGGGCGGCTTCACCACGCGCCACTACGGAGCTCCCGAGGCGCATGTGCACGCCTTGCAGATCGAGATCAACCGCGCGCTCTACATGAATGAGGCGACGATCGAGCGCGGCCGGGGGCTCGCCCAAGTGGGCGCGCACATGGCCGCACTCGCCGCCCATTTGCGCGAGCGCTTGCCGGCGCTGTTGCCCGGCGACTGAGGAAGCGGGAATGGGCACCTCCCTGCCGCTGCCTCAGCCGGCGCCCGATCTCCTTGTGCGCGAGGCGCGCGAGGAGGACATGACGGCCGTCGAGCAAATCTACGGCTACCACGTGAGGCGCGGGCTCGCTTCCTTCGAGGAGGTCGCGCCGGACGTGGACGAGCTCATGCGCCGCCGCGGCGAGGCGCTGAAGCGCGGGCTTCCCTATCTCGTCGCCGAGCGCCGCGGCCGTATCGTCGGCTTCGCCTATGCCGGGCCCTACCGCACGCGCACGGCCTATCGCCACACGGTCGAGGACTCCGTCTATGTCGACCACCGCGCGCTGCGCCAGGGCATCGGGCGCGCGCTGCTCGCAGCCCTCGTCGAGCGCTGCACCGCACTCGGCTACCGCCAGATGGTCGCGGTCATCGGCGACTCCGGCAACGAGAGCTCGATCGCCGCCCACCAGACGCTCGGCTTCAGCGAGGTGGGACTGCTTCCCGCGGTCGGCTACAAGCTCGGGCGCTGGGTCGACTGCGTGATCATGCAGCGCGCGCTCGGCCCCGGCAGCCGCACGCCGCCCGAGCGCGCGTGAGCGTGCAGCCGGACGGGCTCGGGGGGCCCGCCAAAACGCGGGCAAAAAAGG
>JGI12269J14319_10003325_pt1 | contig 15131 bp, 16 predicted proteins | sample PeaSoiSIISIP2007_FD_14319 | JGI IMG/M metagenome (IMG submission 14319) | reverse complement strand
GGAGGCTCGGGTCGCCGGCGAACGCTCCCCCTCGCGGCGAAGTGGGCGGACGTGTGGCACACCTACGGAAGCCCCGACCAGCTGGCTGCGTTGGGCGCCGAGATCGACCACCTGGCGGAGGTGGCGGGACGCGACCCCGGCTCCATCCTGCGGGCATCGTCACTGTCGTTGTCCGAGCCCTGGGACGAGGTCCGACGTCAAGTGGCAGCCATGCGTGACGTCGGAATCGGCTACCTCGTGTGCGGGTGGCCCGGCGAGGGAAGCGCCCGAGTCGAGGAGTTCGTGACGACGGTCATGGCCGAGTTCGGCGCCGACTGAACGTCGGGGGTCACCGACCCTCGAAACGCGGTTCCCGGCCCTCGAGCATGGCGCGCACGCCTTCGACGGCGTCGGCCGTCCCCGCCAGGGCGACCTGCTCGGCGAGCTCGTGGCGCATGGCCTGGCGCGCCGCATCGGCCACGCCGCCGCGCAGCGTCGCCCTCGTCGACGACACCGCCAACGGCGCGCCCGCCGCGATCTGCTTGGCCAGCTCGAGTGCGACGGGTAGCTCGTCGCCGGCCGGCACCACCCGCTGGGCGATGCCGATCCGGGCCGCCTCGGCGGCGACCACCCGTCGTCCGGTGAGGAGCAACTCCGAAGCACGTCCGGGCCCCACGACATGGGGAAGGGTGGTGCTCAACGCAAAACCGGGGTGGATGCCGAGGCGCACGAAGTTGGCCTGGAACCAGCCGAGCTCCCCGACGACGCACAGGTCACAGGCCAGCGCCAGTCCGAACCCGGCCCCGATGGCCGCGCCCTGCACGGCGGCCACGAGCGGCACCGGAGCATCGAAGATCCGGACCGCCTGCTTGTAGAACGCCGCCGTGGTCGCCTCGAAGCCGCCCTGAGCGGTGGGGTCGGGAGCATCGCCGGAGCGGAAATCGGCACCGGCGCAGAACGATCGCCCTTCCGAGCACACCACCGCTGACCGGGCCACGCCGACCAGCCCGGCCACGGCGTCGGCCACGGTGCGCAGCACCGGTTCGGTGAGCAGGTTGTGGGGTGGTCGTCGCAGGGTGACGACGGCCACGTCTCCGTCGTGGTGCACCGTGACGTCGTCCCCGGCGCCGGGTGCGCCGTCACTGCCCGCGTCAGGGGGGGTGGGCTCGTCTCGAGATCGTCGCGACGCCAACGCTGGTCGGGATTACCCCCGCCCGCGCCGGCGGGCGCGGCGGCCCTTGAGCATGGCGGCCTCCGCCGCGGCGATGAGGTCGTCGAGCGTGTCGTGTTGATGGAGGTCGGCGAATCCCACACTGGCGGTCGAACCGGGCGCCTCCTCGGCGAGGATGACGGCGAATTCCTTGAAGCGAAGTTCGGCAGTAGCCATGTCCGACCCGGGCAGCGAGAAGAGAAACTCGTCCCCCCCGAGCCGGGCGATCACGTCGTAGGACCGCAGGGTGGCTCGGAGCGCGGCGGTGACCTTGCGCAGGATCTCGTCGCCGGCCCGCGAGCCCCGGGCGTCGTTCACCACTTTCATCCTGTCGACGTTCAGGTATCCGAGGACGAAGTGCTCTCCGCTGCGCCGGCATCGATCGATCTCACGGCCGAGGGCGGCGAAGCCCGCCTGTCGATTGAGGACGCCGGTGAGCTCGTCGCGAGTGAGGCGATCGGAGTCGCGCCCCGACTCCGGCGGGACGTGGCGCAGGAGTGGGGTGGACACGGGCTCGGGGGTCTGGGGCGCGGGCTCGGGGACCACCTTCGGCACCGACGCTGGCGCGGAGGCGACGACGATCTCCGGAGTCGACACCCGAGCGGGATGATCGCCGGCGCCTCGACCTTGTCGTTGCGCCGCGAACGGAGAGGGGTCTCGAGCGCTCGCCCCGTGCGGCTCGACCGGTGTCGTCGGCGGCGCGTCGCCGGTCGACACCACGCCTCGTACGAGGTCCGCCCACAGGGTGACGATCTCGGTGACCTGCTCGCCCACGAGGTCCAGGATCGCGTCACGGTCGGCAGGCTCGAGGTGACGGAGCTGCGCGTGGAGCTTCGTGGCGCCGTCGGAGAGGGCGGTGGCCACCTTGAGGAGCCGTTGCGCCGACACCACCGCGGCGTCCTCGGTGGTCACGAGGGGAGTTCCTCGCTCACCCTGGATGGCGGAGAGCCGTCTGCGACCGAGGGGTGGATCGTCATCCAGGTCCTGCATGGCACTTCCCCCGTTTAGTCGTCACCGGCAGTGAACGCAAAACTACATTACTGTCACTTCGGAGACCCGGATCCCGGACCAGAAGCGTCCCGATGAGGGACCCGGACCGGCCGTGAGCTGCCTGTGCCGAGATCGCCGCCGCGCCTCAGCACGCCCGGGCCCGCTCGATGCAGGGGTCGAGGGCCTCGAACGCGGCGGGGACATCTTCGGCCGACATGGCGAAGAGCAGCGCCGAGACGGCGTCGGCGCCTGCTTCGGCGTACTGCTCGGTGATCGACGCGTCCAGCGGCTTGAAGTACGGGCACACCGTCACCGTGACGTCACGGCGGGCGCGGCCGTGCTCGTCGAGCAGGGCCTCGAGGCGGGCGATGGCGTCAGGGAGGTCAGTGGGGGCGCGGTTGAAGGTGTGCCAGCCCTGCCCGGCCCGAGCGACGCGTCGCATGGCGGCGTCGCTCTCGCCCCCGATGTGGACGGGAGGGTGGGGATCCTGGACGGGCTTGGGGTGGAGGTTGCACGCCGGAAGCGTGTAGTGCGTCCCGGAGAACGACGACGGGTCGTCGCACCACAAGGCATGCAGGACCCGGAGGTACTCGTCGGTGCGCTCCCCGCGCCGTTCCCAGGGCGCGTCGACCGCCTCGAACTCCTCCCTCAGCCAACCCACGCCGACGCCGAGGTCGACGCGCCCGTTCGACAGCCAGTCGACGGTGGCCACCTCTTTGGCCGTGTACACCGGGTTGCGCTGTGGCAACAGGCACATGGCGGTTCCCAGTCGGACCGACGTCGTGAGCGCGGCCAGGAAGGCCAGGGTGGTGAACGGCTCGAGGAGGCCCGATCCGGGCGGGATGGGGGCTTGGCCGTCTTCGGCGTAGGGATACTTCGAGGCGTAGTGCTCGAAGGTCACGACGTGCTCTCCCACCCAGATGCCGTGCACGGCACGTGCCTCGGCCTCGCGCCCGACCGCGGCCAGGAATTCCGGCGTGGCGAAGGGATTGGCGGTCGGCAGCCAGATGTCGAAGTCCATCGCCACTACCGGGCCGGTGTCGTGATCCGGAAGACGGGGTGTTCCGGGGCGATGCGCCGGAGCTCGGCGTCGGGGGAGTCTGCCGACACCCCGTCGAAGAACCTGCCCACCTCGAATTTCCAGCGGCGGAGATAGGCGCGCAGCACGTCGACCTTGTCGTCGTCGCCGAGCTCCTCGGCACGGAACTGCTCCACGTGCCGACCGACGACGAGCTCACCTTGACGAGCAGCTCGGAAGTTGCGCACCCATTCCGTCTCGCCGCGCGGCGCCACCAGGTAGCGCTCGTCGTCGACGGTGAGGACGTTCACGGGGTTGCTGCGGCACAGGCCCGACTTCCTCCCTCGCACCCGCAGCACCCTCGAGCCCCACACGCTCACGCCCAGGCGCGTCAGCCCGGCCACGGTGGCGTTGAAGACCTTGTCGACCGCCGTCGGCTGTTGGTAGTGGGGCATCCCGCCATCATGACAAGGGCGGCGCCGTCCGGCCACCGGAGCCACCTCGGTGCGATGGTGCGCCGCGCACCCGCCCACCGGGTTCGTCACCGCAGATGGAGCCCGCCGTCGATCATCACGATCGCTCCGGTCACATAGCTGGCGCCCACCAATCCGAGGATCACGTGCGCGATGTCGTCGGGTGTGCCCGAGCGTTGCATCGGCGCCATGGCACGCACGAATTCCCGCACGACGTCCCAGTCCGCCGTCCACGGGGTGTCCACGAGCCCCGGCGCGACGGCATTGACCCGGATCTCGGGCCCCAACACGTTGGCGAGGAGCTCGGTCATGTGGCTCACCGCCGCCTTGGACGTGGCGTAGGGGATCGAGCTGCCCCTCGTCGTGTGGCCCGCCACCGACGACACGTTCACGATCACNCCCTCGCCTCCGGCGCGCAGATGGGGNACGGCGGCGACGGTCACCTGCCACGTGCCGATGACGTTCACGTCGAGGATGCGCCGCCACACCTCGGGCGAGGCCGCGTCGAGATCGGGGTGGGCGATGACCTCGGTGGTCCCGGCGTTGTTGACGAGGATGTCGAGTCGACCGTGATTCGNCACCGCCTGCGCCACGAGGTTCCGGGCCTGCTCGGCGTCGGCGATGTCGGCCTGGACGTAGCTGGCCCCGGGCAGCTCNGTCGCCAACGCTCGTCCCGCCTCGACCGACGACGCCGAGTTCACGACGACGGCGGCTCCCTCCTCCGCCAGGGCACGGGCCGTCGCCGCCCCGATGCCGCTGGACGAACCGGTCACGAGGGCGACCTTGCCCTGGAGGCTTCCCGGCATGTGCGTCTCCTCGTCTCGGTCGGCGTCCGCCCGCAAGCTCGGAGCCGTTGCTGTTCTCTTACCAGGTTGTCGGTACGGTGGCGGCATGCGGCTCGTGAGCTTCGTGGAACTCGACGCCCCTTTCGTGGTCCGGACCGGGGTGGTGGTGGCCGACGAGGTGGTGGACCTCACCGATCCGTCGGTGGGGCTCCCGGGCGACATGACAGAATTCCTGGTGGCCGGCCCCGGCGCGATGGAGCGGGCGGCCGACGCGACGACGTCGAACGCCCGTCGACTGGAGCTCGACCGCGTGCGCCTTCGCCCGCCGGTGCCCCATCCCGTCAAGGTGCTCGGCATCGGGCTCAACTACGGCGCCCACGTGGCCGAGACCGGAGCGTCGCGCCCCGAGTACCAGGTGTGGTTCAACAAGCAGCGCACCTGTGTGATCGGGCCCGGCGAGGCCATCGAGATCCCCGCCGTGTCGCCCCAGGTCGACTACGAAGGCGAGCTGGCCATGGTCATCGGGCGTCGCTGCCGCCACGTGCCTGCGGCGGATGCCGCCACGGTGGTGGCCGGCTTCACCGTGCTCAACGACGTGACCGTGCGTGACTGGCAGTGGAGGACCCCGACGTGGACCCTCGGGAAGTCCTTCGACACCCATGGGCCGACCGGACCGTGGATCGTGACCGGCGACGAGGTCGGGGACCCCCATCGCCTCCGTCTGCGGACGTGGGTCAACGGCGACCTGCGTCAGGACGCGTCGACCGACGACATGATCTTCTCGTGCTGGGAGCAGATCGAGTACCTGTCCACGGTGTTCACGCTCGAGCCCGGGGACATCGTCTCGACGGGGACCCCGGCCGGGGTGGGCATGGGATTCGACCCACCGCGCTGGCTCGTCGACGGCGACGTCGTCCGCATCGAGATCGAACGTGTCGGGACACTCGAGAACCACGTTGCCGTCGAGCCCGAATCCTGACGGACCACCCCCGCAGTCCGGCTCTCTGCGTGTGACGCGCAGTGTGGTCATCCCCGCCGAGGAGCTCGAATGGCGGTTCACGACGAGTGGCGGTCCCGGTGGTCAGCACGCCAACAAGGCGAGTACCCGCGCCGAGGTGTCATTCGACGTGGCGGAGTCGAAGTCCCTGGGCCCGCGCCAGCGGGCCCGGCTCCTCGAACGACTCGGGCCGACGGTGCGCGCTGCCGCCGGCGACGAGCGATCCCAGATGCGCAATCGGGAGATGGCCCTCCAGAGACTGGCGGCGCGACTCGCCGACGGGCTCAGGGTGCAGACGCCGCGCGTGGCGACCAGACCTTCGAAATCGGCCCGGGCCAGGCGTCTGAGCGACAAGCGTCGTCAGTCGGCGCGCAAGCGGGACCGGGCCCGACCCGCCGACGACGACTGAACGACCTGCCCCGCTCCCTGTCAGACGATCAGGGTCAGACGATGTCGGGGTCAGAGGATGTCGGGACGCAGCAGCGCATCGCTCCCGCCGTCGACGAACAGCACGGAGCCGTGGATGTAGCTGTTGGCCGGGTCGAGGAGGAATCCGATGGCCGCCGCGATCTCGGTCGCATTGGCACGGCGCCCCAACGGCACGGGCAGGGCCTCGATGAGCGGGCCGAGCACCGGATCCTCGAGCCCACCCGCCAGTAACGGGGTGTCGACCGGTCCGGGAGCGACGGCGTTGAGCCTCACCCCGGCCTTGCCCCAAGCGCCGGCGCGGCGTCGCACGGCACGTGTCAGCGCCAGCTTGGTCATGCCGTAGACCGTCGCACCGTCGAGGGCGGCCGCACACGCGCACGCTTTGTCCTCGTCTCCTTCGAGCAGCAGGCCGAGCAGTTCCTCGTGGACCGGGGTCAGGCTGGCCGAGTTCGAGCAGATGACCACGGCGGCGGGTGCCTCGCCCTCGGTCAGCAGGGGCAGCATGCCGTCGAGCACTTCCACCGCCCCGAAGAAGTTGACACGGACGATCATGTCGGTGGGCACCGTCTGGGGCCCGAGTCCGGCACACACGACGAGTCCGTCGAGGCGCGCCCCCGACACCTCNGTCACCGCCCCNACTGCCTGGGCCCGACCTGTGACGCCAGACAGGTCGGCGATGACCTGGGCGTCGTGCACGTCGACGCCGAGGACGCGAAGACCGCTGCGCTCGAATCGTCGTCGGACCGCAGCGCCGATCCCCGAGCCGGATCCTGTCACCGCGATGGTGCGAATGTGGCGTGGGGCGTGGGTCACCTCGGGCCGAGGTCTGTTGTCCATGGCGGCACGTTGTAGTCGACCGGCGCCGGGTGCGCCTCTCGGGAGGTCGGGAGGCCGCCGGGGGTTGCGCCGATCAGAGGATGCTCGGCCTGCGGGGCCCTCAGGTCGAGCAGTCGTGACAGGTCATCGTCGCCGCATCGGCGAGCTGGACCCGCTTGCGCACCAAGAAGCACGACCGGCACACGAATTCGTCCGTCCCGCACGGCGCCACCTCGGCGAGCTCGACGCTGTCGGTCAGCACCTGGAGGAGGAGGCTGCGCACGACGGCACCGTCTTCGAGCTCGGCCTCCGCCTCGGCGTCGCCGTCGTCGAGAAGCGCCAGGCGGTCGAGAAGGACGAGGTCGAGGCTCTCCTCGACGTCATCGTCACCGACCTCGTCGTCGGCGTCGTCCATGGCCGGGGCTCGGACCCCGTCTCCGTCGGCCGCGACACCGAGGAAACCGGTCCACGGGGATTCGATCCCGTTGGCGAGCGTGCCCGGTGCCGGTCGGAGCTCCCCGTCGTCGCCGTCGGTGTCGTCGCCGGCGTGGACGAGGTCCTCGAGAGACGCCTCGAGCGTGTCCTCGTCGACGTCCTCCTCGAGGAGGTCCTCGTTGTCGAGCTCCTCTTCGAGGATGGCCTCGTCGTCGAGCTCCCCGATGGCGAGCTCCTCGGGGGGTTCGAGGTCGAGCTCGCCCTCGGTGTAGTGGGTCTCGGCGGCCTCGGGGTGCCTCTCAGCCAGTCTCATGGGGCCAGGATCCCTCCTCGCCGAGCCCGCCTGGGCCGGGAACAGAGGTCCGGGCTGGGTCACGATCGCTTCTGGTACCAGCATCGAACCACCGGGGCGGCTGCGCAAGAGGCTTCTGTCCCGATGGAAGCCGGGGAGCCCGACCCCGACCCACGCTCGTTTCTGTGGCAGAGGAACGGGGCCGGTCTCCGTCTTGACACCCATTTCACATCAAATCTAGAAATACGGGCGATTTAGTCGCTAAGTCTCCACGAGACGAACCCACCTGACGGAAGAGGAGCTGCCGGTGCCGGCCAACGGTCCTGCCAAGCAACACCACGGTCCCGTGCCGACAGGGCACGGTCCGGCCCCGACGTCGACACCGCCTCGCTCCCGCAGCACGAGGGCCCGGCGGTGGCTGGCGGGGGTCGCCGTCATGGCGGCGGCCGGGGGGCTGACCGCAGCCGGCGCCACCCCGGCGTCGGCGGCCACCCCCAGCCAGACGGGGTACTACGTCGTGGGGGCCAACGGCGGTGTCTTCGGGTTCGGCGGGGCCGCCCTGTACGGGTCCCCNGCNGCGTCAGGGACGACCCTCGGCGCACCGGTCATCGGCATCGCCGAGACGTCGACGGGCAAGGGCTACTGGCTCGTGGGTGCCGACGGCGGCATCTTCACCTACGGCGATGCCGGCTACTTCGGCTCGGTCCCGGGCGTCACCACCACGAAGCTCGCCGCGCCGATCGTCGGGGTGGCGTCGACGTCGGACTCCAAGGGCTACTGGCTCGTCGGTGCCGACGGTGGGGTGTTCGCCTTCGGCGACGCCGCCTACTTCGGTTCTCTGCAGGCCCTGCACGTGACGCCGGCCGCTCCCATCGTGGGCATCGCCCCCACGCCCACCGGCAGGGGCAACTGGCTCGTCGGTGCCGACGGTGGGGTGTTCGCCTTCGGCGACGCCGCCTACTTCGGCAACGTCCCCGCGCTCCTCGGGGCGCCGGCCCCCTCACCCATCGTTGGTATCGCCACCACGCCCGACGGCGGGGGCTACTGGATCGCCCAGAACGATGGGGCCGTGTCGCGCTTCGGCGACGCCCTGTTTTACGGGTCCACCCTGACCACCGGCGTCGTGCCCAACGCCCCAGTGGTCGGCATCGAGGCCACCCCCACCGGTAAGGGCTACTGGCTCGTCGGTGCCGACGGCGGCGTGTTCGCCTTCGGCGACGCCGCCTACTTCGGCTCGGTCCCCGCCGAGCTCGCCACCGGTGGCGTGACCCTGGCCGCGCCGGTCTCGATCGTGGGTCTGGCGCTCACGCCCTGAGTAGTCGACCGGCGCGAGGCACGGCCCTCCGTCCCGCGCCGGTCGACCGCCGGTTCTCGGCGGACGACCCGGGCCTTCGGGAACCTCAGCCCACCTCGCCCGACACGTACGCCCTCGTACGGGGGTCGCCCGGCGAGTCGAAGATCATCTTCGTCCGGCCGTACTCGACGAGCTCACCGGTGGAACGGTCCTCGCCGAGGAGGAAGAAGGCCGTGTAGTCCGACACCCGGGTGGCCTGGAACATGTTGTGGGTGACGAGGCCAATCGTCACATCGGTGGCGAGGTGCGTGATGAGCTCCTCGATCTTGGCCGTGGCGATGGGGTCGAGCGACGAGCACGGCTCGTCCATGAGCAGCACCTCGGGCTCGACCGCCAAGGCGCGTGCGATGCACAGCCGCTGCTGCTGGCCCCCCGACAGCTTCACCGCCGGTGAGCCTAGGCGGTCCTTGACCAGATCCCACAGGGCGGCGTGATGCAGCGCCGCTTCGGCCGCCTCGCGCAGGACGGTCTTCGACCGCACGCCGTTGAGCCGCAGTCCCGCCACGACATTGTCGAAGATGCTCATGGTGGGGAACGGGTTCGGACGCTGGAAGACCATTCCCACCCGGCTGCGGACGAGCTCGGCCTGGGTGTCGCGGGCGTAGACGTCGAGGTCGCCGACGAGGACCTGTCCAGTCACCTTGCCGCCGGTGTCGTCATGGAGACGGTTGATGGCTCTGAGGATCGTGGTCTTGCCGCATCCCGAGGGGCCCACCAGCGCCGTGACGCGGTTGCGGACGAGGTCGAGGGTGACGTCGCGCACCACCTGGTGCTTGCCGAACGAGACGTTGACGCCGCGCAGCGACACCGCCGTGGCGGCGTCGGTCGACCGGCCCGGGGTGCGCGGCCTCATCGTCGCGCCTGCCGATTGAGGCGGGCCGAAACGAGGCGGGCCACCACGCTGAGCACGAGTACCAGCACCAGCAGGACGAAGGCGGTACCCCACGCCAGCTGCTGGGCGGCTGGAAGCGCCTGGTTGGCGTTGTTGAAGATGGTGAGCGACAGCGCACCCATGGGCTGGAGGGGGTTCGTGACCAACAACGAGGCGCCGAGCACCGTCACGAACAGGGGAGCCGTTTCACCGACGGCCCTCGCCACGGCCAGCAGGTTGCCGGTCACGAGCCCGGGCAAGGCGCCGCGCAGCACCACCGAGCGCACCACACGCGACCGGCGCACGCCGAGAGCCAGGCCGGCCTCCCACAGGTCGCGCGGCACCGATCGCATGGCGGCCTCGCTGGCGCGGATGACGATCGGCAGCATGAGCACAGCCAGGGCGAAGCTCCCCGCCAGGCCCGAGAAGTGGCCGATCAGCGAGCCGGGCCCGATGAGCACGGCGTAGGCGAAGATCCCGAGGGCGATCGACGGCACCCCGGTGAGCACGTCGGCGCCGAAGCGAATGGCACCGGCGAGGCGTCCCCTGCGCTCGACGAGGAACAGTGCGCACATGGTGCCGACGGGTACTGCGATTACTGCGGCCAGGCCGACGATGATCACCGACCCCACGATGGCGCTCGAGATACCGCCCCCGGGTATCCCCGGCGGGGTGGGGACGTGGGTGAGAAAGCTCCATGACAAGACCCGGATGCCGCGACTCGTCGTGTAGGCGACGAGGGCGACGAGCGGAGCCAGCGAGATCGCCACCGCCACCATGCACAAGGCAATGGCGATGCGCCCGGCGATCCGCCGTCGGGCCAACGAGCGCCGCGCCGATTCGCGCACGAGCTCGCGTCGCGTGCCGATGGCATCGGTGAAGTCACCGGACCCGGCGGGGAGAACGGTCAGGCTCACGTCGTGGCTCCGACGGCGCGCAGCCTCCGGCGCAACAGGAGCTGGCCCCCGATATTGACGAGAGCGGTGATGGCGAGCAACACCACCACGAGCCCGATGACCGAGCTCTTGTCGAGCCCGGGATTGGCCTCGCCGAAGTTGTTGATGATGGCGGACCCGAGCGTGGCCCCGGGGGCGAGCAGCGAGTGGGGGAGGGCGTTGTTGTTCCCGATGACGAGGGAGACGGCGATGGTCTCACCCAGCGCACGGCCCATGGCGAGGATGACAGCCGCTTCGATCCCGGTGCGCGCCCCGGGCACCACCGCGGTCCGCACCACCTGCCAGCGCGTCGCGCCCAGAGCCCGGGCCGCCTCGCGGTCCTCGCTGGCCACGCTCGCGAGGGCGGTGCGCGACAGGGCCACGATGGTGGGAAGGATCATGACGGCCAGCACGGTGCCGGCGAGCAGCATGCTCGGCCCGTAGGCGGGGCCGTGGAAGAACCACTCCAGAACGGGGATCTTCTTCAGGAACGGCTCGACGTGGCGGGCGAAGACCGGCGACAGCACGAGCAGCCCCCACAGGCCCACCACGATGCTCGGCACCGCCGCGATGAGATCGATCAGCACCGACAGCGGTCCGGCCAGCCACTTGGGGGCGAGCTCGGAGAGGAAGGCGGCGGTGCCCACGCCGATCGGCACGGCGAGGACGATCGCCACCGCGGTAGTGATGAGCGTCCCGATGATGTAGATCCCCGTCGGGTAGATGTCCTTGGTGGCGTTGTAGGTCCCCGACCACAGAAAGCTCAGCCCCGAGTGGCCGAAGGCCTGGCTCGCCGAGGCCATCAGGCTGACCACGAGGCCGATCACGATGACGGCGAAGATCGTGGCCCCGGTCCAACGCAAGATGGCGTAAGCGCGGCCTCCGGGCCGAGCCCATCGTCGTTGCAGACCGTCCTTGACGCCCGGGACCGGGCTGAGGCGCGGCGGGGGGACCTCCTCGAGCAGCGTCGTACTCATGGGGTCCCCCGAGGTCCCGACCCGGTGCCTAGGAGGTGAACAGGGCCTTGCCCGCCGAGTTCTCGAGTGTCAACAGGGTCTGGTGCGCGAGCGCCACCACGTTGGCGGGCAAGGGCGAGTACCCGAGGGCGGTGGCCTGCTGCTGGCCGGTCGTGGTGACCCAGTCGAAGAGTTTGCCGAGGGCGACGCCCTGGCTGGTGTTGGACTGCTTCTGGTAGAGCAGCGTCCAACTGAAGTTGGCCAGCGGGTAGGTGCCCGCCCCGCCGCCGTTGACGATGTTGAAGTTCGTGGCGCTCAACGTCGTGGCTTGGGACCCGGCCGCCGCGATCGACGACTGCGACGGCTTCACGTAGCTCCCCGCCGCGTTCTTGAGCGCCACGTTGGTGAATCCCGCCTGCAGGGAGTAGGCGTACTCGACGTACCCGATGGCCCCCGGGGTCTGCTGGATGAACCCCGCCACACCCGTGTTGAGTTGTTCGCCGATTCCGACGTTGGTGATGGGCCACTTGGTCGACGCCGTGGTCCCCGCCGCGGATCCCGTCCACGTCGATCCGCCCGTGTCGATCAGGTACTGGTCGAGGTCATAACCCGGACCCGACGAGTCGGCCCGGCGCACCGGCACGATGGTGGTGGGAGGAAGGTTCACACCCGGGTTGAGCGCGGTGATGGCCGAGTCGTTCCACTTCGTGATCTTGCCGAGATAGATCCCCGCCAAGGTGGGGCCGTCGAGCTTGAGGCCCGCCGCCACGCCGGGCAGGTTGTAGCTGATGGCGACGCCTCCGAGGTCCACGGGCACCTGCACGATGTTGCCCCCCGTGCCCGAGGCGGGCGTCTTGATGGGGATCTCCGAATCGCCGAAGCTCACGGTGTTCTGCTCGATGTCGGTGACGCCCACGCTGCTGCCCGCCGGGGAGTAGTTGACGCTGACGCTCTTGTTCGCCTGGCTGTAGTAATAGAAGACGCGGGTGAAGAAGGGCTGGATCGAGTTCGCCCCCGCGCCCGAGGCCTTGAACGACGGCGACTGGGTGTCACACGCGGCGCTCAGAGGTCCACCCGACGTCGAGCACGCCGAGCTCGTCGCCTTGGGCGGCGTCGTGGCGACGGTGTGGGCCGCGGGGGCGGCGGTCGTCGTCGTCGGTGCCGCCGCCACCACCGCCGACGTGGTGGTCGGGGCCGGGCTGGTCGTCGTGGTCGACGCCGTCGTCTTCTGCGTCTTCTTCTTCGCCGCGGTGGGCGTCGAGCTGCACGCCGCCGCCACGAGGGACAGCGCGCCCAGCGCCAGCGCCAAGGTCGACCAGCGGTGCAGGGAACGGCGCGAGACGTCGCGACCGTCGTGGTTGTCTCGGGCTCGGCGTGAATCCGCACCTCGGTGCACGGGTTCTCCTCTCAAGGCGTGAAGAGACCCCCCTCACGCACCCATCCAAGTTAATACATGGATTTCATAGAAATACTAGGCTAGAGGATCGGGGTCGTCCAGCCCGCGCCGGGTGCCGGGGGTGAGAGCAGGGCGCTTCGGACCACCCCGGCGGGCAGCCGCGGCTGCGTCCGGACGGGCCCGGGCCGGGGCTGGGACGGCTCTGTCCGTGCTGAGGCTGGGCGGGGGGGCCTGGGGAAGGGCAGAATCCGGACCGTGCACATTCCCGCCAAGGTTGATTACGGCATGCGGGCCCTCCTGGCGCTCGCCGATCGCAAGGAACCGGCCACGGCTGAGGCCCTCGCCGACGCCCAGCGGCTCCCGGCGCGATTTCTCGGGGCCATCCTCATCGAGCTGCGACGAGCCGGCATCGTCTCCAGCCAGCGGGGCTCGGAGGGTGGCTACCGACTGGCCCGGCCCGCCAAGGAGATCAGCGTGGCGGATGTCATGCGCGCCCTCGACGGGCCCCTGGCCGAGGTGCGGGGGCTGCGTCCCGAAGCCGCCCACTACGACGGAGCGGCCGAGCACCTGCAAGACGTGTGGGTGGCGGTGCGCGCCAGCCTGCGCAACGTGCTCGAACGCGTGAGCCTCGAAGACGTCGTGGCCGGGCGCCTGCCGAGATCGGTCGCCAAGCTGACCGAGGACCCCGACGCCTGGGCGCCGCGCCGCTGAACGAAGACCGCTCGAGCACCGCGCCGACGGCGAGCTTCAGGCCGACTCGCCCAGTGCTTGCCGCTCGGTGTCGTCGCTCCAGGTGTCGTCGAGGAACTCGGCGATCTCCGCCGTCAGCCTGTCGGGGGCCAGCCGGAGCTCGAAGATCGATCGAGCCTCGACGAGCTTGGCGTGCTGCAGCTGTCGGGTGAGGTGGTCGGCGTCGGTGAAGGGGTGGATGAAGTCGATCTTGTGCCCGATGACGAGCGCCGGCACCTCGATGGCGTGGCGCGCTTCGTAGGTCGGGGTGACGGGACCGACGAGCATGCCGTGCAGGACCGCCGCGATCTCCTCGGGCTCGGCGCTGATCATCGTCACGACGCTGTCGAGGGGGGCGACGGTGGTCCGGGGCAGGCGCCGTGCCAGCGACGCCACGACGCGCACGAGCGGGGCCGCGTAGTGGACGCCGAGAAGCATCGGGAGGAACACGAGGGCGGCGCCGGGCACGGCCCACTCGAGGACGGGCATCTCGATGAGGAGTCCCCGCACGCGGTCCGGGGCCTGGACCGCCACCTGGAGGCTCACGTTGGCCCCGAGTGAGACCCCCCCGACGACGGCCTCGTCGACGCCGAGCTCGTCGAGCAGTGCCACCACGTACCGTGCGTAGGAGTCCATGCGGTGGGCCGACGCATGCCGGGGCTTGTCCGACCCGCCGTGGCCGGGCAGGTCCAGGAGGACCACTTGGAACCCCCGGTCGGCGAGATCGGCGGCCAGGCGCCGGCTGAGCTGGTTGTCGAGCAACAGACCGTGGAGGAACACGAGGACCCGCGAGCCCTCGCCGTGGCGCTCGTAGTGCAGGCGCAGCCCCTCGACCTCGAAACTGCCCTCCTCGAAGGGCCGTCGCTCGAAGAGCCCGGTCACCCACGAGATGGGAGCGAGGCCCAGGAGACCTCCGGCCACCGACCCGGAGGGCACCGAGTCGGCGTCGGGTTCGGAGCCCTCGGTGTCGGCGCTCTCCCCCTCGGGTTCGGGGTGGGCGTGGCGGCGCGCGCCGCCTCGAGCAGCAGGAGACGAACTCGAACCGCCTAGCCGGGCCCCCACGGTCACCACCCCGTCGACGTTACCCGGGGCCGATTCGGGCCCGCATGTCTTCTTCTCATTCTCTTGGCGTCTTTGCGGGCTTCCTCGGGGCGTCTCGGCGCCGTTGGACGGCCTCGGCTCGAATCAGATCAACCCGAGTCGGCGCGAGCACGCCGGCCACTGGCCCCAGCCGCTCCGGGCCTGGAGCTTCTGCGCAGCCTGGTCTTGGACGGCCGGGGTGGCGGCCGACGGCAGGCCCGCATAGCCCAGTCCGTGCCACGTCCCCGCCGAGAACTGGTAGGCGCCGTAGTAGCCGTTGCCCGTGTTATCGGCGTAGTTGCCGCCCGACTCGCACTGGCGCAACGACGCCCACACCCCACCACCGGCCGCGCTCGTAGCGGGCGCGACGGCCCGGGTCGGGGGGG
>JGI12269J14319_10003318_pt1 | contig 15169 bp, 13 predicted proteins | sample PeaSoiSIISIP2007_FD_14319 | JGI IMG/M metagenome (IMG submission 14319) | reverse complement strand
GGGCAGCCCCCCACCCCCGGCCCCTCCCCTCGAGGGGGAGGGGAACAGATCAGAACTTCCCGGCCCGGAAATCCGCGAACGCCTGCTGCAGCTCGGCTTCGGTGTTCATCACGAACGGGCCGTACCTGGCGATAGGCTCGCGCAGCGGCTTACCGGCGACCAGGATCAGCCGCGCGCCGTCCTTCGACGACAGGGCCACTTCGTCTCCGCTCGACAGCACGCCGATCCGGCCGCGCGCCAGCGCCTCGCCGGGCTCGCCGACACCAGCCTCGCCTTCGTAGACATAGACGAAGGCGTTGTGCCCCTCGGGCAGGGGCACGCGCGCCGCAGCGCCCGGCGCCAGCGCCAGGTCGAAGAAGATCGGCTGGGTCTCGCCCGGATCGACCGGGCCCCGCACGCCGGCGATCTCCCCGGCCAGCACCCGGGCGCTGGCGCCGTCGCCGAGCTGCGCGGTCGGCACGCGATCGGCGGCGATGTCCTGGTACCTCGGATCGGTGAGCTTGTCCTTCGCGGGCAGGTTCACCCAGAGCTGGAAGCCCTGCATCAAGCCTTCGGTCTGCTCGGGCATCTCCGAGTGCAGGATGCCGCGCCCGGCGGTCATCCATTGCACCGAGCCGGGCCCCAGGAGCCCCTCGTTGCCGGCGTTGTCGCGGTGGCGCATGCGGCCGGCCAGCATGTAGGTCACGGTCTCGAAGCCGCGGTGCGGGTGGGTCGGGAAGCCGGCGATGTAAGCCTTGGGATCGTCGGCGCCGAACTCGTCCAGCAGCAGGAACGGGTCGAGGTCGGGCAGGGCGGGCTGGCCGATGATGCGGTTCAGCTTGACGCCGGCGCCGTCGGAAGCGGGCATGCCGGCCAGCGTCTTGACGACGCGGCGGGAGCGGGTGGTGGTGAGGGTGTCGGTCATGCGCCGTCATCTGGGGATGCGCCGGCAGGTTCGAAAGGTCTGTTGCCTTTCCGAACCTTCCGTTGCGTCCGAGCCTGGCTTGGCGCATGCTTGCGGGCACAAAACAGGGCTCCCGGGAGGCGCTCATGAAACTATTCATCCTCGTCGGCGCCGCGGCGCTGGCCCTCGGCATTGCCGGCTCGGCCGCCGCCGCCGTCACCGTCATCGGCGACACCTCAGCCCAGGATTGCTCGGAGGCGGCCTTCCACGAGCAGGCGGACGCATCCTCGATGCGGGCGTGCACCGAAGCGCTGAGCGAGGGCATGCTCGACCGCCGCGATCTGGCCGGCACCTACATCAACCGCGGCGTGATGTGGATGATCCGGCGCGACTACGCCTCGGCCCGCGCCGACTTCCAGCGCGCGATCGACATCGATCCGGCGCTGGGCGAGGCCTGGGTCAACCGCGGCGCGATCGCGATCGTCGACCATCGCTTCAAGGATGGCATCGACGACATCAGCAAGGGCCTGACGCTGGGCACCGAGGAGCCGGCCAAGGCCTACTACAACCGCGCGGTCGCCTACGAAGGCATCGACGACGAGAAGTCGGCCTACCTCGACTACCAGCAGGCGCTGGTGCTGCAGCCCGGCTGGGACCTGCCGAAGCAGGAACTGCTGCGGTTCACCGTCACCCGGCGCTAGTCGTCGGCGCGGCCCGCCCGAGATAGGCATGCGGGTCCGACCGCTGATCGGTGCGCTCGCGCTTTGGGCTGGCTTCGCCGGCGCGGCGGGCGCGGCGGTCGCCGTGGTCGCCGACACCTCGGCGGCAGAGTGCTCGCGGGCGGCGCTCGAAAAGCGCGCCGACGACGCCTCGCTGGGGTTCTGCAATGAGGCGATCGACCAGGGCGCCCTGAGCAAGGACGACCTCACTCGCACCTACGTCAACCGCGGCGCGGTCCTGATGAACCGCCGCGACTACGACGCCGCGCGGGCCGACCTCGAGCGCGCCATACAGCTCGATCCTTCGGTCGGCGACGCCTGGATGGACCGCGGCGCGATCGAGATCATCGAGCATCGCTACGCCGACGGCATCGCCGACACCACCAAGGGGCTGGCGCTGGGCGTCTCGGAGCCGGCCAAGGCCTATTTCAACCGCGCGGTCGCCTACGAAGGCATCGACGACGAGAAGTCGGCCTACCTCGACTACCAGCAGGCGCTGGTGCTGAAGCCCGACTGGGAGGCGCCGAAGCACGAACTGCTGCGCTTCAGCGTCACGCGGCGGCCGGCCCCGCCCGGCTGACGGGCAAAAAGTCTGTAGGCGCCCGAGACTACAGCTTGGCGAGATGCTCGATTGCCGCCACTAAGGCCGGCAGAAACGTCGAGGGAAGCGCCATGAGTTACGAGCCTCACATCAGCCGCCGCGGCGTCATCGCCGCTGCGGGCGTCGCCGCCGGCGCGCTGGCGGCCAGCAGCGCCGCGGCCCAGCCGTCCCCAGCCCCGCCCGCGGCCCCGGTTGGCGGCCTCGCGGCGGCTCCGGGCGGCCAGGTGTTCTTCACCGCCGAGACCACCAGCGGCAGGGTGCTCGGCATCGACAACGCCGGTATCAAGGAGTTCAAGGGCGTCCCCTACGGCGCCTCGACCGCCGGGCGGAACCGCTGGACGCCGGCCCGGCCGCCCGCGCCCTGGGGCGGGGTGCGCGAGGCGATCGGCTACGGCCAGATCTCGCCCCAGACCGTCGCCGACATCCGCTCCGACTACGCCCAGATGATCATGTGGGACCGTCACGTCGGCCCGGGCGGCATGGGCGAGGATTGCCTCAACCTCAACGTCTGGACCCCTGGGATCGACAACGCCAAGCGCGCGGTGATGGTCAGCTTCCACGGCGGCGGCTGGACCACCGGCTCGGGCAACGGGCCGATGTACGACGGCGCCAACCTCGCCAAGTTCGGCGATGTGGTGGTGGTGACGGTCAACCACCGCCTGGCCGCGTTCGGCTACCTGCACCTGGCCGGGCGCCCGGGCATTCCCGCCGAGCTGGCCGACGCCGGCGCGGTCGGCGTCGCCGACATGGTCGCTTCGCTGAAGTGGGTGCGAGCCAACATCGCCGGCTTCGGCGGCGATCCGGACCGGGTGATGATCTTCGGCCAGTCCGGCGGCGGCTCCAAGGTCTCGACCCTGCTGGCGACGCCCTCCGCCAAGGGCCCGTTCCATCGCGCGGCGATCCAGAGCGGCTCGACCATTCGCCAGCAAACGCCCGACCAGGGCGCGAAGTCGGCCGCGCTGCTGGTCGAGGCCCTCGGCGGCCGCGCCTCCGACCTGCTGAGCGCGCCCTGGACCCACCTGCTGCAGGCCCAGACCGACGCGGCGGCCAAGGGCGCCAACTTCGCGCCAGTGATCGGCGGCGCGACCTTGCCGCACCACCCGTTCGACCCGGCCGCGCCGTCGGAGTCGGCCGGCGTGCCGGTGATCATCTCCACCACGCTGGAAGACGCGGCCCTGCGCCTGACCAACTTCGACCTCGACGAGGCGGGGCTGCGCGGCGTGATCGCCAAGCTCAATCCCGACAAGGCGGACGCGATCACGCGCATGTACCTCGACGCCAACCTGGAGAAGCCGCCCTATCTGGCCCAGGCGCAGGCGCTCACCGACGCCACCGCCCGCAAGAACGCGATCATCCAGGGCGAGCGGCGTGCCGCGCTCGGGGCCGCGCCAACCTGGATGTACATCTGGGCCTGGGCGACGCCCGCGTTCGACGGCAAGTTCGGCGCGGTGCATGGCCACGACGTCGACGCCTCGTTCCACATCGCCCGCTCGAACATGGTCGGATCGGGCCGCGCCGAGGGACGCCTGATGGCTGACCGCCTCGCCGGCGCCTGGGTCGCCTTCGCCAAGACCGGCGATCCCAACAACGAGGCCCTGCCGCACTGGCCGCCCTACGAGCCCGGCGCNCGCTCGACCATGATCTTCGACACCCACACCCGCGTCGAAAACGACCCCCGGCGCGCGTTCAGGGAGCTGTGGGCTTAAGCCGGTCGCCCAATGTGTTTTGTCATCCCGGAGAGCCGCGCAGCGGACTCATCCGGGATCTGCTTCACCGCTGGTGGCAAGTAGATCCCAGCTCTACGCCGCTTCGCGGCTTCGGCCGGGACGACATTGTTTTGGAGGCTGGAATCTGAGTCCGGCCCCTAAGGCAGATCCTTCTTCGGGACCTGCGCCACCTCGTCCGGCGTCAGCGCGGTGAGCTGGGTCGGCATGCAGCGCTGACCGGTCTCGCGCAAACTGACGTCGACGCTGATGGCGCTGCAGATCTGCGCGTTGTCGCCGAACGGATGGATCACCAGCGGCCCGGCGACGTCGGTGTCGCAGTCGCTGGCGAAGTCCATGCGATAGTAGCGGCGCGCGCTGGTGCGGATGTAGAGCGTGCGCGGGTTCGCCATCCGCGTGTTCAGGATCTGGTTGGTGTAGAAGCACGACGGCGGGCGGCTGGCCGTCGGCTGCGCCTCGGCGGTCGGCAGCGTCGCGCCAAGCGCGGCGACCGCGGCGCCCAGGCCGGCGACGTTACGAAGAAGCTGCAACATTTCAGACGTTTCCTCGGAAACACTCGAACGAGACAAGGCGCGACGATTATGCGCCAGCGCACCCCGTGCCGGCTAGCTGAAGATGTCTGCCGCCTCGCCTGGAGTCGGGCCGTCGAGTTGGCGGCGGAACTGGCGGTAGCACATGGCGGCGACAACGGCCCAGAGCGCCTGCCAGAGGTCGGAGACCAGCTCGAACGAGGTCGAGCGCAACCAGCTCACGTTGGATGACGCCGACACCGACAGCGCGCCAAGGAGCAGCGGCACACCGATCGCCGAGACGCCGGCTAGAAGCTGGAAGACGAGGTAGAGGCCGAGGAAAGCCCAGCGGCCACCCGACATCAGCCGGAATGTCCGCGATACGGTGGCCACGAACCCGCGCCGCTCGGCCACCGCGACCGACGTTACGACGCCCAACGTCAGCGCCAGCGTGACGGCGATGGGCCACGTCAGAGCGGCGCCGATCACGCTCTGGTTGGCGAAGGAGTAGTGGGTCAGTCTCGGCAGCGCGGTCCGCGCAACCTCAGGCGCACTGCCGATCAGCCACAGCGGCGCGAGCGTGGGGATCGCCGCGACGGCGATGGCAAGCGCGCGAGGCGTCGAGACGTCCTGGCCGGGCGCCAACGCGAGCGTCGTCACCGCCGTTCGCATCAGAAGCGCGAAGAATAGGACCACCAGGACGAAGCCGATTGCGGTCCAGAGGCTGTACGCTAAAGGCCCCCACCTTACGACGACAGGGGCATAGCTGAGGATCAGCAGCATCTGCGGCGCCCAGGCTGCCAGCAGCACGAGCGTCAGCATGCCCGGCCAACGCCGGCCGATGACGCGGAAGGCGTCGCCCAGCGCGCGGCCGATATCCAAGCCGCGCTTCTCGACGATCAGGTTGGTCATCAGGCGATCTGAGCCCATCGCCGACGCACGGTCTAGCTTTCCTCCAGCCTTGACCCGCCGCTCACGGAGCGTAGTCTCGCGCCGTTCTCCGGGGTGTCCCGCTCAAGGGGCTGAGAGGCGGCTGAAGCCGTGACCCGCCGAACCTGATCCGGGTCATGCCGGCGAAGGGAGGGAACGGCGGACAGTTCCAGGGTGCTGGGGCGTCCGCTATCACCGAACTAAGCTCAGGCTTGGCCTCCTTGAACCGAAGGAGCCATGCATGAACGTCCAAACCCCCATCACAGGGACCATCCCCACCGGCGAGCGGCCGGGGTCTCGGCGCGTCTGGGCCGACGGGGTGCTGCACCCCTGCGTCCGCGTGCCGTTCCGCGAGATCGCCGTTCACCCCTCCGCCGGCGAGCCGCCGCTGACGCTCTACGACACCGCCGGCCCCTACGGCGATCCCAGAGCCACGATCGACATCGAGAAGGGCCTGGAGCGGCCGCGCGACGCCTGGGTCTGGGGCCGCGGCGATGTCGAGGAGGTCGCGCCGCGTGCGGTCAAGCCGGAGGACAATGGCAACGCCCGCGGCCGCCACCTCGCGCGCCAGTTCCAGACCGATCGCAAGCCGTTCCGCGCCAAGGCCGGCGCCGCGGTCACCCAGCTCGAATACGCCCGCGCCGGCATCATCACGCCGGAGATGGAATACGTCGCCATCCGCGAGAACCTGCGCCGCGAGGCCAACGCCGCGGTGATCCGCGACGGCGAGGACTTCGGCGCGTCGATCCCCGATTTCGTCACCCCGGAGTTCGTGCGCGACGAGGTGGCCCTGGGCCGCGCCATCATCCCCGCCAACATCAATCACGGCGAGCTGGAGCCGATGGCGATCGGCCGCAACTTCCTGGTCAAGGTCAACGCCAACATCGGCAACTCGGCGGTGCTGTCGGCGGTCGAGGACGAGGTCGACAAGATGGTCTGGGCGATCCGCTGGGGCGCCGACACCATCATGGATCTGTCCACCGGCCGCAACATCCACAACATCCGCGAGTGGATCCTGCGCAATTGCCCAACGCCGCTCGGCACCGTGCCGATCTACCAGGCGTTGGAGAAGGTCAATGGCATCGCCGAGGACCTGACCTGGGAGGTGTTCCGCGACACGCTGATCGAGCAGGCGGAGCAGGGCGTGGACTACTTCACCATCCACGCCGGCGTGCGCCTGCCCTACGTGCCGCTGACCGCCAAGCGGGTCACCGGCATCGTCTCGCGCGGCGGCTCGATCATGGCCAAGTGGTGCCTGTTCCACCACCGCGAGAGCTTCCTCTACGAACACTTCGAGGACATCTGCGAGATCATGCGCGCCTACGATGTTTCGTTCTCGCTGGGCGATGGCCTGCGGCCCGGCTGCATCGCCGACGCCAATGACGCGGCCCAGTTCGCCGAGCTGGAGACCCTGGGCGAGCTGACCAAGGTGGCCTGGAAGCACGGCGTGCAGGTGATGATCGAGGGCCCCGGCCACGTGCCGATGCACAAGATCAAGGCCAACATGGACAAGCAGTTGGCCACTTGCCACGGCGCGCCGTTCTACACCCTGGGCCCGCTCACCACCGACGTCGCGCCCGGCTACGACCACATCACCAGCGCCATCGGCGCGGCGATGATCGGCTGGTTCGGCACTGCCATGCTCTGCTACGTCACGCCGAAGGAGCACCTTGGCCTGCCCGACCGCGAGGACGTCAAGCAAGGGGTGATCGCCTACAAGATCGCCGCCCACGCCGCCGATCTCGCCAAGGGACACCCGTCGGCGCGGTTCTGGGACGATGCGCTGAGCCGCGCCCGGTTCGAGTTCCGCTGGGAAGACCAATTCAACCTCGGCCTCGACCCCGAGACCGCGCGCGAGTTCCACGACGAGACCCTGCCGAAGGAGGCCCACAAGGTCGCCCACTTCTGCTCGATGTGCGGCCCCAAGTTCTGCTCGATGAAGATCAGCCAGGAAATCCGCGACGCCGCGGGGGCTCAGAACGACGTGGCCGAGGGGCTGGCGACGATGGCCGAGAAGTTCAAGGAAGCGGGCGGCGAGATCTACGTGGAGGCGAAGGCCTAAATCTCCTTCCCCGCCCGAAGGGGCTGAGCCGTGCAGGGGCGCGTTGGGCACCCCGACGGCGGACGACCGACGAACTGGTCGACGCCGTGCTGGCCAGCGCGTAGGTCTGAAACGTGGCTTCACGCATTGGGGCGTCCTTGAACTACCGGGCGACGATCTTGGCGGCGGTGTTGGTTGCGCTCCCGGCCATCGCCTCTGCGCAATCTGACGGCGCGGCGCCGCGGCCGTGGGCGAGCGATCGGGCGGCCGCCGACGCCGACCTAGCCAACGGACAATTTCAGGACGCGCTGGCGCTCTATGCGCACGCCATCGCGGCCGCCGAAGCCGGCGCGCAGGATGCCGCGGCGAGAGATGCGATCGGCAGGATGTTGCTCGACGAGGGCAACTGCCTGCTCAAGCTGCATCGGACTGAGGAGGCAGAAGCGGCCTACGAGAAGGCCGCGCCGCTGTCGCCCAATCCGGGTACGGCGTATTTCAACCTCTGCGCCACCTACTACAACATCGGCGTCGCAGCCCCCGCGCTCGTGGCCTGTGACAAGGCGATAGAGCTCGATCCCGCCAAGGCGGACGCCTATTTCGTCAAAGGCTCGCTCCTGTTCGGCGAGGCCCAGTTCGCCGGCGGGAAATACACGGTCCCGCCCGGCACGGTGGAGGCGCTCGACAAATATCTCGAGCTCGCACCCAACGGTTCGCACGCGAGCGACGTGCAGCAGATGCTGGCCGCTTTGAAGTGATGCTCGGGGGACGGTTCCCTCGCCACGGGCGAGCGGAGGTGCTTGCGCTTTCCTCAGGTAAACGGCGATATCTTACGCGAACATAGAGCGGGGAAGCGGCAGCGTGGCGGACGGGTCTAAGTTTGAGCGGGCGCCGAAGAGCGGCGAGATCGACGCCGTCGTGGTCGGCGCGGGGTTTGGCGGCCTGTACATGCTGCACAAGCTGCGCGAGCTCGGCCTCTCGGTGCAGGGGTTCGAGGCCGGCGATGGCGTCGGCGGCACCTGGTACTGGAACCGCTATCCCGGCGCGCGCTGCGACGTGCCGAGCCTGTTCTATTCCTACACCTGGGACGACGCCCTGCAGAAGGAGTGGCGTTGGACCGAGAAGTACGCCGCCCAGCCCGAGATCCTGGCCTACGCCAACCACGTCGCCGACCGCCACGACATCCGCCCGCTGATCGCCTTCGAGACCCGGGTGCTCTCGGCGACGTTCGACGAGGCCGCCGATCGCTGGGTCGTGGTCACCGACCGCGGCGACGAGCTCTCGGCGCGCTGGCTGATCCTGGCCACCGGCTGTCTGTCGACGCCGCGCGCCCCGGCAATCCCCGGCGTCGAAACCTTCGCCGGCGAGACCTACCACACCGGCGCCTGGCCGCATGAAGGCGTCGACTTCACCGGCAAGACCGTGGCGGTGATCGGCACCGGCTCGTCCGGCATCCAGTCGATCCCTCAGATCGCCGCGCAGGCCAAGCACGTCACCGTGTTCCAGCGCACGCCCAACTTCAGCGTCCCGGCCAACAACACGCCGCTGACCGACAAGGACATCGCCGACTTCTGGAAGATGTACCCGGACTACATCGCGATGGTGAAGGGTCCGGGCATGGGCTTCGGCGGCAATCCGGCCAACGCCCTCGCCGCCACGCCCGAGGAGCGCCGCGCGCGCTTCGAGGAGTTCTGGGGCGTCGGCGGCGCTGGCTTTCTCGCCGCCTGGGGCGGGATCATCACCGACATCGAGGTCAACGACGAGGCGGCCAACTTCGTGCGGGGCAAGATCGCCGAGACGGTGAAGGACCCCGAGACCGCCCGGCGGCTGCAGCCGCGCGACCACCCGATCGGCACCAAGCGGATCTGCGTCGATATCGACTACTTCGAGACCTACAACCGGCCGAACGTGACGCTGGTGAACCTGCGCGAGTCGCCGATCGAGGCGATCGAGCCCAACGCTGTGCGGACGTCCGAAGCGACCTATCCGGTCGACGCCCTGGTGTTCGCCACCGGTTTCGACGCCATGACCGGCGCGATTCTGGCGATCGACATCAAGGGCGCCGGCGGCGCGGAGATCAAGCAGGCCTGGGCCGAGGGGCCGAAAGCCTACCTCGGCCTGGCCATCGCCGGCTTCCCCAACATGTTCATCATCACCGGCCCCGGCAGCCCCAGCGTGCTCTCCAACATGATCAACTCGATCGAGCAGCACGTGGAGTGGATCATCGGATGCATCGAGCACATGCGCGAGCATGGCTTCACCCGCATCGCCGCGGACCCGGAGATGCAGGAGAAGTGGGTCGCGCACGTGCGCCGGGTCGCCGACAAGACCCTCTTTCCGCGGGCGGCGTCCTGGTACATGGGCGCCAACATTCCCGGAAAGCCGCGCGTCTTCATGCCCTATATCGGCGTCGGCTACCGCAAGAAGTGCGCGGACGTGGCCGCCGCAGGCTACGAGGGCTTCGCCTTGGCCAAGGAGCCATCGGATGTACACGCTGGCTGACCGGTTCGAGTTCCAGTCCGACGCGTGGCTGGCCGAGACCCGCCGGTTTCTGGAAAAGGCCGTCGAGCAGCGCCGAGATGCGCTGGCGCCGTTCTCGCTCTCGGAGCGCTTCGTCGACGCCCCGCCGCACCTGAAGCTGCCGGACAACGTCGGCGCCTGGCGCGTGCGCTATGACGGCGGCGCGGTCACGGTCGAACGCGGCTTCGATGAGCGCGCCGACGTGCGCGTCGAGGGCGACTACCAAGCCGGGATCGCCGGCGGCCAGTTCATCGGCATGCTGGCGCCGGGCGCCGCCAAGGCGATGCGGCGCGAGCTGGCGACCATGCACGGCAAGGACGCGGTGAAGATCACCGGCCGGCTCGAGAACCCCGCCGCCGGCGAGATCATCGCGCTGCTGCACGACCACCTCGGCCGCCGCACGGTCGAGAACCCCGACCTCTATCACCGCGCCCAGCGCCAAGGCCTCACCGGCAAGATCCGGGAGATGGAGGAACAGGGCTACACTGTGATCGAGCGCGCCATCTCGCCGGAGTTCGCCGACGAGGTGCGCGCCGCCACCATCCGCGCGCTGCTGCCGCACCAGAGCTTCTCGATGAACTGGATGCTCTATCACGGGCGCGAGTTCGAGCAGCTGATCCAGAACCCGCTGCTGATGACGCTGATCGACGCCTCGCTGGGCCGCGGCGCGGTGATCGCCTCGTTCTCGTCGATCAAGAAGGGTCCGGGACCCGGCGTGATCCCGATGCACACCGACTACGCCCATGTGCCCGAGCCGTTCCCGGAGTTCTCGCTGACCGGCGTCGGGGTCTGGGCGTTGGAGGACTGGACGCTCGCCGCCGGCCCGACCTGGATCGTGCCCGGCAGCCACAAGCAGCGCCGCAATCCGCGTCCCGGCGAAGGCCACAACGAAGGCGTGCCCATCGAGATGCCGAAGGGCTCGGTGGTCTATTTCCACCACGGCGTCTGGCACTGGCAGGGCGACCGCACCGAGCCGGGCGACCGGGTGACGCTGCACGCCCACTTCAACCGCGGCATCCTCAGGAGCCTCGAGCCGAAGAAGACCGACGTGCAGATGCTGCACCGCAACTCGCCACGGCTCGGCGAAATGCTGGGCGAGGACGACTGGTTCGACAAGATGAGCGCCCAGGGCCGCGACTACGCCCGCTTCGCCTACATGAACAAGCTCCAGGCGTTCACCGAAGAGCGTAGGCGCGCGCTGCTTGCCGAGGCATAGGCCGCCCCCAAGGCGCTATGTCACCCGCAGCGGCAAGCTCGCCAATCCACGCAGCGTATTGTTCAGCCGTCGCACCGGTGCGCCCGCCAGCTCAATGTGCTCGATCCGTTGTGCGAGGGCCGCCAGAATGATCTCTCCCTCCAGGCGGGCGACCATCTGCCCGACGCACGAGTGGATGCCGTAGCCGAAGGCGACATGGCCCGAAGCCTTCCGAGTCAGGTCGAACCGTTGCGGCGCGTCCCATCGGCGCGGATCGCGGTTGGCCGCCCCAAGGAAAAGCAGAATCTTAGCCCCCTCCTGCAGACGGACGCCGCCGAACTCGACCTCGCAGGTCGTCGTGCGGAAGAAGGTTTGAACCGACGATTCGAACCGCAGCACCTCCTCGAACGCCGACCGGGCCAGGCGAGGATCCGCGCGCAACTGATCCCAGGCGTCAGGGTTGGTGGCGAGCGAGAAGAGCGCGTTGCCAAGGCCATAGACGGTAGTGTCAAGACCGGCGGTCAGCAGCGAACGCACCAACTTGTGGGCTTCCTCCTCCGAGGCTTCGCCGCGGTCGACCGCCTCGAACACCCGCGCCCCGATGCTGCCAGGCCGCAGCGCCGAGCGATCGCACTGGGCGACTACCCAGTCTCGCACCGCATCCGCGCCGCGCCGGGTTTCCTCGAACAGGTGGTTGCGCGGCCCGAAGTCGTTGAAGACCGCCGCCGCATACGGCAGCAGGTTTTCGCGCCCCTCGCCGCATAGCCCGAGCGCATCGGCAAACACCTTGATCGGATAGACTTCGGCCAATTCGGTGACGCCATCGAATGAGCCCCGCCGGGCGAGGGCGTCGATCAAGCTCCGCGCCTCCGCCTCGAACGTCGGCCTGAGCTCGCGGAGGACGGCCGGCGAGAGCGCCGTCGCGAGCACGGGCCGGGTGTGGTCGTGCAACGGCGGATCGGCTTCCAGGATGATGCTGCGCGGGCGGAAGACTTCGTCCGTGCGTAAATCCGCCAGTCCAACGCCGGCGGCCGATGAGAAGGTCCGCCAATCCTGGAGGGCGGCCTGCACCTCCGCATGTCGGGCCGCGGCATACACGCCGTGTGGCGCAAGCCAAACTACCGGCCCCGCTTCGCGCAAGGTTTCATGAAACGGATATGGGTCGGCGAGGAATTCGTCCGAGAACGGATCGACGTCGAGGGCCGGCGCTTGCTCGCTCATTTGGCCCCCGTTCCCTGTGGCTACGCTAGGCGCGGTAACGGTGCGGCACAACCCAACCAACCTTCACAGCCGAGCGCCGGAAGGCGATCCTGGCCGAGGTCGGCTAAGCCCGACCGCGCGGAGGTCGCAGAGGGCCTGGGGGCCTCTCAGCGTTCTCTGCGGTTCTCTGCGTGCTCCGCGTTCAGACTTGAGTGCGTGCGCGGCGCACTCCGTCGTTGCACGCGCGGCCGGCTGGTCCTAGATTTCCGCAGCGCGCTCAAGGGCGCGTCCGGTCCGCGGAAAGGGCCTCAGGCCCACCGATCAGTGCTTTCGAAGCGTCGTTCCCGACCTTCCTTTCAGCCCACGTGCGGACCCGCGGGCGCTACGAAAGGAGGCTCGCCGTGCCACTCGACCCGACACCCGCAACCGGCTTGACCGCCGATGAGCGCCGCGCCTTCGAGGAGGACGGCTTCTTCTTCCTGCCACGGGCGTTCAATCCCGCCGACGCGGCCCGCATGCAGGACGAATGGTGGGCCGAGCTCGCCGAGGTCTGCGGCGTCGATCGCGACGACCGCTCCACCTGGCGCCAGCCCAGGGGCGATCCCAAGCGACCCAAGCAGGCGCCGAGCGAACGCTGCTTCCAGACGCAAGAGGTGAGGCGCGCCCTCGACGGGGTGCTGGGCGAGGGCGCGTGGGACTGGCCGCGGGATTGGGGCCGCGCCTGCCTTACCATGCCGAGCGGCCACCGGCTGGAGACCTGGGACATCCCGACGCGCCTCTGGCACTGGGACGGCCGTCGCGAGTGGGAAACAGGCCCACCGCTGAACGCGTTCCTGTTCGGCTTCGTCGCCGAGGCACAGGCTGGCGGAGGCGGCACGCTGGTGTTGGCGGGCTCGCCGAAACTGGTTCGTCGGCAGTACGCCGGCCTGACGCACCAGCAGCGCCATCTCGGCGGCACATGGCAGCGCGACCGCTTCGGCCGGCTCAGTCCCTGGCTGTCGGGCCTGACCGGCGCCGTCGGCGGTCCCGAGGGCCGAATCGCCGCGTTCATGCGGCAGAGTGGCGATGCCGACGGCATCGCTCTGCGCGTGGTCGAGCTGACCGGCTCGCCGGGCGACATGTATGTCTGCGACCCGCTGATCGTGCACTGCATCTCCCACAATTGCCGCGAGACGCCGCGGATGATGCGCATTGCTATGGTCCGCAGCCACGCCGCCCGGGCCATCATCAAGAGGGAGACGGAGGAGGCGCGGCGGGGCCGGGAAGCCCGGTCGTGAGCGCGCTTCCCGCCCGGCCCGATCTCGAGCGCCTACACCGCGAGGCGAAGGCGTTGCAGCGCGCCTGCCTCGCAGGTGACGCCGAGGCGACGCGCCGGATCGAGAGCGCCCTGCCGGATGCCGAGGCGCGGAGGCTGCCGCTCGGCAAAGCGCAGCTGGTGGTGGCGCGCGACTACGGCTTCGCGAGTTGGCCTGCGCTGAAGGCCGCGGTCGAGGCGCGCCGCCTAGGCGGGCCTAAGTCCGCCGCCGACGTCGACGCCGAGAGCCTGGCGACCGCGTGGTTCGCGCTCGCCGGGGCGGACGACCTGCGACCACTCTTCCGCTCGCTCGCGGTGGGCAAAGGGCGACTGCAGGCGGCGCGGGAGGTGATGCGCCGCGACAAACCGCGCTACCGCGCCTTCCAGTCGGCGCTGCTGTGCGGCCTTGAGGGGCGTCGCGAAAAGGTTCGCGCCTTTTGCGCCCACGCGCTCGACACCTTCGGCGAAGCCTGGACCCGGCCTGCCCTCATCGCGGCCATGGACGATCCGGTCCCGCGCGTCCGCTGGGCCGCCATCCACGCAGTCGCCTGCCACGCCTGTGGCGAGAAGCCGGCCGCGCTGGAAGAGCACGTCCGGGCGAAGATCGTCGCCGCCGTCACCGGCGATCCCAGCCGCAAGGTGCGTTTCCACGCGACCCACGCCCTGGCCGTCGCCGGCGATCGCGACTCGATCCCGCTGCTGCTTGAAATCCGCGCGCACGAGGCCGACACCAAGTTGCGCGACGCGGCCCGCTATGCGCTCTGGTCGCTGTCGGGCAAGCCTGCCATAGCCACGCGGGTGAGCGCATAGGTGTCTGCGACTATAGGCGCAGGAGGAACGGCCATGGCGGTGATGGAGCGCGAGGTCGAAGCGCCGGCGGGCGTGAAGCACGGCGACCTGGTCGTGTCCGACGGCGTGCGCATCCACTGGATGGAGGCCGGGGAAGGCGTGCCTGTGGTCCTGCTGCACGGCTACACCAGCTGCTGCGACGCCGGCTGGTTCGCCAACGGCGTCGCCAAGGAGCTGGCTCGCACTCATAGGGTGATCGGCATCGATGCGCGCGGTCACGGCCGCAGCGAGAAGCCGCGCGATCCGGCCAGATATCCCGCCGACCAGATGCCGGCCGACGTGATCGCGGTGCTGGACCATCTCGGCGTCGGCAAGGCGCACTTCCACGGCTACTCGATGGGCGGCGGCATCGTCGCCCATCTGCTGGCCCGCCATCCGGACCGCTTCATCACCGCTAGCTTCGGCGGCTCCGGCGTGCGCGAGGAGGACGAAGCGCTGGCCGCCCAGGCCGCCGAGCGCGATCCCAAGGGGCGCGATCCGCAACAGGAGGCCGGCCAGCGCACCCTGCGCGAGCGGGCCGATCGCGACGACATGGCGCTGAAGTGCGTCCAGGACGGCCGCCTCGCCGCGCCGTCCACCGCGCCGCCGCTGGACCTGGCGGCGATCAACTTCCCGATCCAGGCGATCAACGGCGAGTTCGACGCGCCGATCTCCAAGACCCAGCGCCTGGCGCGCGAGGCCAGGGACTTCACCGCGGTGATCCTGCC
>JGI12269J14319_10003317_pt1 | contig 15171 bp, 10 predicted proteins | sample PeaSoiSIISIP2007_FD_14319 | JGI IMG/M metagenome (IMG submission 14319) | reverse complement strand
CGAGCCACCCCAGCGCGTGCGCGGCCGTGATCTTCGGATGGAGCTTGATGAAGAGCGCGTCGCCGATCAGCAGCGGCAGCGGCGCCGCGAACCAGACGACGAGCGCAAGCTTCAGCGCCGCCGCGTGGTAGAGATGCAGCCGGGCGCACGCGAACATGAACGCGGCGAGGGTCGGATAGCTCAGCAGGCAGGCCCACATCACGGCCTTATCCTCCCCCTTCCCGTCTCCGGGCTTGCGCCGCCAAATCTCGGGATGGGCCAGGTACTGATCGTGCCACAGCACGCCCATGAAGAGCCAGTCCGTCATCGACGCCGCCGTTCCGGCGGCGAGCGCCGCCGCAGCGAATCGCATCCAGTTCATGCGGCCAGAATAGCGCTTCGGACGCGGGGTGTAAAGCGCCGCCCGCGGGTTGATCCGCCTCTCACAGCACTTACAACCCGCTTGACCCAGATCAATAGACGGGTCCCGGTCGAGTGCTAGAATCCAGCCGAGACGCACGGCGTCCGCGTAGAAAAGGAGATCAGCCGGATGGAAGCTTCCGCCGCCGGAAAATCCTGCAGTTGCCGCGCGATCGAGTTCCTCGAGTCCTCGATCGGCAAGAAGATCATGGTCGCGCTCGCGGGGCTCCTGCTCTGCGGCTTCCTGATCACGCACCTGGCCGGAAACCTCTTCCTGTTCGTCGGCGGCCCCGCTTTCAACCGCTACGCCGAGTTCTTGGAGAGCAATCCCCTGCTGCCGCTCGCCGAGGGCGGCCTGGTCGTCCTCTTCCTCGTCCACATCGCGCTCTCGACGCGCGCGCGCCTGGCGAACATGGCCGCGCGGCCGGTCGGCTACGAGGTCTATTCGACCAAGGGCGCGCGCACTCCCGGCTCTCGGACCATGGCGATCACGGGCTCGCTGGTCCTGCTGTTCATCGTCGTCCACGTCGCCACGATCAAGTACCAGATCGGCGGCGCGAAGGGCCCGGACCTGTTCGCTCACGTGACCGGCTGGTTCAAGAACCCTCTGTACGCGGGCTTCTACGTGCTGGCGCTGATCGGCGTCGGCCTGCACCTTTCGCACGGGGTGCAGAGCTCGTTCCAGACCCTCGGCCTCAATCATCCGCGCTACACGCCGCTGATCAAGAAGCTCGGGCTCGCCTTCGCGGCGCTCATCGCGCTCGCGTTCGCCAGCATGCCGATCTATTTCGGATTCTTCTACAGCGGGAGCGCCAAGTGAAGCTCGAATCGAAGGTCCCCACCGGCCCCATCGAGAAGTCCTGGGACAAGCATCGCTTCGAGCTGAAGCTGGTCAACCCGGCGAACAAGCGCAAGTTCAAGGTCCTCGTCGTCGGCTCGGGCCTCGCCGGCTCCTCCGCCGCGGCCTCGCTCGCCGAGCTCGGCTACGACGTCGAGGTCTTCTGCGTCCAGGACTCCGCGCGGCGCGCGCACTCGATCGCCGCGCAGGGCGGCATCAACGCCGCGAAGAACTACCCGAACGACGGCGACTCGGTCTGGCGCCTGTTCTACGACACGGTCAAGGGCGGCGACTTCCGCTCGCGCGAGCAGAACGTGTACCGCCTGGCGCAAGTCTCCAACGGCATCATCGACCAGTGCGTGGCGCAGGGCGTTCCCTTCGCGCGCGAGTACGGCGGAACCCTCTCGAACCGCTCGTTCGGCGGCGCGCAGGTCAGCCGCACGTTCTACGCGCGCGGCCAGACCGGCCAGCAGCTCCTGCTCGGCGCGTACTCGGCGCTGATGCGCCAGGTCGGGGCCGGCGCGGTCAAGATGTTCCCCCGCCGCGAGATGCTGGACCTCGTCGTCGCCGACGGCGCCGCGCGCGGGATCGTCTGCCGCAACCTCGTGACCGGAGCGACCGAGAAGTACTGGGGCGACGCCGTCCTGCTCTGCACCGGCGGCTACGGCAACGTGTTCTACCTGTCGACGAACGCGAACGGCTGCAACGTGACCGCGACGTGGCGCGCGTACAAGCGCGGCGCGGCCTTCGCCAACCCGTGCTACACGCAGATCCACCCGACCTGCGTCCCGGTGACCGGCGAGTACCAGTCGAAGCTGACCTTGATGTCCGAGTCCCTGCGCAACGACGGCCGGGTCTGGGTGCCGAAGAAGAAGGGCGACCCGCGCAAGCCGAACGAGATCCCCGAGGACGAGCGCGACTACTACCTGGAGCGCAAGTATCCGTCCTTCGGCAACCTCGTCCCGCGCGACATCGCCTCGCGCGCGGCCAAGCAGATGACCGACGAGGGACGCGGCGCCGCCGGCGGCCTGTCCGTCTACCTCGACTTCGCCGACGCGATCAAGCGCCTCGGCGAGGACAAGGTCCGCGAGAAGTACGGCAACCTCTTCGACATGTACCATCACATCACCGACGAGAACCCGTACCGCGTGCCGATGCGCATCTACCCCGCGGTGCACTATACGATGGGCGGGCTCTGGGTCGACTACAACCTGATGACGACGATCCCCGGATTGTTCTGCCTCGGCGAGGCGAACTTCTCGGACCACGGCGCCAACCGCCTCGGCGCGTCCGCGCTGATGCAGGGACTCGCGGACGGCTACTTCGTCCTCCCGTACACGATCGGCGGCTATTTCGCCGGGACCAAGCTCCCGAAGGTGACGCTCGACCACGCCGCGTTCAAGGAGGCCGAGGCCTCCGTCGCCGCGCGCACGAGCAAGCTCCTCGGAGTCAAAGGCAAGAACAGCCCGAGCGTCCTGCACCGCAAGCTCGGCCACGTGATGTGGGACAAGGTCGGCATGGGCCGCAACGCGAAGGGCTTGAAGGAAGCGCTGGCGCAGATTCCCGCGATCCGCGAGGAGTTCTGGAAGACCGTCGCGGTCACCGGCTCCGGCGAGGAGTTCAACCAGACCCTCGAGCGCGCCGGCCGCGTCGCCGACTTCCTCGAGTTCGGCCAGCTGCTCGCCTCGGACGCGCTCGAGCGCGAGGAATCGTGCGGCGGACATTTCCGGGAAGAACATCAAACCCCGGACGGCGAGGCCAAGCGCGACGACGAGAAGTTCTGCCACGTCGCCGCCTGGGAGTACAAGGGCGAGGGGAAGGCGCCGGAGCGCCACGTCGAGCCCCTGAGCTTCGAGAACGTCCACATCGCCCAGCGCAACTACGCGTAAGGAAACGAACATGACCACGAACGCCGAAGCCAAGGGCATGAACCTCACGCTGAAGATCTGGCGCCAGAAGGACGCGAAGTCCGCCGGCGGCCTCGTCGAGTACAAGGTCGAGAACGTCTCGACGGAGATGTCGTTCCTCGAGATGCTCGACGTGCTCAACGAGGGTCTCGTCGCCAAGGGCGAGGACGCCGTCGCGTTCGACCACGACTGCCGCGAGGGCATCTGCGGCATGTGCTCGCTGATGATCGACGGCCAGGCGCACGGCCCGGACAAGGCCGCGACGACCTGCCAGCTCCACATGCGGCGCTACAAGGACGGCGACACGATCGTCGTCGAGCCCTTCCGCGCGAAGGCCTTTCCCGTCGTGCGCGACCTCTGCGTGGACCGCTCCGCCTTCGACCGCGTCCAGCAGGCCGGCGGCTTCGTCTCCGTCAACACCGGCAACGCGCGCGACGCCAACAACATCCTGATCCCGCACGGCACCGCCGAGAAGGCCATGGACGCGGCCGCCTGCATCGGCTGCGGCGCCTGCGTCGCCGCCTGCCCGAACGCGTCGGCGATGCTCTTCGTCGCGGCGAAGGTCTCGCAGTACGCGCTGCTCCCGCAGGGCCAGCCCGAGCGCGAGAAGCGCGCCCTTTCGATGCGCGCCGCGATGGACGCCGAGGGCTTCGGCCACTGCACGAACGAGTACGAGTGCGAGGCCGCCTGCCCGAAGGAGATCAAGGTCTCCAACATCGCGCGCCTCAACCGCGAGTTCGTGCGCGCGATGGTCGTCTCCGACTAGATGCTGGGGGCGCTTCCGCAGCGCATCTGCGCCGCGCCCGAAGGGTCGCGGCGTCGCCCGTGAGGCTCAACGAGGACTTCGGCGTCTCGCCCGCGAAGCTCGACGAGCTCAAGGCGCGCATCGCGCGCCTCGCCGTCGATCTCGGCGCCGTCGAGGAGACGTTCTCGCGCGGCGGCGGCAAGGGCGGGCAGAAGATCAACAAGACCTCCAACCGCGTCCAGCTCCATTACCCCCCTCTCGATCTGCGCGTGGCGTGCCAGCGCGAGCGCAAGCGCAGCCTCAACCGCTTCCTCGCCCTGCGCGAGCTCGTGGACCGGATCGAGATGAAGCTCTCGCCCGAGACGTCGGAGCGCCTGCGCGAGATCGAGCGCATCCGCCGCCGCAAGGCGCGCGCGGGCGCGCGCGCCGCGCAAAAGCGCGCCGCCCCCGAGGCGGCGCCGGCGCCGGACGCGCCGTGAAGCATTTCAGCGTCGAGGAGGCCGAGGCGCTGATCCCGCGGATCGAGAATATCTTCGAGGCGATCGCGGAGCTGGTCGCTCAGGCCGAGGTCAAGGCGGACGCGCTGCGCCGGCGGCGCGACGACGGCGGCGACCCCGCGGGCGAGGCGATCGAACGGGGCCAGCTCCAGTTCCTCGCGCAGAGCGTGGACGCGCAGCTGCGCCGCATCGTCGAGCTCGGCGGGGTCCCGAAGGGAGTGGACCCCGCGCTCGTCGACTTCCCGCACCGCCTCGACGGCCGCGAGGTCTATCTCTGCTGGCGGCTCGGAGAAAAGCGCGTCACCCACTACCACGGGGTCGACGAGGGCTTCGGCGGGCGCCGCCCGCTTCCGAAAAAGCGCGCCGCCTAGAGGAGCCGCCGTCGGGGCGCTCGGGGTCGAACCGAGAACCTCGTGGTCCCAAACCACGCGCTCTGCCAATTGAGCTACGCCCCGCGACGGAGACCGCGCTTCCGCGCGATTATACCACTTGGGGCGGGGCGGACGTCCGGGACGCCGACGCCTGGCCCAGCGCGAAGCCGCGCAGGATCGCGACGACGTAGAAAGCCCCGGCGATCACGGCGGCCACCAGCGCGCGGACGAAGACCTCGTCGTCGACCCAGCCGTTCGCGCGCGTGAAGGTGAACCTCTCGAGAAAAAGGCTGATCATCTCCCCCGACGAGATCGCGAGCCACAGGGGGACGGCCAGGCCGACGGAGTCCCAGCTGAAGACCCAGGCGAGCGGCAGGATCGGCGCGAGCAGGGCCACGATCTGGCGGAAGACGATGATGTAGAAGATCGTCGTCATCGGCCACGCGCCGCGCAGGAGGTTGAAGGCCGCGGTGATCGGCAGGGAGGAGACGTTGAAGCTGTAGCCGGCCATCTGATAGCCCCAGACCGTGAGCCCGACCAGGGTCACGGCGTTCCAGACCGGGGCGCGATGGCGCCGCTCCTGGGCGAAAATCCAGGCGACCAACGCCGCGATCATGAGCCTCGAGTTGACGGCGGGCAGGGACATCGTGCGGTGAAAAGAGAGCGCCAAGAGCGTGATCCAGAACCCCCGCGTCGACGCCGTCAGCGGGACGAAGAACGACAGCAGCGCGATCGCCGCCGCCGCTCCCCAGACGAAGCTGAGATAGCCGGGGTCGGTGATCGGCTGAAAGGCCATCGCCATGGGCGCGCAGACGACGAGGACGAGGATGACGCGCAGCCGCCGGTGCGCGTGGTCCAAGCTGTCCCAGAGCGCGAGAGCGCAGCCGGCGAGCAGGACCCATTCCCAGCGGCGCCAGTCGACGCGCGCGCCCATCGACCGGCCGGTCGGCAGGAGGTCCCGCAGCAAGGAGCCCTCGTTGACCGGCATGAACGGCCCCGCGTATGCGGCCGCCGCGAGCAGCGCCCCGCAGGCCGCGAAAAGGATCGTCGCGCGGCGGGACAACGGGCGGGTCGGGAAGATCACGAGCGTCGCCATGCCGAGCGCGAACCAGGACCACAGCTCGGTATCGAAGATCATCGGCAGGGCGAGGCCGCCGATCCCGAAGCCCGCGGCCGCCCATTGGCTCCAGGGCACGGGGCCGTTGCGATAGCCTTGACGAAACGTGAAGCCGAGCAGCGCCGCGACGCAGGCGACGACGACGTACGAGGCCTCGGGACAGTAGCGCGGCGTGATGAGCGAGACCGCGCAGCCTCCGACGGCTCCCGCGCCGAGCAAGGCGACGGCGAGCGAGACCTCGGGCGTCTCCAGCCAGAGGAAAGCCAGCAGCGCGGCGCAGGCGAGCGCGGCGTCGGCGACCACGTAGCGCCCGAACCAGCGCTCGGGCGAGGCCTCCGCCAGGCGCGAATCGATCGCCGAGACCGCGGTCTGCGCCGTGCGCGTGGCCGACTTCCAGTCGGCCCGGCGCCGCAGGGCCGCGACGCGGCCCACGACGGCGTCGGGAGTTCCCTTCAGCCACGGCCACATCTCGCGGTTGTCGTACCAGCGCTGGCGCTTCTGCTGAAGGGTGACGGCCCACGCCCAGGAGCGGGACTGCTCGGTCAGGTCCACGGCCTCGAACACGGGCTCGCCGTCGCACTCGCGCGGCAGGGGAACCCCGAGCAGGATCGCGGCCGTGGCCGGGAAGTCGTAGTGCGAGTAGACCCTGCGCAGGCGCCCCGGCATGATGCCGTTGCCGTAGAAGATGAACGGCACCTGCGTCTCCTCGTCGGCCATGCCGCCGTGGTTGCCGCTCGGCTTCTGCCCGTGGTCGGCGGTGATCATGACCGTCGTGTCCGGGCCGGCCAGCTTCGAGAGCTGCTCGACGTAGCGGTCGATCGAGCGCAGGACTTTGCGGTACTCGGGGCCCTCGGTGCCGTAGTGGTGAGCCGTCGGGTCGGCGCCGAAGAAGTGGACGACCAGGAAGTCCCAGGCCTTCGGACCCTTGAGCAAGGTCGCGCGCGCGGCCGCGTTGACCATCTCGTCGTAGTCCTCGTGCTGCACGCTGTCCTCGTGGCCCTCGTAGCTGACGGTCGTGATGTGCCCGCCGTGGGCGGCGAACATCGACCAGTTCTGCTGGCCGACGGCGAAGGCCTTCAGCCCCGCGTCGGACGCGCGGCGCAGAATCGAGTCGGCCTCCGGCTCCAGCTGGGTGTCGGGGAACTCGGCGTGCGGGAGGGCGTGGTGGCCGGACATGATCGCGCGCAGGCCAGACGGCGTGATCGTGGGGAAGTGCGCGAGCCCGATCCCGTAGGCGGTCGTCGGCAGGCGCGCCTGCAGGATCGGCAGGCGGCCGGGGCCGTAGGCCACCCGCACGCCGACGCCGTCCAGGATGAAGATCAATACGTGGCGGCGCAGGCCGGGCGGGGCCGGCTCGGCCAGGAAGGGCCGGTCGGTGCGCGGCGTCGGGAGCCGCTGCATCCAGTACGGGAAGAAGGGCGTCAGGGCGGCCGCGACGATCGCGGTCACGGCGACGACGGCGGCGAAAGCTCCGGACGACAGGATTCGCAGGGCTTTCAGCCTCTCCATAACGCGCCATTCTACAATTTCGCGGCCGCGATTCGATTGGGGCGCGCCGCGCGGCGGAGACCGCGCGGAAGCGCGGTTATGCCGCTCGGGGCGGGGCGGACAGACGGGACCTCGACGCCTGGCCCAGCGCGAAGCCGCGGACGATCACGATGAGGTAGAAAGTCCCGGCGATCACGGCCGCCGTCAGCGCGCGGACGAAGACCTCGTCGTCGACCCAGCCGTTCGCGCGCGTGAAGGTGAACCTCTCGAGAAAAAGGCTGATCATCTCGCCCGCCGAGACGGCGAGCCACAGCGGGATGGCCAGGCCGACGGAGTCCCAGGTGAAGACCCAGGCCAGCGGCAGGATCGGCGCGAGCAGGGCCACGATCTGGCGCAGGACGACGATGCGGAGGATCGCCGACGGCGTCCACGCGTCGCGCAGGAGGTTGAAGGCCGCGGTGATCGGCAGGGACGAGACGTTGAAGTTGTAGCCGGCCATCTGATAGCCCCAGATCGTGAGCCCGACCAGCGTCACGGCGTTCCAGATCGGGGCGCGATGACGGCCGTCCTGGGCCAGGATCCAGCCGAGCAGGGCCGCGATCATGAGCCTCGTGTTGACGGCGGGCAGGGACACCGTGCGATGAAAAGCGAGCGCCGCGAGCGCGATCCACAACCCGCGCGTATCCGCCGGCAGCGGGAGGACGAACGACAGCAGCGCGATCACCGCCGCCATCCCCCAGATGAAGCTGAGATAGCCGGCGTCGGTGATCGGCAGGAAGGCCATCGCCAAGGGCGCGCACGCGACGACCACGAGGACGAAGCGCAGCCGCCGGAGCACGTGGCTCAGGCTGTCCCCGAGCGCGAGAGCGCAGCCGGCGAGCAGGACCCATTCCCAGCGGTGCCAGTCGACGCGCGCGCCCATCGACGCGGAAGTCGGGATGAGCTCCCGCACGACGGACCCTTCGCCGATCGGCATGAACGGCCCCGCGTAGGCGGCCGCGCCGAGCAAGCCCAGGACCGCCGTGAAGAAGATCGCGGGCCGCAGGCGCTTGAGGCGGGTCGGATAGGTCACGATCGCCGCCATCCCGAGCGCGAACCAGGACCACAGCTCCTTGTCGAAGATCACCGGCAGAGCGAGGCCGAACAGCCCGAAGCCCACGGCCGCCCAGTGGCTCCAGGGCAGCGGGCCGTTGCGATAGCCCTGCCGGAACGCGAGGCCGATCAAAGCCGCGACGCAGACGGCGACGAGGTACGAGGCCTCCGGGCAGTAGCGCGGGGTGACGAGCGAGACCGCGAAGCCTCCGATGGCCGCCGCGCCGAGCAGGACCGTGGCGAGCGAGACCGCCGGCGTCTCCAGCCAGAGGAAGACCAGCATCGCCGCGGAGGCGAGCAGCGCCTCGGAGATCACGTAGCGGCCGAACCAGCGCGAGGGCGAGGCCTCCTCGATGCGCGCGTCCAGCAGCGAGATCGCGGTGGCGGCCGCGCGCGAGGCCGACTTCCAGTCGGACCGGCGCCTCAGCTCCGCCACGCGGCCGACGACGGCGTCGGGAGCCCCCTTCAGCCACGGCCACATCTCGCGGTTGTCGTACCAGCGCTGGCGCTTCTGCTGGAGAGCGACGCCCAGGGCCCACGAGCGGGACCTCTCGGTCAGGTCGAAGGCCTCGAGCACGGGCACGCCGTCGCACTCGCGCGGCGGCGGGACGCCGAGCAGCGCCGCCGCCGTGGCCGGGAAGTCGTAGTGCGAGTAGACCTTGCGCAGGCGCCCCGGCAGGACCCCCTCGCCGTAGAAGATGAACGGCACCTGCGTCTCCTCGTCGGACATGCCGCCGTGGTTGCCGCTCGGCTTCTGTCCGTGGTCGGCCGTGATCATGACCGTCGCGTCCGGGCCGGCCAGCTTCGAGAGCTCGTCGACGTAGACGTCGATCTGGCGCAGGACCTGGCGGTACTGCGGGCCCTCGGTGCCGTAGGCGTGGGCCGTGAGATCGCCGCCGAAGAGGTGGACGACCATGAAGTCCCAGGCCTTGGGCCCCTTGAGCAGCGTCGCGCGCGCGGCCGCGTAGACCGACGCGTCGTAGTTCGCCGCCTTCACCCCGCCCTCCGAGTGGCTGTACTCGATGACCGAGATCTTCGCGCCGTGAGCGCCGAACATCATCGGCCAGTACTGCTGGCCGACGACGAAGACCTTGAGGCCCGCCTCCGACGCGCGGCGCAGCACCGAGTCGGCCTCCGGCTCCATCTGCGTGTCCGAGAACTCGGCGTGCGGGAGGGCGTGGTGGCCGGACATGATCGCGCGCAGGCCCGACGGCGTGATCGTGGGGAAGTGCGCGAGGCCGATCCCGTAGGCGGTCGCCGGCAGGCGCGCCAGGAGGAGCGGCATGCGGTCGCGGCCGTAGGCCACGCGCGGGCCGACTCCGTCCAAGAGGAAGAGCAGGACGTGGCGGCGCGTTCCCGGCGGGGCCGGCTCGGCCAGGAAGGGCCGGTCGGTGCGCGGCTTCGGGAGCTGCTGCATCCAGTACGGGAAGAAGGGCGTCAGGGCGGCCGCGACGATCGCGGTCACGGCGATGATGGCGGCGAAAGCGCCTGACGACAGGATCCGCAGGGCCTTCAGCCGCTCCATAGCGGGCCATTCTACAATTTCGCGGCTCGATTCGCTCGGAGCGCCGTAACACGCCCGCGCTTGCGCCGGGCGCGCCGCGCGTCTAAACTAGCGGTGTGAAACGGCTGGCTGTTTTTTTGAGCGCCGCGGCCCTCGCCGCCTGCTCCTCGGTCCCCAAGCCCTACGTCCTCGACGAGCCGCGGCGCACCGAGTACGTCTCCGACCAGGAGGCCGAGCGGCGCGCGAACGAGGCGATCGCGGAGATCGAGCGCCGCGTCGCGAACGGGGACCTGCCGAAGATCCAGTTCCGCTTCGACTCCGACGAGATCACGCCCGAGTCCTACGAGACGCTGGACCTCGTCGCCGACGTGATCCTGTCGAACCCGCGGCTCAAGCTCTTCGTCCTCGCGCACTGCGACAGCGTCGGCACCGAGGAGTACAACCTGGACCTGTCCCGGCGCCGCGCGAACTCCGTCGAGGTCTATATGATCAAGCACGGCATCAACCCGCCCTCGATCCGCTTCCGCGGCTACGGCTCCTCGCGCCCGATCGCCGACAACGAGACCGAGGAGGGCCGCGCGAAGAACCGGCGCGTCGAGTTCCGCGTCACGACGCGCGAGTGGCGCTCGGTCTACTGAAAAAGGAAGCCCCCGGCCTCTCGGCCGGGGGCTTTGATCGGTCCGCCGCCGGAGCTTACTCGCCCTTCGACAGCTTCGCGACCGACGCGCTGATCTCGTCGAGGCGGCCCTGCGCCTGCGTCTTGATCGTGTCGTACGAGACGCCCGTCAGGACCTCGATGCCCTGGCGGACGTTGTCGACCGCGTAGATGTGGAACTGGCCGTCCGCGATCGCCTTCGCGACCTCGGGGCTGAGCTGCAGGTCCGCGACGTTCGCCTTCGGCATCACGATGCCCTGGTCGCCGGTCAGGCCGCGGTGCTTGCAGAGGGCGAAGAAGCCCTCGACCTTCTCGTTGATGCCGCCGATGGCCTGCACGTTGCCGAACTGGTCGGCCGAGCCGGTCACCGCGAAGTTCTGCTTGATCGCCACGCCCGAGAGAGCGGAGAGCATGCCGTAGATCGTCGTCGACGTCGCGGAGTCGCCGTCGATGCCGCCGTAGTTCTGCTCGTGCGAGACGCGGATCTGCGCCAGCACGGGCTTCTTCTGGCCGAACTCGTTGAGGATGAAGCTCCACTCGTTGCCGAGCGCCTTGTTGAAGCTCGAGCCCGTCGTCTCCGCCTCGTGGTCGATCGAGACCAAGCCCGGCTTGCCGGGAGCCACCACGAACGTGATCCTCATCGGCACGCCGAACGAGCCCATGACCGCGAGGCCGTTGATCTGTCCGACCTTGGAGCCGCTCGTGTCGACGCGGAAGATGTTCTTCTCGTAGAACTCCATCATCCGCTTCGCGTACGTCTCCTCGCGGTCGCGCTTCGCCGTCAGGGCCTTCTCGACGTCCTGGCCGCGGATCTCGGTCTGGCCGGCGCGCTTCGCCCAGTACGTGGACTCCGCGAGCAGGCCGTACAGGACGCCGAACTGGGACGTGAAGTTCTGGTTGCTGTCGGCCAGGCGCGCCGCCTGCTCGAGGACGCGTCCGATCGCGTCCTTGGTCAAGTGGATGACCTTGCCGCCCGAGCCCAGCACCGCGTGCTGGAGGAAGTTCAGGAAGCCGGTGACGGCGTCCTCGGTGATCTTGATCGTCGACTGGAACTGCGCGACGCCGAGGAAGTTCTTCGCGAAGTCCTGATCGTGCTGAGCGAGCAGCATCTGGATCATCGGCGCGCCGACGAGCACGACCTTGACCTTGGTGGGCACCGGGTACGCGTCGCCCTTGCGCGAGAGCAGGCCGATGAGCCCGCCCTCCTCGATCTCGGCCTTGCCCGTGGCGACCGCCTGCATCAGGGCCTCCCACGCGCCGGGATTGCGCAGCACGGAGAGCGCGTTGAGCACGAGGTAGCCGCCGTTGGCCTTGTGGTACGAGCCGCCCTTCAGCGACGGACCGCCCTGGCTGTCGGACTTCATGATGCCCACGCCGGGGATCATCATGTTGCGCGTATTGTCCTCGGCCGTTCCGAACAGGTGCTCGAACGTCGGGTTCTCCTCGAAGATGACCGGCGCGCCGTGCGTGTTCTCGTTGTCGGCCAGGACGCTGACGCGGAAGTAGTCAGCCGGATCGACGGACTTCATCCCGGCCGGCATCTCCCGGCCCTCGGCGGCCGCGGCCGCGAGGAAAATCTCGTGCTTGTCGACGGCGTACTGCGCCATCTCCTTTATATAGTCGATGATCTTGCGCTCGGCGGCGGTGGGCGCCGGCGTCGCGGCCTTCAGCTCCGCCAGGTCGCTCTCGTCCTGCGCCTGGTATTCCGCGGCCTTCTGCTGGATCGCGGCGATCTTGCGCGAGAAGTCGGCCTGGGCCTTGTCGAGCTCGGCCTGCGTGAACTTGCCCTGAGCGATCATCTCCGCGGCGGCCGGCCCGGCGGCGGGCTGGCGCTCGAAGACGAGGAGCACGCCGCCCTCCTGGGTCATGCCGACGCCGAACTTGCCGTACTTCGCCTTGATCGCGGCCTTGAACGCGTCCTGGATCTCGGCCTGGCGCTCCTCGATGCGCTGCTTGATCGCGTCGGTCGCGGGCGAGGACTTCGGAGCGACGACCTTCATCACGAGCTCGTTGGCGGCCTCGTTGGCGACGGCGACCGCGGCCTGCTCCTGAAGCTGCTCGATGATGCCCTGGATCTTCTTCGCCCCTTCGCCGAGGGACTGCATCACGGCCGAGAAGCCCTCCATGATGCCGGTCTTCTTCTCCTGGAGCTCCTTCTGGGCCTGCTTCCACTCGGCTTCGGTGAAGGCGCCGGAGGCGATCTTCGCGTCGACCTCCTCCTTCGTCATCGTCTTGCCGTCGTGCGTGATGCCGAGCAGGAGCTGGAGGTTGCCCTCCTCGGTCGGCTGCGCCTTGAAGAACACGCCGAACTTCCCGTCGACGAGCTTGATCTGGGCGATCTTCGCGTCGTAGTCGGCCGTCGCCTTCTGCTGCATCTGCTGGAGCTTGCCGCTGATCTGCTTGAGCTGCTGGCCGGTCTCGCCCTCGCTGAGCTCGCGGACCAGGCCTTCCTGCATGTGCTCGACGAACTCCTCGACGCCCTCCTTGAAGACCTTCCCCGTGCCCGGGGCCAGATCGAGGACGATGGGCTTCTCCTTCTCCTTGAAATTGCTGACCGCGACGAGGTCGCCCGGCGTCGGCATCGTCGGCGCGATCTCGGCGAGGACGCGGCGGATCGCCGTCTCGCGGCCGCTGCCCTCGGGGCCCGCGACGAAGAGGTTGTACTGGTCGCCGGGCATCTCGAGCGCGAAGCGGATCGCCTCGATCGCCTCGTCCTGTCCGACGAGGCGCGGAGCCGAGGCCGGGATCTCGCGCGTGCCCTGCGGCAGGCGCTCGGCCGCCGGCGAGAAGCGGACCTGAGAGGCGGTCAGCTCGTACGCGGCCGGATTCGGGGTCTGCGGGGCCGGAGCCGCGTCGCCCGCGGCCGGAGCGTCGCCCGAGTTGTCGAAGGACCGGCCGATCGAGGCCGCGCTGTCCGACAGGCCGCCGCGCGACGCGCGGATCGACGCCGCGAGCTGCGTGAGCTGGCCGCGGACCGGGGAGTTCTGGGGCAGGGCGTTCGCGGCCGCCTCGATTCTATCCGCATCCTGGCGCGTGCTGGCGGATTCCGGCAGAGAGACGCCGGCGGCCTGAAGCTGGTTGATGATGCTGATGACCGGATGCGCGTCCACGACCGACGGCATCGCGGCCGGGGCCGACATCGACGCGGGCGCGGCGACGGAGAAGGCCTGCGCCGCGGCGGCGGGAGCGGCGGCCGCCGAAGGAGCGAAGCTGCCGGACAGCGCCGACGCCGGCATCGCGCGGACGGAGAGCGCGGCGCTCGGAACGTTGAGGGAGATCGTCTGCAGCCCCGCGATGGACGCGGCGGCGGGACCGGCGGCGGACGCCGCCGCGACAGGAGCGACGCGAACCTCGACCTGCGCGAGCGCGGCGGAAGGAAGCACCAGACCAAGAGCCAGCGCGAGCGTCACGGCGAGGGATTTCTTCGCGGCGATTCTGTTGACGATCATGTTCGTCTCCTTGGATGTCACGCAGACGTCACTCACGGCAATGGGATTATAAGGGTTGCTATGAAGAAGGGGCTGGGGCGTAAGGGGCAATAAGGCCCCGGCAATCGACCTACGCGCGCGTGGGACTACGGTCCCAATGTGCCGCGTCGAGCCCGCGGCTCGCCTCGTACAGGACGACGGCCGCCGCCGACGAGAGGTTCAGCGAGCGCGCGCCCGGCGCCATCGGGACGCGGTGCAGCCGCTCGCGCCAGCGCGCGCGCAGCTCGTCGGGAAGGCCGCGCGACTCGGAGCCGAAGACGAGCCAGGAGTCGGCGCGGAACTCGGCGCGCCAGTGCGTGCGCTCGCCGTCCGCGCTGAACGCGAGCACGTGCGCGTCGGCCGGCAGCGCCGCGAGGAACGCGGCGAGCGACTCGTGCACGGCCGGCGCGAGGCGCTCCCAGTAGTCGAGCCCCGCGCGGCGCAGGCGCCGCTCCGACAGCGAGAAGCCAAGCGGCGCGACGAGATGGAGCTCGGCGCCCGCGGCCGCGCAGCTGCGGCCGACGTTGCCCGCGTTCCACGGAATCTCGGGATGGACGAGGACGACCTTCAGCACCGCGCGATTCTACCATTCCTTCATATAGCGGCCCGGAAAAACGGAATCAACCACAGAGACACAAAGACACAGAGAACGAAAAGGGTTACGACGTTTCCTCTCTCTTCCGTTCTCCGTGTCTCTGTGTCTCTGTGTCTCTGTGGTTCATCCGTCGGTTCATTCGTCGATTCATTCGTTCGCCGTCGAAGCTTCGTCGACGCGCGGTCACGCGCTCGTCGCGCGCGGAAGTAGTGCGAAGGTCCTAACGGACAGGGGTGCGATTGCCGCGCGCCTCGTGGGCCTTTTAACGGTTCGTCCGCGCGGAGAGCGCGTGCTAACATTCAGCACCGATGAACGAACCGCCTGACGGTTCTTGTTGGTCTCGACGCAGCCGCGCGGCCGCCGCCGCGCTCGCGGCCTTCGCGCTCGTCGTCGCGCCCTGGCCCGCGTGGTCGCAGGTCGCCGCGTCCGCTTCGTCCGCCGCGGCCGCGCGCCCCGTCCCCTTCGCCGCGGGCGCGTCCGCGCTTCCCGTCGTCCC
>JGI12269J14319_10003316_pt1 | contig 15173 bp, 13 predicted proteins | sample PeaSoiSIISIP2007_FD_14319 | JGI IMG/M metagenome (IMG submission 14319) | reverse complement strand
GGATGGGACCCGCCGGACCGGTGGCATCGCGCACCGCCTGGGTCACTTCCCCCGCCACCACCCGGCGGGCGGACGCCGCCATGTTGCGGGCGTTGTCCTCGGCCCCGGCCTCGGGGTCGTACTCGAGCAGTGCCGCGAAACCCTCCACGATGCCGCTCGTGGGGACGACGCGCACGGTCTTGCTCGCCACCTCGCACACCTGCATGGCCACCGGCCGGATGTTGTCGTTGTTGGGCAGCAGCACCACCTCCTCCGATGGCGCAGCCTCGACAACCTCGAGGATCTGGGCGGTGGAGGGGTTCATCGACTGGCCGCCCGCCACCAGGTAGTGGACCCCGAGGGACCGGAAGATGCGGCCGATGCCCTCGCCGTTGGCCACCGCCACCACGGCGGTGCGCGGCGGCGGCCCCGGCTCGACGGCAGGGGCGGAAGTCGCCCCGGCTCCTTCGCGCACCCAGCGCTCCTCGTCGATCTGGTCGTCGAGATCGGTGACCCGTATGTCACGGGGCCGGCCGGCATCGAGGGCGGCCTCGATCGACGCACCGACGTCGTTGGTGTGGATGTGGCAGTTCCAGAGCCCTTCGCCCCCCACCACCACGATGGAGTCGCCCAACCCGGCCCAGACCTCTTTGAAGGCACCCATGGTGTGGTCGGGCGCCTCCAGGAAGTACATGACCTCGTAGCGCAGGTCGTTGCCGGCTCCGGGCGCCTCGGCACCGAACCCGTCCCGCAGCAGGGCGTCGGTGATGCCCCCACTCACGAGGGGGCGGACGGCGGGGGCCGGTGGCAGCGCCCGGCCGTCGAGGACGGTCAGGGCGGAGTCGAGCAGGAGGAGGTACCCGGTCCCCCCGGCGTCCACCACGCCCGCCTGGGCCAGCACGGGTAACTGCTCCGGAGTGTGTGCGAGCGCCTCGGCGGCGACGAGGCGCGCCGCCTCCGCCACCGCCAGGAGGTCGGCGCCGGCCGCGGCGGCGCCCTCGGCACCGTCGGCCGCCGCCCGGGCCACGGTCAGGATGGTGCCCTCCACGGGACGCAGCACCGCCTGGCGCGCCGCGTCGCTGGCCGCCGCCAGGGCCCGAGCCAGCTCCGTGCCACCCACGTCGCCCTCGGTTTCGGCCAGCACGCCGGTCAGGCCGCGCAACAGCTGCGACAGGATCACGCCCGAGTTCCCCCGGGCCCCCATGAGTGACCCGTGCGCCACGGCCCGGCAGACCGCCGCCATGGCCGGCACCGGGTCACCGGCGGCGAGAGCACCGGCCGGGGGAGCAGGGGCCGGGGGTGGACCGGATCCCGCCGGGGACGATCCGAGGTGCTCGAGCCCGCTCACCTTGGCCAGCTCGGCCACCACGGACTCCACGGTGAGGGCCATGTTGGTCCCCGTGTCCCCGTCCGGAACGGGGTAGACGTTGAGGGCGTTGATCGCCTCCTGGTGGAGCCGCAGAGCGTGCCGGTAGGTGGCCATGGTGGCGGCCACCTCTGCCGCCCCGATCCTGGTCGAGGACTCCATGGGCGGATGCTAACCTTTGGGCCCGTCCGCAGAACCCCAAGGAGCGAGCGCGCCGTGGCAGCCGTGTGTGAAGTGTGTGGCAAGCATCCTTCTTTCGGCATGAGCCTCAGCCACTCCCACCGCCGGACCAAGCGCCGCTGGAACCCGAACATCCAGCGGGTCCGGGCCCTGGTGAACGGTTCCCCGCGGCGGCTCCACGTCTGCACCTCGTGCATCCGCGCCGGCAAGGTCACCAAGCCACCCCGGCGCAGCACCGCCCCGGCCTCCTGAGGCAGGGGGCGCGGGTCGGCCCTCCCGGTGACGTCCGGGGCCCCGACACGGCACTCCCGTCGAGCACCAGGGCGGACGCGCTCCGTGGACGATCGCGCGCAATAGGGGAATTGGCCCCTACATCGTCGGGAGCCGCGTGGTAATCATGTGCAGATGCTGAGCACCCTCGTGGACCTGTCCCGCCCCGGGCACTACCTGCACTGGGGCTTCATCCAGATCAGCGTGGCCAATGCCGTGGTCATCGGGCTGATGATCGTCACCTTCGTGGTAGCCGTGGTCGTGCCGTTCCGCGCCGGGGGGCGGGACCGGTGAGCGACATCACCGACACCACCGTCCGCCCCGCCCCGGACCCGCTGGCCGACGGGACGCCGGCCCCGGGGGACGAGCGCATGTGGACCGCCCGCCTCCGGGGTGCCGCCGTGCGGGCCCTGCCGCCGGGAAAGCTCCTCCCCGATCGTCAGCCGAGCTACGTGGCGTCGTGGGTCTACGTCTTCGGCGTCCTCACCCTCGGTGCCTTCACCGTCATCTGCCTGTCGGGCGTGGTGCTCATCTTGAAGGGCCCGTCGTGGTGGCACGAGTCGAGCGTGGGTCTGTTCTTCAACAGCATCCACCTGTGGAGCGTGGAGCTCTTCTTCTTCTTCATGGTGCTGCACCTGTGGGGCAAGTTCTTCATGGCGTCATGGCGCGGCAACCGGGCGCTGACGTGGATGACGGGCGTCATCGCCTTCCTCACCTCGGTGGGCACCGCTTTCACCGGCTACCTGTCCCAGCAGAACTTCGACTCCCAGTGGATCGGCACGCAGGCCAAGGACGGCCTCAATTCGGTCGGGGTGGGGTCGTTCTTCAACGTCCTCAATTTCGGCCAGATGCTGCTGTGGCACGTCCTGCTGCTGCCGCTGGGGGTGGCCGTTCTCGTCGGCCTGCACCTGCTCCTGGTACGCCGTCGTGGCGTGGTGCGCCCGCTGCCGGCGCCGGGCCGGGCCCGGCACCGGGGTGTCGGGCTCCAGGTGTCCTCCGCCGCGCCCGTCGCCGAAGAGCCCGCTCCCGACGGAGCGGACAGGTGAGCGGCACCGCCGAGCGACCCGGTAGCGACAGCCTGGCCGTCGCGTCGCGTCAGCCCGACGCCGAGCCGTGGCACGGTCCCACGATCCGCTACGACCTCGTCAAGGAATTCTTGGTGGCGGTGGTGGCCATGGCGGTGGTGGCGGTGGCGCTGTCGGCCATCCTGTCGTCCCCCGACGCCCGGCCCCTCACCATCCGGCAGTGGGCCCAGGCCGACCCGTCGGACTTCGTGGCCACGGCCGTGACCGAGTTGAACGGCACGAGCCCGACGGCCACCTACGGACCTCCTTACAACCAGTGGGCGTCGGGCGAGGGGCAGAAGCTCGGACCGCTCGGCATCGAGCGGTGGGCCGGCGTCCACGTCCCCGTCGACACCTCCGTGGACTTCGTGCTGGCCCCGCTGGGCGTGGCGGCGCAGTCGGACCCGGCGCTCGCCGCGGCGCTGCGGCAGTACGCCTCCGCCACCGCCGGCCGGCAGCAGGCCTGGGCCACGGCGTACGGCAACGGCCTGGCCCATGCCGGGTTCGGGGACGGCGGGGTGACGCTGCCACCGGGCCGGTACGGCCCGGTGGCACCGATGATGACGGGCCTGCTGGACATGGCCCGGACCGGCAGCCTGGACGCCGACCTGCTGGCCTCGCCCCAGTTCTACGGCACCGACTACACGAAGCCGCTGCTCTTCCTGGCCGACGGCTCGTTCATGGCCAACCAGGCCCAGGCGCAGCACCTGACGGGAACGCAGTGGGGGATGATGAACGAAACGGGGAACTACCCGGGCCAGGCGTGGCTGTGGCTCTACACGATGTGGTACCAGGTGAAGCCCTTCACCACCACGGGCAACGCCGACGCCCTGGTGTGGGCGACCATGATGCTCCTCACGTTGGGCCTGTTGCTCGTGCCGTTCATCCCCGGCGTGCGTTCCATCCCCCGGCTCGTGCCCGTGTACCGCCTCATCTGGCGCGACCACTACCGACGCCTGGCCGCGGCGTCAGCCGGGACCGTGGTGCCCCCCGCCGCCCAGCAGCCTCAGCGAGCATGATGCGGGGGTGGGAAGCCCCGGCACCCCGCTGAGCACCCCGTTGAGCGCCCCGCTCGGCGGGGGCACCGACGTCCTGCTGTCCGACGGCACCACCGCCCACGTGCGCCCCATCACCCCCGAGGACGCTGGCGCCCTGGTCGATTTCCACGCCCGGTTGTCGCCGGAGACGGTGGTGCTGCGCTTCTTCGGGCCGCACCCGCGACTGTCGGAGGCGGAGGTCGTCCGTTTCACCACCGTCGACGGCGTCGACCGCATGGCGCTGGTGGCGGCGCGCGCCGGCCGGATCGTGGCGGTGGCGCGCTACGACCGCGCCCCGGGCAGCGACGAGGCCGAGGTCGCCTTCGTCGTGGAGGACGACTTCCAAGGTCGGGGCATCGCCACCATCCTCCTGGAGCACCTGGCCAGCGCGGCCCGGGCCCGCGGGGTCCGCCGATTCGTGGCCGACACACTGTCGGAGAACTTCCGCATGCTCCACGTCTTTCGCGACGCCGGGTTCGCACGCCAGTTCACCCGGACCTCGGAGGTCATGCGGGTGGTCCTCGACATCGCCCCGTCCCCCGAGGCGCGCGCCGCCGTCGACGAGCGCGACCGGCGAGCCGCCGTGCGCTCCATGGAACGGCTGCTTCGACCCACTTCGATCGCCGTGGTGGGAGCGTCGCGTCGCGACGGGACGATCGGCCACCAGCTGGTCGCCAACCTGCTGGCGGCGCGGTTCCACGGGCCCGTGTACCCCGTCAACCCGGCTGGCGGCGACGTGGCCGGCGTCCCCGCCTGGGCCAGCGTGACCGACATCCCCGGGCCCGTCGACCTGGCCCTGGTGGCGGTGCCGGCACCGGCGGTGGCGGCCGTGGTGGAGGAGTGCGGACACAAGGGCGTGGGCGCTCTCGTGGTCGTGAGCACCGGGTTCGCCGAGGCCGGCGACGAGGGGGCCGCCCGGCAACGACAAGTGGTGGCGCTCGCCCACGGGTACGGCATGCGGATGGTGGGTCCCAACTGCTTCGGCGTGGTCAACACCGAGCCCGGGGTGTCGATGAACGCCAGCCTCGCCTCCACCCCGCCCGTGGCGGGGCCCATCGGCTTCGCCTCGCAGTCCGGCGGCCTCGGCATGGCCATCCTGGCCGAAGCCGACGAGCGCGGTCTCGGGTTGTCGAGCTTCGTCTCGCTCGGCAACAAGGCCGACATCAGCGGCAACGACGCCCTGGTGTGGTGGGAGCACGACCCCCCCACCGAGGTCGTCCTGCTGTACCTGGAGTCCTTCGGCAACCCCCGTCGCTTCGCCCGCGTCGCCCGGCGCCTCGGCCGCAGCAAGCCCGTGGTGGCGGTGAAGAGCGGCCGCAGCGCGGCGGGCCGGCGCGGCGCCGCCTCCCACACCGCCGCCCTCGCCCGCCCCGAGCAGGCCGTGGAGGCCCTCTTCCGCCACACCGGCGCCATCCGGGCCGACACCATCGAGGAGCTGTTCGACGTGGCGGCCGTGCTGGCGCTGCAGCCCCTCCCCCGGGGCCGGCGGGTCGGCATCGTGGGCAACGCCGGCGGCCCCGGGGTGCTGGCGGCCGACGCCTGCGCCGGCCACGGTCTCACCGTGCCCGAATTGTCGGACCGGGCCCAGGAGGCGTTGCGGGCCTTGCTGCCCGCGGGCGCGGCCGTCTCCAACCCGGTCGACCTGATGGGCTCGGCCACGGCCGACGACTACCGGCGGGCTGTCGGCATGCTGGCCGGTGGCGGCGAGATCGACGCCCTCCTGGTCATCTTCACCCCCCCGCCCCTGTCGGGGGCGTACGACGCCGCTGCGGCGGTGCTCGACGCCGCCCATGTGTCCGCCACGGCGGGGGGCGGCGACCCCGCGCGACCCGTGCCGGTGGTGGCGAGCGTTCTCGGTACCGCCTCGACGCACGCATTCCTGCGGGGAGTGCGGCCCCCGGTGCCGTGCTTCACCTACCCCGAGACCGCGGCCCGGGCCCTCGCCCGGGTCACCGACTACGCCCGGTGGCGGGAGCAGCCGCAAGAGGCCGAGCCCGTCCTCGCCGGCCTCGACCCCAACGCCGCCCGGCGCCGGATCGAAGCGGTGACGAGGGACACCGGCGCCGGCGCCGGCGCGTGGATCACGGGCGAGGCGGCTGCGTCCGTGCTGCGTTCCTACGGCATCCCGTGCGTTCCCGTCGGTGCCGGGGACGATGCCACGGCAAGCCGTTCCGACACCATGCACGCCACCGGGCCGGACACCATGCACGCCACCGGGCCGGCCACCGGGCCCGGCACCGGGGTCACCACCGGGCCCGGTACCGGGAGTCCACCGGAGACGGTGACCGCCGTGGCGACGGTGGCCGGCTTCGTCCAGGACCCGGCGTTCGGGCCCCTCGTCCTGTTCGGCATGGGCGGCCCGGAGACGGAGCCGGCCGACGACCGCGCCGCTCGCCTCGCCCCCCTGACCGACCGCGAGGCCCGGGAGCTCGTGTGCTCGGTGCAGGGCGCGGCGCGGCTCACGGGCCGCGGCGGCGCCGGTCCCGTCGACCTCGACGCCCTGGTGGAGGTGGTGCTTCGCCTCGGGCGCCTGGCCGAGGACCTGCCCGAGCTGGCCGAGGTGGAGTGCGACCCCGTCCTGGTCGGCCCGTCCGGGGCGGCGGTGGTGCGGGGGCGCCTGCGTCTCGGGGCACCGGCCGCCGTCGACGATCGCCGCCACCTCGCCTGACCCATCCCGACAGGCGCCGGGGGACTGCTCGGGCCCGGGCGGCGGCGCACCGACCTGGGACTTTCGGACCCGACCGGGGGACCTTCGGCTCTGCAACAGGACATCCGCCGTCGGTCATCGTGAAGCAACGGTCCGGAAGACCGGGCGGTCCTGGCGCAAGGCCAGGGGGACTTAGGAAGAGGAGTTGACCATGCGGCGCAAGACGTTCGACATGATCCTCACGGCGGGCGGCGCGGTCCTGGTGGTCGTCCTGCTCGCCGCGGGAGCGCTGGGGATGTGGGGCTACACCTTCGCCAACAGCAACGTGCACAACCAGTTGAGCCAGCAGCAGATCACCTTCCCGCCGCTGGCGGCGTTCGCCCAGGCCAAGGCGGGCACCGAGATCACCCCCGGGATGATCCCCTACCTGGAGAAGTACGCCGGACAGCCGTTGACGACGGGGGCGCAGGCCGAGGCCTACGCCGACCACTTCATCGCCGTCCACCTGCAGGAGATCGGCGGCGGGCTGACCTACGCCCAGCTGTCGGCCCAGGCGATGGCGCTGCCCAAGGGATCGGCGGCCTACACCGCGGCTGAAGGCAAGGCCCAGACGGTGTTCCAGGGCACGACCCTCCGGGGCCTGCTGCTCGAGGCCTACGCCTTCGGGACCTTCGGTCAGATCGCCCTGGTGGCGTCGATCGTCTCCTTCATCCTGGCGGGTGTGATGGCGATCCTGACCCTCCTCGGCCTGGTCCACTTCCGCCGGGTCCCGGACGACGCCGAGTTCCCGGCCACCCACACCGATGAGAAGGTCCTCGAAACGGTGTGACACGCAGCACCCCGGGCTGACGTCCGGATGGTACCGAACCGGCGGGGCGTCGCAGACGGCGCCCCGCCGGTTCGCGTCCGTCCCCGGCCCGGACCGTCAGAACGTCAGAAGGTCAGGACTTGTGCTTGCGCTCGGCCAGACGGGCGGCGTACACCGCCGCCTCGGTCCGACGGGCGAACCCCATCTTGGACAGCAGGTTGGACACATAGTTCTTGACGGTCTTTTCGGCCAGGTACAGGTCGTCGGCGATCTGGCGGTTCGTCTTGCCGTCGGCGATGAGCTCGAGGATGTTGCGCTCCTGCGCCGTCAGTCGGGCCAGGCGCTCGTCCTCCATGTTCTCGCCCCGCAGCCGTTCCATGACCTGCCGGGTGAGCGACGGATCGAGCAGCGACTCCCCGGCGGCCACCCGCCGCACCGCCGACACGAGGTCGCTGCCTTTGATCTGCTTGAGGACGTACCCGCTCGCCCCCGCCAGGATGGCGGAGAACAGCGCCTCGTCGTCGGCGAAGGACGTCAACATGAGGCATTTCAGGTCGGGCATGGCCGAACGCAGGTCCCGGCACACCTCGACCCCGTCGCCGTCGGGCAGGCGGACGTCGAGCACGGCCACGTCGGGCCGCGTCGACGGGACGCGGGCGAGCGCTTCCTCCGCCGTGGCCGCCTCGCCCACCACGGTGAGGTCGTCCTCGGAGTCGAACAGCTCGCGCAACCCCCGACGCACGACCTCGTGGTCGTCGAGAAGAAAGACTCTGGTGGTCACGTCGCGACCGCCTTCCTGGCGCCCGCCGTCGTGGCGCTCGCTCCCATGGTGCCGCCGCCCCCCGTTCGTCCCTGCCTAGCACAGGGAGCACACCGGCCACGCCGGGAACAGCCTGGTGCCGTCAATGTTCCCGCCCCCCCGGGCCCGAACGGGCCTGCCACAGCACCTCGGTACCACCCGAGGCCCGGGGGCTCACCTCGCACCAGCCGCCCAGCAACTTCGCCCGCTCCTGGAGGGCGGCGAGGCCCCGCCCGCCGTCGGTGCCGACGTCGAAACCGATGCCGTCGTCCGCCACCCGGAGCACGAGCGCCCCAGCTTCAGCCCGCACCTCGATGTCGACCTCGTCGGCCCGGGCGTGACGCACCACGTTGGACATCGCCTCGTGCAGCGACATGAGGAGGAAGTCGGCCACCTCGGGATCGAGCTCGTCGATGGGCCCGTCCAGGTCGACATGGGTCTCGATGGCGTGATCCCGGGTGGCGCCGTCGACGAGCTCCAAGATCTCCCGGCGCACGCCGGTGCTCGTGAGACGCCGGGGCCGGCTCATGGCGAACACGGTGGAACGGATCTCGCGGATCGTGTCGTCGAGCTCGTCGATGGCCTCCTGGAGGCGGGCGCCGCCCTCGGGCCGCCCCATCAGGCGGAGGGCCCCCTGCAGGGAGAGGCCCACGGTGAACAGTCGCTGGATGACGCTGGCGTGCAGGTCGCGGGCGATTCGTTCGCGTTCCTCGGTGACCGTGAGCTCGCGCAGCCGGGCGTGCAGGCGGGCCTTGTCGATGGCCAGCCCGGCGGCCATGCCCAGGGCCGCCACGATGTCCTCGTCCTCCTCGCTGAAGCTGCCCGCTCCTTGCTTCTCGCACAGGTAGAGGTTGCCGAAGCTCCGGCCACCCACGGCGATGGGCACGCCCAGGAACGACCGCATGGGCGGGTGCCCGTCGGGGAAGCCGGCCGACTCGGGGTGCAGACCCAGGTCGTCGAGCCGCAGCGGCGCCGGGTCCTTGATGAGCAGTCCGAGGATCCCGAGACCCTCGGGAAGACGACCGACGGCGCCGACCTCCTCGGGCGTGAGCCCGACGGTCACGAACTCGGCCAACCCGGTGCCGACGGCGTCCAGGACGCCCAGCGCGCCGTACGAAGCGCCGACGAGATCGACGGCCGTCTGGGTGATGGTGCGGAGCACGACCGAGATATCGAGGTCCTCCGCCACGAGCAGCATGGCGTCGATCAGGGCCTGCAGGCGATCGGGATCCCGCACGCGATGAAACGGCACCGCCGAAGCTTACGCCCGCCCCGCGGCCGGACCGGGCTCAGCGCCGGCGCGACGAGGTTGCGGACGACCCGAAGGGATGCTCCCATCCGACAGCAGCGACGTCTCGTCCCCCGAGGGTCCGCTGGCGGGGATCGGCGGTGCACGTACCCATGAGCACCGGGGGGCGCAGGCCGGCTGTGGCGAACGCCGCCAGCAACGCGCCGGGGTCGGGCGTGGCCACGACGAGTTCGTAGTCCTCCCCGCCCCCGAGGGCGTCGTCGACGGTGGCGCCCGGTGCCACCGGGACCGTGTCGAGCCGGTAACCCACGGCCGACGCGTCGGCCACGTGACCCAGGTCCGCCAGCAGCCCGTCGGACACGTCCACCATGGCCCGGGCCCCGGCCAGACGCGCCGTCTCCCCTTCGACCAGCCGGGCGTGCGGTCGGCGGTGCGCCGCCACCAGACCTTCGGCCTCGGCCCCGGCCGGGGCCGGACCCTCGCCGGGGCCACCTCCCCCGTCGGCCGGTGCGACGCCCCGAGCGGCGGAGCGACGCCGGCGCAGCCACCGCAGGCCCGCGGCCGACGCGCCCAGGGGGCCCGTCACGAAGAGGCTGTCACCCGCCCGGGCACCGCCTCGTAGCACCGGTCCCGGGTCACCGGCCACGTGCCCGGTGACGGCCACGGCCACCACCAGCTCGGCGCCACCCGACAGGTCGCCCCCGACGACCGGGCACCGGTGGGCGGTGGCACAGGCGCCGATCCCGTCGTAGAGCAGGGCCAGGTCGGTGTCGGGTGGACCCGCCACCGCCACCACGGCACCATGCGGGCTGCCCCCCATGGCCGCCACGTCGCTCACGGCAGCCGAAAACGCCCGCCATCCCAGGTCGTCGAGCCCGATGAGATCGAGGTCGGCGTGCACACCGGCGACGGCCAGGTCGGTGGTGAGGAGGAGCACCCCGTCCACCGGTCCGAGCACGGCGGCGTCGTCCCCGATCCACACCTCCCCCGGTGGCGGGCCCGGCAGGCGGCGACGAATGCGCTCGATGGCGGCGAATTCTCCTCCGATCCCGCTGGCCGTCTCCGCCCCGCCACGTGAAGTGACGCCAGACTTGGGATCGGGCATGTTCAATGCCTACCATTGGTGTACTCGGACCGCCGACGCCACCGGCCCGGCGCGTCCGCATGCCCACCCACCCGAAGACAACGCCGTCCCGGACCCCCATGCTCGGAAGTCCGGGATCACAAGCAGGAAGGACACCTCCCCGAACATGGCGCCGACCGCGAATCACAAGCTCATCGCCTGGGTCGAGGAGGCGGCTGCCCTGACCGGAGCGGACAGGGTCGAATGGTGCGACGGGAGCGACGCCGAATTCGAACGCCTGTGCGCTTTGCTCGTCGACTCCGGGAGCTTCACGCCGCTGTCCGCCGCCAAGCGGCCCAACAGCTTCTGGGCCCGCTCCGACCCGGGCGACGTGGCCCGGGTGGAGGACCGGACGTTCATCTGCTCCAAGAGCGAGGACGACGCCGGTCCCACCAACAACTGGTGCGACCCCGATGAGATGCGCGCCACCCTGACCGAGCTGTTCCGGGGGAGCATGCGGGGACGGACCATGTACGTGGTGCCGTTCTCCATGGGGCCCCTCGGCTCGCCCATCGCCCACATCGGCGTGGAGATCACCGACTCGCCCTACGTGGTGGCGTCGATGCGGATCATGACGCGCATGGGGGCAACGGCCCTCGAGGTCCTCGGCGACGACGGCGAGTTCGTGCCGTGCCTGCACTCGGTGGGGGCACCGCTCGAGCCCGGCGAAGCAGACGTCCCGTGGCCGTGCGACGCGGAGCAGAAGTACATCGTCCACTTCCCCGAGACACGCGAGATCTGGTCCTACGGGTCGGGCTACGGCGGCAACGCCCTGCTGGGCAAGAAGTGCTTTGCGTTGCGCATCGCCTCGGTGATGGCACGCGACGACCACTGGCTGGCCGAGCACATGCTGATCCTCAAGCTCACCTCGCCCGAGGGCGACGTGCGCTACGTGGCCGGCGCATTCCCCTCGGCGTGCGGCAAGACGAACCTGGCCATGCTGGTGCCCACCGTCCCGGGTTGGAAGGTGGAGACCATCGGGGACGACATCTGCTGGATGAAGTTCGGCGAGGACGGCAGGCTGTACGCCATCAACCCCGAGGCCGGCTTCTTCGGGGTGGCCCCGGGCACGAGCACCGAGACCAACCCCAACGCCATCGCCACCCTCCGTGCCAACTGCATCTTCACCAACACCGCCCACACCGACGACGGCGACGTGTGGTGGGAGGGCCTGACGAAGGCCCCGCCCGCACACCTCACCGACTGGCGCGGCGACGACTGGACGCCCGGGTCGGGCACAGCCGCCGCCCATCCGAACGCCCGCTTCACCGTCCCCGCCGGGCAGAACCCGGCGTGCGCACCGGAATGGGAGGACCCCCGGGGGGTGCCGATCTCGGCCATCCTGTTCGGCGGTCGGCGGGCGTCGGCCGTGCCTCTCGTCACCGAGTCCTTCGACTGGGCCCACGGTGTGTTCCTGGGGTCGATCCTGTCGTCGGAGACGACGGCCGCGGCGACCGGGGCGGTGGGACAACTGCGGCGCGACCCCTTCGCCATGCTGCCGTTCTGCGGGTACAACATGGCCGACTACTTCGCCCACTGGCTGCAGATCGGCAAGTCGACCGACGCCAGCAAGCTGCCCCGCCTGTACTACGTGAACTGGTTCCGCAAGGACGCCGGCGGCAATTTCCTGTGGCCCGGGTACGGCGAGAACTCCCGGGTGCTGGCGTGGATCGTGGAGCGCACCACCGGCCGGGCCCAGGCCGCACCGACGGCCATCGGCAACGTCCCCGCACCGGGGGCGATCGACACCACCGGCCTGGACGTGTCCGGGCCGGCCCTCGAGGAGCTCCTGCGGGTCGACGAGGGAGAGTGGCGCGCCGAGGTGCCGCTCATCCGTGAGCACTACGCCCGCTTCGGCGACCGCCTGCCCGTCGAGCTGGCCGAGCAGCTCGACGCGCTCGAGCGCCGCCTGGGCTGAAGCTCCCGGCCGCGCCTCCGTCAGGAGGCGACCCCTTCCGGCGCCGGGCCCGTCGGCGCAACAGGCGGGCAGGCCGGGGGCGGCCGTCACCACGCGCCACTACCATGGTCCCAGACCCGGACAGGCGAGCTCGCCCGCCGGCGCAGGAGGCGACGATGGCCGTTACCGCGTACGTGCTCATCCAGACCGAGGTCGGCAAAGCCGCCTACGTCGCGCAGCAGGTCCGCGGCATCGACGGCGTCGTGTCGGCCGAGGACGTCACCGGTCCCTACGACGTGATCGTGCGTACGCAGGCCTCCTCGGTGGACGACCTCGGGCGCATGGTGGTGAGCCACATCCAGCTGATCGAGGGCATCACCCGCACCGTGACCTGTCCCGTCGTGAACCTCTGATCCGAGGCCGGTACTCCGGCGCTCAGTCGACGGCGCCGGCGGCGCGCAGCGCGGCGACGCGCTGGTCGTCGATNCCCCATGCCGTGAGGGCCTCGTCCGTGTCCTGCCCGGCGACNGGCGGAGGTCGGTGCACGGCGGCGGGCGTACGGCTGAAGCGGGGAGCAGGTCCGGGCTGCACGATCCCCTCGACCTCCACGAACGTGCCGCGGTGCTGGTTGTGGGGATGGTTGTGCGCCTCCCAGGGCGACAGGACCGGGGCACCGCAGGCGTCGGTGCCGGCGAACTCCTCCGTCCACGCATCGCGGGTCCGGGTGCGGAAGACGGTGGCGAACCGCTCCTTCATGGCGGGCCACTGGGCCCGGTCGTTCTGCGCCGGGAGCTCAGCGGGGTCGAGGCCGAGGACGCGGAGCAGCTCGGCGTAGAACTGTGGCTCGATGGCGCCCACGCAGAAGAACTTGCCGTCGGCGGTGTCGTAGACCTCGTAGAAGGGCGCGCCGGAGTCGAGGACGTTGATGCTGCGGTGCTCGGTCCACAGCCCGAGCTGGCGGAACGCGTAGGTCATGGTCATGAGCGACGCCGCGCCGTCCACCATGGCGGCGTCCACCACCTGGCCCTCGCCCGAGCGCTGGGCGTGGAGGAGGGCGGCGCACATGCCGAAGGCGAGCATCATCCCGCCCCCCCCGAAGTCACCCACGAGGTTGAGCGGCGGCACGGGCCGCTCACCGTCGCGCCCGATGGGCCACAGGGCCCCGGCCACGGCGATGTAGTTGATGTCGTGCCCGGCGCTCGAGGCGAGCGGGCCGTCCTGGCCCCACCCCGTCATGCGCCCGTAGACCAGCCGGGGGTTCCGGGCCAGGCATGTGTCGGGGCCGATGCCCAGGCGCTCGGCCACCCCCGGGCGCCAGCCCTCGACCAGGCCGTCGGCCTGCGCCACGAGGTCGAGCACGAGACGCACGCCGTCGGGGTTCTTGAGGTTCACCGCCACCGATCGGCGGCTGCGGTTGAGCAGGTCCCAGTGTCCACCGGTGAGAGGCGAGGGGGGCGGGCCGCCCGTGGCCCGGTCCACCCGCAGGACGTCGGCCCCGGCGTCGGCGAGCAACATGCAGGTGTAGGGCCCCGGCCCGATGCCGGCCAGCTCCACCACCCGCACACCTTCGAGGGGGCCGGTCACGACCGGGCCCCGTCGCCACGGCGGGCGTTGGCCGCGATGGCGCCGACCACCATGGGCCAGGTCGGGGGCGGGATCTCGTGGCCCATGTCGGGGACGACGAGCAGTCGGGCGCCGGGGATGGCGCGTGCCGTCGCCTCTCCCCCGCTCGGGGTCACCAGCGTGTCGACCTCGCCGTGGACCACGAGGGTGGGCACCGTTACCGACGACAGGGCCTCGGTACGGTCCCCCGACGCCACGATGGCCATGACCTGGCGGCCCTGGCCGGCCGGGTCGATCCCCCCGTCGAAGATGCGCTCGAATCGCCGCCGGCGCCATACTTCGTCGACCAAGGGGGCCCGGGACCCGATCACCCGGTAGTTGGCGAGCTCGTTGTCGACGTAGCCCTGTCGATCGGTCGGCATGCGCTTGGTCACCACCGCCATGGCCTCCGGGGTCGGCATGCCGACGTCGGGCGCCCCGGTCGTCGACATGATCGAGCACAGGCTGCGCAGGCGCGACCCGTGCCGGAGGGCGAGCGTCTGGGCGATCATCCCACCCATGGACGTCCCCACCACGTTGGCGTCGGCGATGCCGAGCGCGTCGAGCAGGCCGGCGGCGTCGTCGGCCATGTCGTCGAGGGTGTACGCCACGGCGTCGGGGCCGCGGCGCGCCGCGGCCAGGTCGAACGGTGTGGAGGCATCGATCGACGTCGACCGGCCCGAATCACGGTTGTCGAAGCGCAGCACCCGGAAGCCCTCGGACACGACGAGGGCACAGAACTCGTCGTCCCAGCCCATGAGGGGACGACCGAGGCCGGCCACGAGCAGGACGACCGGGTCCGCCGGTGCCCCGAGCAGCTCGTAGCGCAGCTCCACCTCGCCCACCTGCACCCGGCCCATGCCGGGATGCTGGCCCCCGGAGACGCCGAGGGTCAAGCTCGTGGGCACGGGCGACCGACGCCCCGAGGTGCCGTGCCACCGGGCGCCGAGGTGCCGTGCCACCGGGCCCCGAGGTGCCGTGCCACCGGGCCCCGAGGTGCCATGCCCATGGGCCCCGAGGTGCCATGCCCATGGGCCCCGAGGTGCCATGCTCGACGACATGGACGCGGGCACCGGCCCCCACCCGGGGGGGAGCGTGCGGGCCCACAGCCCGGGGCGGGTCAACCTCATCGGCGAGCACACCGACTACAAC
>JGI12269J14319_10003307_pt1 | contig 15200 bp, 12 predicted proteins | sample PeaSoiSIISIP2007_FD_14319 | JGI IMG/M metagenome (IMG submission 14319) | reverse complement strand
GCCAGAGGAAGGGACGGGAGATGTGGTACGTGGCCGCGTTGACGGTGTAGGGCATCAGCAGGGGATTTCCCGTGCCGCGCCAGTTGTAATAGAGCCCGAAAGCCCCGGCCAGCAACAGCACCGCCAGGGCCGGTACAGCGACCTGGCGCAGGAATTCGGCGGTCCACATGCGCTGGCGAACGGACCACACCAAAAGGTAGATGATCGCCGGGAGGCTGAAGACGAACCCCTCGTAAGGCCGCGTGTACGCCAAAATCACCAGTCCGAGCGCCAGCAGCAGGGCATANCGCGNGCTGGGCNTGCGCACCAGGCGCACCAGCGCCCCCAGCAGAATCGCTCCCGCGGTTGCGGCCACCGCTCCGCCCCAGTANGAGTTGATCCAGTAGCTGAAGGTCGCGTATCGCATCACGCAGTACAAGCCGCCCAGCAGGGCCCACGAGCGCGGCGCCCAGCCTTGCAGCATCCACACCACCGCCCCGCACATGACGCCGACGCTCAACCACACTCCCCACCAGGGATTCCCGGTGAGCGCCTCCGCCAGCGCCAGCACGCTCGCCTGCCCCGGCGGGTACATGGACTGGTAGGTGGGCCGCATGTTGATGTGGAAGCTCTCGAAGTGGATCCACAGCGGAGGCGTGGGGTTGGTGAGGTGTCCGGAAGCGAGGGTGTCCGCCTCCAGCAGATAGCTGAACTCGTCGTGCACGATCGGGGTGGGGATGGGGATCAGCGGCAGCAATGCCGCCCGGATGCCCAGGGCCAGCACTCCCACCATGAGAATCGACAGAGTACGGTGCCGTGCCACTTCCCGGAACGTCAGCTCGGCCCGAACCAGAATCCTGGGACGCCGCCACAGCAGCACCAGGGCCAGCCCGATGACGACGCCCCAGAACAAGAATTCCAGCAACACCGGATTCAGGGTTACGCCTGGGACGGGAAAGTCGTCACTGCCGTCCAGCCACATCCGCAGTACGTGCAACAATTCGTCGTGACGCATCGCGAGACTAAAACCCCTTCCGCACTGCCGATGAGCCGAGTCTACGGTGGCGTTCGCGCCGCGTAAATGGGCCCATGCACCTTGGTTACCTGGGGCTGTATCGGTCGAGACACCTGCCCCTGGGTTCCGTATCCCAGCGTGACGATGGTTCGAGTGCTGAACCGGGAAAAGCTGGATCAGTCAGACTTGCTATGAAGTGTGCTCTCCAGTAAGGAAGCAGTGGGAGCAGCGGTGCGGAACGTGACCTCGTAGAGATCATGGTCTTCGTATGTTCCCTCGTACGTGCCGATGATTCTGAGCTGCGCTCCATCTGCTTCGAGTTTTCTCAGCAGCCATTCGGTCGGATGACAATAGTTGCCTAGCACCAGGAAATGGCGGTGCGTGGCGATGAATTGATCATAGGGTTCGACGGCTCCACGGATCGGGAACAAGCCTTTCAATCGCTCATACCCTTCAAAAAGCGTGAAGTGAGCCAGGTTCGCCGCCGCTTCCCGATTTTCGAGGAGGAAGAGCCGGCTGGTGAAGGCGTTGTCTTCATAGTGGTCGAGTTCCATGAACGGCAAGGCACTGCCGGCGACCATGGGAAGCTCGGGAAAAACTGAGCTGATCTTCTTCACCTTGGGCGCCTGCTGCGCCTGCAGTTTGAGATAGGTCGGCAGCAAGACTGGGGGCGGCTGCGGCACCTCAGGAACCGCGACGACCAGGGCTGAGACCACCGCGGCGGCACGCAGGGGTAGCACATTGGCCGTCGATTCAATCACCCAGGGCATGGCAAATGACTGCACAAACCAGAAGATCGCGACAATCCCAAGACCGATTCCGCCGGCGAATTGGCTCCTTCCGCTGCGGATACTGAGTAGCCAGGCGGGAACCACCGCCAGGGTAATCAGGATCACGATGCCGTAACGGTCAAAGAAGGCGGTTCTTGACCGCGCCAGCAAAATGCCTGCCCCCACCGGAACCAGAAAGAACAGCAGGAGCAGGAGACGATGAGGAACGGTCAGCTTCCGAGCCTCGTCCCCGGAACCTGTCTGCGCGTCCTTGGAAAACACCGGCCACAGGGCTGCCACAACCAGGATGCACAGCAAGGGGCGAGCCACGAGATTGAGAGATCTCCAGTAAAAAGCCAACAGCCGGAGCGGTCGCGGCTGGTAATACGGCGCAAACAGGAAGGAACGTTGGGTCCGGAACAGCGGGATATACGTGACCGTCGAGATCGCCGGCAGCAGCATCGCCGCCCAGAGCTTCCAATCCGGTTTACGCCGGATGGCGAAGCGAACCAATTCCGCCAATCCAAACGCTGCCAGCGGCAACAGGGCGAGCACGTGCGAAAGAAGCATGCCGCCTGCACCCGCCGCAACCGCCGCAAGTGCCCATCCACGCCGTTCTCGGCCATCGGTGGCCCGGTCCCATCCGAAGAACAGAAGGGCGGTAAACATGAGCAGCAGCGCATAGGGCCGCGCGACCCGGCCGTACTCCGCGAGATAGCTATTCCAGAAGAAAAACAGCCCGACGGAAGCGAAGACCACAGAGGAGATTCGGGCCAGCAACGCGAAAATCAGGCCACTGGCAACAATGAACGCGACCATCGAAGGGATTCGTGCGGTAAATGTTGAAGCCCCTAAGAAGTGGAACACTGTCCGGGTCAGCAGGTAGGACAGGGGTGGATGCAGATCGGCGGTCTGGCTCAGTTCCAGCGTCCGTCGCCAACTTGCGGCATTCGAAATGTAGAACGTGTACAGTTCGTCGTGGTCCAGATGGCGAAAGGCCATTTGGTGCAGCGCGAACCAGCTCAGCAGCGTGGTTAGAATGGCGAATGTGAGCCACGGATGCGCTTCCATGAAGCGGGTGCAGAAGAGGACCGCTCTCGCAAGCCCTCGCTTATAGACTGCGCATCGTTTCGATAGCAGCTCTCGAAACGACTGACTGTCGCCTAAGATTCTCATGAAGGCAGAAGGGGGCTCCCGGCCGACGTCCACGCAGGGGTTTCGGCGCGCCGCAAACTGTGCATGGATGAGGGCTGAGCGTTCTCCCAAAAGTAGAGCGGCATGGCAGCGAATGCAATGATAAACCCTGTAAATCCCGCGCTGGGAGTACCTTTCGAGAAACCTTAACTCACATTTCCCTTTTTGAAGTCGGTGAAAGCAGCCGTATGATCGCGATGATTCTGTTCCACTCCTAACCGGACAGCCATGCGTCCGAGTAATGATCGCAAGGAGTTCGGCAGGAGAAAATTGGGGGTGCCAGACTTGGTTAGTGTTGCGGAGTGCGTCATCTGCGGGGCTTCCATCGCCAGCACCAAGCGCGGCATGGTGGCGCCGTTTCTGGCGCGAAGGATATGGAATCGAAGCGCCTTTCCGGTACGCCTCGCCGAGTGCGGCAAGTGCGGCTTTGTGTTCTTCGCTTCCCGGCTCGATCAGGAAGAGGAGAAGCGGCTGTATGCCGGCTACCGCAAACCGGAGTATCAACAGATGCGGCAATCGCTGGAGCCCTGGTACACGGTTAAGTTCAACTACGACCTTTCCGGACCCGAGGCGTGGCAACTGCGGAAGCGGTGCTTGGAGAAGGCACTCCGCGACCACCTGTCGCCTGATCGGCAGGTGATTGGAAGCGTTCTCGACTTCGGTGGCGATCGCGGCGACCTGATCGCAGCGCTTGTTCCAAATGCGAAGCACTACGTTTATGACATCTCCGGCGTGGAGCCGCTGCCGGGAATCGAGTCGCTAAGGAGCTTAGACAGGTGCAAGCAATACCATTTTGACCTGGTTTTGACCAGCAACGTCCTCGAGCACGTTGGCTTTCCGCGAGACCTGATGCACCAGGTGGCAGAGATCGCATCGCCCGGAACTCTGGTCTTCAATGAGGTTCCGTACGAGTCAGCTACGGGAGTCCGGACCATGGCGAAGCGCGTGGCGCAAGCAGTAATCCTGGGGGTGATGCTTCCGCGGGTTGCCTGGTCGCTGCTGAGGCCTGGTGGGCTGAACCTCATGCACGAGCACGTGAACTTTTTCTCGCCCCAGTCGCTGGAAAGCCTGATGCAAGCGACAGGATGGAAGGTGCTGGCCAGTGGGGTATACCGGCAGGGCGATTCTGTTTGGTCCCACCAGATGGCTTGGAGCTTGGCGCAAGTCGTATAAGGAAATCTAAAGCCGCCAATCAGTGTGCTAGTCTCTCGAACCATGGGCCTGCAATCTCTCAAGGACGTCCTCGTCCGGCTGGGACCGGACAGCGCGCTTGTCCAGGCTGCGCTCTCGATGAATGCCCGAGTACATGGATTTCGCGTGAGTTTCACGAAGCAGGGCTTGATCACCATCGCAAAAAGCGATCGTGTGATCGTGCTCGACAAATCGCAATATGTACAAGTTCCGTTCATGATGGAGTACTTCGAACTGTACTTCGACACTTTTGTCGAACAGGAGTCGGACGGTAGCAGGGTCCTCAACTTCTCCGCACCGGGTTTTCACCGCTATCGCAAGCACGACATTGGTTTCTACTTCCCCTCGATTCCCGAAGAAGACTCGATGGACGCCTATACGCATTGGTATCGGCCGAAACCGGGAGACACCGTATGGGACGCAGGGGCTCATGCCGGAGCTTCGGTGTGTTTTCTCTCGCGGTTAGTGGGTGACACCGGCAAGGTGGTTGCGTTCGAGCCGGACGATCTCTGTTACGGGTTCCTGGAAAAGAACATCGAGCTGCATGGACTGAAAAACGTCGTCACAGTAAGAAAAGCGTTGTCGGACAAGCGCGGCTGGGCACGGTTCGTGATGGATGGAACGCTCGCAGCCGGAATCTCCGATTTCGTGAAGTACTCCGACGAAAAGCGGGTCGTGGCGGTGCCGACGCTCAGCATTGAGGATGCCTGCAACGAACTGAGCGCAGTGCCGGATTACGTGAAGATGGATATCGAGGGGGCGGAGTTGGCCGCGATCAGGGGATCGCTTGATTTTTTGAGGTCGCACACGATCGAGTTTGTCATTGAGAGCAACCACTGGGTAAACGGTAAGCTCACTTGGAAGCCGCTGGAAGACATGTTTGGGAGTATCGCCTATGAAGTGAAATCAAGTGGCGAGTTCCTCCAGATGTTTACTTGGGCTCGGCCGCGACGGAATTGAACGATGCGGCCTTGAACGCTCGGTGCGATCCCGTCGCACCATCGCCCCTGAGACCCGCCACCTTGTCCCGCAATGCGGAAGACCTTGGAGGCATAATGATCTCGTACACGTCCTTGTCCTTGTAGGGGAGGTCGAGCTGCCAGGCGCGCCGTGCCATGGCTCCGTCGGCTTGCAGTTTTTGCAGCAGCCAGTCCTCCGGATAGCCATAGGTCCCGACTACCAGAAACCTGGGATATGCGCGCACAAAATCCTGATAGTGCTCAATCGTCCCACGAATGGGAAATACCTGTTTCAGCTTGCCGTAGGAATCGAACAGCGTGGCGTGTGAAATCTGGGCGGCAGCCTCGCGATCGGTAAGGTAATATAGCCGCCGCGCGACTTTGTCCGCTTCGCGGTTGTCCATTTCCAGGAAGGTCAAGGCGCTCGCCGCCACAATCGGCAACTCTGGATGCACCTCATCGAGCCCGCCGCGAAGCCGCACCGGCGGCTCGGAACGTGATTCGCCATAGGAAGCGTCAAGGTATTTCACCGGCCGTTCCGACAAAGGCAGAGGAAACACCCACTGGACGACCTGGGCGGTTCGCTTCGGCGACAAGATGCCTGGGAGCTCTTCAATGGCAATGACTCGGAGTGGGACGTAGAGTGATGGAATCAGGAATGCCGCGAGAAGGACGCCTGCGACCGGGTTGCGTCGGCTGCTCCAGGCCAGGGACAGCACCGGAAGCACGGCGAACGGAATCACGGCCACGATCCCGTATCGTTCGAACAAGGCTCCGTGCGAGCGGGCCAGCAGCAGGCTGATCTCAATCGGCACTGCCAACAAGCACACCAGGAGCACAGACTCCGGAATGCTTAGTGGAAACTCTCGGGTCGAGGGTTTTCTCCGCCACACGGCGGCAAGAATCAGAATGATCAGCAAGGGAAGAAACGCTATCTGCGCCTGGCTCCCGTAAATGAGAGCAGTTCTCTCGACCGAGGGCTGCCACTGGGGGGGAAACAAAACCACAGATTGATTGTGAATCAGGGGGATGTAAGTGACACAGCTAATCAGCGGCAGTGACAGACAGGCCCACAGGGTCCAGTCGGGCTTTCGCCGCGAGTAGCAGCGAACCGCCTCCGCCAGCCAAAAAGCAGCGAGTGCACAAACCCCGAATACGTGGCTGAGCAGTAACCCGAAGCCGCCCAAGGTCAGGATTAACAAACCTGGCCATCGCCTTTCGTCCTTTATGGCACGCTGCCACCCCAGCAGCATGAGGGTGGTGAAGGCAAAAATAAGCGCATAGGGACGCGCTTCTGTAGCGTAGTAAAAGAATCGGCTGTTCCACAACAACAGCACAGCTAGGGCCGCGTAAAGCGTCGTCGTTTTCCGCCGCAGGAAAGCAAAAAGGAAATAGCTTCCCGCCAGAAAGGCGAGCATCGACGGAATGCGGCAGGCGAAGGGTTGCGGCTTGAACATCTGGAATACAGCACGGGTCAGGAGATAGGAGAGCGGCGGATTCAGATCTACGGTCCGGATCGCCTCCCACATGCGCGCCAGCGTCGCAGATTGTGCGATGTAGAAGGTAAACAGCTCGTCGTGCCAGAGTGGCCGGAGCGAAGCGGGCTTGAATACCGCGGAGCAGTACAGGACGGCCAGGGCGAGGCCCACGCCCCTGGGGTGGCGTTCTGCCCATTCTGCCACTCGCTTGAGGCTACCGCCTGGATGGTTCGGCCAGATTTGCATAGCGCGTTCGGATCCTCTGCGCCTCCACCGTCAGCTTTCCGTCCGTTCCGCCGGCAAATGAAATGTGCTTGTGGCCGAAAAAACTCACGACGGCGCTCACCCCAATCACGATTGCGCCGGCAATGTACGGAGCGGCTTTCTCCTGGCTTCCCAGCCGCCGCACACAAAACACAATCGCCGGCAGCGCGACTGTGGAAAGCACAATCGCGCCGCTATACACCACCAGAGAGCGCAGCCATTCCCTGAGGTATTTTCCTTTCGTCTTGAAGACGAACAGCTTGTATCCCAGGAAGGCGACGGTAATGTTGATGGGGCCGGAGATCAGGTTGGCCAGCATGTAACCGTGCGGCCCCACTCCCGACAAAAGCAGTGTAAACAACGAGTAGCAGCCGTACCCGAAGACCGTGTTCCAGGCGCTGACTACTCCGTAACGAAGGGCTTGGCTGCGAGTTGTACTCACTGTGCCGGAATTTTCCATTCTTCCCGAGCCCAATCGCCGACGGCAACGCCCGACTCGGTTCGCCGCACGGCAACGTCGAAGTTGACCCGTTCTTTTTCCACCACCAGCGGACGGTTTTGCACCAAGGTATGCACCGAACCCACGTACTCGCCAATGATGCCCAAGGACAGCATCTGCACCGACCCCAGGAAGAAGAGTCCCAGCAGCACCGGCGCCATCCCCACCGAAAAGCTCTTCCAGAAAACCAGCTTGTACGCCAGATAGAACAGGCCGCTGGCCAGGCATAGCAACGACGACACAAACCCGGCGAACGTCACCAGCCGCAGCGGAACTTTGGACAGGTTGGTAATCCCGAGCATCGCCAGGTCATAGAGGGTGTAGAAATTATTCTTCGTGATGCCGCGTGATCGCCGCTTCTGGTTGTAGTAAATCTCCACATGCGGCAGCCCGATCTCGGCAATCATGCCGCGAAAGTAGGGATAGGGATCGCGGAAGTTCTTGCGAATGATCTCGATCACCTGGCGGTCGTAAAGCCCGAACCCGGTAAAGTGCGAGAACACGCTGACATCGGTCAATCGCGACACCAGGTGGTAGTAGGCAGTGCGAATCCGAAACATCAGGCCGCTTTCATCGCTGGTTTTCTTGATCGCCACCACCACCGGCGTGCCCCGTTCCCACTCCCGAATCATGTCCGCCAGCAGTTCGGGCGGATCCTGGAGATCGGACAGGAGGATGGCGACCGCGTCTCCCTGGGCTTGCAGAATGGCATGCATGGGCGAGCGCACATGGCCGAAATTTCTGGCATTGACAATGATTTTTACGTGCGGATCCTGGGCGGCGATTTCTTTCAGAATCGGTACAGTACGATCGCGGGAAGAGTTGTCGATGAAAATATGTTCATAGCAGTAGTTGGGAAACTGCGCCATGACCGCCTTGGTTCTTTCGTACAGCTCGCGCACATTGTCTTCTTCGTCATAGCAGGGCGAGACAATGCTGATGGTTCTCAGGACGTCAGCCATTTCACTTCTCCGCCGGATGGTAGTACGGCGAATCGCTTCGCCAGGGCAGGCCGCTGCCCCGCTGTTTACCACTGACGATCGCCATGCTACTGAACCGCCTGCACCTTGCGCATGTACCAACCGGTCATGCCCCTAAGGGTTACGGTTTCAGCGCATTCCGGGAATCAAGGCGAGCAATACCTGAAACCGCGTTCGCCGGCCCGAATCACCGCCGGGCGTCTGCGTCTCGACGCCTGGAATGGAAGTGCCGCGGACGGACGGCACGTTAGTAACCTCGCCCAGCGGCATCTGCGCTTGCGCCGCCTACAGGCGTGTGTTAATCAACTCACAAGTTGCGAGTTGCGCTGACGCCGGCTCGCTTTCTGCACCGGAGCCATGATGAAAGTGGTTTTGCTTTGCGGAGGCATGGGCACCCGCCTCAGAGAAGAGACTGAATTCAGGCCCAAACCCATGGTGGAGATCGGCGGCCGCCCCATCCTGTGGCACATCATGAAGACCTACGCGCATGCCGGTTTTCGCGAATTCGTGCTGTGTCTGGGTTACCGCGGCAACATGATCAAGGAGTACTTCCTGAATTACGAGGCCATGAACAGCGACTTCACCATCTGCCTCGGTTCGCAATCCCGCATCGCGTACCAGAACAACCACGGGGAACAGGACTACAGCGTCACCCTGGTGGACACCGGGCTGTCCACCATGACCGGCGGCCGTGTCAAGCGCATCGAGAAGTACATCGATGCCGACACCTTCCTCCTGACCTACGGCGATGGAGTGAGCGACGTGGACATCCGCTGCCTGGTGGAATTTCACAAGCGCCATGGCAAGCTGGCCACGGTGACCGCCGTAACCCCGACCTCGCGCTACGGCATCCTCGATACCAACGGCGACGGCCAAGTTCAGAGATTTCGCGAGAAACCGCGTAACGACGGCCGGGCCAGCGCCGGCTTCTTCGTCTTCGAACGCGAAGTGTTCGACTATATCGGCGGAGATGACTGCACCCTCGAGCGCGGCCCTCTCGAGCGTCTGGCCGCGGAAGGCCAGTTAATGGCGTACGAACATCAAGGTTTCTTTTATGCCATGGATACATTTCGCGAATACGAATATCTCAACGAGCTCTGGAAAACCGGGGAAGCTCCATGGAAAATCTGGTAGCCGGCCGGGGTCCCGATGCCAAGTCTGATCGCCGATGATCTCGATGACATTGCCTGGCTCACGGACTCGCTCTGGGATGAGCTTCGTGGCAACCGCATCTTCATCACCGGAGGAACAGGATTTTTCGGCTGCTGGTTACTGGAGAGTTTCCTTCGGGCCAATGAACGCTTCGGCCTCAAGTCGCGCGCCGTCGTCCTCACGCGCCATCCTGAGCGTTTGCGGGAGCAGGCCCCGCATCTCGCCAGCCATCCTGCGATCGCGCTCCACCTTGGCGATGTGCGTGATTTCGAGTTTCCGGCCGGCAGCTTTACCCATGTGATCCATGCCGCCACCGAGGCCAGCGCGGCCTTGAACTCCACTGCTCCTCACATCATGCTGGACACGAACCTGCGCGGAACCAGCCGCTGCCTGGAGTTCGCCGCGGCCTGTGGCGCCAGGAAGTTCCTGCTGACCAGTTCGGGCGCGGTGTACGGGCCGCAGCCCAGCGAGGTGACTCACCTTCCGGAAACTTTCACCGGCGGCCCCGACCCCTTGTCGTGCGATTCAGCCTACGCGGAGGGCAAGCGCATGGCGGAGTTGCAGTGTGCCATGGCGGCGCGGAGTGGCAGCTTCGAAACCAAGATCGCGCGCTGCTTTGCTTTCGTCGGGCCGTACATGAAGTTTGACGCCCATTTTGCCATCGGCAACTTCATTCGCGATCAGGTGGAGGGCCAAGCGATCATCATCAAAGGAGACGGGACTGCGGTACGGTCCTATCTGTACGCGTCCGACCTGATGGTGTGGCTGTGGACGATCCTGTTCCGCGGCCAGAATTGTCGCGCTTATAACGTGGGCTCGGAGCGCGCGGTGAGCATGGCCGAGCTGGCCGCCGCAGTGGCGCAGACAGCGCTCCCCCACGTCGAGGTCGAGATTCGCGGCCAGCCCACCGGCCTGCCGCCCCAGCGCTATGTTCCCTCGACCGAGCGGGCCAGGCAGGAACTCGGTTTGCAAGAGCGCGTCTCTCTGCACGCGGCAATCAGCAAAACACGTGGCTGGCGCCTGCAGTCTCAGCAGGTGATCGCCTGACCATTCGGAAGTTCGAGAACGAGATACATGATCAAGGTTTCTGATTACGTGATGAAGCGATTGGCCGACTCCGGCATTCGGCAGGCTTTTATGGTGGCTGGCGGCGGTGCCATGCACCTGAACGACTCCCTTCTCCGCGAGAAGCGTCTGCATTACGTGTGCAACCATCACGAGCAGGCTGCTGCCATGGCGGCGGAGAGTTATGCCCGCATCACCGGCGGCCCCGCGCTGGTAAGTGTCACCACCGGTCCGGGCGCAATCAACGCCTTGAACGGCGTTTTCGGCGCCTGGACCGATTCGATTCCCATGGTGATTATTTCCGGCCAGGTGAAGCGCGAAACCTGCAAGGCCATTGCCGGCGGCGAAGCGCTGCGCCAGCTTGGGGATCAGGAGGTAGACATCATTCCCATGGTGCGCGGAATCACCAAGTACGCCACGCGGGTGGATGATCCGCAATCCATCCGCTACCACCTCGAGCGCGCTTTGTTTCTGGCGGCCAGCGGCAGACCCGGCCCGTGCTGGCTCGACATCCCCATTGACGTGCAGGGCGTCCAGGTTGATGAAGCCAGTCTTCGTTCTTACGACCCATCCCAAGATGCCCCGGCCTGGGAGCGCGCGCAGGTCGAATCCAACTGTCGTGAAGTAATCGCACGTATCCGGGCGGCAAAACGTCCCGTCATCATGGCCGGCACGGGAATACGTCTGGCCGCGGCGCTCGGTGAATTTGAGTCGGTAATCCGGGCGTTGCAGATTCCTGTAACCACGGCTTGGACTCACGACATAATTGCGTCGGATGATCCGCTGTTTTGCGGCCGGCCCGGAACCATTGGTGAGCGTGCGGGGAACTTCGCGGTCCAGAACTCCGATGTGCTTCTGGTGCTGGGTTCGCGCTTGAACATCCGGCAAGTCAGTTACAACTGGCAATCGTTCGCGGCGCGTGCCTGCAAAATCCAGGTCGACATCGACGCGGCCGAGTTGCAGAAGCCCACCGTGAAACCCGATCTTGGCATCCACTGCGATCTCAAGGTCTTCCTGGCGGAGATGGGCCGGCAACTCGCCACCGCCGGTGCTTCCCAGGCTGAACACTCCGCCTGGCTGGCATGGTGCCGGGAACGAGTCTTGCGCTATCCCGTGGTGCAGGACCGGCAGCGCCATTCCACGCCGCCCCTGAATCCCTACTATTTCATCGAACTGCTGGGAAATCTGCTGCGCGATGACGACGTCGTAGTCTGCGGCAATGCCACCGCTTGCATCGTGACGTTCCAGGCATTGCGCATCAAGAAAGGGCAACGGCTGATCTCGAATTCCGGATCGGCTTCCATGGGCTATGACCTGCCCGCCGCCATTGGCGCAGCGGTGGCGCGCAACGGCGGCCGCGTAATTTGCCTGGCCGGTGATGGCAGCATCCAGTTAAACATCCAGGAGTTGCAGACGATCGTGCATCACCGCTTGCCCATCAAGATTTTCGTATTGAACAACAACGGATATCTGTCCATCCGAAGCACGCAGAAGAACTTCTTCGGCAACCTGGTGGGCGAGAGTCCACAATCCGGTGTCAGCTTTCCCGATATGGTCCGTGTCGCCGATGCCTACGGTATCGCGAGTGCCCGCATTGACTGCGCCGACGCGGTGCGTGCCATCGAGCAGCAAATGAGCGCACCGGGCCCGCTCCTGGCCGACGTTCTTCTGGACCCCGAACAGGAGTTCGAACCGCGCATCCGTTCCCGCAAATTACCCGATGGCAGCATCGTCAGCCCCGCTCTCGACGACATGTATCCGTTCCTCGATGCAGACCAGCTCGCCGCCAACCGAACCGGCGGCGATCCCGACTAGCCATGTCCTTTCGTTTGGCACTGTCACTGAATTGGAGATACCGGTTTTCCAATCTACCGGGATAATAAACCTGTCTCCGCCAGAGTTCCCGGCAGAGATCGTCCGTCCGCACAGCGACGGGCGGCGTTTGACCATCTTGGATCCGGGTACCGGTTATGAACAGCGACATATTTGAGGATCTATTCGTACTGGAGATGGCGAATAACCACCTCGGGGATGTGGTCCGGGGGATGAAGATCGTTTCCACCTACGCGCAGGTGGTTCGTTTTAATAACGTACGCGCCGCCATCAAAATTCAATTGCGGGACGTCGAGAGTTTCATCCATCGCGATTTTCGCACGCGCACGGATATCCGATACATCGGCAAAACCCTGCGTACGCGGCTGGGAATGGATGAAATCGCCGAACTGGTGAAAGCCATCCGCAAGGTCAGTTGCGTTCCCATGGCGACGCCGTTCGACGAGTATTCCGTCGACCTTTGCTGTGAGCTGGGCATTCCCATCCTGAAGATCGCCAGTTCCGACATCAATGACTGGGTCCTGATCGAGAAGATCGCCAAGGCCAAGAAGCCGGTCATCGTTTCCACCGGCGGCACCTCGCTGAAGGACATCGACGATCTGGTTCTGTTCTTCGAAAACCGCCACATCCCTCTGGCGATCAATCACTGCGTGTCGCTCTACCCGTGCGAAGATCAGGACCTGGAACTCAATCAGATCGATTTCCTGGTCCACCGCTATCCGCACCACACCATTGGCTTTTCCACGCACGAGTACCACGACTGGACGTCTTCCATGCTGATCTCCTACGCCAAGGGGGCACGCTGCTTCGAGCGGCATGTCGATATCGCAAGCCCTGGCCTGGAGGTGAGCCCGTATTGCTCGTTGCCACAACAGATCGACACGTGGTTCAAGGCCTTTCACAAGGCGAAGGAAATGTGTGGCGCGCCCGGCTCTCATAAGCGGGTCCCTCCCAAGAAGGAGATCGCGTATCTGGATTCGCTCCTGCGCGGCGTGTATGCCAAGCGCGATCTGCCGGAAGGCCATGTGCTGGAAGATGAAGATGTGTACCTGGCCATACCGCTGCAAAAAGGCCAGATCTCCTGCCGCGAGCTGATGCGAGGCGAGGTATTGATGAAGGAGGTCAAGCAAGACGCTCCCATCATGATCGATATGATCGATAGCCCGTACGCCAGCGTCCCTTCGTTGACTGCGTTGATCTATGACCGTGGTCTCTAGCGGCAAGGCATCCCCATGCGAATAGCAGTCATCGGAAGCGGTTACGTAGGACTGGTAAGCGGAACCTGCCTCGCTCATCTTGGCCACCAAGTCATCTGTGTCGATCTTGATCCGGAACGAATTCGGACGATCGAGAACGCCACTCCTCCGTTCCACGAACCGGGGCTCTCTGATCTGCTCAGGAAGGTTCTCGCCGACGGTCATCTCATGGTGAGCGCCAACGTGGTTCGCTCGGTTGCGGCATCTGATATTACGATCCTCGCCGTCGGAACGCCCTCTCGCGACGGCGACATTGACTTGTCTTTTGTCCGCCAGGCCGCCGCGGAGGTTGGCCAGGGCATGCGGGAGAACCCCGCCTATCATGTGGTGGTGGTGAAGAGCACGGTTGTTCCCGGCACCACGGATGGCGTGGTGCGAAGCATCGTACAGGAGGCCTCCGGCCGCACTGCCGCGCAGTTTGGCTTGTGCATGAATCCTGAGTTCTTGCGCGAGGGATCCGCGGTTTCCGACTTTTTGGAACCGGACCGAATCGTTATCGGCCAATCGGATGAGCGCGCAGGCCAGCGGCTGGGCGAAGTGTACCAGCCCTTCAACTGCCCCAAGATGTTCACGACGTTACAGAATGCCGAGATGATCAAGTACGTTTCGAATTCCCTGCTGGCCACCTTGATCTCGTTCAGCAACGAAATCGCCACTCTTTGCGAAGCTACGCCTTCCACCAACGTGGAAGAGGTTTTGGATGGCGTCCATCTCGACCGCCGCCTTTCCCCCGTTCTCGACGGCCGGCGCATTTCCCCGGGCATCCTCAGCTACCTGCGGGCAGGCTGCGGTTTCGGAGGGAGCTGCCTGCCCAAGGACGTTGCCGCGCTGCGCATGTTCGGCCGCAAGCGCGGCGTAAGGCCGCATCTGCTCGATGCCGTGCTCGCGGTCAACAACGGCCGGCCGTCCAAACTGGTTTCGCTGGCCGAATCTGCCGTGGGCAGCCTGAGGGGCTTGGCGGTGGCAGTGCTGGGTATCGCGTTCAAACCGGGTACGGACGATCTCCGGGAATCTCCGGCGCTCGCCTTGATCGAAGTCCTCCAGAGCAAGGGTGCGTGCGTGCGCGCCTACGATCCCTTCGTGGTATCGCTGCCGCAGCCGGATGTCACGGTCTGCGCTTCCGTCGAAGAAGCCCTATGCGGCTGCGATGTCGCTATCGTGGCCTCGGCGTTGCCTGAACTCGCGACCCTGGATTGGGAATCTCTTTCCATGGCCATGCGCAGCCCATTTGTCATCGACGGCCGCAACGCGCTTCGCGGCGTCGAGTTTCCCGACAGCGTCAAATACGTTCCGATTGGCCAGCATTGCTGAGGGAGCAATCTCGAATGAGCACCATCGCTGAACCACGCCCGGCAGATATCGACGTCGCGGAGCTGCGTGAAACTATTTTCACCCTGGTACGCCGGTATTACGAAGTAGCCCACGTCCGCAAGCCCTTCGTGCCCGGCAAGACCCGTCTCTCATACTCGGGCCGGGTTTTCGATGCTTCCGAGATGGTCAGCCTGGTGGCGTCCTCGCTGGATTACTGGCTCACTCTGGGTCCGTATGGCGATAAGTTCGAGCGC
>JGI12269J14319_10003301_pt1 | contig 15231 bp, 13 predicted proteins | sample PeaSoiSIISIP2007_FD_14319 | JGI IMG/M metagenome (IMG submission 14319) | reverse complement strand
AGCCGCTCGCCGGCACCCGAGCCCGAGGCGGGGGTGGGGATCCACCATTCCTCCCCGCGCACGGTCTCGACGTATTCGGGCCAGCGCAAGTCGACGGGCGGCTTGAAGTCCTTGGGCAGGAGCGGGGCCACCCACTTCGAGCCGCCGATACCCCCGCCCGTGCGCTCCTTGAACTCGTCCTTGGCACCCTTGAGCGCATCGGGCCGGGTATAGAGGTCGAGGAAGGTCGCGGCCATCGTCTTGGCGCCGAGCAGAATGCCCGGATCGATCGCGGGCGGAAAGCCGCCGAGCGCGTTCGTGGCCCAGGCAGGATACTCGTAGCCCGCACTCGGCGGCCGCAGGCGCGGCCGCATGGTGAAGACGCGCACGGTCGGCGCGTGCCAGGTGTAATCGACGTAATCGTCCGAGGTGAAGCACTTCTGCCACTCCGGCAGCGCGCGCCGCAGCCGCGCCTCGTACTCCTTGGGCGGCATAAGCCGCTCGGCATCCTCGAGGAAGGGGTTCTCCATCGCCTGCAGGCCTAGATTGACCTGGATCTCCCGCGCGAAGGCGCGCGCCTTCTCGTCGAACTTGGGTGCTCCCACCAGCTCCATGTTCTGGAAGGTGAGGTCCGCCATCGCATGGTTGGCGAGCCCGACGCGAGTCTTGGTGACCCAGCGCACCGAGGCCTGGCAGCCGGTCGTCGCGGCGGCGTGGCGCGCGTTGTTCTCGAGCACCTGGTAGATCTGCTGCTGGATGCCGAGGTCGGGCGAGCGCCAGGCATATTGGATCTGGCTGAAGCGCGGCGGCAGGTTGTCCGACGTCGCATCGCCCGCCACCAAGACGAACTCGTTGAGCGTCCAGGTGCCCGTGTGCGGGAACATCGCCTCCTTGGTGTATTTCGTCATCGTGTACATGAGGCAGAGCGCGTCGATCGCACCCGGGCAGCGCGCCGCCGCGTGCGAGGTGTGACCCCACGGCACCAGGCTCTTGTCGATCCAGCTCTCGGGCTTGAGCGTCTCGAAGGTGATGACGACGCTCCAGTAGGAGCCGCAGTGGGTGTCCCAGATGGCGGTGTTGCCGAAGTGCGGGTGATAGGAGATGAAGGCGTCGCTGCCGTCGAAATAGCCCTTGGCCGCATGCACCGGCTTCGAGCCGCACACCTTCTCGGCCGGCTCGCCGAACATCTTGAGCGTGCCCTTGATCTTGAACTTCTCCATCGCCGCCTTGGTCGCGAGCACGCCCGCGAGCGCCACGGTGCCGAGTGCGGAATGGGGGTCCGTATGGCCCGCCGCCCACGGGTGCAGTCCCGCGCGCGGCGCCTGATGAGACACCACCTGCTGCGAATTGCCCGGCACCGCGTCGTATTCGGCGTAGGTGCCGAGCACGGGCCCGCCCTTGCCCCAGCTCGCCGCGAACGCCGTCGGCATCTCGCCCGAGCCCTCCTCGACGCTGAAGCCCTCGGCGCGCAGGAGATCGCAATAGGCCTTGGCCGACTTGTACTCGCGCCAGGCCGGCTCGGCGTAGTTCCAGATCTTCACGTGCCAGTCGGAGAAGCGCTTGGCATTCTCCTGGAGCCAATCGATCGCGTACTGCTTCTCCTTATAAACATTGGTCATCTTCTATTCCTCCCTTGGGGGGCGAAAGTGTGGCGCGGGCGTGCCGCGGTTCGGAGCGGAAGTCTACATGCAGAGGTGGTATTCCGGCTCGAGCTTGCTGAGCACCTCCGCCCCGCGCTCGCTAACGGCGACCGTATGGCCGAGCGACATCGCGAGGTCGTGCCGCGCATCGACCAGGATGGCGTGCAGGAAGAGCACCATGCCCGGCCGCATCGGGGTCGGGTTGCCGGAGTAGATCATGGGCGGAACGTCCATCCAGGACGGCCTGAAGGTGGCGCCGAGCGAATAGCCGCAGGCGGCAAGCCTTGCCTCCCCGAAGCCGGCCTTGTCGAAGACGCGGCGGTGGGCATCGTCGATCTCGCCGAGCGGACGGCCGGGGCGTGCGGCCCCGGTCATCGCAGCTAAGGCCTCGCGCGTCGCTTGGTACATTTCGCGCTGCCGCGGCTTGTCTTTGCCGATCGCGACCGTGCGCATCAGGCAGGCGCAGTAGTGGCGATAGCTGGCGGCGAATTCGAGAGTGAGCTGATCGACCGGGTCGAGCGTGCGGTAGCCGGTCGAGCTGCGCACGAGGAGCGCCCTCTCGCCCGAGCCGAGCACGGGACCGGAGGGTGGGGGGTCGCCCCCACCCGCGAGAATCGCGGCGGCCCCCGCGGCGGCAATCGCACCCTCGAACGCGCCTGGTCCCGCGGCACCCAGCATGGCGACGAGCGCCTCATCTGCGAGGCTCGCCGCCTTGCGCACGTAGGCGAGCTCGGCCGCGGACTTCGTCAGCCTGAGGCCGCGCACGAGGTTGGAGGCGTCGACCAGCTCGCACCAGCCCTCGAGCCTCAGGCGCACGCGCTCGTGATTGAAGCCGGTGAGCCCGAAGGTGTTGAGCTCGATGCCGGTGCGGCTTCCCTTGAGCCCCTTCTCCGCGAGGATGTCCTTGAGCTCGCGCGTCGGGTCGGCACCCTCCTCGTCATACCAGATGCGCACGTCCTCGACGACGGAAGTGCGCCGCGCCTGCTCGAGATCGGGCCGGCGGGTGAGCAAGGTGATCGGCCCCTCGGCCGCGGTGAGCACCGCGCATTGGAAGAAGACGAAGCCGCTCGAGTCGAAGCCGGTCAGGTAATAATGGCTCTCCTGCGCGAAGATCAGCAGTGCTGCAAGATCGGCCTCGCGCAACGCCGCGCGCGCGCGCGAGATGCGCGCCGCGAACTCGCTCCTCTCGAAGTGAAGTGCCATCTCCCACGCCTTGCCGCGGCCCCCTCACCCTCCCGCGGCTTGCCGCCTTCTTAAGAGAGCAGGAAGCTCGCCCAGCGCGAGATCACCTTGTCGCGGTTGTCCGCCCACCATTGCGAATTATAGATGTAGAGCTGCTTCTTGATCTCGGGCGAGGTGGGCAGGACCTTGAGCCGCTCCGCCGGCAGGTAATCGACGGCCTTGTTGTTGACGAAGCCGTAAGGGATCAGCATCGAGAGGCGCGCTTGCGAGAGGGGAAGCGTGATGAAGGCGGTGAACTTCATCGCGTTCTCCTTGTTCGTGGCGCCCTTGGGCACGCCCCACACGTCGGTGCGCAAGGCGCCCTGGCGCCAGGAGATGTCGACGGGCGCCCCCTTGGCCTGAATGGCGGCGATGCGGCCGTTCCAGGCGATCCCCATCGTCACTTCCTTGTCGTTCAGGAGCTGCGCCGGAATCGCACCCGCCTCCCACCACTTGACCACCGCGGGTTTGATCTTGGCGAGGCTGGCATAGGCTTTGTCGATGTCGATGGGGTAGACCTTGTCCATGGCGACCCCTGTCGCCATGGTCGCCGATTCGAGGTCGGGTGCCAACCCGCCCGAGCCCGCCGGGCTGGTGCGCCCGCCGGGGAATTTCTTGGTGTCCCAGAAATCCGCCCAGCCGTCGGGCTTAGCACCCTGGAAGGCATCCGTGCGATAGGCGCAAACCTGGGCATAGGGGAGCATGGCGAGCGAGTATTTGTAGCGGAACGGCGCATCGATGTTGGCGCTGTCGACGAGCGAATAGTCGATCGGCTCCCAATAATCGCCTTTGCGCTCGAGGTTGATGATGTCGGCGACGTCGAACTCGGCCACGTCCCATTCGACGTTCTTGGTGTCGACCATGGCCTTGACCTTCGCCACGTTGGGCCCTTCGGCCTCGATCACCTTGATGCCCGAGAGCCGCTCGAAGGGCTCGAAGTAGGCCTTGCGCTGGGCCTGCTGGAAGGCGCCGCCGTAGGAGCAGACGCGCACGCTGCCCTTGCCCTTGAGCTTCTCGGGGATCGTCTTGATCTCCGGCAGCATGACCGCCTCATCGGCGGCGAGTGCGGGCGGCCCGGCGAAGACGCGGCCGAGCCCGGCAAGGGCACCGGCACCGAGTGCCACCTGCCCGGCCGAGCGCAGGAATTCGCGGCGGCCCCATTCCATCGCCTGCGGAGACTTGACCGCGAGCGACAGCAGATGATGCACGAAGTCCCGATCTTCACGCATGGTTCTTCTCCCTTATCTGACCTCACGCGTCCCCGAATCTTGCGCTGCCTCGCGGGCAATCCTGCTGCTGCGCTCGGAGACGAGTCAACAGGATTCCCCTTCCTAGCTGCCCGGGGCGACGCCTCGAGATGTGCGCAAGCGCTCGGAGCGGCGGCGCAAGAGCTCGGCGGTGAGGAAGAGGATACCGGTGAATAGAATGAGCAGAGTGGAGACCGCGGCGATGGTGGGATCGATCTCGAAGCGGATGCTCTGCCACATCTTGCGCGGCAGCGTCACCGCCGTCGAGCCCGAGACGAAGAGCGCCACGATCAGCTCGTCGAAGGAGGAGATGAAGGCGAAGACCGCGCCCGCGAGCACGCCGGGCCGGATGATCGGGAGCATGACCTGCCAGAAGGCACGCCACGGCGTGGCCCCGAGATTGAGCGCTGCCTGCTCGAGCCGCAGGTCGAAGCCATAGAGCGTCGCGGAGACGTTGATGACGACGAAGGGGACCGCGAGTGCCGTGTGCGCGAGGATCAGGGCGAGCGGATTTCCCACGAGCCCGATGCGCGCGTAGAAGAAATAGACTCCGATCGCCACGATGATGACGGGTGCTATCAACGGCGAAAGAATGAAGGCGTTGATCGCCTTCCTGCCCGGAAAGCGCCCGCGCACCAGCCCGATCGCGGCCGGCGTGCCGAGGCAGGTCGCCAGCACCATGACGGTGGCGCCGATCCAGATGCTGAGCCAGGCGGCATCCAGCCAATCCGCGCGGCCGAAGAAGTTGCGGTACCACTGCAGGCTGAAGCCCGGCGGCGGGAAGCTCAGATAGAGTGCCGAGGAGAGCGAGAGCGGAATGATGACGAGGATCGGGAAGATCAGATAGAAGAGGACCATGGCGACGAACGCGCCGAGCCACGGCGGTATGCGGCGCCGCGCAGCCATGGGCTTGAGCCGGCGCCTCATCTCCCGGCACCTCCGAGAGCGCGCTCGACCGCCAGCGTGCGCACGAAGACCGCGAAGACGATGAGGGCCGCCGCGAGCAGCATCACCGCGAGGGCCGAGGCGAAGGGCCAGTTCAAGAGATCGACCTGCTGCTGGATGAGCACGGCGATCATGAGGTCCCGGGGCCCGCCGACAAGTGCGGGCGTGATGAAGAAGCCGAGTGCGAGGATGAAGACGAGGAGGCAGCCCGCCGAGATGCCGGGGAGCGAGAGCGGCAGCACGACTTGGCGGAAGACGCCGAGCGGCCTGGCGCCGAGGCCCTCGGCCGCGCGCAGGAGGTTCTCGTCGAGCCCGCGCATCACGCCGTAGAGGGGCAGGATCATGAACGGCAGCAGCACGTGCACCATGGCGACATAGACCGCGAAAGTCGTATTGAGGAGGCGCAGCGGCTCCTCGATCACCCCGAGCCAAAGCAGGAACTGATTGACGATACCCTCGCGGCCGAGCAGCACCATCCAGGCGTAGGTGCGAACGAGAATGCTGCTCCAGAAGGGGACGAGCACGAGGATCATGAGCAGGTTCGACTTCGAGCGCTCGACGCGCGCCAGAACGTAGGCGACGGGATAGCCGAGCACGAGGCAGGCCGCGGTCACGACGAGGCCGATGCGCAGCGTGAGCCAAAGCACCTGAAGGTAGACCGGCTGCGCGAAGATCTGCGCGAAATTGTCGGCGGTCCAATGCGGCTCGTGCACGCTGCGCAACATCATCGACGCGACCGGATAGGCGTAGAACACGCCGAGATAGAGGAGGAGCGGCAGCACGAGCGCGAAGGCACTGAGCTCCCTCCGGCTGCGATGGGCGGCGGCGCGCCGGGCGTTCTCGAGCGCGGAAGCCATTGCCTCCCTTTCCCTAGCTCCGCCGGAGCGGCAGTGCTAGGCACCCTCCCCCTACTCCCCGCCGCTCCAGCGCATTGAGGATAGCGCCGCCGGCCTCGGCGTCAATCGGGTGGCTCGGCCGCCGCATTTACGGGTGACGCTGCCGCGGAAGTTCGTCTATTGTTGCGGAAAACAGCGAAGCGGGACAGGCCGTAGCGTGGAGACCTCGAAGTCCAATCCGGGTGCTAGGGCCGTGTCGGGTGCCGCGGTCGTGCTCGACCGCCTCGACAAGCGCTATGGTGCTGTCGCGGCGGTCAGCGACTTGAGCCTCGCGATGGAGCCGGGCGAGTTCATCACGCTCTTGGGGCCGAGCGGCTCGGGCAAGACGACGACGCTCATGATGATCGCCGGCTTCGAGTTCCCGACGAGCGGCGAGATTTACATCGACGCGCAGCCGATCGTTCACACTCCGCCCTATCGCCGCAACATCGGCATGGTCTTCCAGAACTATGCGCTCTTTCCGCACATGACGGTCAAGGAGAACGTCGGCTTCGCGCTTAGGCAGCGCGGCGTCGACAAGCAGGCGATCGCGGGCCGCGTGGCCGAGGTGCTCGAGACCGTGCAGCTCGCCGGACTCGAGACGCGCTATCCGCAGCAGCTCTCGGGCGGCCAGCAGCAGCGCGTGGCGCTTGCGCGCGCCATCATCTTCAATCCGCGCGTGCTCCTCATGGACGAGCCGTTGAGCGCCCTCGACAAGCAACTGCGCGAGGACCTCCAACTCGAGATCAAGCGCCTCCACCGCCAGCTCGGCATCACCTTCATCTACGTCACGCACGACCAGCGCGAGGCGCTGGTGATGTCCGACCGCATCGCCGTGATGAACCTGGGCCGCATCGAGCAGCTCGGCACTCCCGCCGAGCTCTACGACCGCCCGGCCAATCGTTTCGTCGCCGCCTTCGTGGGCGAATCGAACTTCTTCCAGGGCACGGTCGCCGGCAGCGAGGAGAAGGCGCTCGTCGTCAGGCTCGGGAACACGACCGTGCGCGCGGCCGCCGACGGCGCCTTGCCGTTGGGTGCGGCGGTGGTGCTCGCGGTGCGCCCGGAGAAGATGCTCTTCGCGCGGCGAGATGGCGGGCCGCGCGCGCCCGATCTCAACCGCATCTCGGCGGTCGTCCGCGACGTCACCTTCGTCGGCGAGATGCACCGCTACCTGCTCGAGACCGAGTTCGCCCCCACCCTCACCCTCAAGCAGCAGCACCGCTCCGGCATCGAAACGCCCGCGCTTTCGGAATCGGTCGTCATCGAGTGGTCGGTCGAGGACACGCTCGTCGTGTGAGGGGCGGGCTCGAGGACGCTTGCAGCACCACCGCGGGTCCTTCGAGACGCGCCCCTTCGGGGCGCTCCTCAGGATGAGGAGAATCCGCGTTTGGCAGAAAAAATCCACCTCATCCTGAGGAGCGAGCGCAGCGAGCGTCTCGAAGGACCGCCGCACCCGGTCCGAGGCACTCTTAATCCAGCACGCGGTCGAGGAGCCAGTTGGCGATGTCGTGCACCACCGGCTCNCGGAAGGAGAGCCGGCCGGGCCGGCTCAAGGAGGAGCCAAGGCCGATCTGCTGCAGTTCGGAGATGGCGTTGTCCTCCGGCAGCGACTTGTCCCAGCGGCGGTAGTATTTCTCGACCTTCTCCGCGAAATCGCCGCGCGCGACCGCGGTGCTGGGGAAGCAGGAGCCGATGACCACCTTGGTCCGCTTCGGCCCCAGCGGGAATTCCTGCAGCCACCACATGCAGTCATGGGCGGTCGCGAAAAAGGTGGAGGGGAAGAGCGCTAGGAAGTAAGTGCCTTGCGCCGCCAGGCCTGCGAGCGTGGGAATGGGTGGGAAGGCGCTCGCGCCGTCTTCCGGCAGGAGGGCGATCGTCCCGGCCCCCGGCAGGTGCGTGCCGCGCCAGTCGCCCGTGCTCTCCAGCCTCTCCGTCAGCTGCTTGCCGATCGATTGCTTGTGCACCGTGGGCGTGTGGTAGTCCTCCATCGCGTTCTCGAGATAGATCTTCCAGTTGCAGGCGAGCTCGTATTCGCGCCGGCGCACGCACACCATCTCCCCCATGTTGTAGGAGGCGAGCAGTGCTGGCAGATCGCCGAGCTGCTCGGCGAGGCTGCCGGCACGAGCGTCGAAGTTCACGAAGATGAAGCCCTCCCAGGTCTCGAGGCGGATGGGGAGGAGGCCGTAGTCCTTGCGCTCGAAGTTGACGGTCTCCTCCATGCCCGGTGTCGCGATCAGCTTGCCGTCGAGCCCGTAGGCCCAGCCGTGGTAGGGACAGCTGATCAGAGCGCGGTTGCCGCTGGCCTCGACGAGGCGCGTGCCGCGGTGCCGGCAGGTATTGGCGAAGGCGTGAACTAGGCCCGCCTTGTCGCGCACGATGATGAGGGGCTCGCCGAAGAGGACGAAGCTCATGTAATCCCCCGGCTTCGGCACCTCGTCGACCCGGCCGATGAAGTTCCAGCTCTTCTTGAACACGCGCTCGACCTCGCGCGCGTAGAAGGCTTCCGAGGTGTAGCACCAGGAAGGCAGCGTCTCCGCCTCCAGGTGCGGCAGGCGGACGTTCCTGTAATGCGCCGGATCGAACAGGTTCTCGACCATCCTCGCCTCAGAACTTCGAGAGATAGGCGTCGATCTCCCACTTAGAGACCGTGTTGTGGTAGCTCCACCACTCGCGCTCCTTGAGCTCGACGTAGGCGCGCCGGAGATCGTCGCCGAAGACTTGGCCGGCGAGCGGGTCCGCGGCGAACGCCTCGACCGCCTCGAGAAGCGTGCGCGGCAGGCTCCTGACACCGAGGGCGGCGAGCTCCGCCTCGCTCAGCTCGTACATGTTGACGTCGTTGGGCTCGCCCGGATCGAGCTTCTGCTCGATGCCGTCCAACCCCGCGCCCAGCATCATGGCCGCGGCGAGATAGGGGTTCATCGTCGGATCGACCGCGCGGCACTCGACGCGCGCGCCCGAGAGATAGACGCCCTGGTGGCCCTTGCCTTGGCCCTCCACGTGCGGGCGCAGCATCGGCACGCGCATCATGTGGGTGCGGTTGTTGCCGCCGTAGGAGATGTAGATGGGCGCCCAGGTGTAACCCGTCATCGAGCCGGTCTTGATCAGGCGCTTGTAGGAATTGACCGTCGGGCAGGTGACGGCGACGATGGCGGGCGCATGACGGAGCACGCCGGCGAGGAACTGGTAAGCCGTGCGCGACAGCCCGCAGCCGCGCCGGTCGGAGGCGTCGCCGAACACGTTCCTGCCGGTCACTAAGTCGCTCATCGACATGTTGAAGTGCGCACCGCTCCCCGTGCGGTCGGCGTAGGGCTTGGCCATGAAGGTCGCCTCCCAGCCGCGGCGTCGGGCCGTCTCCTTCATCATCAGGCGCCAAAGCGTGAAGCGGTCGGCCATGGTCAGCACGTCCGCATAGGCGAAGTCGAACTCGAACTGGCTGTTGGCGTCCTCGTGGTCGAAGGAATGCACCTCCCAGCCGAGGCCGTTCATGTAGCCGATCACCTCGTCGAGCCAGGGCATGTTCTCCAGGAGGCCGGTCACGTCATAGGCGGCCTTCGGCAGCACGTCGAGCGCATTGGCCGGGCGCACGGCCTCGCCCTCGCGCCGCACCAGGAAGATCTCGCATTCAACGCCGAGATTGAAGACGAGCCCGTGCCGCGCCAGGCGCTCGATCTGGCGCTTGAGCACGTTGCGCGAGCACATCGGCCACGGCTCCTCGTGATAGCGGAGATTGCCGGGCGCCCAGGCGACCTCCGGCCGCCACGGCAGGATGGTCACGGCATTTGCATCCGGATGGATCGCGAGCTCGTCGTCGTTGGGGGCCTGGCCGAGGCCGTCGAGGGCCGCACCGGTGAAGAGCTCGGAGCCGCGCATCATGCGCTCGAAGTGAGCGATGGGGACGCTTTTCGCCTTGGGAATGCCGTGCACGTCGACGTAAGCGGCAAGACAATATCTCACCCCGCGCTCCTCGAGCCGGCGCTTCTGTGCGGCGAGCGCGCGCTCCCTTGGCGCCTTCCGTCCCGCGCTACCCTTCGCTCTCGGCATTCCGTTCCCCCTCCCTGCCTCGGCGTTTGGTTATCGCATTTCGAGGCCGCCCGCAATCGACGCCAGGCGCGTCAGCGAGGCCACGGAAGGACGCGCGAAAGGTGCATCGGAGAGCGCTAATACTGGTGCTTGGCGCTCACCCGGTTGCTGAGCGCCTTGCCGCGGATGAAGCGCTCCATGTTCTCGAGCACGAGGTCGAGCGTGCGGGGCGTGTAGAGCTCGCGATCGTCCGAGGAGGAGTGCGGGGTGATGATCAGGTTGGGCGTGCGCCACAAGGGCGAGCTCGGCGGCAGCGGCTCGGGGTCGAAGACGTCGAGCACGGCCGCGAGCCGGCCCTTCTCGAGATGGTGCTGCAGAGCGGCGTAGTTGACGAGCTGCGCCCGGCTGTAATTGACGAGCCCGGCCCCCGGCTTCATCAGCGCGAGCTCGCGCCGGCCCAACAGGTGATGGCTCGCCTCGGTATGGGGTGCGCTGACGAGGACGAAGTCCGCGCGCGGCAGCAGCCGCTTGAGCGCCGCCGGCCGATGCATCTCGTCGACGTAACGATGCGGCCGGCCGGAGCGCCTGATGCCGATGACATGGAGTCCGAAGCGCTTCGCCCAGCGCGCGGCCCCGCCGCCGACGTGGCCGACGCCGAGGATCAAGAGACACTTTCCCGCGATCCCGCTGTTGAAGGCCGGCTCCCAGCGCGCGCGGCGCTGGTTGGTGACGATGCGCGGCAGCTGGTTGTTGAGCATGAGGAGCGCCATGACGGTGTATTCGTCGGCCTTGGGCCCGTGCACGCCGCGGCTGTTGGTGAGCACGACACCCCGCGGCAGCCAGTCGAGCGGCATCAAATGATTGACGCCGGCACCATGGGCGTGGATCCAGCGCAAGTTGGGCGCGCGCGCGGCAAGATCGTCGCGCGCGAAGCGCCAGCCGAAGAGCACGTCGGCCGTGCGCATCGCGTTCGCGTAGATGTCGCCGTCGTAGCCGACGGTGATCTTGAGGCGGCCCTTGAGCGACGGATGGCGGGCCAAGGCCTCCTTCACGCGCTTCCGCGAGGCCTCGAACACGGGCCCGAGCTCGCGGTTGTTCTCGATGTGGAGGTGGATCGGGTGCCCACGCGAGGGGCGGCCTGCACGCGTTGCCGTCTTGCCTCCGCGCGACCGCTTCGCGGCCATGGATTTGATTTTTCGCGCAACTTTCATCGTGCGATTTCCTCCTGCTGTTGCAAGTTCGGACAAATTGGTCTAAATTTTCAACTAGTTTAAATAATAGACCAGATGGCAGCAATGATTACGGTAGGGGCCTTCGAGGCCAAGACGCACCTCTCGACCCTGCTCGACCGCGTGGCCGGCGGCGAGGAAGTGATCATAACCAAGCATGGCAAGCCGGTCGCCCGGCTCGTGAGTGCCGAGCACGTCGATCGCGTGCGGATCGACGAGGCGTTCGAGAAGCTCAAGTCGTTGCGCAAGGGAACCACGCTCGGCGGGCTATCCTGGAAGGCGCTCAGGGACGAGGGGCGCCGGTGAGCCTCGTCGTCGATTCGTCGATCGCGCTCAGCTGGTGTTTCGAGGACGAGGCCTCTCCTGAGACGGATGCTCTCTTCGAGCGCGTGCGCGATCATGGTGCGGTCGTGCCCGCGCTTTGGCATCTCGAGCTCGGCAACGTCCTCTTGCAGGCGGAGAAACTCAGCCGCATCTCGACCGGCGACGTCGCCACGCGCCTGGAACTGATCGCGGAGCTGCCGATCGCGACCGACCACGAGACGGCGCGGCGCGCGTGGCGCGAGATCCTCACGCTGGCGAGAGCCCAAGGCCTCACGACGTATGATGCGACCTATCTCGAGCTTGCCATTCGTCGTGGCCTTGCGCTGGCGACGAGGGACGATGCGCTCCACGACGCCGCCAAGCGGATGGGGGTGGCGGTGCTTCCCTGAGGACGAAGGAGTCTCGCCGCACCTAGCGGCAACTGCATCGCCTAAGGGTGCTGGACGAGTTGTTCTCCTGTTAAGCCTGCTTTATCTAAGCTGGGCACTATTTAATCCTACAGGAAAAAACTTTAATAACGGCGAGCATGCCTTATCCCTGGAAAGGCTCGTCGACCGTCACGCCATCTAGGCCGCGGCGCCAATATCCCCAAGGTCGCCTTGCCAATTTGAGTCGGCTTTCTTTGCGGCTTCTCTTATTAAAGTAAACATCCTATTGCTTAAATAACGTTTTCCGGTTATGATCGTTGGATGGGCGATATACAACCTACCAGCACACGACTCGGCAGATATGTCGAAACCCAGGCTGGGGGCGAGATGGTGCATGCCTTCGTGCCACCGCCGCTCCCTCCCAATCCACCGATCGACATCCTGAGCCTCCTGCCGAAATTGAGCATCGCCGAGCACGCGCTCGGCCGTCTTGACGGCATCACGGTGCTCCTGCCGCAACCAGAGCTCTTCCTTTACATGTATGTGCGTAAGGAGGCTGTGCTCTCCTCCCAAATAGAAGGGACGCAGTCGACGCTCTCCGACCTTCTCCGCTTCGAGAGCGAAGCCCAAGACGGCCAGCCGATCGACGACATCCGTGAGGTGTCGAATTACGTCGATGCGATGATGTACGGGCTGGAGCGGCTCAAGGAGCTCCCGCTGTCGCTCCGACTGATCCGGGAAATGCACGACCGCCTGCTCCAGAGCGGCCGCGGCGGCACGAAGAATCCCGGCGAGTTCCGCCGCTCACAGAACTGGATCGGCGGTACGCGGCCCGGCAACGCGATATTCGTGCCGCCGCCCGTGGACGAGCTCGGCGCCTGCCTCGACGCCTTCGAGCGCTTCATGCACGAGGAGGAATCCCGTCTGCCGCCGCTGATCAAGGCTGGTCTTCTCCACGTCCAGTTCGAGACCATCCATCCATTTCTGGATGGCAACGGCCGCATCGGCCGTCTTCTGGTGACGCTGTATCTCTGCGTCCATGACGTTCTGCGCAAGCCGCTCCTCTATCTCAGCCTCTATCTGAAGACTCACCGCGCCGATTATTATCGCCTGTTGCAGGAGGTGCGAGAACGCGGCGCCTGGGAGGCGTGGCTCGAATTTTTCCTGGATGGCGTAGCCGAAATTGCCAACCAGGCCTTCGACGCGGCGACACATATTGTGGAGCTGTTCAAGCGCGACCGCGATCACATCGCCGCCGAGATTAGCCAGGTGGGATCAGTCCTGCGGGTCCACGATCTCCTGCAGCAGAATCCCTTCGCCACGTCGAAGGCTCTGGTCAAGCAGACCGGCCTCACGCCGCCGACCGTCAACGCAGCTCTCGCCAACCTCGCTCGGCTTGGGATCGTGGACGAAGTGACGGGCCGGAAACGTGGCCGCGTCTTCGGATACCGCGCTTATCTCGACATTCTGAACGAAGGCACGGCGCCTCTGCCGGCCCGATGACCCATCGTCTCATGCCGACTTCTGCATCGGCTACGCGCGGCAGACCCATCGGAGCGCACGATATGCTGATCGGCGCCCACGCGCGCGCCGAGGGGCTGATCGTCGTGACCAACAATGCGCGCGAGTTCCGGCGTCTGCCGGGCCTGCGCGTCGAGAACTGGGTGTAGTCGACGCGGCTCGGGTCCCCCGGGAACGCAAGGCGGGGTGCGCGAGGCCGTTGCCGCGCGGCTGATAGGAACAGGCGAGCGATAAGGTGATGCTAAGGCGCTTGATGAGGTAGCTTGGCTGGGGCGCCAGGATTCGAACCTGGGATCACGGAACCAAAATCCGTTGCCTTACCACTTGGCCACGCCCCATCAGCAGGGCTACGGTTTAACCCCCAATTGGCGCCCCCGCAACTGCCAGGACCGCGCGCGCGAGCGGCAACGCTGCAGCACTTGCGCGCGCCTCGCGGCGCAAGCGATTGTCCGGCCGCGATACTCCTGTATAGTCGCCGGGCACGACAAGGCTCCGGGAAGGTGCCATGACGAGGGACAAGGACGGGGCTCCGCGAGCGGTGGACGAGGCCAAGGAGGCCGGCGCGCCCTTGGCGGCGTGGCTCGGCGCCAAGGGACAGAAGGCCGAGGTCGAGGCTCCGGCTGCCGCCGAGGCCGCACTCGCCGAGGCCGGCCAACGCGCGGCCGCCGCCGCCGCCGCCGCGGGCATCTCCCGCGAGGCCTGGCTCAGCGAGCTCATCGCGGCCGCGAGTGCCGGGGAGCTGGAGGCACGCGATCGAGCGGGCCGGCAAGAGGGCCCTCCCGCCGAGGGTGCGCCCGCAAGCGCGCGGTCGCCTCGCCGGCCCGGTAGCGAGCGGAATGCCGAGCTCGCCGCACTCGAGGACGAGCTCGAGCGCGCACTGGGGCTGAGTGCTAAGATCAAGCTCGGCCCGTCCCGCGCGCGCGGCACGCTCACGCTCCGCTTCGAACGGCTCGAAGAGCTTCGCACCCTGCTCGAGCGCCTCAAGCGGAGCAGCGATTAGGGGCGCGAGCGGGATTCACGCGATTGACGTTTCTTGCTATGTTCGAGAGGCGCAAGACAAGGATCGGCTGATGGCCTCTCGCACCCCCTTCACGCTCAAGGATCTCGACCCGGCGACGCTTGCCCGCGCCGAAGCGGCCGCCCGCGCCGCCGGCCTCAGCGTCGAGGAATGGGTCACGCGCACCATCCTCAGCAAGACGGGCGGCGGCGAGTCGGCACCTGAGGCCGACGCACCCGCAACCACTGAGCCGCCGGTGCCGGAGCCAGGGCAGCCCAAGCTGCCGCCCGCGGCCAGCGCGCAGGAGCTCGCCGAGCTCAAGCAGGCATTGAGCCGCATCGGGGGCCCCCCCGAGGCCGAGCCCGACCGCGCGGCCGGCGGCGACTTCGACATCCGTCCGGAGGACCGTGACGGTGCCCATGAGCCGGCCATCCACCTCGAGAGGCACGACGCGCCGGAACTGCGCATCGAGCCGGAGCCGAGCGCGCCGGCCGCGGCCGAAGTGGGAGCCGGCAGCGAGGGCAGCGGCAGCCCGGATCAGCTCTCGTCGCTCGGGCGCTCGGCAGCGCTCTCGGCCGAGGAAAGGACGAGCGAGCTCGCGCGTCGCATTCGTCTCGGCGCCGAGCAGCCCATGGAGCCGGCGCGCGCCACCTTGCTGAGCGACAGGCGGCTCAGAGCCTTTGGCCTTGCTGCCGGCGTGCTCGTACTTCTTGTACTTCTTGGCCTTGTCGCCTGGTTTGCTCTCGGCTCGCGGCAAGCGAGCGAGGTGAAGACGGCGACGAGTGCCGAGCCGCGCGCCGCCGCGAGCGAGACGCCGATGGCGAGCCCCGAGCCCGCCAAGCCGGCAACGGCGACAGCCGCAGGC